>JAAGKN010001042.1_pt1 | contig 110720 bp, 108 predicted proteins | sample 6206371 | NCBI WGS metagenome assembly JAAGKN01 (sample SAMN11533720, study PRJNA540317) | gut metagenome | isolation source: fecal pellets from male and female animal of same cohort | host: Peromyscus leucopus | place: USA:CA | collected 2017
AGCCAACTGAGCTACGCACCCATAACCAAAACTGGCCTCACTATAACCAAAAGATTTTTATTTGCAATATTTTTTTTCATTTTTTTGTATTTTTTTTCAAAAAAGAAGAAAGCTCTTGCCAAATAAACACTTCGTTCTTATATTTTCTGAGGAAAAGGAGCAAATATGCGCATATATCAGGTTGGTGGAGTGGTTAGAGATAAGCTGTTGCAACGTCATTGTCATGACAAAGATTACGTTGTCGTAGGTTCTACCGAAGAAGAAATGATTAAAGACGGTTTTAAGAAAGTAGGCAAAAGCTTTCCTGTTTTTTTGCATCCTGAAACAGGCGAGGAATATGCGCTGGCTCGCAAAGAAATTAAAACCGGAAACCGTCATTGTGATTTTACGTTTATATTTACGCCGGATATTAGTTTAGAAGAAGACTACCGGCGAAGAGATTTTACTTGTAATGCGTTATATATATGTCCCGAGACTGAGGAAATTATAGATTATTGTCAAGGACAAAAGGATATTTCAAATAGAGTCTTGCGCCATGTTTCTGAACATTTTGCCGAAGATCCGCTCCGTGTATTGCGTATGTGCCGTTTTGCGGCTCAGTTAGATTTTTCCGTTGCGCCGGAAACTATGGATTTGTGCCGACAGATGGTAAAAGACGGCGCATTGCAACATTTAAAACCGGAAAGAGTTTGGTCTGAGCTTGAAAAAGCACTTCGGTGTAAAACATTTTATCGCTTTGTAGAAACTGCACGTGAGTGTGGCGCCTTAGAAGTACTTTTGCCCGAAGTAGAAAAATTATGGCAGATTCCCGAACGCACAGATTATCATCCGGAGGGAAATAGTGGCGCACATACATTTTTAGCCGTAAAAGCAGCACAAAGTAATGACCCGATGGTGAATTTTGCCGTTTTGTTGCATGATGTTGGTAAAGCCCGAACTAATCCTGATTTGTGGCCGTCACATCGCGGACACGACAAGTTAGGGGAACCAATTGTTAAGGAAATCGGCCGCCGTTTAAAAGCACCGGAAGCATATACATCGTTTGCATCTTTCACAACAGCTAATCATATGCTCTATCATCGTTGTTTAAAAGAGGTTGCCCCAGAAATTGCCGGGGTATCTGTGGTTCTCTCTCATCATCAGGCAGAAGAGTATTTCAGACGATATACCGCCGTTCTCAAATCAGACATGCTCGGGAGGGCTTTGCCTGATTTTACTTGTGAACTTGAATGTTTTAAAAAATTTGAAGATTATTTGCACCGTTTAACCCAAGCTGCAACGGAAACAAAAATGTCAGAAGTACCGGATTTTGAACTCATGCTGGAACAAATGAAAAATAATGAAATACCCAACACCGCCTTAAAAGAGGCGCATATTACTTTGTTGTTGCAAAAAACACCACTTTAAAACTCTCTGTGTACATTCCAATTTTGCTTTTGTAAAATTAAGATATATATGTTTAACTATCCCATAGTGAGATAGATTGTTAACTTAATTGAATTATGGTGCCGTTATGAAAAAATCATTTACTTTTGCACTGTTGCTGACTGTGTCCTGTTCTTTAACAGCCTTTGCTGTTGCGTTGGATGAATCATCTTCAACATCGTCCTATACCCTTGATGAAAATGCCTCTGAAAGATATAAGCTCAAAGAGGGAGAAAGCGTATCATCAGAGCCGAAACAACCCAAAATTGTTAAAGAAGACATAGACGGTGGGTTTATTGAAAAGCTATATGATGCGGATGATAAGCTGATTGCCGAAAAAATGATTAAAGATGAGGTCGTTGTTCAAAAGATTTTATATTATTACTATCCGGATGGCCAAATTTCTCGTCGGATTGTTGCAGCAAAAGACAGCCAAGGGTTCCTTGGGGAAGAATACTACACAAATGGCAAGATAGCCGGAGCAGCAATGTTTTTGAATGCGGAAAATAAAATCGGACAAGAGAAAAAATATGATGTCAACGGTACACTTCGCCAAGAAGTAACATGGGTGCTTCCGGCAGTGGAAGAGGGGAAAGAAAACACCCCGAGAAGAACAATCAGATATGGTGAAATTATAACATATTATCCTGACGGGGCAAAAGCTGCTGTCTTTTCTGTCGGAAAAAAAGGACAAAATATTTTCTTTAACCATAATGGCGAGATAATTAAAGAAATTAATGATGCCGAGATACTCAATTTCGCTCACGAGCAAACAATGGCAGATTGTGAAGATAAGGCCGTCCGGCTGAGTTTAGAAGAATTGGTTGAACTTTATGAAGACGAAGGAGATATCTCTTACAACAAATGTGGTATGCCATATCGTGAGGCCTTTGTTTATGAGGTAATGGATATAAATGACGATATGACCTCACTGATAAGTTATGACCAAACAGGGCAAATCCGTCGCATTACCCCTTATATTAATGGGCAGAAACAAGGCACAGAGCAAAAATTTGATGCCTCGGGTAATTTGACCGCCGAAATTAATTACCAAAACGGTGTAAAAAATGGAGTAGCCGTTGGATATTTTCCGTCTAAGGATAAGGCTTTCCAAAAACAATATATCAATGGAAAAGCCGAAGGAGAATTGTTGTGTTATTTTCCAACCGGTGAAATCGCCGCCCGTTTTCAATATAAAAATGGTTTGAAAGAAGGAATAGCGCAGATAAACAGCCCGATTGCACAGCAATTAGAGTTTGTGAATGATAATTTAATGAATGCACCCCAGAAAGCAGACGAGAGAAAACTTGTCTCATTGCTGGAAGGATTTGAAACTCCGGATACAAAATGTCTGGATGCAACAGATAAATTGGCCGAAGCTGAATTAGATATAGAAGCAGAAGAAAATAAGCTAAATCAATCTTTTGTTATGCCGGAACCAAAGAAATGCGCAGATGCTTCGGAATATGTGTTGGAAGATGATAACTATATTTGTTATGATGAAAAGAAGAATAAACTGGCCGTATATCCCAAAGCTTATGCATTAGGGGAATATGCCGTTGCAGAGGTTTATGCACCAAATGGCCAGCATTTATATGATATCCCTTATGTCGGCAAAAAACGTCAAGGATGGGCAAAGGAATATAATCAAAATGGCCAGTTGATTGCAGAAGCTTATTTTAATCAAGGAACATTGGCTGAAAATTCCCGCAGCTATCATCCGAATGGTATGGTAAAAGAAATGTTGACGATTGCTGATAATGGTAATCGGAAAGTGTTAACCCGTTATAACGATGAGGGAAATTTACAATTTAGTTTGAGTTATAAAGATGGTGAAAGAAATCAAGCATACCTTTCAAATCCTGCTAAAAATAAAGATGTATTTATCAACTATTATGAAAATGCAATGGATAATATCCGTGAGGTGAATGCTGATAAGCCATATAACTATATAAAATATAATTTAAGCTTAGGGGAATATGCTGTTTTTCGCGAAAATGAATTGATTAAAGGCGGGATGCTGTGTTTTGACAATACCGGTTCAGATGCTGTTTCTCCTGTTATACCGGCAGATAAAGCACCATTAGTAGAAGACTTGCAACCTATTGAAGAAGATGCTCTGGCAGAATTAGATAGACTTGCAGCTGAGGCAGAAGCGACAGAACGTAAGCCAGAGAATGCATTAATTCCAACCGAGGCTGAGAAAAAACAAGCCGAATTAGCCGCTAAAAATATTGGTCCGGTGGTAAAGCCTGATATAGATGAATTAACAGATGTTGTTGCCAAAGAAAGCTTTGATGCAACAGGGAAAGCTGCCGTAGCAGCGTTATCTAAAACCGAAAAGTTTTATTATCCTAACGGTAACCTGCGCAAAACAGTCAAAACCAAAGGGCCCCGCACCGAAGAAGTGAAAGAGTATTCTAAAACCGGTTTGTTACTGGCGGATACGATGTATAATAAAGACAATATTCAAATTGAGAAATATTATGGCTCCGGTCAGATACGCCGTAAATTACAAAAGGCTTATGATGACAATGCTGTAATGGCTTTTGTTTCGCGAGAAGATTTTTACGATAACGGCAAACCTCGTTATACAATCTCACGTCAGCCGGATGTTCTGTTGTTTGAAGAAAAGGTATATGCACCGACAGGATTAAAACAGGAAACGCAGCAAAAATCACCATTATCATCAGTAGTAAAAGATTATGATAAAGACGGAAAGTTGCTGAAAGTAACCGAAACCTTAGGGCTGAATAATTTGGTTAAAGAGTATAATGAGGAAGGTAAGATAAAAACATTTAGCTTAAATGGTAAAGATATGCCGTTAACGATGGCAGATAAAGGAGAAACAATCCTTAAAGATAATGCCAAAGTTTATGATAAAGGAACGCTGAAAGCGGAAATTAAGACAGATAGCAAGAAGAATACACTGATAGAATATCACCCCGGAAAAATCACCAAAACCGAGATTATATTCTTCAATAATGGTGAAATATCTGTCAAAGGTTATGCCAAAGACGGGACATTGACAAAGTTTGCATATTTGGCGCCCGACGGCAAATTGCATATTCAGAAACCGATGGTCAAGACTATTCCGAATTATCGCGAGCGCTATTGGGTAGATTATAATAATCCTAATTGGGTTGAAAATAGTGATAAATATTCTGTAAAGTCAATCAATCGCCTCTACTTAGACACCGCCGCTTATATTTTGGCAGAGCTTGAATGGGATGTGCCGGAGCAGTTGCAAAAACTTTATGAAGTTTATTAATGTTAGGGCGGTAGAAACCGCCCTTATTTTAATGACTTTTTACTGGACATCTGCAAAAACTTTTCCTATATTCGCTCTGAAAGGAAAAACGAATGCACTTTAAACCACAAACAAACCTCAAAAACAGCCGAATTTTGTTAACAAATGATGATGGGATAGATGCGCCGGGGATTAAAAAGCTGGAACAGATCCTTTCTAAATTAACGAGCGATATTTGGGTCGTAGCACCTCTGCATGAGAAAAGCGGCGCTGGCCATTCTTTGACCTCAGATAAACTTCGTAGTATGTTGGGTCATAGTTCTGTGGAAGATTTTCCTAATGATATCCATAAGGTTTCTGAGCGCCATTATGCGGTGGATGGTACACCGACGGATTGTATGCGTGTGGCATTAAATATGATTATGCCTGATAATTATCCGGATTTGATTATCTCGGGAATTAATAATGGTCGTAATATTGCCGATGACATTACTTATTCCGGTACGGTTGGCGCTGCCATAGAAGGGATCATGTATGGTATCCCGTCAATTGCAATGTCACAGTTGGTAAATGGCGCAATAGATATTAATTGGCAAATCGCTGAAAATTATTTATTGGATATTGTTCAAAAAGTTCGCAAAGGCTTGTTTAGTGCAGATACATTAATAAATATCAACTTTCCCAATGTTCCCCTTGAACGTTTGGATGGAATTGCTGTTTGCCGTCAAGGAACACGCCGTTTTATTGCCGGAACAGTTGAAAATAAACATTTATGCGCAACCAGTTTATACAAAGAACAAGGTGTCGGTTCTGAGGCATATCCGGATGATAATGAACAAATACATAATAAAATTACTGTAACAGCATTGAGTATTAACTTAACAGATGATGCAGGACTTGATGAACTTAAAAAAGTCTTGGGATAACCTGAAAATAACATAAGAAAAATGATATAAAAGCTTGACAAGCTTTCAAAATAGCGCCAAATTAAGTGAGAAAAAACAAAGAGGATAAAATGTTTTATGTAACTGTAACAGCTTTCTGTTGTTGTATTAACTCTTAAAGCCAACGCTGCCGGAGCTGTTTCAGCTATATAAAAAATCAAAAGGCAGCCAAAAGACTGCCTCTTTTTAATTTAATAAGGATAAATGCTATGAGCGTATATTTATATAACACGAAAACCCGCAATAAAGATGAATTTAAACCGCTAAATGAAAAACAAGTGAGTATGTATTGCTGCGGCCCGACGGTTTATAATTATGCCCATATCGGCAATCTCAGAACATATATTTTTGAAGATCTTTTAGCAAATACACTGCGCTTAGCCGGTTATAAAGTTAAACATGTCATGAATGTGACTGATGTTGGGCACTTAACCAGTGATGGTGATGAAGGCGAAGATAAGATGAAGTTGGCCGCCGAGCGTGAACAGAAAAGCGTTTTGGAAATTGCCCGCATGTATGAAGATGCTTTCTTCCGTCACACCGCAGCCTTGGGGCTAAAACGTCCGACAATTGTTTGCCGTGCCACAGAACATATTAATGATATGATTGAGTTTGTCAAAGCCTTAGAAGAAAAAGGATTTGCTTATATCTCAAACGGTAATGTATATTTTGATACCGCAAAATTTCCGAAATATGGCTGCTTATCTGGTCAAAACCGTGATGATTTGAAACATGGTGCTCGTACTGAGCAGGATATGAATAAACGTAATCCGTCAGACTTCGTGTTGTGGTTTACTTCTTCTAAGTTTGAAAACCAGATTTTACAGTGGGACAGTCCATGGGGCAGGGGATATCCGGGCTGGCATATAGAATGCTCTGCGATGTCTACTAAATATTTAGGTGAGCGGATTGATATTCATTGCGGGGGGATTGATCATATTCCGGTTCACCATGAAAATGAAATAGCCCAAAGTGAGGCAAAACTTGGCCATGAATGGGTAAACTACTGGGTACATATGGAATTTTTGAATAATAAATCCGGTAAAATGAGTAAATCAAAAGGTGGCTTTTTAACACTTGATACGCTGGTTGAAAAGGGTTATCTGCCGGTACATTACAAATATTTCTGCTTGACATCTCATTATCGTAGTTCCGCTATTTTCTCAGATGAGGCTATGGACGGCGCGAAAAAAGCTTATGATAATTTGGCAGAATTTGTTGCAGAGTTTAAAGCTTCTGCCCAACCGTTAAATGAAGCAGAACAAACAGAGCTGGAAACCTTAAAAGCAGAGTTTAACGCTTATTTGTTTGATGATTTGAAAACACCGCTGGCGCTTTCTTATATGTGGGGAGTCACCAAAGATAATAAAAAATCTGCGGCTTTACGTTTAGCTTTTCTGATGCATGTAGATAGCGTTTTAGGCTTATTTTTGAAAGATATTGAAGCTAAAAAGCCGGAAAGCGTAGAAGTAACTCCTGAGATTGCTGAACTTCTGGAAGCTCGCGCAGAGGCACGTGCTGCGAAAGATTGGGCAAAATCAGATGAAATTCGTGATAAGTTGGCAGCTCTGGGTGTTGGTGTAAAAGATTTGCCAAATAAACAAATTGAGTTAATTAAATTATAAGGAATAGAATATGGCCGAAGATATTGCAAATTTGAGTTTTGAAGAGGCGTTAGCAAAACTGGAAAATATTGTGCGGGAGCTTGAAAGCGGTAGAATTAAGTTAGATGATGCTGTCAGTGCTTATGAACAGGCTGTCGCTTTAAAAAAACTGTGTTCAGATAAGCTTGCTGCTGCTGCCTTAAAGGTAGAAAAAATAGAAATCGGCAAAGACGGTACTTTATCAACCGTTCCGTTAGAGGGTGTAGAAGCATAAGTTAATTGTTAGGACTGCTATGACTGAAATAGAACAAATTTTAAGCGAATATTCGCAAAAGTTTAACAGCGCGTTAGAACAGTATTTTCCAACCTCAGACGCACCGGAACATCGCGCCGTTACGGCGATGCGGTATAGTCTTATGAATGGTGGTAAACGCCTGCGTCCTTTTTTGTTACATGAAACAGCAGCTTTGTTTGGTGTTCCTTATGAAACGGCTTTTCCGGTAGCCGCTTCGCTGGAAATGCTGCATACTTATTCATTGATACATGATGACTTACCGGCGATGGATAACGATGATTTGCGTCGCGGTAAACCGACATGTCACAAAGCATACGATGAGGCGACGGCGATTCTTGCCGGTGACGGGTTACTAACTTATGCATTTGAAATTTTGAATACGGCCGAGATTAGTGATACCCAAAAGGTGACATTAACTCTGTTGCTATCCCGTGCCGCCGGCGCTCTTAATGGTATGATAGCAGGGCAGGTATTGGATCTTTATACCGATTCGCACCAAAATTTTACTGATCCCGAGGCCGTTATTAAACATACAGAGGAGCTTAAAACAGGGTGTTTATTGCGTTATCCGTGTGAAGCCGGCGCAATTTTAGGGCAGGCGTCAGATGAAGAAAGAGAGGTTCTTGTTCGCTTCTCTCGTAATTTGGGAATAGCTTTCCAAATTACCGACGATATTCTAGATGTTGAAGGAGACGAGCATCTGGTCGGAAAGACGCTCAAAAAAGATAAAGCTCAGCACAAGATGAATTTTGTCAGTATTTATGGGGTAGAAAAGTCAAGAAAAATTGCAGCAGAACTCATTGCAGAAGCAGAGATACTTATTGATATTTTTGGCGATAAAGCTGAAAAATTAAAAATGCTGTCAAGGTATTTTTTAACCAGAAATCACTAAAAATGTAACATTTTTGTAACGAAAAAGCTTGCGTGTAAGACAAAAATCTGATATACTCCACTTATAAGATAAGAATTATTATAAGAGGAGGCTATTATGAGTACGGAAAAGATAAATGGCAAAGAGTTTGCTGCTAAGCTTGATAGTTGCGAAAACTTGCAAGATGTTCAAAGCGTATTGGCTAAAACAATGGATGATAAGACATTGTTAGACCGTACAAATAATTTAAGTGACAATGATTTGGTTGTTTCTCTCAAAGCATCTCGCGCAGATTTTTATGCGAGAAAAGGAGGGTTAACCCGACATCAAGAATGTGTAGAAATGGCTGCAAACAAATGGCGTGACTTAAAAATGAACCAAGATAGAGAAAAGGGCGTGTCCGAAGCAGAGGTAAAAGGGAAAAAATATATTCCGGACTTTAAGAGAGAGGTTCAAACAGCCATACAGATAAGAGCTCATCAACGCAATAAAATGTTACAGGCTGTTCACTGAAAAGAGTTTCTCATTCATTATACACTCCTGAAAACACCTCGGTTTCTCCTCCGAGGTGTTTTTGTAAGCAATAAACCTTAAAAACTTCCCCAGTGTATTTTTTCAGGGTTAAGTCTGTCAGCCGGCACTTTCGGTGTTTCTTCCGGATATCCGATAGTTACAATTGCTACCGGTAGCATTGTTTCCGGCATATTGAATTTTTGTTTGAGGTTATCAATGACCATCGGCATCGGCGCAGCCCCGCAGAAACAAGCTCCTAATCCTTTGGCATGGCAGGCGAGCAATAAGTTCTGTGCAGCCAAAGCGCCGTCAATCTGCGCATAGTTCCAGCCTTCTTTTTCACGATGAAAAGTCTCTTCTTCATCGGCGCATACCACAATAACACAAGCAGCATCTTTGGCAAAAGATGTCCATGGCTGCACAGAACGCAACGTACGCAAAACTTCTTTATCTTCTAATACTAAAAAGTGCCACGGCTGTTTATTATGTGCAGATGGCGCATAGCTTGCAGCCCTGATAAGCTCTAAAATCTCATCTTTGGTTAAAGTTTTTTCAGAGTTATATTTTCTGATAGAGCGACGGGTAAGCAGACCTTCATAAAGTTCCATAACATTTCTCCTAAAATTAAAATAGTGTCAGTTAATTGTCCGTTGCAATTTGGCAATATTAGGCAAAACAAGATGCTCAATTAAAAAGCTGAATGTTTTTTCTACTGTTTTATCCGTATTCAAAATGACGGGAAGAATATCCTCGGCATTTTCAGACTGAGCAAGCTTTTTAGCCAGAGTATCATAAACTTCTGCCATATCTGAAAGAGAGTTAATCAGCTCTGCGGCAAAATTCGGAATGTTAAGATTATCGCATCCTCCCCAAAAGCCTTCCACAAAGCCCATTTCTATCTGTTCGGCACGTTCATGACATAAAGAAATCAGACTGTCCTTATCTTTTTTCTTAAAAGTAGGGAGCTTTAAAGTATTTGTTTTAATGATAACAAACATTTCATCCCATAGCCCCATAAAGAACTTGAAAAAAAGCTCTGCCTCATTTTTGGTTGCGAGCCTGGGCTGCTGGTGCTCCGGAAACAAAGATGAGATAACATCAGTCGGACGTAAATCACCGTTTGGGCTGCAAATAGCGCCGGCAAATTTCATCTTAACAACACTAAGCGGTTCTGGGCACGCATAGTGTTTTAAAAAACGTTCAAATTTATCATCCCCAATATAAATATTTTCACTTTGCATTTTATTTCATCTTCATATATACTAACCAACATACATAATTTAATGGGAGTTTTACAAATTGTCCACTCTAAAATTTTCATTGTTACTATCTGTGTTAATGAGCGTGAGTGCATGTTCACAAATAGCACCATTTGAAGATCGTCGCCGTGAACCCGGAACTGAATATATTTATGTCGGTTCATCAAAACCGGGGGCGCCGGCTGTTTGCTATAATCCTTTGCTGGATAAAGAGGCGGAAATCAAAGAAATTGCAGATGATCTATGCCAGGCAAATGATTTGTCAACCGAAGCAGAGTTAGTTAATATTGATTATTTTACATGCAGGCTATTTGTTCCTTCCAAAGCATACTATAAATGTGTTCCCAAAAAATAGGGCATTTATGGGAAGGAGGACTAATGAATATTTATATTTTTGATATGGATGGCACATTGACACCCGCCCGTCAACCTATGACGCCGGATTTTTGTTTCCGTTTTTTGCCTTGGCTAAAAGCACATATGGCCTATTTAGCTGCCGGTTCAAATTATGAAAAAGTTACCGAACAATTGCCGGGAGATGCTGTGGTCTCTTTTAGCGGCATATATAGCTCAATGGGAAATGTTTATCACCAAAAAGGCAATGAAATCTATCGTAAAGAGATTAAATTAAATAAAGAAATGTTGCAATGTCTGGAACGTTTTCGCCGTAATACAACCTATGAAGGGAAGTTATATGGCAATTATCTGGAATTACGCCCCGGAATGCTGAATTTCAGCGTCTTAGGACGGAATTGTCCGTTTGCAGAGCGGACAAAATATCACGAATGGGACAAAGTGCATCATGAAAGAGAAAAAATTGCCGAAGAAATGAATGAAAAGTTTCCTGAATATGAAACAACGGTTGGGGGAAAGATTTCTTTGGATATTGTTACGAGGGGATGCGGGAAAGAGCAAATAGCCGTCAGCTTGCGTGAAAAACACCCCAATGATAAATTAATATTTTTTGGCGATAAAACCGCCCAAGGCGGCAATGATTATGCTATTGCGGAAAGGCTGCGAAGCATGGACAATACGGAAGTTGTACCGGTTAATTCGCCGGCTGATGTTTTGTCATATTTAGAGATTTAAAATAAAAACGCTGTCCGGCAAAGGGACAGCGTTTAAATTGAGACATTAGATAATCATAAGCAGGAATTCGGTCAGATAAAGGGCATATTCTCGTTCATCCGTGGGAACGGTAAAGAGGATGTTACACAGTTGGCGACGGAGATCCATTGCCGGTTGCTCCGTATTTATCACAAAAGTTTTACCCCTAAACCTGACAACAGCAAGCTCATCTGTAAAGCGACAGCATTGATAGATGATTTTGTTGCCAAGCAGGCCGTTATATCCGGCGAAGACAAACCCGATTGAAGGAGAGTAGTATGCTCCGTTATTCCAGTAGAGACTGACGTCCGGCTCCGGAAGTAAAAGACAACCGTCCGTGGTGCTGTATACGCCGCGATACGCTTTGCTATTATAGGCCGATATCTGAGTATCTCCGACAATACGGAAGTTTACCTTCTGATGATTACAGGAAAAAATACGCTGCCCCAAACGATTAAACACACGAACCGAATTGTTCTGAGCAAATAAGATATAGCCGCCATCCGCCAAAATCTCAATTTTAGTAATGCCGAACAGTATATCATTTTTTACCAGATTTCCGTCTTTCTCTTGGCATAAATGCCAAATCGTCTTCTGACGAATAACCTGAGAATAAGCAAACCGTCCATCAGCTCCGGTTACTATCTGATTGACCCCGTAACCAAGGTTAAGACGACACGTTGGGGAAATAAGAGAGATAAGCCACGTCTCTCCGTTAGGGAACTTCTCGCAATACCAGCCATATCGTAGTGGCATAGTGTTACCCATAGTATCAGCTACAAGATTTTTTTGTCGGTCATAGAATTTCCAACATCCTTTCTCGGTAGAGCCGATAGCAATCCAACCGCCAAGCATGTCATAGATATCGGTTTCTATTGGCAGAGAAGAAAACTGATTTCCTTCGTTGTCAAAGATGATTAATGCTTTTTCTGTTTGAGCACTAAACCAACCATTGCTGTAAAAAGACCATTTGGCCTTTTTATAGGCAGAGCAGGCCAGAATCTTCCAGTAATTTTCTAAGTTCATATTAAAATAATTTAGTGAAACAATAATTGTGAATTACCACTGACTATATAAGGAATATTAATTTTGTCAACTTTTAAAAAAAGAGCTCTTCCATAAAGGAAAAGCTCTAATGTGACACCATTTATTTACGTGACATGATTGCACGAATCCGCATAAGATAATGCTGCCATGCAAACGAATTATCACGCGTGCATAACGTTTGAAATTTGCTGTCAGTAAAAACAACTTGCGGGGCAACATAGAAGTGTCCGTCATTCCAGTAATAGAGAAGCCAGCCTAATGTCTGATTTTGATTGCTCAGCAACTCACCGCCAAGCCAGAGATGACGAGGATAGTCGTCAGATAATCCCCTTCGCTCAATCCGATACGTATAGACGAACATGTACTTGTATATAACCTTTTCTCCGGCATATTCTTTGAGAATAGAGCCGCTTTTAGGGGATATGATAAGCGCTTGTTCGTACAGAACTTTGTCTCCCAGTGGCTGAATGCCGAAATCCTGAGACGATGCCAAAAGACGCTCATTTCGTGCATTGTAAAGGGCACAGCCGGAAGCCACGTCTTTGAAATAGACAATGTATCCGCCTTGGGGCAAAAACGTTATCCGATGAAACGGTGCCAGCGGAATTTCTGTTAAATTCGTATCCAGCAGTTTATTCCCTTCGGATGTCTGTAAAACAACCATTCCGAGCGGAGAGACGTTCTCCACAAAACCTTCTGTGAAGCTGTGATGACGCATGTCTTTTTTGTTAGGCGTTACGAAGTAGAGTTCAGAGGTAACCTGAATTTCATCTTCTAATTTGAGTTTAAACGCCACTGAATTAGGCAGTTGTTTCACATGCGATACTGCCGGACAGGGAATGTAATACTGCTCTCCCACGCTGCTGTGGATGATGATGTTGTCGCCATGGCGTTCGCAAATGCAGCCATTGTCTAAGGCAAAGGCGTTCTCATAGCAGCCGATAAGTTCAGCCTTGTTTGAGTACAGAGATACTTTTTTACCCTTTGTTGTGATTGCAAAGCTGCCATCATCAAAGAATTGCAACTTGTCTTCTTGTGCGAAGGTGTTGTCGCAAAAGAAGCGCCAATAATGATAATACTTATTCATAATACTACCGTTGTTAAGTTTATAATAATATTGAATTTCCTGCACTATATAGAAAATAAATTTTTTTGTCAATTTTTTTGTGAGAGTGTTTTAATCATAAAAAAAAGCAGAGCCGAAACTCTGCTTTGTAAATTGCTTCCACTGAAACACTATTATCTGGAATAAAACTCAATAACCAGATTCGGTTCCATCTGAGCAGCATAAGGAACATCGTCAAATTTAGGAACGAATGTATACTTAGCGCTCAATTTGCCGGCATCAACTTCCAAATAAGCAGGGAAGTCACGAGTCTGAGACTGAATAGCAGACAATACAATTGCCAACTGTTTAGATTTCTCACGAACTTCAATTACATCACCAGCTTTAACAACGTAAGAAGGAATGTTTACTTTCTTGCCGTTAACCGTAACATGACCGTGGTTAACAAACTGACGAGCAGCAAATACTGTCGGAACAAATTTAGCTTTGTATACCAAATTATCCAAACGAGATTCTAACAAACCGATAAGGTTTTCAGCCGCATCACCACGTCTACGAATAGCTTCTTCATAGTACTTATGGAACTGCTTTTCGCTGATGTTACCATAATAAACTTTTAATCTTTGTTTAGCATATAATTGCTCACCGTAGTCAGTTGTCTTTTTTCTTCTCTGACCATGTTGTCCGGGAGCATAATTTCTTTTCAAAATAGGGCTGTTAGGATCACCCCAAAGGTTTTGACCATAACGGCGGCTATTCTTTTTCTTAGCATTAACAATACTTTTCATTTATAAAATCCTTTTATAGGTTAATTAATTTATTGTCCCGATAGTTTTGTCGTTAAGAATGTCTCATATACAATAAAACATCCGGCGCAAACGGAGCATTTCCTGCTCTCTTTCTCGGAAGTGCCTCAAACATACCGCAATATTTTTATTTTGCAAGCATTTTTTTAGATTAAATAAAATTTTTGAACAAAGAAAGATTTTATAAAATATTAATATTTATGCTATATATTCAAATAAATAACTATGAGAAAGGAAATACCATGGAGTATTATATATTATACGGAACTTTATCTTTGGCCCCCTATTTCATTGGAGCTGTAAAGATTGCTGCTGCTGCTTATATCGGCTACAAAGTATATGAAAAAACGCGTAATCTTATTCAAAATCAATTGCTGAAAAAAAAGATAAAAGAGAAAACAATAGCCCCGAACAAAGTTGATGCGAAAGGGCGCACAGCGTTAATGCTAACAAATACCGGTACGCAAACAGAATTACTCATTAATGTAGGCGCAAATGTTAATGCAAGAGATAATGATGGTAAAACTCCATTGATGTATGCAGCTGAGCGCGGAGATTATAAATCACTCCAATTACTTTTAGAAGCGGGAGCAGAGATTAATGCTGTGGATAATTATGGAAATTCGGCGTTAATATATGCGGCAAATTCAGGCAATAAAAAAACATTGGAAACATTAGGAAACGCTGGTATTGATCCTAATATTGCAAATAAAAGGGGAAGAACTGCGCTAATGTATATAGCTGACCGAGATTATTTTTCTACAACAACAAAACCAGAACGAGTCGCTTATTTAATAGGGATTGGCGCGGATGCTTCCATGAAAGATAATGAAGGATTAACCGCCAAAGACATCTATATCAATCATGAAACAAATAAAGATCAGGGGCAAATTGATACACATTTAGTAAAAATGTTATCAGTGGAAACAAATGAAGACAAAAAAGAAAAAGTCAAAAAAACAATGTCTTTGCAAAGCAAAAAAGCCAACACCCAAATGGAAAGTATAGAAAAAAAGAAAGAAGAGAAACCGAGAGTAAAATCCCAAAGGAGGCAAAAAGTTTTCAGTAAGAGGAGTAGGTAAATTAAAAGGAGCATTAAGCTCCTTTTAATATTATTTATCATAAGCTACATTAAGTAAGGAAAGATATTTATTTAAAGTACATTCTTCTGAACAATGTGCACGTAGATTATCAATGTTATTATATTCTATAAAATTTTCATTTTTTACATCTTCAATAAATTGCTCAATATTTCCCTCTTCAAAATCTGGAATATCTAGCTTAATAACACAATTACGTTGGTAAAACCATAAAAACTGATTTTGAATAACAAAACGAGACAAAGTATAATCATCAAAATGTGTTAAAACAAGAGCCGGAATATTGAAAGAAAGGGCTTCTAGGACGACTTGTCCTACACCGCCGACAAATAAATAGTTTGCAGCATGTTTGGATAAAAAATCAACAGTATCAATTGGACCTATATAAGAATTTGTTGGAAGTTCTGCCATAAAATTAGCGGTAAGAGTGTTGGGGGGGAGTCTACCAGCTATTTCATAGTCGTATCCTAAAATCTCACAGATTTTAACAAAGTTTTTGAGCGTGGGAAGTTTATCATTATCAAGTCTTGCGATATACAAAGCTTTTTTCTGTTTGGCATATTGCCATATAGGATGAATACACTCCACCCAATTTCTAATAAAAGGGATAGTTTCTCCGTTAGATATATAAACGTCAGGTAAGATAAAAGGAGAAACACGTAAACAGTAATCCGCCTGATTTATAAAATATTGATAATTATCAGCGACTTTATTGTGAAAAGCAATCCCAACTTTGCAATAACGTTTTAATAAATCAAGATGAATATCTTTCAAATAATTCAAATTATGACATTGAAATTCCACAAAATCAAAATGCCCCGTGTGAACAATATGTATCAGATGTTCCAAAAAATTTGGAGCATAAAAATCAAGATGAAAGTTAGGAAATTTAAGCAAAGGATAAAATGAATTTTTTTCTGTAAGTAAGGCGCCTTGTAAAATATTGGGGTTAAAAAAGTTTAGTTGTTTGGCAAGCCTTGTTTCTACACCGCCGATTGCTTGTAAATTTTGTGTAACGTATAAAATCCGCCGTCCTGTTTTGGAACCTAAATGACTTAATGTCTCATTGTTTAAAGGTAATAAAGAATTATTATAAATAGATTTCAATAATCCGTCAGATGATTTATTTTTTTCTGCTCTCCTAATACTACAAATTTTTTTACCGCACACTGAAAGTATAAGATGAGAATTTTTATTATAAACACAAAAAAATTTTTTTAAAATCTTTGTCGGTGAAAAATTCGGGGGGGGGGTAAATTTTATTAAATTCATATAGTTACATCCTGTTGCTGAATTAATTAGTCACCTTTAATAAAAATTTTTAGTGATTTTTGCAAATATAGGTTCGTTAAAATTTTGCAATTTTCCGTTTTGTAGCCTGAATTGTCGGCTCATTCTAGCCGCGAGTTCCATATTATGTGTAGCAATTAGCGCAGCCAAGCCGGTCTCTTTAATAACGTTGATAAGCGTTTCAAAGACATCTTCGGCCGTATTGGGGTCAAGGTTACCGGTTGGCTCATCAGCCAGAAGAAGTTTGGGATTATTAGCCAGTGCCCGTGCAATAGCCACACGTTGTTGTTCTCCGCCGGAAAGCTCAGCCGGACGATGTTTAATCCGATGAGATAAATGAAGCTTATCTAAAAGGAAAGTAGCCCTTTCTGCGGCCTCATTTTCTCTTTTTCCGGCAATCAGCATCGGTATCATAACATTTTCAAGTGCTGAGAAATCCCCTAATAAATTATGATACTGATAAACAAATCCGATATAATCACGGCGCAAAGCTGTCCGCTTCTCATCACTGGCTTTACTGATATCCTGACCGTTAATACAAATTTGTCCGCTTGTTGGTTTGTCTAATAAACCCGTGATTTGCAATAAAGTAGATTTACCGGAGCCTGATTGACCGACTAATGCGGCAGCCTCACCGGCGCAAATAGTCAAATCAACACCGGCTAAAACTTCCAAGTTCTGCTTTCCTTGCCGATAAGATTTTGTAATATTGCAAAGCGAAAGAACCGGTGTTTCAAAATCGGATTTAACTGTTTTACTATTCATAACGTAAAGCCTCCACAGGGTCCATTTTTGCTGCCCGATAAGCCGGATACAGCGTTGCTAAAAAAGAAAGGCCGAGAGATAAAGCCGTAACGGAAATGACAACCGAAGCTTCAATCTTTGCCGGAATTTGCGAGAGGAAGTAAATCTCTGCCGCAAATAAATCTCGTCCGGCGATACTTTGTAAAAATTGTCTGATGTTTTCAATATTGTCGCAGAACAAAAGCCCTAAGGTAACACCTAAAAACGTGCCGACAACGCCGATAAAAGCGCCGTCCATAAAGAAAATGCGCATAATCATTCCTTTGGTTGCGCCCATCGTGCGCAGAACAGCTATGTCACGCCCTTTGTCCTTAACCAGCATAATCAAACCTGTAATAATATTGAACGCCGCTACTAAAATTATAAGTGTCAAAATCAGGAACATAACATTGCGTTCCACATCAACCGCATTAAACAAAGCTGAATTTGTCTGCCGATAATCATAAACAAAAGCACGATTTCCGGAGCTCTCAATCGCTGTACGGATAAGGCGACGAACATTGTCTAAATCCGTATCATTTCGTAAAGTTACATCAATCCCTGTAACGCCATTACCTAATGAGAAAAACTTTTGCGCAGCTTCCAGAGGCATGAAAATAAAGTTTGCATCATATTCATACATACCAAAGTTGAATGTTCCTGCAACAAGATAACTTTTCATTCTCGGAACTGTGCCAAACATGGTTACTTTGCCGTTAGGGGAAAGGAGTGTAATTTCATCACCTTCCATAACACCAAGCTTATTAGCTAATCGTGAGCCTAAAACAACAACATCACCTTTGAAGAAATTTAAGTCAAAATCTTTGAAACCATCGCGCAAAACTTGTTTTTTTTGCAAATCATTAGCATTAATACCACGCACCATAACGCCTTCTGCGCTGTTTCCGGCTGTTGCCAGAAGTTGCTTTTCAACCATCGGAATAGCAATATTAACTCCGGGGACATTACTTTCTAACAGTTTAACGGCTTCTTGATAATTATCAAACGGGGTATTTCTGATAGCAGCAATACTGATGTGTCCGTTAATACCTAAAATGCGCCCGAGTAGTTCAGCCTTGAAACCGTTCATAACAGACGGAACGATGATAAGCGTTGCAACTCCTAAGGCTATGCCGATAAAGGCCAAAAATGTGATAACGGATATAAAACCTTCTTTTCTTTTAGCACGCAGATATCTTCCTGCGGTCATTCTCTCAAATTTTGAAAACATTATCAATACTCCTATTGTTCATCAACATAACGCAGCCGATTGAACTTTCAAGCATGAAGCCAAAACAACCCACAAAAAACATTACCTATTTTTCAAGGATTCAATCCACACTTGCTTGCGCAGAGCCAGCGGAATAGAGGCATTTGCAGGACTGGTAGAGGGTAAGACAACATATTCTCGTCCGACAAGTAAAGAAGAATTGTATTTTTTGAAAAGTTGAAAAGCCTTCTGCCCATTAAATAATAAACGGCCGATATGAGGGTATTCAGAAAATAAATATTGAAAGTTATTGGGAATGACGTTTTTGATGTTTGTATCCAAACTGCCGTTACGCGAACAGCTTTTCGCCGCATCCCAAAGGCCGATACCATGTGTTAATAAGAGATTGATTTTTGTTTCAAAATCAGGGGAGGCATATTCTTCTTCAAAAGCTTCAAATACCAACTTCCAAAAGAGGTTATGTTTGTGCGCATAATATTCGCCGGCATTAAGTGATGCAATGCCCGGCATAGAACCGATAACTAATGTATGTGTTTTATCATTTACAATATAGTCAAAACTTTCAGGCATTTTTTTCCTCTCTTAGTTTTACTTAATTATAATTGAATTAAGCTAAATCACAATTTAAAATTACTTCTGATACACATAATAAAAAAAGACCGCGTTTCACAACGTGGTCTTTAAATTGTTTTTGAAGCAAAGGAAAAAAAGTTCTGTACTCTGCAACTCTCTTTCCTAAAAAAATGAAGAAAAGTTCATCTTAAAGCAAATCACCATTGTCTTGCTCAATTATCTTCGGCTCAGATTTTGAGATGTGATTTTTCTTTTTGCCCCCTTTTTTTGACAAAAAAGAATACAAATCACGCGGAAGATATTGTCTGAGGCAGCTTTCTTCTTCTTGGGGAGATAACTCAGACAATGTTGAAAGATCTGTGGTAAAAACAACAGGCACAACGTGCGTATTGCTTCCATCATGCACAAGGTGTAATACGGAAAAATCTTCATTGCAGAGGAAAAATACTTCCGCATACCAGCCGGATTTATTCACGAAATGTACAACGGCTTTCTTGTCACAATCCAGAAAACACCACAGTGAGGGAAGAACACCGCCGGTATTGAGTATCCTAAGCCCGCTGAAAACGATATCCAGAGCTGTGGGATAATCTACCTCATATGAGAACAGGCAAGCATCTTCTGATACAACTGCTACACTGGTTACGTCATTGATTTTTTTTCTCTGAATGACTTTTTCCAGAAATGAAATCATCTGTTTGCAGTTAACCGATGGATAAGCAGAAATAAATTCCACAAAGTCATTCGGTTTTCCTTTCGGGGGTTTCCCCAGAGACTTCTCAGCAAGGGATATCACAATCTCCTTACTGTCAGACCATAAAATGGTCTTGATGATGTTTATATCCATAATTATTGTATTAATGTGTAATTTTTCTGTATGAAATATAAACGATATAATTTTTTTGTCAATATTTTATTTATTTTAAATTTGCAATATCCTTGGCAATCTGTTGGCAAAGCGCTCCTAAAAGCATGCTTTGTGCCGGAACATAAGCATCATAATCGCCGTCAATTTCAATTGTTTGGCTGAATCTCCCTGATTTTATGATTTTATTTTGCTTATTTTTAATAAAATAAGAAGCTTTTAATGTGGCAAATTTATCAAGTCTGCCACTCATTTCCTGCACTTCAATGGCCACGGCATATTGATAATTTTTACGCAACGGTGTCTGATTTTCAATCACGGCATTAGGCAAAGACAAGCTTAGATTTTCATTAGCTACCCGTTGAATTAATTTTTCCGGCGCGGCACTCCAACGATTAAATTCATCAATTTTGACATTATAGTCTTTCTTGCCGAGTGTTGTAATTTGCGGACGTGCAAAATCTGCTGTCATTAAAACTTGATTTAACAAAATTGTTTTTTTCACGTCCGGATAGGTCTGCTCCACAGATTTCATTGCAACAGGCTGAAAAAAATGCGGGGCAGGGCTTGAACATGCGGCAACTAAAATCGCTAAAACGATAGTCAGAGTTCTTTTCATCTTAATATTCCTTTCCTGTTATAATAGCACTTGGATACATTTGCAGATAATCTGTCAGATTTTTCATAGATGTTGCCGCCGCAGAGAAGCTCTCTATCATTGCGGAAATATTTTCAGCATTTTCACCGACTAATGAATCAACTGCTTGGGCAGCACCACCAACATTTTCTACCATTTTAGCTGTATTTTCTTTGTTTTGAGCCAAAATAGCTTCAAAAGTATCTAACGTAGAACTGATTTGTTCCAAAAGCGGTGGCAATTCTTTATCTAATGTTTGCGTAATGTTGTGAACATCTTGGGCGATTTTTGCAACAGGCATCACCTGTAAACTCTTAGAAATCTCAGCAAAAGGAGAGTTAATTGTCGGAATTTCATAGCTGCTACCGGCTTCTTCGTGCAAAATTGCGGGCGTTTTCGGGAACATATCAAGTTCAATTAATAATTGGCCGGTAATAACAGAATTAATTGCCAACTGTGCTCTTAAACCATTTTTGATAAAGCTGTTTAAACGTTCTCGCTCATCTCGTGTGTCAGTGATAAGAGATTTACCATTATAGATTTTTGCATAAACCGGAATAAGAAATTTCATCGTTTTCAAATTAGCACGCAACCGAACCGAAGAAACTTCGCCAATTTTAACGCCTTTAAACAAAACCGGAGCCCCGACATCAAGCCCCTTAACAGATTCGTCAAAATACATCACAACAGTTGTTTCATTATCGTTAAACTTTGATTTCAGAAAATAAGCAAACATCAAAAAAAGGGCTAAAAGACTGACTGAGACAAATAATCCTATCAATTTCATATTCGGTTTTCTTATCATTTTTGTTGTCCTCTGGTTAAAAATTCATAGATATCTTGGTTCGGTGGGTTTCTTAAAAGTTCGTTCGGGTTTCCTCTGCCGGTAATATTCTTTACGCTGCCGTCTAAAAAGATAGAGTTTGTTCCGATATTAAAAATAGATTGCAATTCATGCGTTACCACAACAAAAGTAGTTCCCAGTGTTTCATTTAATTCTTTAATCAAATCATCCAGTCTGCGGGAGCTGAGCGGGTCAAGTCCGGCCGATGGTTCATCACAATACACAATCTGTGGGTCTAATGCCAAAGCTCGCGATAAGGCAGCGCGTTTTTTCATACCTCCGGAAATCTCAGACGGATAAAAATCATCAAATCCTCCCAAACCCGTCAAAGCTAATTTATATGAGGCAATTTCCGAGATTTCTGCCACAGAATATGAACTGTAAAGCTCTAAGGGCATAGCAATATTTTCTTTTAATGTCATAGAAGAAAATAATGCACCGCTTTGATACATAACCCCACATTTTTTCATAATAGCGATTTTCTCAGCATCATCTGCTGTCGCTAAATTTTTGCCGTTAATTAAAACTTCGCCTTGTACAGGTTGAACCAACCCGGTTAATACCCTAAGCATACTGCTTTTGCCACAACCGCTTGCGCCCATAATGATGAAAATATCTTTTTTGTTAACTGTGAAATTTATATCATCAAACAGGACAAAATCCCCGTAGGCAACACGTAAATTTTTAACTGTGATTACAGCATCCGTCATATTCCTGCAACCTCCAATAAAACAGTTAAAATTCCGGTAGCAACAATCATCCATACCAAAGAGGTTACAACCGCACCGGTTGTTGCTTTACCTACACTGTCAGCATCTCGTCCGGCATTTAATCCTTCATAACAGCCACAAATAGAAATAATGATGCCATAGATAATGCTATGGAGCAATCCGACTAAAATATTAGTTAAATTCAAAGCCTTGATAGAATAGTCAAAATAAGAAGATGAAGTTAGATCTAAAAAACTGACCCCGACAACGGCACCGCCCAAAATACCTAAAACATCAGCAAGAAGCGTTAAAAAAGGAATTGTAACAACTAAGGCAACTAATCGGGGAGCTACCAAATAATCCGTAATTTTAATGCCGAGTGTTTTTAAAGCGTCAATTTCTTCGTTGACCTGCATCGTTCCAATTGTGGCCGCATATGATGAACCTGTACGGCCGGCCATAATAATCCCAACCATAATTGCCGCCATAATTCTGGTCATCCCCAAAGATACCATACTGGCAACATATATACCGGCACCAAAGTTTTTCAATTGTAAAGCCCCGACAAAGGCTAAAATCAGGCCGACTAAAAAGCTGACTAAGGAAACAATGCCGACAGCCTTATAACTGCAATCTGCAAAAATAAACCAAAAATCTTTACTTCTAAAAATAGCTGTACCGGAAAAAAAGCGTATTAAAGAGTTGAAAGCCTGATGCATAAAACTCAAACTGCTTTTAATAGTCTGATATATTTGAAAGCTCTTAATCCCGATTCTTTCTAACTGATTTTGAGTAGTTTGTTTTTCTTCGGGGGGAATATTAGCAGAAGTTGTTGCCAATGTTAACAAATCATGCAGATTTTGTGGTAAACGCGTTAAATTCAGATTTATACCGTACTTTTTGCAGAGGCTGATAAAGGCATAGATTTCTGCGGCAAGCAAAGAAGAAAATGCCCCGCCGGTAGTTTGCGCATAAATTGTGTTAATGCCGTCTTTTCGCCATTGCTGCAAAGTATCATCAATATTATTTAACTGAGGCATAGAGGCTTCTGCGTCAAAGATGAGAACCGCTTCGTTATTTATTTTTTTTAATTCTACTGACATTTATCGCATCTCTTTTAATATTATCCTTTTTTTGAACGACAGACTTCAATAGCAGCCTGATTGGCTGTTTCATGAGCTTCTTGTTGTCCAACGCCTTTTAAGATTGAAGAAATAAAAGCACCAGCAAAAGCATTTCCCGCACCAAAAGCAAATGATTGATGTATACGACTGTTTTTAACCACTGTTGCCGCATCATCACTCCAAATCCTACTTTCTTTGGCTGCGTCTGAAAAAATCAGATATTTTAAATTATACCGCTCTTTGAGATGAAGACAAGTTGTTTCAGCATTTCCGCGTAAGTTTAACATATTTTTTAAGATTTTTAACTCATCAACATTGAGTTTCAAAATATCGGCTCTGCCTAAAAGTTCCTGAATAATTTCTTCGTTATAGTAATTTTGTCTTAAATTAATATCAAAAAAACGATAAGCATTTTTCGGTGCTGCATCAATCAACTCTAACAATGTATTACGAGAATAAGGCTTACGCATTGCCAATGTTCCGAAATAAATCGCATCGGCATTAGTCAGGCTGTTTTCAGCGGTTTCACTGAACGGTATATAATCCCATGCCGCATTTTCTAAAATATGAGCAGTATGCCCTCCGCTCGGTGTCTTAAAAATTAAAACACGTCCGGTAGGATAGGGGGTAATCGCTAAAACCGGAGTAATGTCAAATTTATCAAGTTCGCTAATAACTTCTCTGCCGAGATCATCAGCACCAATGGCACTGATAAGTTTACCTTCTGCCCCATATTTAACTGCATAATGTAAAAAATCTGCCGGTGCTCCTCCCAGTTTTCTGCTGTCAGGCATAATGTCAAAAACAACTTCGCCGATGCCGATAACTTGCGGTTTAGATGATGTGCCGGTCATAGTCCCTCTATTTTCTTTAAAAGGTTAATGAAAAGTTAATTGTTACTATAATCACTTTTTTTTAAGAGTCAATGCGTATATCCGACTTTTAAGCATAATCAATAAAAAAGCGGGATATTAAAATTACCCCGCTAACCTTACAAAAATAGCAAATTATTTTTCAAACCATTCAACTAACCATTTATAAAACGGATTATTGAATTCATCATACAAGGCTCGAGCTTTTTCTAAATCCAAATCTTTACTATTAAAAGCCGATTCAGTCAAAATAGTACAGGTATCTTCTTTAATATCAGCAACCCCACCGGATATAAAGAATTCTTCCGTTGTTTGATTATTCTCATCCAAAATCTGTACAATGCCCATATCAAGCGTTGCTAACGTCGGCGCCCGTTCCGGAATAATCGTTAAGGTTTTTCCGTCATTTGGCAACACAACACGATGAACTTTTTCATCAGTCACAAGCCGTTCAGGCATATAGATTTTAAACGTAATAGCCATTATTATGCTGCACCTTTCCGCTCGTTATAACGTTCCAGAACTTCGTCAATTGTTCCGGCCATATAGAAGTCCTGTTCAGGAATTTCATCATATTTTCCTTCCAAAATTCCCTTAAAGCCCTTAATAGTATCTTCCAGCTGAACAAAACGACCTTTTTTGCCGGTAAATACTTCGGCAACAAAGAACGGTTGTGATAAGAACTTCTGAATTTTACGTGCACGAGAAACAACCATTCTGTCTTCGTCAGAAAGTTCATCCATACCTAAAATTGCAATAATATCTTGCAAGGAGCTGTATTTCTGCAAAATTTCTTGAACCCCGCGAGCAACATTATAATGTTCTTCCCCTACAATATCAGGGTTCAAAATACGGCTGGTAGAATCAAGCGGATCAACCGCCGGATAAATACCTAACTCGGAAATCTTACGTGAAAGCACTGTTGTTGCATCTAAGTGAGCAAACGTTGTTGCCGGCGCCGGATCAGTTAAGTCATCAGCCGGAACATATACTGCCTGCACAGAAGTAATAGAACCGTTTTTAGTAGACGTAATGCGTTCTTGCATCGCACCCATATCAGTTCCCAGCGTCGGTTGATAACCCACGGCAGAAGGAATACGACCGAGTAGGGCTGATACCTCAGAGCCTGCTTGTGTGAAACGGAAAATATTATCAACGAAGAACAACACGTCTTGATTTTCCACATCACGGAAATATTCAGCTTCTGTTAAACCGGTCAATGCAACACGAGCACGTGCTCCTGGCGGTTCATTCATCTGGCCGTAAACAAGCACGGTCTTAGAATTATCACCTTTTAAGTCAATAACACCGGATTCTATCATTTCATGATACAAGTCATTACCTTCACGTGTACGCTCACCTACACCGGCAAATACGGAATATCCGCCATGCCCTTTGGCAATGTTGTTAATCAATTCCATAATTAAAACGGTTTTACCCACACCAGCACCGCCGAATAACCCGATTTTACCACCTTTGGAATAAGGTTCCAGCAAGTCAATCACCTTAATACCGGTTACAAAAATTTCAGGGTCGGTTGCTTGGTCAATAAATTCCGGAGCTTCACGGTGAATTGGAAAATATTCCTTAGCTTTAATCTTGCCGCGACCGTCAACCTCATTGCCGACAACATTAATAATACGTCCTAAGAGTTCAGGACCAACCGGAATAGTAATCGGCTTTTCCGTGTTATAAACCTTAATGCCGCGGCTCATACCGTCAGTTGTATCCATAGCAATTGTACGCACAACATTCTCCCCCAAATGTTGCTCAACTTCCAATACCAGACGTCGTCCGTTTACTTCACACTCTAAGGCATTCAAAATAGCAGGAAGAGCTTCCGTGTTCTCAAACTTAACGTCTACAACAGCCCCCATTACCTGATGAATTTCACCAAGTTTTCCCGAACCTTCAAGTTCATGAATGTGCTTACGCAGTTCTTCAAGGCGGATATCGTTTTCTTTTGTCAGGTCTTTCATCTCAGCATTTTCTTCTGCAATTTTTTTCTTTGCCACCATTGTGTTCATACTCCTGTGTGTGTTTTACATCGCTTCGGCACCAGCCACAATTTCCACCAGCTCGGTGGTAATAGCAGACTGTCGTAAGCTGTTATATTTAAAGGTTAATGCACTGATCATATCGCGCGCATTACGATTTGCATTATCCATAGAGGTCATTCTTGCCGCGTGCTCGGATGCTTGCGAGTTAATTAAAATCTCAAACATTGCCGTTCTCATATAAACGTCAGAAAGCTCTTGCAATGTCTCCAACGGACTAGGATCATACTCATAAAAAGCATTGCCGACTTTGTTTAATCCTTCATCTTCGTTATTAAGAGTGATATCGTAGGGGATAACCTGCTTAGAAAGATAAGTTTTACTTAATCCTGAAAGAAAATCGCTATATACAATCTCACAGATATCTGCATTATATTGCTTTTTCTTTTCCCAAACATCTCTTAAAAAGTGTAATGCCTCGGCGTACGTTAAATGTTTTTTTATGACATTCGGATACGCGCCGGCAATATCTTCAATGCCATAACGTTTTAAACCTGATGCTGCTTTTTTACCATAACAGAAAATAATAACTTTTTTACCTTCTTTATGGAGCTCGTCAATACGACGTTTAGCCTCTTTGGCAATCATAGAGTTATAACTGCCACAAAGCCCTCTGTCCGAAGCCAATACAAATAAGATATATGTCTGCGGTTTCTTTGGCTGCACCAACATTTTGGGCAATATAAACTTAATGCCTTTTTCCCGTTCTTGCGTTTTAAGCTCTAACAAAATCTTTTTGATATTTTCAATCATCATCTTTTGAAAGAGCTCACTTTTATCTAACGTAAGCTGAGCACGGCGAAACTTAGAAGCAGCCACCATTTTCATCGCCGAAGTGATTTTACTGGTAGACTTAATGCTCTCAATACGTGTCCGAAGCTCTTTTAAACTTGCCATCTGCGTTTATCCCTATGCCGATTTTTTCCGAGCATTTTCATCATTGCGAGCTGCTTTAAAGTCATGCGTTACATGTTCCATAAAGTCACGTAATTCTTTTTCTAGCTCTTCGGAAATAATCTTCTTTTCACGGATTTCTTTCAGTAAACTGTTTTTCTCACGTTTAAAGGCATCTAAAAGATATGCTTCATATTCCTTAATGTCTGAAATTTCCAAATCATCTAAAAAGCCTTTGGAACCGGCAAAAAGAATAACAACTTCATCTTCAAGTGGCAACGGATGGTAAACGGGCTGTTTTAACATCTCTGTTAATCTTGCACCACGGTTTAACAATTTCTTTGTTGCCACATCAAGATCAGAAGAGAATTGTGAGAAAGCAGCCATTTCACGATATTGTGCCAGATCAAGCTTCATTGTGCCTGAAACTTGCTTCATCGCTTTAACCTGAGCAGCCGAGCCCACACGACTTACCGAAATACCGACATTAACCGCCGGACGTACACCTTGATAGAACAGTGATGTCTCCAAAAAGATTTGTCCGTCAGTAATAGAAATAACGTTCGTCGGAATATATGCAGAAACGTCTCCTGCTTGTGTCTCAATAACAGGCAAAGCCGTTAAAGAACCACCGCCACGCGCTTCATCAAGCTTCGCAGCTCTTTCCAAAAGTCTTGAATGCAGATAGAACACATCACCCGGATAGGCTTCACGCCCAGGCGGACGACGCAATAACAAAGACATTTGGCGATAAGCCGTTGCTTGCTTAGAAAGGTCATCATAAAAGATAACCGCATGCATGCCTCTGTCACGAAAATATTCGCCCATAGCGCATCCGGCATACGGAGCGATATATTGCAATGGTGCCGCATCAGAAGCAGTCGCAGCAACAACAATAGTATATTCCATAGCGCCATAATCACGTAAGGTCTTAACAACCTGAGCCACTGTGGAGCGCTTTTGTCCGATAGCAACATAAATGCAGAACAATTTTTCTTTATCGCTTTTGGCTGCATCGTTAATTGCTTTTTGGTTGATAATTGTATCTACTAAAATAGAAGTTTTACCGGTTTGTCTGTCTCCGATAACTAACTCACGTTGACCACGCCCGATAGGAATAAGGGAGTCAATAACTTTCAAACCGGTTTGTACTGGTTCATGCACGCTCTGACGCTCAATAATACCCGGCGCCTTGGTTTCCACATTAGAAAACTCCGTAGCTTTAATAGAACCTAAACCGTCAATTGGACGTCCCAACGCATCAACAACACGACCTAATAGCTCTTTACCGACCGGAACACTAACAATTTTGTTTGTTCTTTTAACAGTGTCACCTTCTTTAATATCAGAGTCGGAACCAAAGATAACAACACCAACACTGTCTTCCCCCAGATTTAAAGCCATGCCTTTAACACCGGAAGAAAACTCAACCATTTCGTTGTATTCTACACCAGACAGGCCGTAAACCGTAGCAATACCGTCTCCGACAGAAAGCACACGTCCGACTTCTTCCATGTTTGCGCCAAAGTTATGCTTTTCAATTTTCTCTTTCAAAATTGCGGAAATTTCTTCTGCTTTAACCGTCATATTTTGAGCCTTTCATTGCGTTAAAATTAGTCAAATTCATTCTCTACTCCTATACCTATTACCGAACTAAAAGTTTCTCAATTCGCCCTAGTTTACTTTTTATTGTGTCATCAATCAAAAAAGAGCCGTAGCGAACAGATATCCCTCCTAAAACAGCCGGATTGATATGATAATCAATTATAATCGGTGCATTTAATTTTTCTTCTAATATCTTTTTAAGCTTTTTATCTTGTGCGTTGGAAAGCTCAATCGCCGATTCTACAATAACCTCAATAATCCCTTTGTTCTGATAATATAAATGCTTAAATTCAGCTAAAATCATCTGAATTAGATTAAGCCGGTTATTTTGCGCAATTAATTTTAATACTTCTGTTGAAATATCAGATAAATTAATTTCTTTGGCAAATGAAGCAATAACTTCCATTTTTAGGTTTTCATCGTCCAATGGTGTAGAAAGCTTTGCCCACAAAGATGCAATATCGCCGATTCCACTTTCAAGCGCTTGCACTTCATTTAGTACAATATCTTCGGCATTTTTATCTTTTGCAGCACTGAGCCATGCTTCTGCATAAGCTGTTGCTATTTTGTAATCCGAAACTTTTTGCACGATATTTCCTGTTCCTTGTGTTAAGCATTAAAATAACAATTAATACAAAAATATTTATTTTAAATTAAAAATCCATAACAAAACTAATTTTTTCACAGCAAAAATAAAAACACCTCTTTCTTATAGGAAAGAGGTGTTTAAATTACATTGGTTCACGTTTCATCATACGTCCAACAATGCATAGCATCCAAAAAGGAACTTTGCGCATCGGCAGCGGTTCTAAAAAAGCTCGTCCGAAGTTGTCATAGAGAGTATTCCCTACAACAAACCAGCCGTTTGAAAATGCAGCGACTTTTTTATTGTCGGTACGGAGAAATTGTTTCTTTCCCTGCTTAGCAATACCGGCGAGATGTGCAACACCATTCCGATCAACAGTATGATACATGCCGTTTTCAAAAACTTTCACTTTCCGAAGGTTTGTTGCGATACATGTCTCTTGGGCATCATAAAGAGAAAACTTACCATCTTCCAAACTCTGATACCACCCGTTAGGGTAAAGCTTGTTGAGTTTACTGAAAGATGTCAAGGGGGTACCGTTTGGACGGTAAATGATTTTCTTGCCGCCGCGAAGTTTTAACATAAATTTTCCATCTTTGGCTTCATAGATTTTTTTGACCGCCGGAACGCAAAAATCTTCGTATGTGGCATGTAATAAAAACATGTAGCCATTGCGTATGCTTACAGCATGCCATCCATTGTGCAGACGTTTCCGTTTGCGAATAAATCTGCCATAGGTCTGCATGAAGCTTTCCGGCAGATCACGATACAATAATAATTGCAATATATCCATATTCCAGAGTTTATAATAATTGTTTTATGGCTGGAATATAGACCTTTAAAAGGAAGATGTCAAATCAAAACTTTGAGAAAATGATGCGAAAAAAAAGTGTGAGAATTAAACGTTCGTTTGATTCTAATACTTTTTATCTAAAACAAGAAATCCATAAAGTCAATTTAAATATAGGTTTTACACTGACTTATCAATTTTACCACCATTAGAATCAAACGAACGTTAAAAAATAAGGACTTTAAATGGAACTTAAAAATTTAGTTGTCGGTGCAGGTTTTTCTGGCGCTGTCATCGCTCGTAAAATAGCCGAAGAGCTGAATGAACCTGTATTGGTTATTGATCAAAAGCCCCATATTGCCGGTAATGCTTATGATTATCGTGATAAAAACGGCATCATGATACACCAATATGGATCGCATATATTTCATACTAATTTAGAAGATGTTTGGCAGTTTTTAAATCGCTTTACCGGTTTTAATACCTATATGCACAAAGTGATTGCCATTATAGACGGGATAGAAACGACGATTCCGTTTAATTTCCGCACATTGTATGATGTCTTTCCGGTAAGCTTGGCAGAACGGTTGGAAAAGAAGTTGCTGGCAAAATTTGACTATAATAAAAAGATTCCAATTTTAGAGTTCAAAAAGCAAGATGATGAAGATTTGAAGTTTTTGGCAGACTACGTTTATGAAAAAGTTTTCTTGCATTATACCACCAAACAATGGGGCGTCAATCCGTCAGAAGTTGATGGCGCTGTCACGGCTCGTGTTCCGGTTTATATCAGCTGTGATGAACGTTATTTTCAGGATAAATATCAAGGCATCCCACTCAAAGGTTATACCGAAACCGTTAAAAATATTCTTAATCACCCGAATATTGAGGTTCGCCTGAATACGAAATTCAGCGATATAACCAAAAAGTATGAACGTTTGTTTTATACCGGCCCGATAGATGAGTTTTTTAACTATGAGTTTGGTGAGTTGCCGTATCGCAGTGTTAATTTTAAGTTTGAGGAATATGATAAGCCGTATTATCAATGCAACGCTTGTGTGAATTATCCTTGTAATTATGACTTTACGCGTATTCATGAATATAAATATTATCTGGATGACATAAGCGATAAAACCGTCATCGCCAAAGAACATTCAGAAAAGTTTGAACGCGGCAAAAACGAGCGTTATTATCCTATTCCAAATCCGGAAACAACCGCACTTTATAACCAATATTTAGAGCAAGCCAAAACGCTGAAAAACACATATTTCCTCGGCCGTCTTGGCGACTATAAATATTATGATATGGATAAAGCTATCCACCGTGCACTTGAACTTTTTAATCAGATAAAAGGGGCATGAAATTATGGCCGAAGCAAAACAATTTCCTAATACTAACTATATGTATTATAAGCCGGAAACATGTGTCCATCCGGCAAGGATTAGAAAAGTTGAAGTGATACACGAGGAAAAAACACAAGCAGATAATTCATATACTTTGGCTAAGCTTACTTATGATACAGGAGAAACAGCATTAGGTATCCGTTGGAACATTGCATACGATCAATATAAAGATGAACGTTGCCAAAAAGGGGAGGTGGTCTGCCTCGGTTTTCCTTACAGCCATAGTTATCCAACGTGGTTTATATTGCCCCAAAATAGCACATTAACTCATGTATTATCAATCCCGTTATCAAAAGGAGTATAAAATGTCCCCCGCCACGCAACCCAAAATAAGTATTCTTGTGCCGGTTTATAATGTTGAGAAATATCTGAGACAATGTTTGGATAGTATTGTTTCTCAAACGCTGAAAGATATTGAAATCATTGTTATTAACGACGGTTCAAAGGACACTTCTCCGCAGATTATCGCCGAATATGCCGACAAAGATAATCGTATTAAAGTTATTAATAAAACCAACTCCGGTTATGGGCATTCTATGAATATGGGCTTGGCTGCTGCCACCGGTGAATATATCGGCATTGTTGAATCTGATGATTGGGTTGATGCAGAAATGTTTGAAGAGCTGTATACCTTGGCAAAGCAAAATGATGTAGAGGTCGTCAAAAGCAATTACTATTTTTATTGGTCAAAACCAACAGAGAAAAACAAATTAAAAAAAGTATTACCCGAAAAAGATGTAGGGAAAGTAATTAATCCTGAGATAGAGCAGGGGATATTCTGGTGCGGGCCTGCAATCTGGTCAGCCATTTATCGTCGTGATTTTTTAGAGAATAATCAAATAAAGTTTTTAGAAACCCCTGGCGCTTCATACCAAGATACGGCGTTTAATTTCAAAGTGTGGGCAAGTGCTAAACGTATATACTTAACCGATAAGGCCTATCTGCATTATCGCCAAGATAATGAACAGTCATCAGTCAAAAGTGCCGGAAAGGTATATTGCGTCTGCGATGAATATCATGAAATTGAAAAATTTATTGCTGAACGCCACCAAACCGAACAATTAGAAAAATTGGTGCAGCGTTTGAAATTTTCTACATATATTTGGAATTTTAAAAGATTATCCACACCACTAAATTGGAATTTTTTAAAAGAAGTACGTCATGAGTTTCAAAAAGTAGAAGAAAACGGTCTGATAGATAAAAAAATTTGGGGCACAAAATCATATAGGAAAGTAAAAATGCTTCTGCATTGTTTCTTTCTATTTAAGCTGAAATACCAAATTAAGTTCTTAAAAAAGAATATAATGTCAATTTAGAATAAGGAATATATCATAATGAAAAGTTCTAATAATAAACCAAAAGTAAGTGTTGTTGTACCAATTTATGGGGTGGAGAAATATTTAAATCAATGTGTTGATAGCATTTTAGCTCAAACATTAAAAGAAATAGAAATCATTCTTGTAGATGACGGCTCAAAGGATAGATGTCCGGAAATTATTGATGAATACGCGAAAAAAGATAAAAGAATTGTTGCAATACATCAACCTAATGGCGGTTATGGTCGTGCTGTTAACCATGGTATTGAGGTAGCAACAGGAGAATACATTGGTATTGTTGAACCAGATGATTGGATTGATAATGATATGTATGAAACATTATATAATGATGCTAAAACACATAATGTGGATATTGTGAAAGCTCCATATAATGAGTATTTTGATACAGACAATGGGATTGGAAAACGTTGGGTTGCAGGTCCTTTATTAGAAATAAAGCCGATAACAAATCCTTTTAGTATTTATGATTATCCATTACCTCTTACACATCATGCTAGCATTTGGACAGCGATATATAAGAGTAGTTTAATAAAGAAAAACAATATAAAAGTTTTGGAAAGAAATAAAGGGAGATATGCAGACCAGAATTGGCGCTATGAAACGTTAATGATGGCTAAAAATATATATTGGGAAAAGAAATCGTTTTATAATTACAGATTAACCAATGAAAATGCATCATCATATAAGAAAAATAATCCTGATGATATTTTTGATATTTATGAAGAACTGGATGTATTTTTAAATAAACATCCTCAACAATTTGAAAAAATAAAAGAATATTTATATATTGAAATTTATCGTCATATGTTTTGGAACTTGGAAAGAGTTGATAATAAATTTAAAAATTATTGTCTAAAACGTATACATAACCAATTTAAAAAAATGAACAAAAATATAATAAAAAAATCTTGTTTATTTACCTCACAAGAAAAGAAAAAGTTTTTTGCAATGGCTAGTAGCAGTTATCTTTATCATGCTAAAATGAAGAAGCTGTGTGAGAGTTTATTTTCAATTAAAAACTCTGGTTCAAAAAGATATAAGATAATCAATTTATTAGGAATAAAATTAAAATTTAAAAGGAATGAATATTTATTACAATGTATGATAAAAGACTTATCAAATCAAATTCTTAGACAAGAGGAAAAAATTAATTTATTGCGCAATGATATAAATAATTTAATAAAAGGATAGTAATGCATAAACTGGTATCAAAAGCGTTTTGTCACTTTGTCAAAAATAAAGCTAAACGGAAATACATATACCGTTTACTCACAAATAAGGAAAAGTTACCAGTTAGTCAGAATGATACGGGGGGGGGTATTGTTGAGAAGTCTTATCATATCAATGGTGAAAATAACAAAATTATTATCGTTGAAAACGGCATAGAACGTTTGCTTTATCCTAATGAAACAATTAATGGTTTGGATATAATAATTAACGGTAATAATAACACCGTAAAATTAGAGTTTCCTATTAAGGCTGAAAATTCCAGAATTACAATTGGTAATGATAATGTCTATGTGGAGATTAGAACAACAATAAGATTTGTTAATTCACATATTCATTGCTGTTGGGGAAATCGCCAATATTGCAAAATTGGCAAAGATACAACAATCTCAGGGGCTTTTTTTCACATGGATGAAGAGAGTAGTGTGATAATAGGTGAGGATTGTAAGATTTCTAGTCCCGTAGAAATCTGGCCAACAGATGGTCATTCTATTTTAGATGCCGAAACAGGAGAGATATTGAACAAACCAACTGGACCAATTACCATTAGCGACCACTGCTGGATTGGGCAAGGGGTTCGTATAACGAAAAATGCCCGCATCGGTAATAATTGTATTGTCGGCGGTGGAGCAGTGGCGGTTAAAGATTATAAAGAAGATAATGTTGTCATTGCCGGAAATCCTGCCAAAATCATCAAACGTGGTATAACCTGGGATAGGCCGAATGCTTATCATCTTGAACAAAGCAGATTAAGCAATAAATCTCACATAAATGAATAAGGGTTAATGTCCACGTCAATACGGACGTTGCTCTTGACTTTCACCATGCCGAGCCATTTTTTGAGCACTTCCTGAATGTTAATATTCTTCGCAGTTTTAAGCAACAGGCGATAGCGATATTTCCCGCGCAACAGGCTCATGGGTGCCGGCGCCGGCCCCAGTGTCTCAATAAAGTCTGTGTTCGGAGCACATTTGCCGAGATAATATGCCGCCGCTTCCGCAGCCTGTTGGTTGGGGGAGGAGATAATCACCGCAGCCAATTTACCGTAAGGGGGCATTTTCAAAAACAAACGCGAGCTTTTTTCAATCTCAATAAATTTCTCCCGATTATGCTCAATCACCGCCTGCAAGACCAAATTATCCGGATATAGCGTTTGCAGATAAACCGTTCCTTTTTTCTCCCCGCGTCCGGCGCGTCCGGAAACTTGTGCTAACAGCTGAAAGTTCTGCTCACTCGCGCGCAAATCAGTTCCCATTAAGCCTAAATCCGCATCAACCACGCCAACCAACGTCAAATCCGGAAAGTTATGCCCTTTGGCTAAAATCTGTGTTCCGATAAGAATATCCACTTCCTTGTTTGCTGTCTGATGGATAACTTTTGAGATTTCTCTGTAATTTGTGGTAATATCAGAGGAGAGAATAGCCGTCCGTGCCGTCGGAAACCTTTTTGCAACCTCTTCGGCAATGCGTTCCACCCCAGGGCCGCACGCAGTTAATCCTTCTTCTGAACTGCATGCCGGACAGCGCTTAGGCGTAAACATTTTAAATCCGCAATGGTGACAGATTAGCTCACCGGTGAGACGATGCTCCGAGAGCCATGCTGTGCAATGCGGACATTGCATACGGTGCCCACAATCCCGACAAATAAGCAACGGCGCATAACCGCGACGGTTCAGAAACAGCATAGATTGTTCACCGCGTTCCAGATTGTGCTGTAATTCATTAACCAGCGTCGGGGCTAAAAATGAAACGCCCCATTCTCCTTTTTGCGGTTTGTCTTTTTTAAGGTCAATAATCTTAATTTCCGGTAATACCGCTTTGGCAAAACGTTTGGTCAATTTAACACAGTCATATTTGCCTTCTTCCACATTAACAATCGTTTCCAAATCCGGCGTTGCGGTGGAGAGAATAACCGGAATTTTTTCCAAATGCGCCCGCAGTACCGCCATATCGCGCCCTTGATAAGTAACCAGACTTTCTTGTTTGAAAGAATGATCATGGCTCTCATCAACAACAATAATGCCCAAATCTGCAAAAGGCAAAAACAACGCCGACCGCGCTCCCACCACGACCTTAGCCTTGTTAAGGGCAACCGCTTTCCATGTTTTAGCTTTGTCTTTCTCGCCCACTTCCGAGTGCCAGATAAACGGCGTGACGCCAAAGCGTGTTTCAAACCTTTTCAGCCATTGCGAAGTCAGCGAAATTTCCGGTACGAGTACTAAAACCTGTTTTTTCTGTGCCAAAACCTCAGCTACTGCTTCAAAATAAACCTCTGTCTTACCGGAACCGGTAACACCGTCTAAAAGTGTTGCAGAAAAACCATTTCCGGCCTTACGAACTAAAATATCCGCAGCTTGTTGTTGCTCATCTGTCAAATTGACTTCTTTGTTAAGGTTGACAATCTGCTCTTCTGCTTCTTCATTAATCAAAACCTCGCGTTTATAAAGAAAACCGCTTTTGCTCATTGCATTAATAATACCGTCGCTGACATTTGTTGCTTGCATAATCGTTTCTTTATCAGCTTCGTTTCCATTGCCTAAAAAGTCAAACACCGCGCGCCGTGCTTCTGTAATACGGATACCATCCAGATTTTTATCTTGAATATTTAGCCCGTATAAAGTTGTTTTTTGTTTTGGCAGCTGGTTACTTTTATTTCCCAGCACCATTTTTAAGACCAACCCCAAATAGGCCAGATTATATTCGGCCGTTTTTTTAATAAAAGCAATCATTGCGGCCGAAAGCTTCGGTAATTGCACAATTTGTTTTATCGGTTTGATTTTACTGGCATCAATATTGGCACTTTGTCCCTTTTTCCAAATAACACCGGCCGTTTCTTCTCGTCCGAACGGCACCATAACAATTTGCCCAATAACTAAGTCATCCTCAGAGGTATAGTCAAAAACATCATCAAAGGGCAGGGGTAAAAGAACGCCATAAACAGCCATAAAGCACTAATCTCCGATAATTAAAGTGCTGTTTTTCAAAGCAACCCGAACGCCGCTGTCGCCAAGATAGGCCAAAAGGTAATATAACGGCGCATAACTTGACGGATTTTCTTCCGCTTCCTCCCCATTAAGCACGCGAGTAATATTAGCCAATTTGGAAGCGTTGAGCGGTGCGGCAGATTCTGCTGTAATACAAAGCGATGTTTCGGTTTGTTTGACAATAATTTTGCCACCTTTAATCAATGTATCCGCCATCATCATCACCGCCGGCATAACCAGTTTATGAATTTTCGGCGTTTCAATCATCATATCAAGCGTTGTCGGCAGATTAGGGTTGCCGATAGTCGTCAGATAATCTGTCGTAATACTGTGTAGTTCTTCTGTTGTTTTAACCGCTGCATTAGAAAGTCCGAAACATAGCCTGAAAAATTTTAATCGTCTGCTCAATACTTTAGAGCTGAAATTTAAGATATTGCTTATATCTTCTCTATCATCTTCATCGCCTTCGTTAAACAGCTCCACAGCATTAGCAACCGCCCCGATATTGCCGATAAGGTCGTGTGATAATCTTGTTGCCACTATTTCACTAACAAATGTGTTGTTCATGTGTTATCTTCCTCTTATGTTAAAAGCTGTAATAATGTGTGTTGGCAAGTCTTGTATCTTCGCTGAACATTCTCGCCATATCCAAATCTTTCAAAAGCGGGTCAGCCAGTTCCAAATAGCCTGTTTTGGCTTTCAGATAAGGTTTCTTTCCGCCTAGTCCCCATTTAATTTCAGATGTGTTATCCGGTGCACCGTATTTCATATCAATCCGTTTCCAAAAATCATAGATTTTCAGATTATTCAGATAAACGTTCTTAGATGCTTTACTGTCAGAAAGCGGCATACTGCTCTTGTAAAAAATGCGGTGCGATAAGTTTCCCGTAAAGCTTGATGTATAATAAACATCAATACTCTCTCTGGTGGAATAGCGGTTATAAACTTCTCTTTCTACAAAATGATAACCGTTTTCGCGAGCAACTCGCGTTGCACAAGCGTTTAGTCTTTCAAAGCCGATAACACCGTTAATGCGACATAATTCTTCACTGCGCCATTTGATGAAGTTAGGAATTTCCATTGCCTGCATAATTTGTTTATACCCTTGTGCAGTTAAAGTTTGAGCGACTTCATCTGGTGTCATACGGAGTTTTATACCGGAAATATCAAAGTTTGCCGCATTAGAGCGACGATTCTTTAAAATGCGTTCAACACGTTCTTCTTCCTCTTCAACAGCTCTGATTTCTGGATCTTTGACAATTTCACTTTTGCCTTTTTTGATTAAGCTTTGCAACCAGTTTTCCGATTCGTTTTCTGTTGAGATATTTGCATTTTTATTATCAGATTGTGTTGTTTTTTTCGTATTGTTGTTTTTTGCCAGATTATTACTGAAAGTATCTTTGATATCAAGATCTATCTCACTATCCGTATCATTTGCGGGAGTCTCATTCTTTTTTTCAAACAGCAATAAATCCATTTCATCTTGCGCCAAAACAGGAGTTGCGCTGTAAAGCGCTCCCGTAATCCATAAAAGAGATAATATTAAAGTACTGTTTTTACGCATTTCCAAATCCAAATTTTCCCTCATTATAACAAAGCTTTTTTAAAAATCACCTAATTTTTAGTATTTACAAACCGAAGAAGAGCATTTATAACAAAAAAGATAATGAAAGGGGATATAATATGGAATTAAAAGCCAATGTCATCGGAGCAGGCTTAGCCGGAGCTGAGGCCGCATGGAAACTTGCTGAAAGCGGCATCGTCGTTAAACTGTACGATATGAAACCGCAAAAACGTTCTCCGGCGCATAAGGCGGATACATTTGCCGAATTAGTATGTTCTAATTCATTGCGCTCAGACGACTATGTGAATAATGCAGTAGGCTTATTGCACCAAGAAATGCGTATGGCGAAATCTCTAATAATGGAAAGTGCGGATGTTAATCGCGTGCCGGCAGGTGGTGCTTTGGCTGTGGATAGGGAGGGGTTTTCTGCCTATATTACAGAAAAACTTCGTGCTCACCCTTTAATCACAATTATAGAAGAAGAAATAACAGCTTTGCCGCCAAAGGAAGAAGGTTTAACGATTATTGCGACCGGTCCGCTGACCTCCGAAGCTTTGGCGCAAGATATCTCAGCAGCGGTTGGTGGTGAAAAACTTTCATTTTATGATGCGATTGCACCTGTTATTTATAAAGACAGCATTAATTTTGATATCGCCTGGTATCAATCTCGCTATGACAAAGGAGATAAATACGATTACATTAATTGTCCTATGAATAAAGAACAATATGAGACTTTTGTTGATGAGTTGTTGGCCGGTGAAAAAGCTGCTTTTCATGATTTTGAAAAGCCGGAATATTTTGACGGATGTTTGCCGATAGAGGTCATGGCAGAACGGGGGCGAGATACACTTTTATACGGGCCGATGAAGCCGGTAGGACTAACCAATCCGCATAGCTCTGAAAAGCCATACGCGGTTGTTCAGCTCAGACAAGATAATAAAGAGGATACGTTGCGTAATCTTGTCGGTTTTCAGACAAAATTAAAGCACCCCGAGCAAGTACGTATTTTCAAAAAAATCCCGGGGCTGGAAAATGCTGTATTTGCCCGCTTGGGAGGAATACATAAAAATACGTTTATCAAGTCGCCGATATTATTAGACAATTATCTGCGTCTGAAATCTCGCCCGCATATTATGTTTGCCGGCCAGATTACCGGGTGTGAAGGATATGTTGAAAGCGCCTCAATAGGTTGGCTTGCCGGTTATTTTGCAGCGTCATTATTACAAAATAAAGAACCGCTTATGCCACCGAGAGAAAGCGCTTTCGGTTGCCAATTAGCACATTTAACAGATGAGACGGATATAGAGCGTTATCAGCCGATGAATATTAATTTCGGACTGTTCCCGGAGCTTCCGAAAATTATGACAGCAAAAGGAAAATTGCGTTATCTAAAAGGAACCGAGAAAAAAGCAGCCCTGACCACACGAGCCTTAGCGGCAACAGAAAGGTGGTTGAATGAAATCAGAGCTTAATCCGGTTATACCTTCAACGCTTCCGCCGTTGAGGATATATGAAAAGCTGATAGCCAAAGAGGATATTCTTTTAATGGAAAATTATTTGCGTTGGTTAAGGCTTTTAGCCGTACGTGGTTTTCGTTTAAAGTTCCTGCATGATAAAACGTTTAATTTGCTATACCGTGCAGTCAGTCGTCAATGGTCAGAAAAACGGTTGTTAGGGCAGTTGCAGCAAGAGTTTATTCGGCGTAATTTATCTCTTTCACTACTGTTGGAACCCTTGGACGGTTTTGAGTGGATTTCTAAAAATCGTTATACATTAGAATTTACCAAAGCTTCGCCGATACTTTTGCAAATAATAGCGCCGATGTCTCGGTTTATTGCAATTTTGAATAATCAGCGTCCGCCCTTTTATCAGCCTTTTTCTAATTTAATATTAGCATATACTATATTATATATTTTACAAATGCCCAAAGCTCAGCAGATTTTACAATCTTCGCGTTTGTCAATAGATAATACAACGCTCAAAAAACAATTATTGCCATTGTTAAAAGAAGCCAAAGAAATCATTCCGGTGACATATGGTATAGTTTTTAAACTCAAAATCTCATTCTTTTTGGCACTTTGTCGGCGTTTAATCCAAAAAATAGAGCAAAATAATGAAAATAAAATAAATTTTATTGATAATGTTAACGCATTTTTATATGGTTTGTGGTATGCATTAACTGTTAGAAGTAATTCTAAAAGACGAAATACAATATAAAAAATTAAGGAAAATCAATGAGCTCAATCGGACGTATCGTCAGAAAAAATCACTCTGCTGTTTTTTGGTGTACCAGACACTACCCAAAAGCAAAACGCGAAGCTGTTTACACATTATATGCCTTGTTTAAACATTTTGATGATTTAAGCTCATGTTCGTTACCGGAAAAAGAAAAGGCTGAAATTTTTGCCGCATGGCAGCGTGAAATTACTAATATTTATGATAAAAAAGTTCCTGAAACGGAAATCGGTCGTCGTATATATAAAAACTGTATGCGCTTTAAGTTAAAACGTGAATACTTTGAAACAATTTTGTCTTCATTTGCGATGGATTGTCCTAAACCGCTTCATCGCCCGTCAATGCAAGAGTTTGAGGCTTATTGCAGCGGTGTGGCCGAAATTCCGAGTTATTTGATTTTGAAAATTATTGCCGAATTTGATGAAGAGGCAACCTTAGCCGTCGGTAAAATGATTGGTCGCGCTGTTGAAATCACTAATATCTTAAAAAACATCAAAGAGGATATTTTAGGCGGACATATTTATATTCCCGAAGAGTTTTTGTCAGCAGCAGGCATAGAAAAGGGGCTCTCTGCCAAAGATGTCTTAACGCACACAAATCTTTATGTTGCACGTCAGAAACTGGCGGAGATGGCGCGTGTATCTTTTGCCGAGGCATATCGCCTTTTGGAAGAAAACCACAATAAGAATTCTAAGCCGATTGTCTATATGTTAAATCTTTATCATGCTTATTTTGAACTGATGGATAAACGCGGCTGGGAAATCATTTCCCCCAAACCGGAACTCAAATTCAAAGACAGCTGCAAATTGATTTATAGAGCTCTTTTCCGAACCGGACAGTAATTTTTAGATATACTATCGTCATCACGAGAAGAACGCGGTAATACATAAACCTCACATCTCTCGTCATTGCGAGGAGCGTGAGCGACGTGGCAATCCATTAAAGCGAAGCTATCATATTGCAAGCAAATAAGATGTGTACAAAAGGGCGGGAAATCCGCCCTTAACTAAACAAAAGATTATTTCTCAGCCGCTTTGCGTCGCCGTAACTCAGCACCAACTTCGGGCGTGATTGTCCGTGTTTCTCTACCAGAAATCACATCTCTTGCAATTTCATCCGCCAGAGCAGGTCCAGAAACTTTTTCTTCTGGATGGCGTTTTTCAATCTCTTTACGTAATTGATAAGATTTTTTTATTTGATTTTTGCGTTTTTCAATCTGACTTCTAAGTACTTCTTTCTCATTCTTTTTCTGGATTGCTGCTTTTATCAAATGACGCTGCTCTTCTGTTTCAGCATAGTCCAAAGCCGTCTTCCCCTCTTTATCCACAGCGTTAACATCTGCCCCGGCTTCAATAAGAAGCTTTGTTTGTTCCGCGTTTTGAGCATACATCAAGGCTGTCCTACCATCGCAATTCCTTGCATTAACATCCGCCCCAGCTTCAAGTAATAGTTTCGTCTGTTCCGCTTTATTTGCTGTCATCAGGGATGTTCTTCCCTCTCTATCCACATCGTTAACATTCGCTCCTGCCTCAATAAGGAGCATACCTTGCTCCGCGGTTTCAAACCACATTATGGCTGTCTCTCCATTGTAATTTCTTGCGTTAACATCTGCCCCAGCTTCAAGTAATAGCTTCGTCTGCTCCGCGTTTTGAGCATACATCAAGACTGTATTGCCCGCCCAATCCCTTGCATCAACATTTGCTCCTGCTTCAAGTAATAATTTCGTCTGTTCCGCAGTTTTAGCCATCATTAAGGCCGTAAAACCAGCGTCATCCGTTGCATTAACATCCGCTCCTGCTTTAATAAGTGTTTTTAGCTGATCAATCGGCTCACCAGCCCTTACTGCATTAATTAATTCATGATTCAATTTTTTTTGTTCTTCTTTTGTCATTTCTTTCCCCCACAATACTTAGCACAATTGCTTAAAAATATTGTACCTTATTTTTGAGCAATATGCAATAGTTTTTTATTTATTTAGAATCAATATGTTATTGTTTTGTATGATTGCTATTTTTAAACGTACCTATTTTTTGAGCCCCCCCCATTTTCCGTTGATAAGTTGTTAAAATATTTTGCCAATCGGTATGTATGCTGTCTAAACTAAGCCTGAAAAATTGAACTAATATAGACAGGATGTGACTGATGAAAAAACTTACTCTCATGACAGCCGTTTGCGCGGTAATGTTGGCGCCTTATGCTGTCACAGCGGAAGAGAATGCCGCAGATATTGTTGCCGCGAACAGTTCTTTAAAAGCCAATATCAAACGTATTGCCTTAGAATATATGGAACATAGCGTAAGCAATAAAAATGATCCGAATTATCCGGATTCATATAACTCAGATGAGCGGAAAAATATTGGCGGCGTGTTTGACGGAAATTTGACCTACGACCGTTCAAACCTCGTTTGGGTAAACGGACTTTATATGGAGTATGCTAAGTCTAAAACAACCGAAGACAGCGTAACCACAGAAAATGAGAATCAAGACCAAATATTACTCTTTACGGATTATACGCATAAAATCTGGCAATTAGAGCAGGGGGTTGTTGGTCCGTTCGCTTATTTAGGATATGAAACAGAGTTCACAACGTTTGACCTGAACGGCAAAGATTATCGCACCAAAATTCTGCGCGCCAAAGCCGGTTTAAAACTCTATGACGGAACATACTTTAAGCAGTTGTATGTTGCAGCCGTGGAAGAAGATGATATGACCTATAATAATGACAATATGAAAACCGGTGCCGAAATTGGTTATGAGTTTAACTATCCGCTAAACCCGAATACAACGTTCGTTTCTGAGGGATATTATCGCCGCTTCTTCTCATATAGTCAAAAAGAGCCGACAGATTTTGAATATAAGCTCTCGTTGACAAACCGTGTAGAAACAAAACTTGTGGGTGATTTGTACTTAGCACCATTCTATAATTATGAATTGGCAGAAACTCGCGGAGCCTCTCGCTCTCGTGCGCAAAGCACCTTGGGGCTGTCACTGACATATAACAACAGTTTTGACATCTTTAAATAAAGGAAAAACAGATGAAATACCTTGAAACAGAAGCAAAAGTGCTGTCCGCATTGAAAAATATGAATCCGGTGCTGAAACAAGCATTCTGGTTATCTTTTGCGTTGATTAATCTGACGTTTCTGTTTCATACGGTAAACTTCATGTTTGGCGATCATGATTGGAATTATGTTCGCGGAGCAAATTATTGGAGCGAGGGAGCCTTTGAGGGGCGTCCGCTCCATTTTGTTTTGCAATCATTGTTTTTTGATGGTCAGGTTCTTCCTATCCTGAATAATCTGCTTTCTTTTGCTGCAATGGCGTTGGGCGGGCTATTGCTTGCTGTTTACTGGCGAATACCCTGCACGCTTTTAAATTATACCTTATTTGCTGTTTTTGTGAGCATTTTGCCATATACAATGGTTTGGCTATTTTATGCCAAAGATATGCTGATAAATTTAAGCTTGCCGTTAATTTGTGTGGGTGGTCTGTTGCTTGCAGAGTTTGCGGTTAAAGAACAAAAGCCTTTATACCATTTAGTTGCTGTCTTGCTGTTTTTCTTTGCATTTGCTTCTTATGCTGCGGTAATTAATTTGTTAGCTGTATGTTTGCTTGGTAAAGTTATATTAGACTATACCCGTGGTGATACAATAGTCGTGGTATTTAAGAAAAATATTCTGTCTGTGTTGGATGTCGCTGTGGCGCTGTTGTTATTTAAGCTATTACTGATGTTCTCATCTTCTGTAATGACGGGATACAATACTCAAACGATTACATTAGCGTATTTACCGCAAAAGTTTATTGAAACGTGCACGGTTATGTTGACACAGTTTGTAACGCCAATTCCTTTTATGGAATATAAGTTCAAACTATTACTGTTAACATTGTGTGTGTCTGCTTTGGTATTGTTACTGTGGCAAGCCGGAGTAAAACGCTCGTTGATTATTTTGGGCTTAATTGTTATAATGTTGTTTGCTTCTAAATTAGCCTTTTTTGTGGCTGATGAAAGGGGGCAGATTTTGGCGGAAATGGAAAACTTTGCTTTTGTACCGCGGTTAGATTTTTACGGTTTGGGATATATTTATGCATTCGCCGCCGCTTGTATCCTGATTTTTGCTAACGGAAAAATGCGTAAGATTAGCGTTATTTTGCTCATTATGGCAGCTTTCTTGTCTTGTGTGCGTGATGTGTATGCACAAAAGGTTTGGAAATTAGGATTTGATGCAGAAATGAAAGCGCATGAGCGGATAGTTTCCCGCGTGGAACAAATGAAAGGTTTTTATGCTGATAAACAATATCGTTTGTTGCAAATTGGTAGTCTGTCGTTACGATCAAATTATTACAGAGCACAACCCAAAGAAGCTGTTAGTTTAGATTTACTATCAACATCGTTTACACCTGAGTTTATGTCTCGCATTGTTTATAATTTTTATTATCCCAGAGACATTTTTTATGCTAATGCATCTGTAACAGAGCTCTCTCGCAAAGGAAAAGATTTTATCCGTAATCAGGCCAAATCTTTTCCTGCCAAAGATTCTGTTTATATAGATGGAGATATTATCGTTATCATATTAACTGAGCAAGCATTGGAAAAAGCACGTTCATTGCTATATTACTAATCAAGCTGATTTATTTTTGAGCCGGTTTAAAGTTTTTGATATAGCGATTGAATTGCTTTTGCTGTTCTGTTCCCCAGCCCATAACGTAATTATCTCCTAAGACAATAAACGGGGTGCCTAATGCAGGGGCTTGAATGTTAAATTTTTGCGCATAACGCATCAAATAAGTCAGATTATTACCTTCACGAATATTAATTTCTTGAATGTCATATCCTTTGTAATAACGTGTGATATAAGCATGTGCATGCTCGCAATGTCCGCATCCCGGTTGTGAAAACATATAAACCCTGTTGGAAACTTTTTCTTCATTGCATCCGCCAAGCATTAACATAGTAGCAAATAGGAGAGTGCTAAATATTTTTTTCATTTTACAATCCTTCATAACTTAAACATTTGCTCAATATACTATATAAGCAGTAGTTAAAAAAAAATAAATAAATCCTTGTTCTGTGGATTGACACAATTTAAAAAAAAGCATATACTATCGGGTAAACGGAGAATGAAGATGAAGAAGAAATTATCGCATTTTTTGACCACAGTTGGCATAGCCGGAGTATTAACAGTTCCAAGTTTTATTTCGCGTGAAACAGAAGAAGTCCGGAGCGATAAAAATCCGGTCAAAACAGAAAAATCTGTTATGAAAAAGGATACAGTTAAAAACTCAGTCAGAACAATTTCATATTGGACAGATACGCTATATCAGGCAAAGACAACTTTAATGTATTATATTCCTGATAAAGTTATCCGTAATTACGTTGAAAATAATAACAGTTTCAGAATGCAGCTGCCTTATTTTGTGCACGAAGATTGGCATCGCCATAATGCAGGAAGCCAATATCGTTATAAATATAAGTATTCCCCGAAAGAATATTATCAATTATGTATGCATGATGAAATTACGGCCAATATTTCGGCAATTTTAACTGCTCGTTTTGAATATCTGTCTTCGCCGGATAAAGCAGCAACCATCGCCAAGTATGAAAATACTTATATGGGGTTCTATTTTAAGGCAATAAAAGAAGGAACAATTAATCCGGAGAGCAAAAATCCCGAAGATAACGAGAAAGAGTGGCGGTTGCTTGCTAACGGTACAAAAGATATGTGGATGAAAACTTATGCAAAACATTATTCTCCCACTACTTTATCTATGTTAAAAAACTATATTCAGCGTAATGGCATATTACCGTCTAATTCTAAACATTATAATATGATAAAGGATTACATGTATACAATTGGTGGGGTAAACTTTGCCAAATATTTGGAACAAGATATAGAATATCAAAATGAAGACTTAACGTTAGTTGAAAATTTAAGTAAAGTCCAAAGTGTACAAGGTGAGAAAAGAGAATTTATAGAAGATGTATTAAAGAATGCCCCGCTTCTAAAACGTCTGGATCCAAATTTAAGAATTCCGGCAATACAACATATTATAGTTGCAGCTATGCTTAAAACATCAATTAACGAAAATGATGCTCCGTTAATCATTCAAAGCAAATTATCTATGCGATATAATAAAATAATGTACAGTTTGGCAAAAGATGTGACATTAAATAATTTTTGTGCTGATTATGCTATTAATGAGATATTGAACCATCCGGAAGTAGAAGATGAAACTAATTATGAGGAACTGATTAATCAAATATATACCTACAAAGGTGTCAATTTAAATGAATATCTGAAAAACTATTCCATTAATCGCGTACCTCATAATTATATCTGGTATGGTGGAAATTATTCATATGGAAATATAGAAGATATAAAATATTTTACATCTATATGGTTAAATAAAGATCCTCAAAAAGAAAATGGGATCATATTCCAAACAGAGGAAGCAACTCCTGTGTCACCACAACCGAGAAGACGATTGTCAGAGGAATTGAGTATTGAAATTCCGAACCTGAGAGAGCCTCTGTTAACATCTATGTCATCTGAGCAGGCTGATACATTATTCCGGATGTTGCAAGATTTTGAAAACATGCCTCCGGTGCTTAAAAGCTGCAATACCAAGGAAATTGAAAAATATAAAAGAAAGTATAAACAACAACACAAAAGACAGGGCAAAAATTATACAACAAACTGTAAGATAAAAGAAAATTATCGTTAGACAAAAAATGTTGCATATTTTTTTAATTGTGCTATATTGACAGAAATTCACTGATTATTATAACTAAAACTATGGCAAAAAACAAAAAGGGTGCAAACAGTAAAGGGACTGTTACCTCAAAGGAAGAAAAGCTGTATATATCTCGCCATTTTTTGGCTGGATTCTACGGTTTGAACGAAAAAAAGCTGCTCTTTGCAGTTTCTGAAATCTCATGTGGTGATGCTGATGTTTATATAACGCCGGTTATTGCAGTCATCGGTAGTGATATCTTCATTGATTTGAAGGCTGGTGATTGCAAGAGAATTGCCAATGCTGTCGGTTTTAAACAGGATTTATATCCGGCAATTGTCGCCTATGACGCCAAAGAAAGCAAATTTGTTTTCAAATCGTCAATCATGACCACCGTGGAGATTACTGTAAGTGAATTACAAAACGCTTATGGTAAGTCTGTCATCAACAATCACATCATTTGAAACACAATTAAAAAAGCCTGTTCTCCGAAGAGAGCAGGCTTTTGTTAGATTTAAAATCCCTGAATAGGATAGGGGCTGAGCTTCGCAAACATCATACAGGAGTGTAACCCCGTGTAATGAAAAAGCGCCTCTTTGGCAATGCCTTCAAGCTCATATCCGGCTCGCTTGGCAACATTAGCCGAGGCTTGGTTGTTCACATCGCATAAAATTGCTAAGCGATGCAGACCTTGTTTAAAAAGCTCTGTTTCCACAAGCCGAACAGCCTCTGTCATATACCCGTTTCGGGTTGCTGACGCTCTGAGCCAATAGCCGAGTTCCGCTGACTGGTTTTTGAAATTAATACTGTGCGCACCAATACAACCTAAAAGGACGTTGTCAGCACGCCGATAAATATCATAACACCACTCAATGTCATCATCCCAGCGCTTGGTAAAAAGATCCGTTGTTGCATATACATCGGAAAAGCTTTGTGTCCCGTCAACCCAAAAAAGGTATTCACGCAGGTAAGAGCGATTCTCATTAATAGCATCCCACATGTCACAGTCATGTATATGTACACGTCTGATAAGACTAAGTCTGTCAGAGAAAAGTGTTTCTGATGGCTTAAATTTGTTCATAAGGTTTCCTGCTTTTGGTTAGACAATAATATATAAATTTTCGGAATAAGCAATAAAAATCCTCTGTTATGCTCAATGGCATAACAGAGGAAAAGAACGGTAAGGATCAGGAATTCTTTCTTTTTTCAACTTCCATGCGGCGCATTTCATGATACAGCTGTTGCGCTTTTTGACGCAGTTTGTATTTATTGAAATGTAGTTGAGCCAGCTCAAAATGGTTTTTGACCAATAAAATTTGAGCTTGGTCAGAGCCAATTTCATGTTCGTTGATGTAATTGCGGAGAAGGGTACCCGAAGCCTTCTGGATAAAGAGTTCTTCTTGCTCTTTTCTTAGGCGCGTCTTCTGCAAGATGTATGATGTTGCAAAAGATTTTTCGTTTTCTACTAAAAGCAGAATTAAGTCGTCAGTTAAAAGAGAACGGTAGTTGTTATCTACATATGTTTTGAAGATTTCAACTCCCGTGAGCTTTTCGCTTTTAACCATGCTGTAAATAAATAGATATTCAGGCAGGGGGTTGAAGCGCCGTTCGGTGTCAAAGAAACCATTTGGACAGAGATATGCTTCTAACAGAAGAACATTGTTTTTCTGTACCAGCATGACTTCTTGGTCAACATTCAGCTTCTGCTTTTTAACGGCCGCCAGCATCACTGCATTTACCACATCACTTTGCAAGATGCCCGTGATGTGCTGAGTTGAGAGTAGGTGGAGGGTCATATAGAAAAGCAGATAAGCCTCTTTGTGGTTAGCAATGAGCCAACTGACAACATTGTCATCTAAACGATGATGTAAAACATACTTCTTAAATAGCCAGTTTCCTCCGTATTTAACAAGTATTTTTTGAAATTTCTGTTTCAGATACATAACTTATATATTTGATAATTTAACATAATGAACTTAAATTTTGCTATATTTATCATAAAATATTTTATTTGTCAATATTTTTGTCACAAATAAAAATCCCCCGATAAAAATCGGGGGATTTGGTTAGAAAAAGCAGATGCTTCCGTTTTGCATAGTTTGCAGTCGTCCATCAATAATTTTGCGCTTTTCGGGAGAAAGCAGAGACAATTCCTTGTCTAAGAGCTCCAAGCCGACAGTCTTCGTTTCAGGCGAGGCATAATAGCGCAGATATTCCGCCAGCGTCAGTAAGGCGTTAGGGGCGCAGAAATGATGAATTTGCTGCTTTTTGCAAATCTCCATAAAGTCAACACCTTGTCTGCCATTGCCATAGCATGCCGTGCAAAAACTCGGAATATGTCCGGTTTGCATGAGCCAGTTAACAACTTCATCCAGCGAGCGGTTGTCTGCAATCTCAAACTGAGCAGTTTCCTCGGCCTTATGCGTATAACCACCGACAGAAGTTCTTGATCCGCCGCTGATTTGCGAAATGCCCAGATGCAAAGCTGCTTCACGAATATGAGCCGGTTCACGGGTAGAAATAATCAGCCCCGTATAAGGCACGGCAATACGCAGCAGAGCGATGATTTTCAAAAAGATCTCATCAGGTAGAGCATTTTGAAAATCTGCGGTATTGATGTCGTCAGCCGGACGCAGTCGCGGGACGCTAATTGTGTGTGGACCTGCGCCGTAAACCTTTTCCAAATGCTCGGCATGGAGAAGTAAACCGGCGAACTCGTAGGCATAGTTATGCAGTCCGTACAAAACACCTAAGCCGACATCTTCTAATCCGCCTTGCATAGCGCGATCCATGGCTTCGGTATGATACGCATAGTTCGCCTTGGGGCCTCTGGGATGTAATCGTTCATATTCCTCTTTGTTATACGTTTCTTGAAAGAGGATGTATGTACCGATTTGGGCTTGATGCAGACGGCGATAATTCTCCACCGTTGTTGCAGCAATGTTCACATTCACACGCCGGATAACACCGGCTTGATGGTGAATGCCATAGATAGTATCTATGCTTTCCAGAATGTAGTCCAGCGGATTATGAAACGGATCTTCACCGGCTTCCAGCGCCAGGCGTTTGTGCCCCATATCCTGCAAGGCAATAACTTCTGCCTTGATTTCTTCCTGCGTCATTTTCTTGCGCGGAATATGGCGATTCTGACTATGATAAGGGCAATAGATGCAGCTGTTGATGCAGTAGTTACTGAGATACAGCGGTGCAAACAATACCACACGATTACCATAGTAGGCCTGCTTGATTTTTTCTGCAAGCGAGAAGATGTGCTCTGTGATTTCCGGACTGTTATTGAGCAGTAAAACAGTAGCCTGTTCGGGAGTTAGACCGTTCATTTTTTCGGCTTCGGACAGAATTTCTTCTGCCATAATGCCGTCTAGCTGATACCTCTGAGCGTAATCCAGTATTTGCTGAATTTTCTCAGGCGACATAAAGCATTGCGCTTTGTCTGACATGACATCGTATTTTTCCATACATAAAGATATTTTAATGATTATTTTTTAGAATTCTGGTATAAAATACGATAATTATTTTGTCAAGAAATGTTTCTTATTTGGCTAATTTAATCATCTCATTTATCATACTTTCTGCGCCTTGATAAACTTCTTTGACAGAACTGGCTAACATATAGGCAGGGGTTGTCACAACGAGATTATCACCATCAACACAAGCTTTATTAACTAATGTATCAATATGTTTAGCGCCGGTCAGCTCAATTTTTTCAGCAACGGTTTTATCATTACCGATTGTAACACGGATGCCATGTTTGCCTAACACCTTTGCAATAATGACAGGCGCGATGCACATTGCACCGATAACTAATCCCTTTTGGTAAGCCATCTCAATAACATGGTTGACAGAACTTTCTACCGTGCAAGCAACACCTTTTTCAGCAAAATCACACCAATTGGTAATGGCGCCTAAACCTCCCGGAAAGACGATACAGTCAAAATCATCAAGATTGAATGCCGCTAAATTTTTAATATCTCCGCGGGCAATACGAGCCGATTCTGTTAAAACATTGCGATGTTCATCTGTTTTTGCCGAAGTCAAATGATTAACAACAGCAGCTTGTTCAATATCCGGAGCAAAACATTGATATGTGCATCCGGCAGAATCAATAGCCAGTAAAGCGCAGACGCTTTCATGTATTTCAGATCCGTCAGCTCTCCCACAGCCGGATAAAACAACGGCAAAACGTGGCATTTTTTTCATCTTTATCTCCTTTACTTAAAAAAAATCATATTTATCTTATATAGATATATAAAATTAAAAAAATTTTAAGGGAGCATGTATATACATGCAAAAAATAAATCATATTGATTTATTTATTCAGATATCCTAATATTCAAATATTAGATTTAATATTAACGATTTTTTTATTGAAGTTAGAGGGCTATGGAAATTAGGCAGACGACATTAAAAAACGGACTTCGGGTAATAACCGCCGAAAGGCCGCAAATAGAAACTGTTTCATTAGGACTTTGGGTTAATACCGGCGCGGCGGATGAAAGCGCTGCGGATAACGGTATTTCTCATTTTATTGAACATATGGTGTTTAAAGGAACGAAAAAGAGAACCTCGCTGCAAATATCGGAAGATATTGAAAATGTTGGCGGGGCAACTAATGCTTATACATCGCGCCATTTCACCTGCTTTTATGCAAAAATGTTAAAAGATGATTTGGAGTTGGCCGCTGATGTGATATGTGATTTTATCACCGAACCGACTTTTGACCATGAAGAAATGGTTAAAGAAAAAGAAGTTGTTGTGCAGGAGATTAAGCAGTCAGCAGATGCCCCGGATGATTTGGTCTTTGATTATTTTCAGGAAACCGCATTTCCAAATCAGGCAACCGGAAGAACAATTTTAGGAACACCGGAGCTTGTGCGCGGTTTTACCAAAGAAAGAATGCAGCATTATATGCAAACGCATTATACAGCGGATAATATGATTGCAGCGGCAGTTGGTCGTGTAGATCATGATCAATTTGTTAAAATGATAGAAGAGAGAATGGCAAATCTTCCGGAAAAATGCAATTTTAGTGAAGATAAGCAGGTTTATGTCGGCGGTGGCTGTGTAGAGTGCAAAAAGATAGAGCAGGCACATTTGGTGTTAGGTTTTGAAGGGGCATCTTATCAAAATCCTGAATATTACAAATATTCGGTTCTTTCTACTATTTTTGGGGGAGGAATGTCGTCCCGTCTGTTTCAGGAAGTACGTGAGAAACGTGGTCTTGTTTATACGATTAATAGCTTTAACCAAGCTTTGAAACATACAGGAATTTTTGGCGTATATGCCGGAACAACCCCGAAAGAATTGCAAGAGTTGTTACCGGTTGTAGCAGATGAAATCAAAAAGATGCAAAATGATTTTGTAACAGATATTGAATTGCAACGCGCCAAAACACAAATTAAAGCAAGCCTCTTAATGTCTTTGGAAAGCTCATCAGCAACAGCAGAGATTATGGCTCGCCAAATGTTGCTGTTTAAGCGTGTTATCCCGACAGAAGAAATTGTTGCTAAGATTGAAAATGTCACCAAAGATGATGTATTAAACTTAGCTCAAAAAATCTTTACAACAACACCGACATATACTTTACTTGGGTGTGAAGGTGGCGTATATCCGCAATATGATGAAGTTAAAAAACTATTGGCAAATAACTGATGTTTTTTGATTTGAGTGTAAAAAAAAGAACCCGTTCACAGAGCGGGTTCTTTTAATAGATAGATTGGTTTTATTTACCGAAATAACGTTTCAATAAACCATCAAAACCGCGGCCATGGCGAGCTTCATCCTTAGCCATTTCATGAACGCTGTCATGAATAGCATCATAGCCGAGCTCTTTTGCCCATGTAGCAATTTGCTTTTTACCGTCGCAAGCACCAAATTCGGCAGCTGCACGCATAGCAACGTTTTTCTCGGTTGAATCGGTAACAACTTCACCTAACATCTCCGCAAAACGAGCAGCATGATCAGCTTCTTCAAAAGCATAGCGTTTGAAGGCTTCGGCAATTTCCGGATAACCTTCGCGATCAGCTTGGCGACTCATTGCTAAGTACATGCCGACTTCGCAGCATTCACCGGTGAAATGTTCACGTAAACCGGCAACAACACGTTCGTCTAAACCTTGTGCAACACCGATTCTATGCTCATCAGCATAATTTTTGTTTTCATCATCCATTGCTTTGAATGTTTTAGCGCCACAAACCGGACATACATCTGGCATGGTATCACTGTCAATAACTTGTCCGCAGACAGTACAAATATATTTCATAGAGAAAGTCCTTTCAAAATCTGTTACGCCAAAATATATAGGTTCAAAATGGTTATCTGTCAAACGCTAAATCCTGTGTAAAGGGAAAAAATCTCCTTTGCAAAAGTAAAATTTTCTTCTATAACAAAGTAAATCTATGTGCATACGTGATTTATGTCTAAATATATGGGAGAGAACAGATGAGTGATAAAACCATGAAAATTATCTTGTCCGTCTTAACGGTTATTTTGCTGGCCTTAATTGCCGGCTTATTGCTGTTTAAAGGGACTGCAAAAACAAACTTAAATAAAGTAGCTTTGCGTGTCGGGGAGCTTCGTCAATATCGCAGCTTAAATCGTGCTGATACAAATGCAGCGATGGAAAAAGCTTTTTCTCGTGTCGGCTATAATGTTGTAACCGCAACCGAGGATAATTTATATCCGACAGTTGCCGCAGATGCCGGTGTTAATGTCTATGTTCGCGGTTATAATCCTTTTAATCAACTAAATGTCAATAAAAATGCTGTAAACGTTGTCTATATTCGTGATTTTGATTCTCTTTATCCCGAAGAATTGAATGAATTTGACGGTATTGCGACATCTTCTCATGATTTTTATGATTATGTTATGGGGGCAGGGTATGCCGCAGTTTATTTGCCGGAGTTTACCGACCCGACAATTTTCTATGCTACTGTTCGTCCGGAATTAGCACGTGATCTGCTGTATGTAGGCGATAATGATCGTCATAGTGTTGCTGTTGCCGCAGCGTTAGAGGCTGACCTTCCCGTAGATATTTTTGGCCGTTTCTGGGCTGGAAATATTGATGATAAATATTTCAAAGGCGAATACATTCATGATAATGATTTAGGCGCATATTTTGCATCAGCTAAAATTAATTTGGTAAATGTTAGCGCTCATGAATCGGAAATCGGTATCATACCGTCAAGAGTGTATGATATAGCCGCATCCAAAGGGTTTATGTTAGCACCTTATAATAAAGAAATTGAAGCTGTTTTTGGTGATTCTATTCCGATGTATAAGAATGCAGATGAATTAAAAGCTTTGTATAAAAAGTATATTAATGATCCGAAAGCGCGTGAAGAAAAGGTAGAAAAAGCATACCGAATCGCCGCCGCTGAATATAATGTAGATGCTTTTGTTCAGCGTTTGAACGGCTTGGTTGAGTTTTTAATCAATGAGAAAAAACTCTAAATGAAAACCGAATATAAATTTATATTATTTTCGGTGTTGGTTATAACGGCAGTGGTACTTTGTGCTCTGCCGTTTTTTACCGTAGATAAAAAATTAGTGTATATCTATACCAAACAAAATACTCCGGATGATAGAGAGCAAAGTTTTATTAATGGATTGAATGAGTTAGGATATAATATTCAATTAAACACACAGCGTTCTCCGACCTCAAAAGATGTTGCACTGTGGTTCCGTTCACCGGAGTTTGTTGCTGAAATAGCTAAGTCTGAGGCTCAATATAATTTTATATATAGTAATGAACACTATCCGTTTGCTTGGGAAGAAGTAAAAAATTATCCGGTTGTCTTAACGCCACATCAAGATGTGTATGAGCATTACATGCGCACTAATATAAAAACGGCCTTATTCAAATTTGATGAAAACTCTTCAAAATCTGCGGTCATAAGATTTCATCAATTGTTAACATGGTTAAAAGAAAACCAAGCAAATTAAGTTGTTCGTTTAATTATTTCAGCAGCATCGTCCATTTCATCTTCAATGAGACGATGTTCAATTCCTTCATATTCAACAGCTTCCCAACTGATATCGTGTGCTTCAAGCCATTCTTTTGTAAACGAAAGTGTTTTATATTGTACGGCTAAATCACTTGTGCCGTGGAATAAATACACATCAGGACGTGAAGAAATTTCTTGCTCTAAGGTATCCTTGCCACAAACAATACCGGCAAAAGGAAAAACGCCGCCAAGTTTGTAACGCCGCGTTAATCCGGCAAAAATAGCCAGCATAGCTCCTTGTGAAAATCCCATAATGTAAGTGTTTTTATTATTGATGCCATATTTTTTCTGCAAATGTGTAATAAATGTATTTATTTTTTTAGCAGCATGGCTTATACGCTGTCCGGTTCGGTTATAAATTTCTACAATTTCATCAGTAGATGTTTCCGGCTTACGGCGTTTGCGGTCAGGGTCAACATCAGATAGAGCATACCATTGCTTTTTGAGAGGATTTCGTTCGCTTTGAATATCTGATTCAGGGGTAATAATAAGTGTATCAGTTAATTTGCTGGCCAAAAGCTCCGTAAAAGCTTCCACATCAGCAATATTACTGTTATAACCATGCAAAAAAACAATCAATTTTTCTGCACCCTCTTGTTTTCCAAAACTTTTATATTCAAACCCACACATATTATCCTCCTTATATATATCCTATTAGAGATAAAGTGTTAATATTTGTTTAATAATAAAAATAGATAAGGGGTGAAAAAGCGCTTGACATTTCAAATTTTAGAACTAAAATAGAACAAAATTAAAATTATCGGAGGGAACATGTTAACACCTAAACAACATAAATTATTAGTTTTTATTGACGAGTTTATCAAAGAAAATGGTCATTCTCCATCTTTTGAAGAAATGAAAGCCGCTGTTGGGTTGAAGTCAAAATCAGGCATTCATGCCTTAATTAACTCATTGGTAGAAAGAGGGTTTATTCGCAAACTAGCACATAAAGCACGCGCATTGGAAGTGGTTAAAGTGCCGCAGATTGAACAGCCGGCTGAAAAGACAGCCTCGGTGGCTAATGATAATGGCGAAGCAGAATTTTCATTAGCTATTCCGTTGTATGGAAAAATTGCTGCGGGTACGCCGATTGAGGCAATTGCCAATCCGTCAGAATATATTTATATTCCTAAAAGCTTTTCAACGCAGTCTGAACTGTATGCCTTAACAATTGAAGGTGAATCAATGATTGAAGCCGGTATTTTTGATGGAGATACTGCTATTATTCGCCGCGCAACTCATGCTGATAATGGACAGATTGTTGTTGCTTTGGTAGATAATGAAGAAGCAACATTAAAAGTATTGGATAAAAAATCCGGTAATGAAGTTTGGTTGTTGCCGTGTAATAAAGACTATTCTCCAATTAAATTAACCAAAGATCGTCTCAAAATTCAGGGTATATTGTACGGTATTGTCAGAAAATATAATTAAGGATATGTGATGAAAACAATCGCTTTTATTACGGCAATGGATAGCGAGTTTGCTGCCATTAAAAGTTTATATGATTTTTCAGATGGAACGGAAGAAGTAACAGCTGTTGCGTATGATAAAAAAATTTTACTGATAAAGTCCGGAATAGGGAAGGTCCATGCGGCACTTGCTGCGGATAAAGCTTATCGTTCCGATGCAGATGTCATTATAACAACTGGTCTTGCCGGCGGAATTGATAATTCGTTAACACAGGGTGATGTTGTTTTAGCAGAGAGGGTTTGTTATCATGATGTATGGTGTGGTACTCCTAATGTGAAAGGGCAGGTGCAGGATTTACCGCCATATTTTGAAACGCCACGATATATATTGGAAAAAATAACCCGAGCAGTACCGCAATATTTTAATTTGGGTTTAACTGTGACAGGAGATCAATTCTTAACAGATGCCGGACGTTTACGCGAAATTAAAGCTGATTTTCCTGAGGCCTTGGCCGTTGATATGGAAAGCGCGGCAATAGCGCAAGTTTGTTATTTACGCCGGATTCCTTTTATATCGTTGAGAATTATCAGTGATGTTGTCGGAAAAACAAATCAGCAAGCAGAATATGATAACTTTTGGCAAAGTGTGCCGCAAAAAGCCTCAGAAATGGCAGATATTGTCGTGAAACATTTTCCGGCAGAATAGTCCCTTAATTGAACAAATAAAAATCCCCGCTATATTAACGGGGATTTTGTTATCTTCTGATACAGAAATTAATACATACTGCCACCGGTAAGTAACATGAGTGAATAGTAAAAATGTATAATCAAAAAGACCGTATAGAAAATTGAAAGAATAAGATAAAGTGTCGCATAACGTACAACTTTTTTCTTACTGCAATCTTTCAGTAATTTGGGTTCTCCGTATGCGTTCACGGCATCTTCTTCCATGAAAGCTGCTGCAATAAAGGTTTTGCAAAGATAATACAAATTGATTAAGAGCAAGACAATGAGCCCCCAGCCAAGTGCGCTGGAACGCCAATCAGAAGTAGTTGCTATATCGTCAGCCGGCACAGAGATCTGCCCGACAATAATCAAAGCAATAATTCCCAAAATGCTGTATGTCATCGGGCGGAAGAAACCTTCCCAACTGTTATATCCGGCATCATGCAACCGGCGAACATATAAAGAAATGCAAGCCAGCATGATAACAAAGAATAATCCCCAATAAACAAATTCAACAGCTGTTGGTAAATATTGCTCATTTGCCAATGCTACAAAATTAGCTAATTGATAAGGGATTGTAATAAAGAGAAATAAAACAAAGTTGACAAGCATAAATGCCCAAAAATCATAACGATTTGTTCTTCCGTTATACTGAAAAATCTTTCTGTAACCATCCAGCCAAGCCGCAAAAAATGTTTTAATACCGGAAAGAAAGCAACATTTACCGGTGCAAACCTCTTGCTCGGAAAGAGTATTTTCTTTTAAGTCCATAAATTTCTTAGCTTCGGCTTTTTGCACATTTTCTTTTAATGCACCACGCTTGCTACGTACCGCAGCTGCTTCAACCCCGTTATTTTTACCAACAGAAGCACCGCTGTTAACAACAGCTGTTTTGACCTTAATTGTTTTAGCAACTTTTTTTGCTTCATTTTGCGCCTTAGTTTCCAAAACAGATGCAACAACATCTGTATTTTCTTTCATCGGAACACTACCGGTTTTAACAGTTGCTTTTTTAGAAGCGGAAGTAACTTTTCTTGTTGTTTTAACAACAGCAGCGTCTTTGGCAACAGATTCGGAAACTTTTTTCGCCGCTGGCTTCTTAGCCTTAGTCATTGTTTCCTTATTTGTTGTTTTACTGTTCTTCTTAGCTGTATTTTCGGCAACTGCTGTTGAAACTTTTTTGACATCTTTGTCCGTAGTCTTTTTGTTAACCATAATGTTCCTCTTTAAAAATTAACCTAATGCTATAATAATTAAAAAATCATTTTTTACAACTATTTACCTGTTTTAAACACAACTTTTGTAATATAATTACGCTAAGCTAGAATAAAACTTTCGCTGATTTGAATTTTTTGCTTTTTTCATCAAAAGTAACACGCAAAACCGAACCGTTTTCCAGTCTGAGTGTTTTTTTAAGGCAGTTTTCAGCAAAGATTCGCACCAGCATGCCGTGTGTGACAACCAAAACTTTTTGTCGTCTGTCATCTAAAAGCTTTGTGACAAATTTCATAAAACGTTGCTGAACTTCACCAATACTTTCACCGTTGGGATAGCGTATCTCATAACGTTCCAAATTATTAAGGTCATTAAAAGCTGGATAGATATAGGGAAATTTTGCCGGTAAATCAGTTTTTTTGAGCCCCTCTGCTTTGCCGAAATTCATTTCACGCAGTCGTTTGGTATAGTGTAAAGGCAAGTCCAAAGCAGCACTGACAATTTCAGCAGTTTTTTTGGCGCGTTTCAAATCACTTGAATAAACCGTTTCTATATTTTCTCCGCTTAATTTTTCTCCGGCAAAACGTGCCTGTGAAATTCCCTGTTGATTTAACGGCGTGTCATTCCAGCCTTGAACCTTTTCTTTCAGGTTCCAGTCTGTTTGTCCATGTCTCATCAGATATAAAATCATAGCCGCCAGCTGTCCTTTTTTTATATTTAATTACTGTGACTTAGAGATATATGATTTTGTTTGTGAAATCAAGTATAAATAATGAAATAATCACATCAATTATTTGTTTTCTTCATTGCACAGAAGAAAAAGCCGTCCGTCTTGGTGTTTAATGGTGAAAAATGGAGCCATTTATCGCTGTCAAACGGATAAAACCGCATATCAATTGTTTCTTCCCAAAGATCTTTATGATTAAGCGGCGTAAACTCGGGATGTCTTTCTAAAAACGCCTCAATCTGCTTTTCATTCTCTTCCGGAAAAACAGAACAGGTAATATAAATTAATCGCCCGTTAACTGCCGTGTGCGTAGCCCCAAATTCTAGAATTTCTGCTTGTGTTTGGCAAATGCTGTTAAGCTTTTCCGGTGTAAGACGGAATTTTGCATCAGGAGAGCGCCGCCACGTTCCGCTTCCTGAACAAGGAGCATCAATAATAAAACGCGTATAATCTGTGTCCGTTACATTATGAAGTGTTTTAATGTTTAGAATATCAAGCCGCTCAGCTCGTTTTTTTATGCGAGCCAGACGTTCCTGACTGATGTCATGTGCCCAAATGACCCCGTCGTTATTCATTAAGGCGCCGATAGCTAATGACTTTCCACCTGCGCCGGCGCAGTAATCTATAATCTTGTGATGCTGTTTAGCACGACATAACAAGGCGATAAGCTGTGACGCTTCATCCATTACCTCAATTTCACCGTCCTGATATGTCATACAATTATTAAGATTAACCCGGTCTTCTGAACGCAAACCAATAGGGGAATATGGGGTTGGCGAGAAAAACAGACCTTCTTTTTTTAAGCGTTCTCGTGCTTGTTCTCTACTGGTTAAATTCGCGCGGACATCAACCGGCGCCACATTATTTAAAGCTTCTAATAAACGCTGGTTATTAATTTTCTGAATAAGCCAAGCCGGGCATTCATAAATTGCTTCGTCGCTGAATTCCTCAGGAACCTTGTGAGACAAAATAGAGTGTTCCTCCTTGCTTAAAATTGTCGGCGCATATTCATCACCATTAAATAATAAATCCAGATCTTGCTCTCTGAAATGAAAAGCCGTTAAAAGGCGCGCACTAATCTGTCCGCCCAAGCTTTCCGTATAAGTCAGGCGCTGCCGGATAATTTTCCATACATTATCGCTGATGTAACGACGGTCTTTGGAGCCGATATAGCGTCTTTCTTTTAAATATTTGTCCAAAATAACATCTGCGGGCAGGGTGTCGGTTAAGACTGCTTCCAATACTTCAATAATTGCTTGAATTCTGCTCGCTTCTTTCATTTTTCCTCACAATTTATAAGCTTCTGTTTCTTGTTTTTATACCGTATTTTTCAGCTTTTTCAAGCGCTGAAATCTATTTTGCCCCCAAGATTTAATATTTTTTGTTGCCAAAATATAAAAAATATGGTATACAGTCGCCTAACGCTAACAAAAGAAAGCATAATTAATGGATAAAATTCTGGTTCTGAACTCTGGTTCAACCTCGGTAAAATTTCAGCTTTTCAAAATGGATAAAAACCTGCATCAGATAATCGCCAAGGGAAGTGTGGAACGTATCGGATTGGACGGCTCAAAAATCATTGTCCGCGCGGATAATACTCATGAATTTTCTTATGAATTGCCAATTGCAGCCCATAAAGAGGCTATAAAAGCAATTTTAGATTATCTGTCACCTCAATTTATTAAAAACGCCGATGAGTTAGCAGCTGTTGGGCATCGTATGGGGCACGGAGCTGAATATTTTGACCGCTCAGTGATTATAGATGACGATGTTATGCAAAAGATTTATGAAACAATTCCGCTTATTCCGCTGCATGGTCCGGCTTTGGTGCATGGTGTTGAGGCCGTTAGTGCCTTGCTTCCGGGCGTTATGCAGGTTGCAACGTTTGATACCGCTTTTCATCAAAGTATGGATAAGTCAACATATTTATATGCGATACCCAAAGAATACTATAACCAAGAACAAGTTCGCCGATATGGTTTTCATGGAACTTCGCATAAATATGCTGCAAGAAAAGCCTCTGAAATTTTAGGCAGTAAAGGGAAGTTTATCTGTTGCCACCTTGGTGGTGGTGCCTCCGTAACGGCGATTAAAGATGGTAAAAGTGTTGAAACATCTATGGGATATACGCCGACCTCAGGTATTATGATGATGACACGCTCAGGCGATATTGATCCTTATATTCCGCTTCATATTATGAAGACGCAACAAAAATCAGCTGATGAAGTAAACCGTATATTGAATCGTGAAAGTGGTTTTTATGGGTTAACTTGTGGCCATTCGGATATGCGTGATATTATAAAAAGTGCCGAAGCCGGAGATGAAAAGTGTGCTTTTGCCATAGAAGCGTTTGTATATAATCTGGTTAAACTCATTGGTTCATATATTGCTGTTTTGGGGGGCATTGATGCGCTAATCTTTACGGCCGGTATCGGGGAAAATAGCCCGCTGATACGAAAAAAAGTCTGCGAACGGTTGAGCTATCTGGGAATAGAACTAAATGAAACGGCTAATAGTGAAATGCCGGCACCGCTACAAATAACTGTTCCTCAAAGTAAGGTACCTGTTTTAGTTATCCCGGCAAATGAAGAATTAATGATTGCCACCGAAACATTTGAAATATTAGAAGAAATTGCCGAAAGTGAATCTCTTGCAAGCTAGAAGGTTATGATGTTAAAAATTTTAATGCCGTCATTAAAAGAATTAATCAACTCAGATTATAATGCAATTAAAAATGAGGAAACCGAACAATTAATTGCCAAAAGTCTATATGGTATTAAGGCATCGGATAAACCGGAGCTATTGCAGATTTCAGGAATTCCAGGTTCGGGAAAAAGTACTTTTTGCGCTCAAAATAAGCCCCGGGGATATTTATATTTAAGCTTTGATGCGATTATGACAAAACTTTCGGGGTATCAACAAGAATTGGCTCAAAATGGTGCGGAGCAGGCATATCGTAAATATGAAATGCCTGCGCGTATTATCGGTTATGAAATATTGCGCCGAGCTTTAAATCAACATATCAATATCATGTTTGAGCATAGTGGAACCAATCAAGCCCATTTGGAATTATTTAAAAATATTCATAGTAAAGGATATAAAACAGCAGTTGATTTCATCGTTTGTGATACAACGTTGGCGATTAAACGAGCCAAAGAACGCGAAAAACAAATCAATCGTCATGTGCCGGAGCAATTGATTATTGAAAGATCTGCTAAATTTTCTGAATATATCACTACATATCAAAAATTAGCAGATAAAGTTTCTTTTTTTAATGGCGCGGATAATTTTAAATCGTTAAATAAAATTTAAGGAAGTCAGTGATAAAAATAATCTGAAAATATATTTTATAAGGTTTCAGATATGAAAAAGTTTATATTGATGCTCTCCTGTTCTCTTGCCGCAGCAAATGCTGCTCAGGCACTGAGTGCCTCAGAACAAATGAATGCGATGAGAGATATTTTTGCTCGTGAATTTCAAAAAATGGATACCAATCATGATGGTGTTTTAGATATGGAAGAATTCCTTAAACATCAGTTTACAGAGTTTAGAAATACCGTGTCTCAGTCCCAAGGATTTGAATTGCCGGCAAATAATAAAAATGAAGTTTCTCAACCCGAAGTTCAAAGTGAGAAAGAGGCGGAAGAGCCTGTTGTAGAGGAACCTGTTTCTGCAAAAGAACAGGTACAATCCAAAGGGTTAGATGCATTAAGCGATGTATCGCTGACTTTGCAGGCCATGGCTGATTATGATGAAGATTTAGATGATGGCTTTGATTATGATGCTTTATTAGCCGAAGGAAATACAGATATAACCGCCGAGCCTGTTTTATCAAATGATACAGTAGAAAAAGCAGATGCCGAAGAAATTTTGCCTGAGATAGATTTATCCGTCAGTGAAGAAGAAAACTTACAAAATATGTTGGCAGCGGAAGAAAAAGCCGCCGCACCGCAAAAAACAGCGGCTGAAAAAGAGGCGCAGGCACGTCAGATAAAGTTTATGCTGGATACGATAAAAAAGACGCTTCCCAAAAAAATTGATGATATCACAACTTGGACAGATATTGAATATCAGGACGATGCAATTGCATATATCTATCAAGCAGATGTAGATACCTCAAAGTTTTCGGAAACAGATAAAGCTGCATTGAAAAATAGCATAGAAACAGTAGCCTGTGTGCAAGCTTATACGGAAATGTGTCCCAAAGTTAAGACAATGTTTATTAATGAGGGGATTAATATGAAAATCCGTTATTTGGATAAGCTGGAAAATGAAATAAGTTTCTGTGAGTTTAATGAACAAACTTGTCAATAAAGACGCCAAACCGTAATCCCCCCGTCAATGTTGAGTTGGCGGGGATTTTTTTTACAAATTATCAGCCTAAATGAACAATATTTTTACCGAATTTTTGTTCTAATTCATCTAAGACTTTACCCAAACGCTCATCGCTCTTTTGTTGCGAGGTAAATAGATCTGCTTGTTCGTGATTGTTGTAAATTAATCCCGACAGGGTAATGCCGACACTGCGCCACATATAAGCCCGAGAATAAATTTTAAGTAAAAGCCGTAAGGCCGACGGCAATATTTCGGTTTCTTGATTACTGGCAAACGGAAGTTTTATCCTTTCCGTCATAACATGAAAATCTTTTGTACGCATCATAACTTCAATTTGTGTTGCTTTGGCCTTTTCTTGTCGTGCTTTACGGCAAGCGGTATGGACATGGGCTGTCAACGCTGTTTTTAAGATTTCGGTATTGCGGCTAAATTCTTTAAGCGCTGCGGTTTGCTGAATGGAAAGAGGAGACTTTCCTTCGGAATGTATTTTAAATAAAGAAATTCCGGAAAGTTCCCTTTTAAGGTCTGTCCCATGAGAACCGAATTGAGCCTTAATCCAATAATCCGGGCGAGATACAAAATCAAGCGCAGTGAAAATGCAGTTTTCCCGCATCTTTATAATCAGTTTGCGTCCGATTCCGGCCACATCTTCAATCTTTGTTTCAGCTAAAACCTTTTGTCGTTTTGCTGCGCCGATAGCTGCAATTCCACCATTGGATTTAGCTTTATCGCTGGCAAGTTTTGCAAGTGTTTTTGTTGTGGAAAGGCCGATAGAAAGAGGGATATGCAGTTTTTCCCATATGACGGAGCGAATCATATGTGCAGTTTTAATATAATTTTGTTTGTATAGAAGCTTTGTTCCTGTTAAGTCTAAGTACGCCTCATCAACTGAGCATACCTCCACATCAGGTGTAAAGGATTTCAACATAGCCATAACTTTTTCTGATGTAGCCGCATAAAGGTCATGATTTGCACGCACATAAAGAATATCGGGCAAGCGGGGGCGGGCCATAAAATAAGGTTCTCCCATTTTAAGTCCCAAAGCTTTGGCTTCTTTGGAACGCGAGATAACACACCCGTCGTTATTGGAAAGCACGGCAACGGGAATGCCTTCCAGCTTACGATTAAACGCTCGCTCGGCAGAAACAAAAAAACAATCACAATCAGCAAGGGCTAAATAATGTTTCATAAAAAAGACTCCGTTAATACATAAACATTATGCCTAAATAAATTTCTTGTCAATATAATGTTCTTGTTATGTTCCTTGTGTATGCAATAAAAAACGCTCTATAAAAAGAGCGTTTTTTGGTGTAGAAGCCCAACTTATGCGTGAGTAGTTGCAACGTAGCCAAAGTCATTGTGCTGTATGTAAATGCACTGTTTGCCTTTTTTAAAGTCAGAGAAAGAAAAACAGGGTGCATAAACCAGATAAACCGCAGGCGCATTGGTCTCATTAATAACTTTGTATAGCCGCAGTGTCTTCTTATACTCTACAAGTAAAAAACTACCGACCTTTGCATGAGCAGTCTCCGCAGGTGTTGTGCAATCCTGAGAATCTACAATCTCCTGATAAATAGTTTGCCGATAATCAGAAAAGAGCTGATCAAATTTTTGAACACCGTCAAAAGGAACCGTAACAATCGTTTGCCCATGGATAAAGTAGATGGGAGACTTTTTACGTGTTGAGATAAAAGCATAACTAGCCATTTTTCGCCCAAGCAGTAAAGGCTCACCTTGCTCGGTAAAACCATTTCCCCATAGTCTCCATTCGGAGTAGTGAGACTTTACCAAGAAAAAGCCTAATGGTATGAGTGAATCGTTAAATCCACCGATTTCCAACTGATCACAGGCTTTTCTTAGTTTTCCTTTTTCCTTAATCCAGACACGCAAAATAGCGCTTCGGTTTTGCTCATTAACACATACTTTCCATTTGTTATATGTATCATAGCAAAAGAAGTAGAGTGTTTTGCCGTTTTCTTCCAGTTTGAAACGGTTACGAGGTGTAATCAGAAAGAGAAACATACCGCCCGCCCAGCAAAGAGCAAGGAGAGGGATGACATCATAGATGCCGCATAACAGAAACAGTGGAATAACGATAGCGATGCACATGAAAGGGCTGCGTTTCAAGGCGCATTTCCAGCAGGGAGGTGAAACCAACGCTCCCAGCCATAAAGATTTCACAAAATGATTCATAAAAAATAAAGTTAGATTAAACAATAATTATTTTGTGCGTTCAATATATCAACACAACCGTAAAAATCAAGAGATTTTTGTTGTAATCAAAAAAACAGCCGGCATAATAAAAACAGTTTAATCTAAGGAGAGTACAATGCAGCGCGTCGCAGAATTTGAGAAAGTAAGCTTTGAGCAATTTAAAAAGGCATGGAAAAATATATTTTTAGCCGCGGATGAAGAAATTAAGCATATTTATGATGAGATTAAGCTGCCTTGTCGGGCAACATCAGGCTCCGCCGGATATGATTTTTTTACCCCGATAGAAATTAATCTTGCCCCAAAAGAGAATATCTTTATTCCCAGCGGTATTCGTGTTAAGTTAGATGAAGGGTGGTTTTTGGCCGTTATGCCGAAATCAGGCCTGGGTTCTAAGTTTCGTTTGCAAATAGATAATACCATAGGTGTCATAGACAGTGATTACTATTATTCGGATAATGAGGGACATATCTTAATTAAAATGACCAATGATAGCAATGAAAATAAAGTTTTATCATTAACAGCAGGGGCAGCTGTTTGTCAGGGAATACTGCTTCCTTTCGGTATAACTTATTCTGATTGTGTAACAACTGTACGCAACGGAGGTTTTGGCTCCACGTCTAAGTAAAAGATTATATCTCTGAGCACAAAAAAAAGACGGGAATTTTCCCGTCTTTTTTAGATTTAGTTGCTCTCCGGCTCTCTTTGCTGTTTGATAGCATCAAGAATAAAGGCAACGTGCTCAGGTGAGAGTTTTCTTTTTTTAACAAAGAATGTTCCCGTATCATCAGTGTAACGGCGAACGAATGTTTCTCCGCCGATAACCGCTGTCTCACCAACCTCAATAGGATGATCGCTGAGATCTTCCATAGGGTAAGAACCGATTTTATCAGTTTCATCTAAGCACATCGGATACCAAAAGATTTTGTTATCTTCGCCTTCAATCGTAACCGCCCAGCAGACACCGACAAACTTATGTTCGGAATGTGAATAGAGCTCTACCGGATAAATATTCTCAACCGCACCGCCATGCATGAGAGAGATTGCTTCTGCGGCATCTTTTGCATTCAGAAGAGAGCGTACCTTCATAATGACGGTCTCACCTTCTGATGTAAAAAGAGACGAATACAGCGTGTCCTGATACACGAAGAAAATCTCATGTTTATGAATGATTGTTTGAAGAATAGCTGTACGTGAGATTGCCTCAAAATCTTCAACTTTATAAGCTGGCACCATTCTAACCAGACGAGGCTTATCTTCATCAAGGATGAAATACATCCAGACAAGCAGCTCAGGTACAGCAAGGCTAAACAAACGCAGCGTACCTAAGAAAACAAAACCACCTTTTTCGTAGTATTTTTCAAAGAAAGCCAAAGCCGCAACAGAGTTGTCAATAACTACCTCTTCTCCTGCCGGAACATATTGCTCCGAACAAGGAATTTTACCTAATCCTTTCATAAAAATAGGAATTAAAATTAAACATAGACTTAGTTAATTGGTTTCACTCTATGAAATTTTTGACAAAAAAGCAATATTTTTTTTAAATTTGACGAAATTTATGTAGTAAAACAAAAAATGTAACCACCTCTAACCGCCCCAAAACCATTGCAAAGGCTAGTAGATATTTAACAAAAGGCGTAAACAAAGCAAAGCTTCCGGTAGGGCCGGTGGCAGCTGTGACACCTAAGCCGGAGTTTGTAACATTCGCGACGACTGCTCCCAGAGCCGTCACAAAATCAATTCCGGTAAAACAGAGAATAAGTGTAAACAAGGTGATTGCAAATATAAACCCGAACACCAAAACAAACACCGAAGAAACAATTTCGCTGCTGATAACTTTATCACCGGTTTTCATAACAGCCACCTGGTTGGGGGAGAGGGATTTAACCGCATATTGCTTAAAAAATGCTGCAATAACTTGCCAGCGGAATATTTTAATTGAACCGGTGGTAGATCCGGTGCATCCGCCATGCATAAACAGGATAAGGAAAACAATAACAGTCCACGCTCCCCATGAAACATAATCAGAAGAAGACAACCCTGTTGTCGTAATCGCCGAAATAATACTGAACGCACATCTCCGAAATGCCGTTGTAAAGGGAAGCTCAGCCGTATAGGAATAAAAAGCGGTTATAAATAAAATATAGCAAGCCACTAATTTCAAAAATGTATTAACTTGTGCATTAGAGATAACTGAGGAAAACGTCCGTTTTTTCAAGATGAGAATAAAATAAGTAATCGGTAGCGCGCTTAAAAGCATGAATATGGCAGCAATAGCTTCAATCTCCGGACTGTTGAAAAAAGCAATGGAGTTGTTTTTCGGTGTCAAACCGCCTGTACCCATTGTAGACATAGTAAAAGCCGCGGCATCAAACCAATTCATACCGGCAAATTTAAATAAAAAGGCGCAAATAATGTTTAGTGTGATATAAACCATAATGATATCTTTGGCAATATAGCGGATTTTCGGCATAAATTTTTCTTCCGTGTCCGAGTTTTCTTTGCTGAAAATATGTGTTCCGCCTGTTCCCAAAAAAGGCGTTAATGCCACGGCAAAAATCACAATCCCGATACCGCCTAAACCATTGAGCATGGCGCGCCAGAGTAAGACGGATTTCGGTTGCCCCTCTGCATTTGTCAATATAGTTGAACCGGTTGCCGTGATTCCTGAGGTAGCTTCAAAAATCGCATCGTGTAAAGATAAAATATCACCGTTATGATATAAGGGGAGGGCACAGACCAGCGGTGCAATGAGCCAGCATGTCACCGTAATCAAATAGCCTTGCAAAATAGAAATTTTTTGAATATCGCCAAAATTGGCCAAGAATAAAGCACCGCCCAAAAACATTGCGATAAAACTGCTTTGCAGAAAAATATAGTCAATCCGTCCGCTGTAATAATAAAGCGCACCGGCCGGAAGCAGCATCATCAAGCCCAGCACAAATACAATAAATCCGTTAATCATTAAAATCGGACGCCACATCAATATTTTACCTTCTTTTATTAAACTTATACCTATCATAAAAATAAAATCTTGTTTTTCAATGAAAAAGAGTGCTTATCCCCCAAAGCTTGCTAAAATCCGTAAAAATTCTCCTTGAAAATTAAGGAATTGAAGGAGATAATGTGTGCTTTAACTGCTGTTTTATTGAATTATAAAATTGTGCTAAAATCAATGACGGTAAAATAGTGCCAATATTTAAAATAAGTGCTAGGTTAATGGGGGTGAACTCAGAATAATTAATTGATTTTAGGATAAAAAGAGTAATGGGCTCTGAGATAATATAAATCGTAAACATATTTACAGAAATAAGCTCTATTAAAGAGCAGCAGCCCAATCGTGGAAAGTTTTTTATGATAAAATCTGCCAGAAAATAAAACAAAATTGATAAATAACAAGGAGTATATAAAAATCTCAGTTGCAGTTGAAAATCTATAAATAAAACATACAATATCCAACCGATGAACAGGTAAAATGGTACCTTATGAGAATATCTTATGTTTTTTATGGCGAATATATATCCTAAATGTATATACAACATATATTTAACTGCTTTTTGCAAATATATATGAGGTAATAAAACGTTATAACGGTGGCATATAAGAATAATAACCAGGAGGATGAATGGGTACTTTTTTAATGGGGTACTCATAAAAAATGTATACATCAATGATGAGCAAAACATCACAGGTAAAAACCATAAATGACCGGTATTTTTTAATAAGAAATAATTTTGTGTATGCGTATATAAATTAAATTCTGCCTGTTCCACATAAGCTAGTATTGCTGCATATATAAGATATCCCGCAATACAAAACGGAATAATAAGGCGTTTAAAACGTTTAATATTATAATCCGGCCAATTTAACTTATTTTTAACAGCATATAAATAGCCGGAAATGAAGAAAAACAAAGGCATATGAAAAGAGTAAATAAAGTCGCGAATAGACGAAAAAATAGAAGAGGAGTTAGTAACATAAAATTCTAAATATTTATACACAAAAGGAGACAGTGCATGTCCTATAATAACACATAATACAGCGAATGTTTGTAAAAGCGTTATGTGTTGAAAGTTAAGAGAAGAACGGCTCAATTATAATATTCCTCAATAAGATTGTATAGAAAAAACGGTCGTTTTTTTTAAGCAGGTTCAATTATTTTTTTAATAATAAATTCAATGGGTTAATTTTCGGTTAATTTACTCAATAAAAACGACCGTTTTTTTTAAGCAGGTTATTTTGTATATATGTTTCTATCCATAAAAAAAACTCCCCGGAAATTAATCAGGGGAGTTTAGGCGCTATTTATCAGCGCTTGAAGAGAATTTCATCACCGAACCGTCAGGAGCACTCAACGTCATCTCATAGCGGTCAGATGAGTAATTAGCGTCATAGCCGTTGATAACATAAGAGTATTGACCGTTAACAATATTTTTCCACCCGTAGACCTTGCAGGTAATAATGTCAATGGCCGACAACAGCTTGTTATCCTCGCTATACCAGTAAATACCGTCATGCTTATCTTCTGCTCGTGCTGCTTGGAACGGTGACTGAGCCGTATCCATTGCCGCCGAATTAAATCCCGTATATCCGCTGTTGGTAAAGGTAAAAGATGCAGGGAAGTTTTCCTCATATGCACAAATACCCCATTGATAGCCTTTTTCATAACGAACGGAAACACATTTTTTGGTAATGTTTCCATTTTTATGAAGTTCAGACGGATCAAAAACCGCAGTAACACTGAAACTGATAATTTTGCCATACTCAGGCTCCGGTTTGGGATCTGGATTAGGCTCTGGGTCAGGATCAGGATCAGGATTAGGAAGAGGATCGTTATTTGCTTTGGATAAAGCTGTGGTAACAACACCTGATAACACATGTTCCAATAACGTTGCTTCCGCAGTCGTTTCGTTACGCGCATTATTGGCATCAATCACCGTAACGCGGTGGGTTTCGCGAAAAGTAACACTGAGGTCAAAATCAAACTTTCTGCCGTCAAGCGTATAGCTTGCCGTATAACGAGGATATTCAAACGTGTCGCTGAAATTATCTTTCCCGTTTGTAAAGTTTATACTTTTAACCGTTGTTCCTTTTCGTAATGTCCAACCGTCGCTGCTGATATCAGTCATTTCCGTGTTGGCAGACGAAAGCGCTCCTGTGAAGTCAAAGTTCTCAACTTCCTTTGCTTTATTCTCCTTTGCAGTTAAGAAAAAAGCGAGGGAGGGGGAGGGAAACTCTTGCTTCTTAGTGCCGGAAACACTCCAAACCTCAGTCTTTTCCACAAACAGCGTAACATTGTTTCCTGTCCAGACATGCTTTTGCGTATAGTTAGTGCTAAGCAGTTCATCTGTCTGTTGTGAACGGATTTTGGTATATTCAGCAAACAGGGGTTTGGCGCCATGTTCAGAGGCGTTGGTAGATTGCTCTTTCCAAATGGCAGAAAAAACAAGGGTTGCAGCGTATGTGTCCGCTTTGTCTGTTGGTTCAGCCGTTGCTGCTTCAAATGTAACATCGGAAATGTCTACATAAGGCAGATGAAATTTCGGATAAACAAAACGCTCTGTACGAATTTCCGCAGTGACAGATTGTCCGTCATCAAAGAGGAAATTTTTCCGCACAGTTTTAACTGTCGGTAATGTTCCAGCTTCACCGGAGGCATCGTTGCTGCTAAGGTGTTGCGGTTTGGGATCTTTGTCTGCACCGAAACTGATAGTCTGCTTTTCAGGCCAAAGTTTGACGGAAGCCTTAAATGAAACAGTTTGAGGTTGTCCGTTTTCGGCAGTATAGACAACGTTTTGAGCGCAGATGAGCCATGTGGTGTCATTGTCTTGAACAGTAGACCAGTCATAGGTTAAGACGCTTTCAACATCTTCGTCGCCGGACAATAAGCTTCTTTCTTCACCTGCATAGCAGCAAGTCAGGAGCAGGAGCAACGGCAGCCAGAGCAAGCCGTAGTTGTTTAAGATGCATTTTTTCTTCATACATGTAAATGATTTATGATGTGAAACAATATAAATAATCAAAAACAAGACTGACGCTAATAACAATGTACATGATAATTAACGTGTCCATAATAAGAATTTTTCATCTGTATTATAGGTAGCAAAATAGAAAAATCAAGATTTTTTTGTCGGATATTTCGTTTTTGTCTATTTTGCCTTGACAATTATCTGTCTACAAGATACAAGAGGAAATGAACTTAAATTTTTTATATATGGATTATGATGAAATCAGAGAGTTGCTTTTTCAAGCAAAAGCCCTCTCAAAAAAACAAGCTATGCAGATTCTGTATAGCTGGATGGAAGATCCCGAGCCGTATTATCGCTTTTTAGCTGAGGGCGGAGCTGCTGCTTTGCAGGTTTATGAAGACTATTCCGACGAAGATTGTCAACACAAGTTTATACCGTCTGATGTTTTCATCTTGTCTCCTCGCTATGCTAAGCTGTTTTTCAATGTGCAGGATAATGCGGTGAATGCCCTGTTTGCTACTGTTGTTAATCAACTGACATTTAGCGGAAACGAAACCGGTGATATTTATGCATGGCCGTATCTGACAATGGAGTGTGCAAAAAATCTGAATGAAGCGTTTTTGCTCAATGTAATTGAAGATATACACTTCATTTTTGATTTTTCGGCCGATGAAAATGCAGAAGTATACAGTTGTTTATATGACAAAATATACAATGCATGCGGATGTGACGGACTGCTGCCGATAAACAGCTTTAACCTCAGTTCTAAGTGGCTGCATCGGAAAAATGGACGTGACATGGAAACACTGATGCAAAACTTCTTTATGGCTAATCTAGGCTTCGGCGATGGAATTCCAGATGCAACAATGCGAAAACTGTTTATACAGTACTTTATGCGTTGCAGCCGGCAAATTGAAGATGCACTGCAACAGTACATTACTCAAAACAACTAGCTTAAAAAGGAGGGGATTTTCCCCTCTTTTTTATTTTTCAATGTCCTTAAAATATTTAACGGTAGCAACTTTAAGCTCATCGGTCGCATCGTCATCACAGACTAAAATTGATTTCGGATGCATCTGTAACGCGCTGACCGTCCACATTTGGCAAACACCGCCTTCAACGGCATGTTGCAAAGCACGCGCTTTTTTATGTCCTGTAATTAATATAACGACTTCTTCCGCATCTAAAATTGTACCGACACCGACCGTTAAAGCTGTTTCGGGAACTTTATTCATATCATTGTCAAAAAAGCGCGCATTCACCTTACGTGTATCTGTTGTTAAGGTTTTAATCCGCGTACGAGAAACAAGTGAGGAGCCCGGTTCGTTAAAAGCAATGTGACCGTCTTCACCCACGCCACCTAAAAATAGATTGATTTTGCCATATTTTTTGATTTTTTCTTCATAACGAGTCGCTTCCTCTTCGGGATTTAGTGCCATACCGTCTAAGATATTAATATTTTGCGGTTGAATATCTATATACTTAAAAAAGTTTTCATGCATAAAATAATGATAACTTTGCGGATGTTCTGCCGGCAGCCCGATATATTCGTCCATATTAAACGTAACCACATTGGCAAAAGAAACTTTTCCGGCTTTGTATAGTTCAATCAAGCGTTTATATGTTGGTAGCGGTGTAGAACCGGTCGGTAGTCCTAACACGAAAGGTTTATCAGCCGTTGGAGCAAAATCATTGATTCTTTTGGCAATATATTCCGCAGTCCAATTAGCACAATCTTGCGGATTTTCTTTAATAATAACACGCATTATCTACTCCTTTGTCAAATCTTAAAATTTCTTGGTTCACCGTTTAAGACTGTTCCCAATATCTCACATCCTTTATTGAAAACAACCAAATCCGCATCATATCCGGGGGCTAAAAATCCCTTATTTGTGAGATTCATAATTCTTGCCGGATTCGTAGAGGCCATACGAATAGCTAAATCAGCACTTAATCCCCATGAAATAAGGTTTTTAACACCGTCAATCATCGTCAATGCTGAACCGGCAATCACATTATCACTCTTGCGGTAGAAACATTTATCCAAATAAACCTCATCGCCATTCGCCGTCAAAATATCGCTGTTTTGTTTGGTCGGTTTTAAGGAATCCGTTACCAACACGAGTTTATCTGCCGGTTTAAATTGTACCAGCATTTTAATCAAATTAGGGTCAATATGAACCCCATCGGCAATCAGTTCGCAAGACATCTCGGGGTGAATAAACACGGCGCCGACAGCGCCCGGATTGCGGTGATGAATACGGCTCATGGCGTTAAATAAGTGCGTCGTGTGCATAATCCGCACCTGCATCCCTTCAACCATTTGTTCGTATGTGGCATTAGTATGTCCGGCTTGCAAAATAATGCCTTTTTTGATGCAAAACAGCGCTAATTCGCGCATACCTTGCAGTTCCGGTGCCACTGTCATATTAATAATTTTTCCTTCTGCGGCTTCTAACAGGCGTTTCATAAGATCAATATCTACACCCGAAATAGCGTCAGCTGTCTGCACGCCTAAACGTTCCTGAGAAATAAAAGGGCCTTCCAGATGAATGCCGAGGATTTTTGCACCGGTTTCTTTTCCCATCGCATCAACAATCGCACGAATATCTTTAATAAGTTTCTCTTCTTTGGCGGCATACAGAGTAGGGATAAATGATGTAACACCATAGTCCGGCAGTATTTCAGACATTTTTAAGATGGCCTCGCAGTTTTGGTCATCAGTGCCAAATCCGCCGATGCCGTGAATATGGGTGTCAATAAACCCCGGCGCCACATAGGCATTTTTCATATCTATAATTTGCACATCTTTGGCAAATTCTTTTCGCGCCAATCTTTGTTCATTAAAAACATCTGCAATTTTGTGATTTTTAATATAAATAGCACAATTCTCCATCACCGAAAATCCGGTTAAAAGGGTAGCATTGCGCAAACAATAGCTTTGTGACATAATTCGTTCCATATAATATTATACCTTATATAGTCACTCTAATCAGAAAAGATTAATAATTCATAACTAATTTACAAATTATAATTTGTTTTTTATCGTTGACAAGAGACGGTATGCAAGATATCCTCATGTGGAATTTGAAAAGGAGAGACTATGACATCGTTAATTGATAATCTGAAAGTTAAAACCCAATATTTTTTGCCGAAAAAACTGTTGTCCAGAGGTGTTGGTAAACTTGCCTCTGCTGAACTGGGAAAAACGACAACATGGTTAATTGAAAATTTTATTAAGTACTATCATGTAGATATGAAAGATGCTGAAATTCAAGATATTGCCGAGTTTAAAACGTTTAATGCTTTCTTTACACGCGCGTTGAAAAAAGGTGCAAGACCGGTTGTTGCGGCAGCTAATACCTTGGCGCAACCTGTTGATGGTACCGTAAGCGAATTGGGTGAGATTTATAAAGACGCCGTCGTACAGGCCAAAGGACACTATTACAGCTTGGAAGCGTTGTTAGGTGGTGACGAAAAAGATGCCAAAGCCTTTCAGGCCGGCTCTTTTGCGACAATATATCTCGCTCCAAAAGATTATCATCGTGTACATATGCCTTTTGCGGGAAAACTTGAAAAAATGGTTTTTGTTCCCGGTGATTTATTTTCGGTTAATCCGTTAACAGCGCAAAATGTAGATAACCTTTTTGCACGTAATGAACGCGTTGTCTGCTTCTTTCGTAATGAAAAACTTGGGCGTTTCGCCGTTGTTCTTGTCGGGGCGACGATTGTTGCAAGCATAGAAACTGTTTTTGCAGGAGTGATTGCACCGTCTGCTGGACGGGAAAAGACAATCTATGATTATAGCAAGGATAATATTACTTTGGCCAAGGGCGCTGAGCTGGGGCGCTTCTTACTGGGGAGTACCGTTGTTTGCGTCTTTGAAAAAGGGAAAACCGAATTTGCCAAAGGGCTCAAAAACGGCATCGCGGTTAAAATGGGGACACCGTTGGGAGAGATTAAAAGCAAATAAAGCACCTTTTTAGTTATTGCGAGGCATGTGTCGTTAGGCACACATCGCCGTGGCAATCCATTTCTCTATTCCTAGTCATTACGAGCACGCCGTAAGGCACAAGTGCGAAGCAATCCATAAACCAGTGCGTCAATGCACACGATGTATACTTGTACAACAGCGCAAAAGAAAGATGGCAATCGTTATGAAATCAATGTCGGAAAAGGATAATCTTTTTCGTTAAACGTATCCGTTAAAAGTGAAACGATATATTTCCCGATAATTATTTCATTAAATAGCTCATGATATCTTTTCCAACCACGCTCTGCTGTCAGCATGCGCTCTTTGTTGTTAGTCTTAAAATACAGCGCTTTTTCAATAAGTTCTTCTGCTGTATTAAAGAAAGGGATTTCATTTTCATCAAATAAGTCTGCAAAACCGGTTCGCCTGTCTGTAAAGGTTAAACAACCGTTACCCATAGCGTGCGCCATCCTGTCAGAAGAGTAAAGGTAATCATGATTACTCATAGAAACATTCAAAACAGCAGCTGATTGTTTTAAGGCTTCCAGATAGGCATAGCCGTCAAGGGCAGGGTGGTTAATTTTAGGAAAGATTAAACGATGTTCAGGGAGATTTGCTGTCAGAAAATCACTGATTTCTTGCCCTTTCATCATCTTTCCGCCAAATTCCCGATGTTTATGCGGTGAGGCTGCGAAAAATAAGTCAAATTCAGGATTTTCATCTAAGAAAACCTGCCCGTCTTCAATAGATTTATCTACCGGATTCGGAATAAAACCAACCTTATGTTTTTTCGGTTCAAATTGCTGCATTAATTGCTTGTCAGCTGTGGTAATCAGCGTAAAATCAACAGCATTAAGCTTGCTTTTGATATTACCTGTATTGTGTAAGCCTTCGTCGCTTTCTAGATTAATATTGTCCACATTCCATTGCAAAATTTTGATGTTTGGCAGTTTTTCGCGAATTTTCAATAATGTGTCAGCTCGGATAATATCTGCGTGTCCTAAAAGAATGGCATCTGGTTTGACATTAAGACAATACGCATAAAAATTCTCATTCGTCTTTTTTAAGCTTCCCGGTGTTTTGAAGTTAAACGGCGCAAAAATCTTTGCGGTTTCCCTGTCACAATAGGTAACAACGGAATGTCCGAGACGTGTTAAGCCGTTATTAATTTTGTATCCCATTGTGGCGAGATAACAGCCTTTGAGGCGAATAGTATTAAAGTAACTGCAATGGACAATTCGTAATGGTTTCATCTGTAAATAACTTTATAAAATATGTTAACAGACAGCAGGTGCTGTTAAAAAACGATCGTTTTTATGTATCATAAATCTGCATATACCTTTTTCAAATAACTGTTTGAATTTATCAACATTTAATTTTCCGAGATACTTCAATATTCTGCTTAATAAAAACGATCGTTTTTTTTAAGCAGACAAAACAAAGGAATTAACTATGAAAATTATGTTAGTCAGAGATCGTAATGTTTTAAACAATAATTGGTTGCTGTATTTTGCCGAATTGTTGTATTTAAACGGACATGAGATATCAATAGCGTGTGATACATATAATAAGTTTGGTCATGTTGCACTTGGGCACGAACTTCCCGAAGCTGTCAGAATTATTAATCTTAATGCGCCGACAAATAACGTACTTATAAACATATGGCGTAAATGCAGAGGAAAGCTTTTTCCGGCGTGGTTTCGTTTTAATAAACTGATAAAAAAAGAAAAACCGGATGTTCTAATTTGTTATTTTCCGATAGATTTATTTAATGTTACACGTTTTCAGAAACATAATATCCCGATAATTCAAATGGTGCACAATTACCCGCCGATGTTGTTTAATAAATATTGCAAAAGAATGCAGTTTAATAAAATAAGGAAGAATAGTTTTGAACAAGTATCTTGTTTTCAAGTTTTAATGTCATCACATATTAGCAAATTAAAGCAATATTTTCCCAATAAATGTGTAACAGCAATAGGGAATATTGTTCGTCAGTATAAGGCAGATGATATTGCTAATTTAACCATAGAAAAACATAATATTGTTTATGTGGCTAGGGTAGAAAAGGCAAATAAAAGACCTCATCTCTTAGTAGACGCGTTCGCTAAAATTGCTGAGGATTTTCCTGACTGGAAAGTGGAAATTTGGGGTGCACGCAAATATCCGGAATATGATAAAGAAATTAATGATTTTATCACCAAGCACAACTTAGAAAATCAAGTTTTTCTCAAAGGCTATACCGAAGATGTGGAAAGTGTATATCGCCATGCGGATATCAATGCCTTTCCGAGTGCGTGTGAAGGTTTTGGACTTGGTTTGGCAGACGGCATGGCACAGGGACTGCCCGCCATAGGTTTTTCTGAGGCGTATTCGGTCAATGAAATCATCATAGATGGGCATAATGGTTTTTTAGCCAAAGATGTAGATGATTTTGCTGCTAAGCTGAAAATATTAATGCAGGATAAAGCGCTGCGTATCCGTCTGGGAAAAAACGCGCATGAGGATATGAAAGCCTACGCACCGGAAATTATTATGCAAAAATGGGAAGAACTGCTAAATAAAGTTACCTCAGACAAAAAATAAATGCACATAGCAGTACACTCCCTCGTCATTGCGAGGTCGCAACGTTAGTTGCACATACCAAAGCAATCTATAAACCAAAAGCAACTAGGCTTTGCACATCATTTGCTAACTGTTGGATTGCCACGTCGGACGATGTCCTCCTCGCAATGACAAAACTGAAAGCTCGTCGCCTTTCTCGTCATTGCGAGGTAAGCCGTAAGGCAATAACCGAAGCAATCCACAAACAAAACGCAAAGCATCTCTCTCTGTTGTTACCGGTGGTACTACAACCAATCCACAGTCCAGTGGCCAGCACGCATAACAAAAAAGCACCCGTTTTCAGGGTGCTTTTTAATTGGCGGAGATGTAGGGATTCGAACCCCAGGAGGACTTGCGCCCTCGTCTGATTTCAAGTCAGGTGCATTAAACCAGCTCTGCCACATCTCCATCAGATGTTGGGTAACATAATCAACATTTTTGCAAACGTCAAGAACTTTTTTTAGAAAAATAAATATTTTTTTTGCGAATTTATACTCCCTTATATTTAAGGCTTAAATAATATAAAACCTGATTACAAAATAGAAATTTAGCTTGCAATTACTAAATTAAAGCTTAGACTTCACAAAAGTTTGAATATTATAGTCTGAGGGAAGATATGGAAAAAATTGAACAAGAGAAAAAAGAAGAAACACTTGGCGAAACTTTCAGAACTGTTATTTATGCAATTTTAATTGCCGGATTAATCCGTACATTTTGGTTTGAGCCGTTTAAGATTCCTTCCGGTTCCATGTATCCAACGCTGGAAGTAGGGGATTTTCTTTTTGTTTCTAAATATACTTACGGATATTCAAAACATTCTTTTCCGTTTAGTTTTCCTAATTTTAAAGGACGTATCTGGCAGGATATGCCCGAACGCGGCGATGTTATTGTTTTCAAATATCCCGGAGATAATAAAACAGACTATATCAAGCGCGTGATAGGCTTACCGGGAGATACGGTTCAGGTGATAGATGGTCGTCTTCATATCAATGGTAAAGTTACCGAACGTAAAGATATGGGAACATATATCATTGATGAATATACACTCTTTCCTCAAAAATATACAGAATATCAGGAAACACTTCCGGAGGGGAAAAATATCCGTATTCTTGAACATAGTGATGATGTCGCAATTGTAGATAATACGCCGTTATTCAAAATTCCTGCTGGACATTATTTCATGATGGGCGATAATCGCGATAATTCTAACGATTCGCGCCAAAAAGTTGGTATGGTGCCGTTTGATAACATTGAGGGCAAGGCGCGTTTCTTGTTTTATTCGCATGATGACACAATTCGCTGGTATAATCCTATCAGTTGGATATCATCAGTTCGTTGGGATAGAATGTTCCAAAAAATCAAATAGAATATTTGATCAACGAAAAACAGTCATTAACCGACCACTTGGGAACATCTATTCTTGCCGTCATTGCGAGGAGCGATAGCGACGTGGCAATCCATCTCATGAATAATAGTTCTCTCGGTGGATCGTTATTTTTTCCAAATAAAAATTTTCATAAAGCTAAAAGAGCGAGGAATAGCCCAAAAAGAAATCGTCACCTCTTGAATATCAAGATTTCGGCAGATTCCAATTCTATGATGCCCTTGCACCATTTGGTCTTTAATGCCAAATTTGCGATTTAAAGCAATAAGCATCGGGCTTGTCGCATCATATCCGTTAGCTTTGATTGAATCATAAAGTTCTTGATAACGCTTATGAGCTTCTTCACGGCTCATCTGCCACCTTTTGTTGGTCCACTGATAAGCATTTTGCTCATTTCTTTCGCCTCTGATAACATGGTTATCCAATAAAGAAGATAGTTTAACTGTGTAGATTGACGGATATTTTACATAAAATCGGCGCTTGATATATTTAGCGATATGAATAAAAAACGCAGCCAAAGGCGGGTATGAAGCATAAGTAAAACGCACCGGAACAAAGTCAGCAGAGCTGCTGTCAAGATATTCAGCACCATAAAGAAGCGCATCTCCTTGTTTTTCATCTAAAAGCACAATTATTTCCTGCATATGATGTAATTTAGCCGGAAGCTTAAATTCTGTAATATTTTTAACCGTAGGAAGCGCTTGTATCTCAGTTTTCTTTATGAGGTATGTTTCCGAAGCAAAAGCTATTGTTTTCATTAGTTCTTATCTCGTCTGTTGGTAACAAGTCTTGTAATATATATGTTTTTTCTTCCTTAAAAACAATTAGAAACTCAGATTTTTGCACAAAAGGCCACAAAAAAAGTCTGAAAATTAGGATGTTAATCCCAAAGTTTCAGACTTTTAAATAACCTCACTCCTCATAAGGAAGAGAAAGAACATTGCCGTACTGATTAAACAAGTGATAGGCTCCTTCATTTTTACAGAGAGTAAAGTTTTCGGAAACCCCCTCTAAGGTATATCCTTCGCCAAGATCCTCTTGCTTATCATTAAACAAGGTGTTCACACCGTCAACGTGAAGCAGATAGTAATTTCCGGCTAATTGATAATGCCACCATAAAGGCGTTGATGCCATAATGGCATTACGGCAGTAGAGAGCATAGGACTTGCTGTTAAAACAGTGGAGAAATCGTCCGTCGGGAAGACAAATTGCGTCCGCATCAATTGCAGGATAAGCTTTGCCGTTTGCATCAAAAATTTTAAGATAATGCTGCTCTGGGATGCCTTTGCAAAAAGATAAAACAAAGCGCCCGTTCGGGAAATTCTTAAAACCTTCTATGCTATGTGCAATAGTTACGTTTCCTGATTGGTCTAATAGCGAGAAAGACTGCTTTTCCATGTCATACATCAAGGGCAAACCGTCGCCTAAAATGGCTGCAATATTGCGGCAATTGCCCAAATAAACACCATTTGCATCAAAGAGCCTCCAATCAGCATACTGATAGTAAGTCGCGTTGGCGCGTAAGGCATACCCGCTATCATAAACAACGCATTGAGAGAAACCTTTGGCGATGAGCTCATGGTTGGCGTTATAAAGTTCATTGCAATCACCGGTATGGAGTAAATACCATCCGTTAGCATAAACTTTAAAAGCTGCCAGATGCTTCTTGATAAGTAAACCATTTGGCGCATGAAGCGTGGTGAGATAATAGTTAAACAGCCTTGGTTTATCAGGATAATCAACCGTAATGTACGCATTGCTATTTAATAAAACAGCTTTTTCAGCACGAACATTTGGTACAATGCATTCGCCTTTGGCATTATAAAGAAAAAATACAGGCGCGCCGGTTTTATCTCTTGCCAAAACGCTGAAACAGCCATTAGCAAATCCGGCAATCTCTTCGGCACGCATATCTTCTTGAAGATAGGGGCGTGAAATTAATTTTAAATTCATAGACATAAAGATTAAAGTTATAATAATAAATGAATTAACAAATAAAATGACACAATAATCACGTTGTGTCAAGCACTAAAAAACGGCTGAAAACTCAGCCGCTGCAAATATTAAATCAGATAATTATTTTTTTAGGTTATTTTCATAATGTGCATATTTTTTTACGAGTTTACGCAGTTTATCAGCATCTTCTTTCTTCATCGCATATAAAGGCAAAGAAAAAGGTGTGAAGATATTATTTTTACATAATTTTTGCATAAATGTCAGCGGATAATTAACACCATCTTTGAGATGCAAAGCAATAAACGGACGATGAGAAATGCAGCTGCTGTATTTTTCTTCGGCTAACTTAACATCATGCCATAAAAGAGGGACATTGTGGTCAATTTTGATCTGTTTAGAGGTAACTACGGCAAGTTTTTGCGGGAAAATCATAACAAATACAGCCGAAGCCAGAGCTGCCAGTGTCAACCCCATTGTTAAAATTAAAACTACGGATAATGCTGCATTGTCAACCAAACATTTGGCATAAAGACAATTTGCCATGTAATAAACTATACCTGAAATCAATGCATAAAACAACACGAGCAAAACAAGCTGAATGCGGCTGTAATAAAATACTTCTTCTTTTGCGGGATGAATAATATTTTTAATCTGCTCTTTAATTTGTGTTGCAGCTCGCCGAGCCATAGTTGCTTTTTTCGTTTTTTTAACGGCAACTCGTTCAGCTTTTTTAATTGCTTTGGCTATTTTCTTTTGTGTCTTTTTTTCTGTCCGCACTGCTTGTTTTACAGCGGCATTCTCCACTGTTTTCAATGCCGTATCAACAGTATGCTCAATAAGTTTTTGCGGAGCTGCTTTCACCTTACTGACAGCAGCGTGGGCAGGGGATTTTTTCGGAGCAATAGTCTTAGTCATTAAAATATCCTTTCAAATCATATAAACATAATATCCTAAATTTTTTAAAAACAAGTTAATGGAATAATGTATAACAAAAAGCAATTAACCGAAGTGTCTGGAAAAGCAAAAAAAATACTTGACTACGCAGTGGAAAGTGCGACTATAACGCTAGAATATAAAAAAGGTTGTTAGGAAATAGTTACGATAATGAATAAGTTATTAAAAATATTTTTTGCCGCAATGTTGCTTTTTGTGGGTAGTGCTGAAATTAAAGCAGAGATAAAAGATGCCTCCGTACCAGAGATTGAAAGTGCAGAAAATTCTGCCGAGTTTGACTATAATCAAGTTTTGGAAAAGTTAACCGCAATTGAAGAAAGAATCAAAACCGGTAATTTTACCCGTCAAGATTTGGAAGATTTATTAAATCAGCTCAGTGAAAAAGAAATGGAGCTGGAAAGTACTATTAAAAATATAGAAAAACAGTCAAAATATGCCCAAGATGCCTTGGCAGCTTTTGGCGAAACGCCAACAGAGGGAGAAAGTGAAGATGATGCCATCTCTCAAATGCGTGAAAAATATACAACAGCAGTAAATGGATATAAAAATAAAATATTGGAAGCCAATCTGCTCAAAACGGAAATTGACCGCCTGATTGCAATGATTACAGAAGCCAGAAGTCGCGCGTTAATCGGGAATTTGGTCGCTGAAAAAAATATGTTGATTGCACCGAAAAACTTTTTCTCAGCTATTAATGATGCAGCTGTATTCTTCTGGCAGGTAGCCGTATCGCCGGTTAATTGGTATTTAGGACTAGGCGAAGAAGGACGTACAGAATTATATCAACATGGTTGGTATGTGTTGCTAATTCTGGTTGTGGCACTATCTGTCGGTCTATATTTGCGCCAGTTTATCATTTACCATTGGGGCTATAAGCACACCGATGATCAGCCGCGTTATTCGCAAAAAATTATTGTCGCTTGTGTGACTGCATTGGCTTATGGGGTAATTCCCTCAATTTTGTTAGGTGGATGTTTGTTGTGGCAGATAACAAACGAAGATTTTACCCATACACGTTTTGGCGCTGTTGTAGCTAATGTTTTATGGTATTCTCTCATTATGATTTTAGCACGCGCGCTGAGCCGTGTTGTCTTGGCGCCGTGGAATGGGCGTTGGCGTTTGTTTAGTATTTCAGATGCGCGGGCAGAAAAAGTATTTTCCGGTATAACCCTATCAATTATCCTTTTAGGAACTGTTGAGTGTTTACGAGGTATTGCACAATATTTTGAAACCTCAGAGCAGCTGAATTTGCTGTTAGAAGTTTCTTCTGATGCTATGAAAGCCTTAGCCATTATTCTTGTAACAGTCGGTGTTTTTGGTGAGATTAAAAATAAGGATGAAGATGAGGCAGAAAATGAAGTAGCTGCATCAGCATCAGAGGAGGAAGATGAAGGATTAAGTCTGTCATTTAAAGTTATTTTATTTGTTTCGTTGTTTGCTGCATTAACATTTGGTGTATCTTTATTCGGATATCCCAGCTTAGCCACTTTTATCTTTAATCGTTTCTTTATATCTCTTTTGTTGGTCGCCGCATTTGTTATCATTCGTAAATTTATCTCGGATATTTTGCGTCGCAGTATTGTTTTTTGGATTAAAACATTCAAAATGCGCCGTCGCTTACTGTCTAAGGTTGACTTTTTAATGTCACTGATTATCACGCCTGTTTTAGTGATGTTTTTAATGTACTCTATGCTGCGTCTATGGGGTGTTCCGAGTAATTTTATGCTAAATGGCATCAAAAAACTGTTTTTCGGCTTTAAAGTCGGGGGAATTCAAATCTCAATTGTGGCAATATTAACTGGTATTTTGGTGTTCTTAATTTCATTAACACTTGTGCGTGTAATGAAACGTCGTATAGCCGCCAATGTCTTAAACCGTATTAATATGGATGAGGGAATTAAGCATTCCTTAGTTTCCGGATTTGGCTTCACAGGGTTTATCATTTCAGCAATTTTAGCCATGATCGCCATGGGTGTTGACCTCTCCAACTTAGCATTCATCGCCGGTGCGCTTTCCGTTGGTATCGGTTTTGGCTTGCAAGACGTTATTAAAAACTTTGTATCAGGTATCATTATCTTATTTGAGCGGCCGTTTAAGGTTGGCGATTGGGTTATTTTAGGCGGAGAAGAGGGAAAGATTAAGCAGATAAACATTCGCTCAACCGAATTGGAAACATGGACCAGACGGAGTGTGATTATTCCTAATGCGACGTTGATTTCATCATCTTTGGTTAATTTAACTCACGGTAATAACTGGCAGCGTCAAACTATTGCCGTCGGTGTTTCTTATGACTCTGATGCTGATTTAGTAACCAAGTTATTATTGGAATGTGCGAGATCTTGTAAAAAAGTAGCCAAAATTCCGGCACCTTATGTTGTATTTAAAGATTTTGGTTCATCGTCGCTTGATTTTGAAGTACGTTTTTATGTTTCTGATATTTGGAGCGGATGGACCGCCGGTAGTGATGTGCGTTATGAAATATTACGTCGTTTTCGTGAGGAAAATATTAATATTGCCTACCCACAGATTGTTGTCCACCAAGGCAGTGAAGATACCAGTATCAAAGGTTGGCAGACAAACGTGTAAAAAAAAAGTTGGTACTGTGTGAAAGGCCCGTCAGTATGGCGGGTCTTTTTTGTTCTTAAAGAAACAAGGTTCTTTTTATAAGAAGGGTTTAAATCATCTCAATAAACGTTATATAACAAAAAAACAGTTTATGAGGAGATAAAAATGGAAGTTTATTTGTTTATTGCATTAGCATTTGTTTATATTTTAACAGCATTTCTTTTACCGAAACAAGTACAAAAACGTATCTGGACAATTGCGTATATCATAGCCTTTGCCGTTACGGCAGTAGCCATATTTTTTATCAAAGCTTATGCCGGAGACACATTAATGCGCGTAGGCGAATTAAACTGGTATTATATTTTATATGTTTTCGGATCAATAAGCATCATCTTAGGTGTTATTAATCTGTGGATGTATAAAAGAGGTTTGATGGATTTATTTTTCACCTCTGATAGTGATACGACTTCTGACGACGATTAAGCAGATTTAAGCTTTTCGGCTAAATCAGGATAATATGCCAGAATATCTGCTAATTGCTGATCATTCCCGCCTTTGCTGATGTTCAATTTAGCCAAAGTCAGCTCATCTGTCTGCCGCATCTCACGTTCCGGATTAACTAAAATAACTTTACGATAGCGGTTAGAAAATGTCTTAATCGGTGTGTTGTTTAAAACAGCCATAGCCCAAAACCAAACATCATCAGCATACGGTGCAAGCTTTCTGAAAAGCTCTGTGTTGCATACGTCGCGATATAAACAATGTGGCGGGTATAAAATACCACCGCATCCGGTTAAAAAATTACGTGAAGATATATGGCTCTTGGTCACATTTTTAGCCCATTTCTTATAGGGAAGGGGAGAGTTGTCAGGATTAAGCCGAATATAATGCATTCTGTGCCCTATGATAGCGTCAGGGCTCAGGCAATGTTGAAAATAAAGCTTTTGCAGCCAATTTTCGGGATAATAAATATCATCATCGGCTGTAACAATAACATCGTCAGGATACTCTTGCAAAGCTGGAATAAGCTTTTTATATGAACGTATATCCTCACACCACTTAATCGTTAAACCAAGTTTTTGAAAGTTAAGAATGTCTTGCGGTAAATCCGCTAAACCGTTAGGAAACTGCTCTTTGGCTAACCATAGAATAATTTCATCAGGTTTCAAAGATTGCGTTAGTAGGGAGTAAATTGTATATACAACATCATTCTGCACACGTTCAGGAAAAGATGTTAGAGAAACAATAAGACGCGGAGCTCGTTTATCAGTAGTTATACCGATTTCAGCCAGTGTTTGGAATTTTCCGGCAATTTCTTCTTTGTTAATATGAGGAGGAATTTTTCCGCGACGATAACTGAAAGTTAGCCCGAATAATGTAAATTCATGTCTGTCTGCTTGTTTTGTGTGCTTAAATATAATCATAACAAAGAGTTCCGCCAACGTGTAAGTATTTAACCTTCGTTTGATTTATATGTTTTTTTTACATCAAAAACAATTATAAACTCTCATTTTTACACACGAAAAGAAATATTAGTGAATAAGCTACATACAAAATAACGCTTGCAAATAGTGTAATACATGTTATATTACAATCCTATTTTGTAAGCATCTGTTATATTATTGGAAGAATAAGGCGTCTTTAAGGCTGTCATTAAAGTCCGATAATTTTCTTATATGATTTTATTGTTTCACCCTTAAATATGTTTGCGTATGAAGCATTTTTTACTCAATCCGCGCTTTTGGCGCAATGTCGGTTTTGTCTTGTGTGCCGCTATGGCCGCAGTCATTTTCTTTCTTGCGCTGAAAAACATTCTGGCAGAGTTCATCAACCATGAGCGAAGCTTTGCATCTATGTATGAAGCCATTAAGACTTCTTTGCTCTACAATGTAGCCGGCGGGATGATCCTCATCATCGGGCTGCTGTTCTATGCGGGAACTGTTTCCGGCAAGGTAGAACTTTGCGCTGCAATAGGTTGCTGTGGGATGATGTCCTTTATCTTTTACGGCTTCTTAATTCTATTTTACGGATTTGCCGCCGGTAACTTCTTTGGACCGCTTGGTCTTTTCTCTCTGATATGTTATGCTAATATTGCATTGCTGGTAGGAGCGAGAAGCTACAACTGTTACATGTGGGGCAAAAAAGCTAAGCAAGAAAACAAGCCCTGCGAAGAACTGCCGGAGTACAAAGGCCGCTTTATGGAGCCGGCAGTCTAATCCCTGCGGTAAAACGCTGAGTACAAAAAAACAGACATCCTTAAAGGATGTCTGTTTTTTTAGGTGCAGTTAGCTGCAAACAAATGGAGCATTCTCATTATACGCTCTAATTTGCTCAGGGGTTCCACATTTCATTAATACATCTTCTGCTGCGTTTGCAAGCGGATAAGTACTCACAAAATACATAATCTCTGCATGATTACGTCGGTAGATGAGTTCTTTCTGTGCCTCATCACATAAGCTGTGCTTCGTAATGTAGAGCATAATCTCGCGGTGGTTTCCACGCTTAATGAAACGAACTTCATTGTCTTCCGAAAAGTAAAACTGCTTGATATAGACTTTGATTTCTGCATGACAGCCGCGGTCTAACAATAGTTTCTCCCCACCGGAACACAGGCGGTTACGTGAAAGATATCGCCTGATTTTATCCTTGCTTCCGCGTTGCAATAACATCTCTTGTCCGTTCGGAATGTTATAGTGCTTGATATATTTGACAAGCAGTTCAAACGAAGCATGACGGAAAAAGAAATCTTCTGCAAGTTTGCCAAAACGCTGTCGGGCAATGACTGCCGCAATTTTGCGTTCGGAAGAGAAACGGATAAGTAAAAGCTGCTGCAAAAGCTTTTTTTGCTCATCTTTACGCTCTGTGTCAACCAAAAGAGCAGCTTCCTGCCATGGCGCATGCGTCATAATTGCAAGTTTCTCACGCTCGTTCAGTTTTCCTCTGATGATAATCGCGTCAATGATACGCGGATTACCTCGCATAATTAGTTCCAACCGAGCAAAAGCTGTTGTTTTATGGTTTTTGACCAGTGAAAGAATTTCTCGCTCATTGCCGGCTTCAACGACTTCTTGTTCTGGATAAAGCGGCGCTGCCGTCATATGCAGATAGTGTTTGATTGTATGATAGGCTCCATGAGTAAGAAATTCATTTAAAACTTCTTCCGATGAAGCATATTGAGCCAAAACCTCAGCAACAAGGTCGGGATGATTAGCGCGAAACAATGCAATACGTGCCGAAGAGCGCAGACCGTACTTGTTAAGGTAGAGCCGCGTCGCTTCAATGCATTGACGCAGAACCAACGCTTTTTCCGATTTTGCACGGAAAGGGGCAACACTTGCGATGTAATTCATCAATTCGCAAGGCTCGGAAGTCTGAATAAAATTCAGCTCCTTTTCCAGTGTTTTCAGTTTCATGATACAAGCTGCCACCTACTTGACTCGGTGGACTTTATTTATTGATAATAAAGAGTATAATTCACAAAAAAGTTATATTAACACTTCAAAGTCTAATAGAATATGCATTTTTGTCAAGATAAAATAGACAAAATTAAATTAATTTTTCAGATACCAATAAACGATCTGCCGTTCTTTTTCAACAGAGCGAGCCACTGCCCGCAATACTTTTACATATTTATCATAATTCTTCGGAACAAAATCAGCTGGATAGACATTATCCAGAAGTTTACGTATATCTTTCTCAATCAAAATTTCCTCAGGAAAATAATGCCGGCAAAAAGCATAGCGCGTAGCCGCAAGATTAGTCGTATCATAGCCAACTTTTTCTAAAAGCCGCAGCTCATCGGTCTCTTGGTCTAAACTGGTTAATATATACCACGTAACCAAATTGTTTTGATAAAGTTTCTTCCATGGAAAGGCAACGCCGGGGTCAGGCTTACGCATTGGGGCAATATCTGAATGCCCGAGGATATTTTCTTTACGAATTTTGTAAGCAATAGTCAATTCTTTTAACAGCTTCATCAAAGCACTGATTTGCTTTGTTGTATAATCATCTTTATCTTGCCCGAGACTGGGAGATTCTAATTCAATACCGATAGAACAACCGTTTAAAGAGCCTCCTTCGCTTTTGTTCCAAGAGCTTTGCCCGGCATGGTAAGCAACTTTTTCGGGCGGAAGATTTTCCGTAATTTCGCCGTTTCTGCCGATGATATAATGCACGCTGAGTTTTAGATTATTCAAAGTATTAATCTGCGCTTCCGGTGTTCCAGCAGAACAATGAATGATAATATAGCGGATAGGTTCACTCCGTTCTCTGAAATTTTCCGAATGAATAATCTTGTTTATAAGCATTTCAGTCTCCGCTCTTAATCTTTACGACACTATAACCGACAACATTTAAAAAAAACTTTACAAATCATAGTTTTTTAACTATCAGTAATCAAAAATAATATTTTACGGAGTTTTGTTATGCGCGCGGAATTTTATAACTTGTTAAAAGAAATTAAAGAAACATCTTTGGTTTTACGGAGGTTTCTTTGACTACGATAATGCAAAACAGCGGCAGGAAGAACTGAGTGTTTTAACCGCTGACCCGAAGTTATGGGATAATCAGGAACAAGCGCTAAAATTAACAGCGGAAAAGAATACCTTAGATGATAATCTTGCTTTTTATGAAGATTTAGAAGCATCAATAACTAATTCCGAAGAAATGATAGAAATGGCCGAAGCTGAAAACGATGAAGAGCTGTTGGCTGAATTGTATCAGCATTTGTTGGAATTACAAAAAAGCGCGGCAGAGCGTAAACTTCTTTCTTTGCTGAGCGGAGAATATGATAAAAATGATACCTATCTGGAAGTTCATGCCGGTTCAGGGGGAACCGAAGCGCAAGATTGGGCCGAAATGTTGTTGCGGATGTATACGCGCTGGGCAGAAAAACATAAGTATAAAGTAAGTTATGTTGAGGAAACCGAAGGAGATGTTGCCGGGCTTAAATCTGCTACGGTAAAAATTGCCGGTATGAATGCTTATGGTTGGCTTAAAGGCGAGGGCGGTGTTCATCGGTTGGTTAGAATTTCGCCGTTTGACAGCAATGCACGTCGTCATACAAGTTTTGCTTCGGTCAATGTATATCCGGCAGTTGATGATACGATTAATATAGAGATTAATCCGGCAGATATAAAGATGGATACATATCGCTCATCCGGCGCCGGCGGGCAGCATGTGAATAAAACCGAATCAGCTGTCCGTTTAACCCATATCCCGAGTGGAGTTGTTGTTTCTTGCCAAACCGAACGTTCTCAGTTTGCCAACCGTGATCAGGCCATGAAAATGTTGCAAGCTAAATTGTATGAAATTGAGCAGCGTAAAAAAGACGCAGTAGCTGAGCAAAAATGGGAAGAACAGGGCGATAACGGTTGGGGCTATCAAATCCGTTCATATGTTTTGCAGCCTTACAAAATGGTAAAAGATTTACGTACCAATGTGGAAACATCAGATGATCGCGGCGTACTGGATGGTGATATAGACTTATTCCTGTCGGCTTATCTTTCATCTAAGGGATAAATACACAAAAAGATAATAAAATATTATGGGTATAAGGCTAAATTACAGGTTGCTATCATAAGCAGCCACGCTATATTTAGAAAGATTTTTCGTACTTTAATGTGTTTGAGGTTGGTTAATGTATAAACTGTTGTTAAACCTGATCAGTCTGGGCTTGTTACTGATATTTTTGCTGGTGGCCGGAGTCTTTATCTGGTTTAAGAGCAACGGTTTTGACATACCCGACTATCAAAGGCTTGAAACCTATGAGCCGCCGGTGACTACAAGGTTATACGCCGGTGACGGTCAAGTTTTGATGGAATATGCTGTTGAAAAACGCATTTTTGTTCCCGAAGATAAAATTCCCGAACGCGTTAAACAGGCGTTTATTGCTGCCGAAGATAAACATTTCTATTCCCACCCTGGTATTGATTTTATGGGAATTACGCGCGCTGTCTTAACTAACTTCAAGAACTATGCTCAGGGGCGACGTTTGGTGGGGGCTTCCACAATCACTCAACAGGTAGCTAAAAACTTTTTGCTTTCATCTGAGCGTTCCTTAACGCGTAAAATAAAAGAAGCTGTTTTAGCTTATCGCATCAGTAAAGCCTTTTCCAAAGAACATGTATTAGAGTTATATTTGAATGAGATTTATTTGGGAAACAGAGCATATGGTGTTGCCGCAGCTGCGTTAAATTACTTTGGTAAGGCTTTATCCGAATTAACGTTGGAGGAAACAGCTTATTTGGCGGCACTCCCCAAAGGGCCTAATAATTATAATCCTGAAAAAAGATATGATGCCGCTGTTGCACGTCGTAATTGGGTGATTGACCGTATGCAGGAAGATGACTATGTCTCAGCTGAAGAGGCCGAAGAGGCTAAAAAGAAACCGCTCGTAACTATTAATAAGCGTTTCGGATATCTGAAAGATAGCGAATATTTCAGTGATGAGGTTCGTCGCCTGTTGGCTAAAAGTTTAGGTGAAGATGCTGTGTTTGAAGGCGGTTTAATGGTTCGTACAACCATTGATCCGGAATTGCAAAAACTTGCCACAAAAGTTTTCCGGCAAGGCTTGATAAATTATGACCGTCGCCACGGCTATCGTCATACCGATTTAAAAATAGATTTGAACGGCGATTATTCCAAAGCTTTGGCCGAAATAGAACTCCCCAAAGGTGCCCCGAAAAGTTGGGAGAAAGCAGTAGTCTTAAATGTTACCGCAGATAGTGCAACGGTTGAAACCGTTACGGGAAAACAAGGAACAATTAGTCTTAAAAGTCTTGCTTGGGCAAGGAAAAATCTGCCAAATCAGCGTGTCAGCATGGCCCCGAAAAAAGTCAGTGAAGTATTAAGTAAGGGAGACGTTGTTTATACCGAAGAGGTAAAAGATGGTATCTTTGAATTGCGTCAAGTTCCGGATGTAGAGGGCGCCATGGTTGTTATGAGCCCGCATAACGGAAAAATTTTGGCCATGGTAGGCGGGTTCTCGTTTGAAAAATCACAGTTTAACCGTGTCACGCAGGCTTATCGCCAGACCGGTTCAACCTTCAAACCTTTTGTGTATGTTACAGCATTAGAGCAGGGATATTCTCCGACCGATTTAATCTTAGATGCGCCGTTTGTGCTAAATCAAGGCCCTGGACTTCCTTTATGGAAACCTTCAAACTACTCCAAGGGGTTCTCAGGCTTAACCACATTGCGTCAAGGAATAGAAAAATCTAAAAACTTGATGACGGTCAGATTAGCTCAGGATTTGGGTATGGATAAAGTTGCTGAAATGGCGAAACGCTTGGGCGTTATGGAAAATCTGCCGCATTTGCTTTCTATGTCATTGGGTGCCGCAGACACGCGTTTGTTGGATATGGCGACCGCATACTCTGTTTTTGTGAATGGCGGTAAAAAAGTTACCCCGTATCTGATTGAGCAAATTCAAGACCGTTACGGAAAAAGCTTATATAAAAATAATGACAGTCACTGTTTGGGATGTGTGGTCGCGCACTTTGATGAAAAGGCTGATGTTCCCGTAATTACAGATGACAGAGAGCGTGTTCTTGACGAGTTGACTGCGTACCAAATGGTCTCTATTTTGCAAGGCGTTGCCGTTCGTGGAACAGGGGCGAGATTAGCTTCCCTTAAAAAGAATTTAGCCGGCAAAACCGGAACCACCAACGAAAACAAAGATGCTTGGTTTATGGGCTTTTCTCCGGATATGGTTGTCGGCATATATGTTGGGTTTGATGAACCACGCACATTGGGGCGTATAGAAACAGGTGCTGCTGCGGCGTTGCCGATCTTTTATGACTTTATGAAAGAAGCACTGCAAGATAAGCCAAATTTGGAATTTCGTGTTCCCAAAGGTATTCGCTTCGTCCGGATTAACCCTAAAACCGGCAAACCGGCCACATTAGACGATACAGTTGTTATTCAAGAAGCGCTCAAACCCGACTTTCGTTTTGGTGATAATCAGCGCGTTATCGGGGATGACGGCGTACCAATGCTGGATGATGAAAATGCGTTCGGTTTGGGAACGGAATATTAAATAATAAAAACGCCGGCATCAAAACCGGCGTTTAAAGTTTTTATCAAAATATTAGAAATCAATGCTTTTAATAACTTTACCTTTTTCGTAAACAGTTAAACGAATCAATTCACCTTTGTTATTAAATTCTTTCATACTGCCGTCAAGCTTATCATCAACACGTTGTGCCAATACTTTGGGTTTTTCATTTTCATAGTAAGAATAAGCAGGTCCTTCACGTTTGCCGTTAACATATTCGGTATAAGTTATCAGATAATTATCTTTGGTATAAAATCTGGAAGGCCCGTGTTGTTTACCGTTTTTGTATGTATAAGAAGTTTTAATGGCTCCGTTAGGATAATATTCCTCAAAGACCCCGTTTTTCTTTCCATTCTTATAACTGCCTTTGCGGAAAATATCTCCATTTTCGTAATAGGCGAGATAGCGTCCTTCTAACAGTCCTTTACGGTAGTTCATAATTTCTTTACGTTGCCCGCTAGCATAATATTCTGTCGTAACCCCATGCGGTAAACCTTTTTTATAATATGCGGTAAGAATTTTGTTTCCTTTGTCGTTATACGCAGTATAAATTCCTGAAAGTAAACCGTTTACATAATGCGATTCTTCTGTTAGTTGCATGTTTTCAGTGTGCTTTTGATAAACCCCCGTAATCGGTAATCCGGCAGCATCATAGCGAATGCCATCCGATTCTGTTGATGTCGTATCATTATAAAGTGTTGTCAGTTGCCCAACATGACAAGCACATAATTGTAAACTCATTAATCCGGCAATTACAATTTTTCTCATGACCATAACCTCTCTTTTCTTTTGTTTTTAATGATAAATTATTAGGAAATTGTAAACATCTTCTATGAAATAATAAAAAAAATGATTAGAGCTAAAACAGTTGTGTTCAATATAATCATTTACTTGTTAACTGTTAATCCATAGGAGCATAAAATGAAGAAATTATGTTTATTGTCATTCTTACTGGCTTGTTTTGCATGTCCGTCATTCGCCAAAGAGGAAAAGAAACCGATACTTGACAATGAGAAAGTTTATATGATGTATCTTAACAGCTGCCCAATGTGTAAAAAAGCACTTGAATATGCCGAAACAAATTATTTAACCTATCCGAATTTTGTGCGGGTTGATTTAGATACGGAAGACGGCAAAGAGCTGCTGCGTCAATGCCGTCAAAAATTTGAAGTAAAAGATGTTATTGTTCCGTTAATCTGTGCCCCGAAAGAATATTTCATGGGGTGGTCAAATGCTTCACAGGCAAAATTTGATGATATGGTTAAATCCACATCAAAATAAGTTTAATAACAGGTAACATACCGCCCGTTAATGTAACATTTTTCACGGCCGTTATGGTAAATCGTTCTGTTTGATTTTTCATAACGGCTGCCGTCACTTCCGGTGATTGTATTGCCTGATTTATAATACGCCGTCCCATTGCTTTTATAAGTAATATTTCCGGATTTTTGATAAGAGAATCCTTTGTCATCATAATAGGTTTCTCTTTTTTGTTTTTCTTGGTTGCGGCGCATATGTTCATAGTAAGCCGGTGCCATTTGAGCCTCAGCAGCAAGTCCATAAAAACAAATACAGATTAAAGATAGTATAAATATTTTTTTCATTAGCGTTCTCCTTTTCGCTTGTTATTAAAGCGGAGAGAAGATTGCCAAATCAACAAAAGGCTAAAAGGCATATATTCTATTATAAATTAAGAACTAAATTTATGAATTTATATATAAAATGCAAAAAATAAAAAGATTCGTATCCCAAGTGGCTTGAAAAAACAGCATCAATACATATTTCAAGCATGAAAACAAAGGGGGTAAAATGATACAGCAAGCTTTGTACACCATTTCAAACGGTATATATGTTTTGGGGGCGGTAGGAAATAACAACTTTGTTGGTTCAGTAATTGATGCTGTCAGCCAAGTCAGCGTTATGCCGAATTTGATTATTATCTCTTGCTCAAACACAAGCTATACCAAAGAATGTATAGAGCAATCAGGCGAGTTTTCTCTTAGCGTATTACCCAAAGATATTGATCCTTATATTGTTGCAGCGTTTGGCTATCAGAGTAGCCGTACAGTGAATAAATGGGATTTAATAAACTATGATAAAATTGATTGTCTGCCCTATATCCCTAATGCATTAGCAAAGATTCGCGCACGAGTGACTGATAAATTAGTTCATCCATGTAATACAATATTCGTTGCGGAGGTAACAGATGCATACGATGTACGGGAAGGGGAGCCACTGACATATAAATATTATCGTGAAGAGTTTAAAAATTTATGTCGTGAAGCTTTTGACAAAAATAATATGACAGCCTCACCGGTTTGCAATGTGACACAACATGTTAAACCCGAAAAACGCTGGGTTTGTACGCTTTGTGAATATGTCTATGATGGCGATATTCCGTTTGAAGAGCTACCGGATGATTGGCGTTGCCCGCTATGTGGTGTCGGTAAAGAATTATTTGAATTGCGTACAATTTAATAAATATAGCCAAAAAATAACATTTTGTCACTTTTTTGTTGAAAAATATATTAAGCTGTGCTACAAACGTCATTCGTAAAGGAATAATATGAAACGAATGATAACAAACGAGGACGAATTTATTGGTGCGATAGAGAAGCTCTTTTCGCAGGCTGTTTGCTATGAGTTTGAAGAATTTAAACAAAAAGAAAATGAAAATAAAGCGCAGCGCAAAGAAAATGTACGTCAACTGTCACAAAAGCTAAATCGTCTTAAAGCAGAAATAGAACAATATAAAATAAAGATAAGGGAAGCACTTGCTGAGGATAATAAAAGAAAATACGGTATTCATCTTAATCAATTAATGAAAACCAAGCAAGAACTTGTTAAAGCATATCGTGATGAAAAAAATAAAAATCCTTTTGCGAAATTATCAAAATCAGTGCAAACTTATGCTTGCACAATGTCATTACTACAAAAATATCTTATGCCGGCCTTTGTTCAATCATCGCCTCAATCTTTTCGGTTAAATCCGGATGGTTCCGTAACTCTTAATGTAGAATTATTTGAAAATTCTCAAATATATCAACAAGTGCAACATATAAGGGATTATGTTTCATCTTATATAGAACATTATCCTGAACGTGTGCAGGGAAGGCGATATTTTGTCGGGCTTCATAAAACTTTGCGAGATTTTGATGAATTAATAAATGCGGCCGATAAATATTTTGAAGAATTAAATATGAGGACGCAGCAAGATAATCTCGTAAAAAGTCATGAAGGGTTTGAGGTTCTGACTGTTTATCCTGAGTATAATGTTCAAGCCGTCAGACTGCTTAACAGAGATGCGTTGGCTTATGAAGGGGCTCAAATGCATCATTGTGTCAAAACATACACCGACAGCGTAGAAAAAGGAACGACAGCAATTTACTCCATTCGTGATATAGGGGATGAAACAACAGAGCTCAAACCTCATGCGACAATTGAATATAAAGAAGGTAATATCAAACAGATTAAAGGTCCGCACGATAGTATCGTAGATATAGAATATATTGAGGCAACACGCCGTTTAATTATGCATCTGATGAAAACTGATGACTTTTCTGCAATAGTCCAAAACAAAGATATTCCGCTGGCCGAAAAAAATAATATAGAGATTTATATAGATAAATCAGGCAAAGCGTATGATATATTGAATATATCGGATGAAGAAGCCGAACAAATGGAATGTATTACAGATAAGATTAAAATAAAAGACACGCGTTTAAAATCATTTCCTATACACAAGATAAAACTTAGGGAGCTGAGTGTTAGCGGATGTATAACAGATAAGGTTATCCGATATTTATCTGGCGCGAAAGGAATTGAAAGCTTAATGTTAAGTCAAGAAACGAATATGGAAATTCTTGATTTATCTTCTGTTTCTTTGCAAAATCTTACATTATACTTCACAAAAGCAGACAATGTAAGAAAAATAATTTTACCGGCAGGGCTGAAAACATTAAGAATTGACGGTGACATGGAGAAACTTCAAGCAATTGAAGGTGATGAAACTCTTAAATCATTATATTTAAGCGGAAAGTTTACCAAATTAAACCAAATGCCTCAAATCGTAACCTCATTAGAGTTAAGAGGCCGTTTTAGTTCTTTGGAGGTTTTTTCTGAAAGTTGTTTCAAAAGTCTACAAACATTGAAATTAAGTGGCGATATTAGTTATTTGCCCGAAAATATTCCATTTTCCCAATTGCGTGATTTTAATATTTCAGAGGGGGAGCTAGATAATGTGAAAGAATTTGATTTTACATCATGCCCATTACTGAAAAATGTTAGTTTGATGAATAGCCGGTTCCGTACATTACAATCCATAAAAATACCAAACTCTGTTCAGCATTTTGGCGGAGCACATTGCGTTTTTGATAGTCTTGAAAACATAGATGTCGCAGCCATGCCATTTGATAAATATGGCACTTTGGCGCTATTAAGACAGCATAATATAGATTTTGTTACCACAGACACGGCAGAAGAAGTTCATATCCAAATACCGAAATTGGGCGGATATGTGAGCAACTTTTCTCATCTCCCTCACTTAAAAGAAATTTATTTTCCTCAGGATATTCAGGAAATTCATTTTACGGGAATGCGATTGGACAATTATAAATATACAACACTTTCTCAATACAAAAAGTTAAAACAATTAAATTTGCAGTATACAAAATTAAATTCCTCTGCTGTTATAGATTTATCACAATGTTATAGTCTTGATACATTAGCTGTTGATTTAATATACTTACCGATAGTTCACTTTCCAGAGCAAATAACAAGCCTTAATATTCGTGATAATAGTGAACAAAATGTACCTGTTTTAACAGATTTACGAGGGTTGAATGAACTCAAAGAACTTAAATGCGATTTTATACCGAACATAGAAATGTGTCCGCCATCACTGGAAATGTTAGATTTGTATCTTTTTAAGTCCATAGATAATAAAGAAATGGATTTTTCTAAAATAAAACAGCTTCATATTAAAACATCAGCAAATACAAGTTTTCCTAATTTAGAGAAGATTTTGCTTGCAGAAGATTTTAATGATGTTATCTTATTTAATGTGTGTCCCAAATTGCAGGAAATTGATATCTCGCATACCATAGAGCCGGTTTCAATAAGAGAAATTGAGTATAACGATGAAATCGCCCCAGGGGAGAGAAATATATATATGACACCTGAGCAATTTGAAACATTACAAAAAATAAAAATAGGAGCTAAGACGGATATTACATTGCCCGAGGGATTAGCTCAAAAGCATATAATATTAGAGATTGCTGCCGACACAACGGTTGAAAAAGAACACGAATTGAAACAAAAATACCCTGACTTGAAAATACAAAGAGAACAAAAAAACGGGCAGGGGATTCGGCTTTTTATAAAACAAAGAGACGATAGATAAAGAATTCAAAACATTATTCTGAAAATTATTAACTCTAAATATAAAAAAATGGATACGAAAGTCAAAGCAGTCATTGATCTGATGACCACTCTGGGTGTCAGTCTTGAAGATGTAGCCGCTGCGCTGAATAAATCAGTTGCTCCGCCGCCTCCATCACACACCGCAGAAGGAATCACATTCCACACAACGCGAAACGGTATGACCTACGCGGCGTACAAAGGACTAACTTTGGGCATTGTTTTGCAGTGTCAGGGGAAAAAGTTTGTTCTGTCCGCCAAAGGATATGCAAAGAATACGACCATATCTGAAACGCGTAATATGCTGGAAAGATGTCCTGTGGTTGATGGCAAAAGGTGGATTGTTCCTTATGATGAGCATTTCATTGCCATACGAAATGCCGGAATGGACAGGGTAAACACAGCCTTGCGTGAAATCGGCGGCGATCGGATGAGTTGTAACGCTTATCTCTCCGCTACATCGCAAGCCAATCAGCCGGCATCATGGGGTGTCCGTATTATTCTTCCTCTCTAAGAAAAAAGCAGGTTCGGATTTTTCCGTTCCTGCTTTTTTATTGTCATCAATACGAGCACCGCTATAAGGCAAAAGTACGGCGCAATCCATAAATATCTTATTGTTTCGGATAACCAACCGCCTCAGTCATGACAACTTCCAATTCGCCGTCAAGTCCAAGTGCTTGCTTAATTTCCGCTTTGTCATACAATCCTCGTACAACACATTTTAAACCTTCTGAGGCGCAATAAAGGCTGGTATTCTGATACATAGAGCCTGCATGCATCTCACCATATTTTTTGTCTTTTGTGACAAATAACAGATGAACCGGTGCATCAGCGGCAAATTTCTGCTCTTTGGCTAAGATATAGCGCAAATCTTTATCTGACATCTGCTTTAATAGTTTATCCGCAGCCTCATAACGATAAGTCCCGCTTGGCAGTAAAACATACAAATCCATATCTTGCCGGTTGCGGGCTGTCGGAACAACGCGTTTACCGTCTTCGGAAGAAATTCCCCATGTTACCCAAAGCAAATCTGCCAAATGTTGGTCAGAAAGCATCTTTGTATCAAAATTTCGCCCCGAACGTCTGGCCGCAATGGCTTCCATTAAAGGCATGCCGCCTGTTTCTGTATGATTGTTCAGTTTAATATCTGCTGCATTGGCAACACCTGCGGATAAAAGCATCATCGCTCCTAATAAAATTTTTCTCATCAGTACCTCACAAATTTATAATACAATATAATATTTGCCGAAAGATTTGCAATGTCAACAGCAATAAGATTAAGCTAACAATTCTTTATAGTTGACAAACAAAGTAAAATAAGCCACCATATAGAGAATGGTAAGCCATAAGGGAGGAATAGAATGGCAGGAATGAAAGTTTGTTTGATAACCGGTGCCGCCGGAGAAATCGGTCAACAGCTCGCCGCGGAGCTCGTCGCTGCCGGACGAAAAGTGATTGCCTTAGGTGAACCGGAAGATTCATTCCGTTTAGATGTTTTACAAAAAAGAGAAATCAGCGTCACAACCGCTCTTCCTGTTACAACTGCGTTGTTTAAAAAGCATGATGTTCAGTTTTGTTTTGGTGATATTAGTGATATTTCGTTCTTGGCGTCCGTCTTTTCTAATGCCGTACAAAATAATTTGGAAATTGAATTTGTGTTTCATCTTTCTGCTAATCGGTCTATTCAAAAATCATCTCCCGCAGCATATCACCCAGGGTACATTGCCACAGCAAATGTGTTGGAAGTTGTGCGAGCCTATTGGCAAAGTCATCAAAAAACATTTAAGGGCTTTTTCTACACAGCAGAGAGTGATAGAAAATCTGATGCTAAAACAGAGGCAATGCTTAATCGCCTGAAAGAAAAAGAGGGCTTTCCGGCTGTTATATTCTCAGATGAAACAGCACCGGTCGGCAGTGGATACAAGGGGAAAACTGCGCTCGCCTCGCTTTATCGTGTGATAACACCGTTTACATCATCATTAAGCTGGAAAAACGAGAGCGAAACTGAAAACAACTATATCCGCCGGTTATTGCATGCTGTCCGGAAAGAATTAGAGAAAGCCGATAATTAATCTTTATTAAAGTGCTTTACCTTGCTGCTGTTGCAAAATAAACGGCAACATATTGCTTTGTACCAAAGGCTGTCTGCGGATAAGATTAGCGATATTTGCTACCGCTGTTTTAGCCATATCAACCTCGCTGCGGCAAGGGGCATAAATACCGTTTTCATAGCGATATTGCATATTTTGCTGGATTTTATGAAGCTGACGGTTAATTGTGATTATTTCATCCGGTCTTAGCGGGCGACTTTCTTCCTTGGCAATCACTTCCCGCACATTATTCAAATGTGGCCGACGTGTATCATAAAGCACTTCATTAGCGCGGTTTACGACCATCAAGTCAACATCCTGTGCATGCTCGCGTTGAAATGCATCAATTCTATCAATCATCGTGGGCAACATATTAACAACACGGTTAAAATATTCATTAGAAACTAATCTCGGATAAAGCTCATGGTTTTGAAAGATGATTTTATCATAAAGTGTAGCGCTTCTGTATACACTGCTCAAATAAGCAATATCAGGATTAACAGCCATATAAACAGCGCAAGGCTTGTATCCGTGCTCAATAGCTTTGGTCGCGTTGTCGGCAAATTCTGCCCCGGCGCCCATAGACCCGACAGAAAGCACGGAACGCTTTCCCATATGCAAAGATAAATCCAATACTTCACGTACGTAGTCAATCGTCACACCAGCAAATTTCTCACACTCATCAATGTGACCGCCCCTTAAATGATGAAACAGGTGAGGGAACAGGTTGCGATGCTCATCTTTATCAATAATGTTAAAAGGTAAACAATCCTCATCTTGCCCAAATCGCTCAATAAGATGTTGCGTCATGACGGATTTTCCAGCCCCAGGATATCCCCAATAAACCACAAACCGACGCGTTTTAGGCGGCAAAACACTATTATTCTCTTCTAAAAACTTAGCAATAGCGTTGTTATAATTTTCTTTGGCGGCCGTTTCTTCTTGTTTTAAGATTTGTTGCACCTCATCATCAGTAAAGCTTACTTGCTCACCACCGGAGATACTGTCCAGATATGCCAAGAGTTCATCAGTTTTTTGAAGTATGGTTGTTTGGTCTTCTTTTTTCATTATTTATAATCCAATTCTTTTAACTTACGGATTGTTTCTTCCGCCGAGGTATGCAAAATACCGATACCGCCCATAGCTTCCCAGTTTTTAATGTTTGGTTCACGGTCATCAATCAAAATATCTTTCGGTTGCCCGAAGTTCTGTTTGTCTTTGGAAAGGCAACAGATAACTCCGTCTTCTTTGCCATAGTGCTTTTTCATCCAAAGTCTTTTTTCTTTTTCTGCTTTGTCGTATCCGTATGCCGGCAGTCCGGTCAAAATTTTAAAACCATGTTTATTAAGATGATTAACGAGTTTGTCGGCGTCATTGAGTTTTGGTAAATTTAGCCAATAGTTTTCCGTATCCAGCACAATCTGCCAGAGCTTCTCTCTTTGTAATTCATAAGGCATAACCCCATGATTACGCTTAAATTCCTGGTCAAAATCAACTAAAACGCCATCCATATCGCAAAAAATCATAAATACCTCCATTAGTTACTCCGGCATTATAACGGATAATAAGTTGATTTTAAATGCAAAAAATATTACAAAATATTACGACTTAATGCTCGCTCAGCCAATCTAAAACCACAGGGTGTGCACGTTTGCCGAAAAACAACGCATTATGACTTACCCCCTTAATCAAAGCCAAATCTTTATCTTGTGCCGGCGCCAAAGCAAATAAATCCTGCCCATGCTGCGGCGGGATAAGCGTATCTTCCGTTCCGTGAATGATAAAGAGCGGTTGATGATAGTTTTTAATAAAAGCATAAGACGGCAACTCATATTTAAGCGCAACTGTTGCCAGAGGAATATTTTTCTCACCGGCAATTTTTTTCAAAGAATAAAACGGCGCCGCTAAAATTAAACCATGCAACGTCCGATATCCGGCCACAGCCGAAGCAGCTGCCGTCCCCATAGAATACCCGTAAGCAATAATGCGCGGATGTCCGAGTTTATCATGCAGGAAATCATACGCTGCCAGCGCATCGTCATATAGGGTTTGTTGTGTAAATTCTCCCGCCGTTCCGCCAAATCCGCGATATTCGCTCATTAAGACTGAATATCCGTCCTCAATATAAGGTTTCATAGACGGAGCAAACTTAGCAATTTGTCCGGAGTTGCCATGGAAAAAGAGCAGGGCGGGCTTGTCATCATCGCCTTTGGCATACCAACTCATAATTCGCATACCGTCCGCCGCAGTAAAAGGTTTTTCTTCAAATTGCGTCATGCCGCATTCTGTCGGCGAAATATACCCCAAATCCGGAAAAAGATATAAATGCTTCTGTCCGCAATATAACACCAGCGGATAAATCAGCGCCAATACAGCCAATCCGCCCAAAACATTCCGCCAATATCTCATTTATCTCTCCGAATATTTATATATCAGCATAAGTTTAACGCGATTTTTTTAAATTTCAATAACTGCTGTATTGTTTTATTTGGATAAATACGTATCATAAATCACATCTTTCAAATCATGTACAAAGCGTTCCACATTATGTGTTTTGCGGATGTAATCTATGGCTTTTTGCGCAGTTTCAAGACGTAGTTTGTCATTATTCATAAGCTTTTTAATAGCATCAGCATATAACTCTACTTTATCAAATCCATCACCCAAAACATCACCGACATGGACACCGAATTTGGCTGTCAAATCTTCCGGATTACGATTGCTGACAAGTAATGTTCCGTAAGATAATGCTTCTAGGAAAGAAATGGGAAGAGCCTCATGAATAGATGTATTAACAAGAATTTTTGCATCTTTCAAAAATTGTTCTTTTTCAGCTCCGTCAACATGTCCTGCAAAATGAAGATTAGGTATATTTTGGTATTTTTGCATAATGGCAGAGTTTTTATCTTTTTCTCGGAAAGATTGTCCTAAAACATAAAAATCGTATTCAGGCAAAAGTTTTGCAATTTCACAAAACAACCAGCCTCTTTTAACCGATTCAATCCGCCCTAAAAAGATAATGTTATTTTTCTTAGGATATGAAACAACATCATATGTCTCATCAATATCAATCGGGTTGGGTAAATATTGAATAGACACATCATCTTTAAGCTGATATAAATCTTTGGCTTTCGGATTAAGAAAATATCCCTGAGAGATGAATTTAATTCGGTCATTTTTATACCAGTCATGTACCAAATCATAAATTTTCGGATTGTAATAGCATGATTCAGGGAATAGCTTAACCGTATTAATTTCATCCCACTCGTATTTCGGTCGTGGGTCTTGAATCCATAAAATCAGCTTTTTCTTCGGGTCAGTTTCGTGCTTTAAGACGTAATCAGTCGTCAGCTCAATAGAAAGATACAAATCATAATTTTGCTTTTTCAGCCAATGGCGCGCCATAAATTTATTGCGGGGCAGGCGATACAAATCAACATCATCTTCATGAAATTTTTCGGCGCGGAACTTCTTTTTCCCTTTGCCTAGCAAGACGTCAATCTGGATATTTTCATCAGGGATATATTTTGCGATATAACGCCTTGCCAAAAAGCCGTATCCACCGAAGGCAGTACCCCCCCCCGCCGAAAAATTCATCTATAAGTAAGCCTATTTTTATTTTTCTTTTTAAAGTTGTATTTAGTTGTGCTTCGTAATGATGCCACAATTTTCCTAATTTATTCTTACACCCCTTAACCCATGGTTTTACCTTTCCGGTATAATGGATAATTACTGCTTTTTTATGTTTTTCAGGATATTGTTTAACATCCGCAGATGTAAAATTGTAAATATTATCAAGCGCTAACATACGCCCTTTAAACGTAAGGTTGATAATATCTTGGTCTTGATAAGTAATCTTGTCTTGCAAATTAGTTGTGTTTGCAAATAATTTTTCGCTCATCTTGTCTTTTCTGAGCTGAACCAGATTAAGCAACAAAACACCGGCATTAATATACAACTCGTCTTTGGCAAAACCGATTTTTTCTTTATACCCCTGCTTCTCAATAAACAAATCATGCACGCCTGCGCAATAATTATCATCAAGAGGTGTTTCCCAAAGCTCTTTCAAAGAACCGTTAACAATAAGATCCGCATCTAAATACAAACATCTTTCTTCGTTTGGCAGCATATCGGCGATGATATAGCGAAAGTAAGTCTCAATACTGATATAATCAATATTAAGCTTCAAGGCAGAAAAAGCATTAGCCTCGGGGCAAAGATACGTTATGTCCCAATTATGAAATGCTTTTTTAAGCGAACCGATAAGCTTTTTACTCTCATCAGAAAAGTCAGTGGTCAAGCAATAAAAATGAATAAAATCTTCTGTATTGTTAGCTAAAACAGAAGTCATGGCAACAGCCAGCTTTTCAGCATAAGCGTTGTTAACGGCAAAGCATATATTCATAGTGTTCCTTTTTTAATCAGTTTCTTATAAGCAAAATATCGGGTCAGTTTATGTCCGCGCCAATAGATGAGCCCTTTGGCATCCAAATCACGCAGCTCTTCGGCAAAAGCGGTAAACATAGCCTGTTTGGTTTCCTTATCAGCTCGCCGACAACGACCGAGTTGATGTTTCAGAATATTCGGCATAAAATTTCTCAATAAAAACTTCAATTCCCGGGCATATTCCTGCTTTTTGTAAATCTCATAAACAGCTTTGATACCGGTATGATAATCGTGTATTTGTTGAGGGTTGGCTTTTGCGCGCGAAAGGCTGTCATCACTTATGGTGTAATAATAAAGCACTTGCGGGACAACCACTGTTTTGGGGCGTTTTGACATTACGGTATACGTATGTGGAAAGTCCTCAAAATGAATGCCGGTGATAAATTCAATCCCGTCCAGAAGCGTTTTCTTATAAAGCTTTGTCCATACATTATAAGATACCCGATATTTCTCTTTTGCAGAGCCTAAAAAAATAGGATTATCACTCAATTTATAGGGCAGGTGGTCAATATCAAACATCTTAGGAGACAATGGCTCACCACGGTTTTCCTGATATTCAAAGCAGACCAAATCCGCCCCGAAACGCTCTGCGTATGTGTGCGCTGTCTCTAAAAGCTGCGGATGAATAACATCATCTGAATCTAAAAAATAGATATATTTGCCGTGAGCTTCTCTAAGGCCGTTATTGCGCGCCATAGAAAGTCCTTGATTTTCTTGGTTGATAATCCGGATATTGTCATATTTACCGGCATATTCCGTAAGTATCTTATCACATCCGTCCGGCGAACCGTCATTAACGCAAATGACTTCAAAATCATGAAAGGTCTGCGCTAGAACACTATCCAAACAACGCCTGAGATAAGCCTCAACCTTGTAAATAGGAATGATAATAGATATTTCTGGCATAAAAAACTCCGTCACCAAAGTATGTGTATCTAACCAACGTTTGATTCTGGCTATTTTACAAAACAAAACAGCCTAAGCAGATAACACCCTGTAATGCAGAGATTTCCTGTATATAAGCTGATAAAATGGTTGCGTATTGTTATGAGGTGAAATATATGAGAATCAAACGTTCGTCAGTTTCAAACAAGTCTTCAAAAGTATAAATTGCTCAAAAAAAACGACCGTTTAAATTCAGCAGTCGCAAAAAGATGAAACGTGTGAAAAAATAACAGGTTATATTTGCAAAATTAAGATAGATAATTGTATAAAATAAACGGTCGTTTTTTGTCAGCAGAAAAGCCACGCTGATGTTAGCTTATGGGATTGTGATTTATGAAAATATGTTATGTGGAAAAGAAAAGAGGGAAACGGATACTTCATTTTTTAGGGATGAAATTTAGTAAAAAACTCTCCAAAAAGCAACAAATGTTTGAAGGGATAGAAGAGGGTGCTGTTATTCATCAACCATGTGTACAGTTTTGGGATTCCACACTTGGCCGCGGCAGTTATATCGGCCGTAACGGTTGCGTCAGTATGACAGAAATCGGCCGTTTTTGCTCCATAGGCCCCAATCTTCTTTGCGGATGGGGAATTCACCCGCTGCATGGCATCTCCACCTCACCTTGTTTTTATTCTACATACAAATCGGCTAAAATGACATATTCAAAAGAAAACAAAGTAGAGGAGCGTAAAAGGATAACTATCGGAAATGATGTGTTTATCGGCATGAATGTCACAATTTTAGACGGTGTGACTATCGGCAACGGCGCAGTTATCGGGGCAGGGGCTGTGGTTAACCACGATATCCCGCCGTATGCAGTGGCTGTCGGTGTTCCGGCAAAAGTCGTCAAATACCGCTTCTCTCCGGAAATAATAAAGAAGTTAGAGGCAATAAAATGGTGGGATTGGGATGATGAAAAAATCCAAGCCGTAGAAAAAATGTTTTTTGATGTGGAAAGCTTTGTTACTCAATATTATCACGAAAATGATAATATTTGACAGACTTTAAAATTTGTGATATTTTATTAATATATTAAAAATAGTCCTAAGGAAAAAACTATGAATATGAGTGAAATGGAGTTTATGAGTCAAACAGAAATAGCTGCTATTGTTGTAAAAACAGCATATCGTCGGCTGGTGGAAAGACATTATGAAGGTGAAAGTGAAGAAGAAAAACAGCAACGCATAGAAAGAATAAAAAAACACCGTGATGAGGAACGTGGTCGCCTCAATGTAAACGAAGATACTCCTAAGTATAATTTTATGAACACTTGGGAAATTAATATAGCAGATTTGCCGAAAGAAATGTTTGTGGAAAAAGATGTCCATAGCTTAGTTGATGGTAGTTCATTAACGATATCTGAAAATAGAATAACACATAATTTGACTAATGGTAGCAAAAGAATTTATGAAATAAGTAGTTACAGTGAATATATACTACACCTGATTTATGAGAAATTGCCGGATGGACAATTGAGAACATATGATTGGTATGGTAAGGTAAGTTATGAATGTGATGCAGATGGAAATTATAAAAAATATGGTAAACGACCTTTTTGCGGAGATGGTCTATATTTATGTGAAGAAGGAAATAAAGACAGAATATTACGCTCATATTACTATGATGAGTATGTGACTGTAATGGAAAATACTCCAAAACAAGAATTTGTATCATGTGATTGGCAAGGTCGCGTTATTAAAGAAGGAGATGCCGAAAGTTATAAAGCATATTATACGAACGGAGCTATCAAAGAAGTAAAAGAAGCCGATGGAACAATTAGAGAATATTATCTAAATGGGCAAATAAAGAAAGAAACACTAGTTAATGGTCCTGAAAGCATTTGGAACGAACAAGGACAGAAGATAAGTGAAAGTATGGGGTACTATGGACCTAAAACAGAATGGAATGATGCAGGACAGAAAATCAGAGAAATTACGGCCGACAGGACTGAATACCAGTGGTATGATGATGGAACAAAAAAGGCTGAAATTAAACGAGATGGATCCGAAATCAGATGGCATCAAGAAACCGGTACAATCGCATATCAAAGAGAAAGAGATGGAACATTTCATGTGTATGATACACTAAGTCGCGTAACCGAAGAGGGCGATACTAAACATAAAACAACCTATGAATATTATGGTGATACAAAAAGAAAACAAAGCGTGCGTGTATTTGCAGATAATAAAGAAGTATCTTATAGCCACTATACTTACGAGGGAATTAATGATACGGATGATAAGCATATAGCTATGCGTGCCGTGGCAGAAGAGCGTATTGCAAAAGAAGATAAGTTAGGGCATCGGTTACCTAAAATGAATAAAGTTGCTAAATCTATTGCAATGTATAAAGCAATACAAAAAGTGAAAAAGGGAAAATAGATTATCTGTCCGAAGGAAAATAACTCATAATCTTTTTTATTGAAGTTTAGAACTTTATGATATAGACTACCAAATTATATACTTAGGAGACTATGTCATGGCGTTGAATTTATCTAAAACTGTTGTTAATATTTTAAAAACCCATCCAAATCAAGGGTTCACATCAAACGAATTGGCCAAGTTAATCTACGAAACCAAAAAAGACGAATGTGTTGCCAAAATAAAACGGACAAAGCTTGAAAATGAGCAACAGTTAATTCAGCAGTTGGCACGAGAAATCAGTGCACGAACATTTCGTGATATATTGTCTGACGATATTAAAGTTACAGCAGAATGTCCCCGTAAATATTTTTATGAAAAAGAAGAAAAGTGCAAAGAAGAGGCTCCTAAAAAACGAAAATATGAAAAAAGAGAAGAAGAACTTTATGGGAAAGTCTGCCAATATTTATATTCTGAGCTGAATGTCTACGCCCGAAGAATTGATGAAAAAAGCGGGCATAACAAAGAAGGGAAAAAGGGGAATATATGGCTAAATCCGGATATTGTTGGCGTAAAGTTTTTATCAGAAAAATGGTGCTCGGAAGTTAAAAATTGTGTCAATAAGCTGCCTTACAATCAAACAGAATTATGGTCTTTTGAAGTGAAAGAGAAAATTACACGATCAAATCTGAGAGAAAACTTTTTCCAAACCGTATCTAATTCTACCTGGGCAAATTACTCATATATCGTAGCAAAAGTAATAGAAGAAAAGGCTGAGGATGAATTGCGTCTTCTTTGCAAATCTTACAAAATCGGCGTGATTATCTTAGACGATAATCTCTCAGAGAGCCGGATTTTCATTCCCGCAGTCAGAAAAGAGGAAGTAGATTGGGATATGGTAAACCGTATTACAGTAGTGAATGATCATTTTAAAGAATTTATAAACCGTATTACAGAATTTTATCAAACCGGAAAAATAAAAAAATATGAATGGAACATCTGCGAAGAAAGATAAAAGGTTCAGAAAAAAAACAATGATTTACTAAAATCTATATTTTCTTTTACACTGGTAAATAGAAAAAGATAGGAGTAATTGTTATGAAAAAAATAATTTTATTATTAGTATTTCCTATATTTGGATGCGTACTGATTGCTTTCACTCAAACTAAAATTATAAATTTATCATCAACATGGCAGTTGGACAAATCCACAGCTGCATACGTCATACTAAAAAATGATATTTTTTCAAATATCAATGTAAGAATAGATTTTAGCCAAATATTATATGGTTATGGATTAAATTCAGAAAGTTGTCAAGGAAAGTACCAATATAAAAATGTTAATTATATAATTGATGTTGAAGTTTCTAATAATCAAAAAGAAACGAATTTCAAATATTTTTTTAATCCATCTTTAATATATTTTAAACAAAATAACCAAATTTATAAATTTCAAGCATATGATATGTTTGATAGAAACTTTGATACACCTGATAAACTTTATAATGTTACTAATTTATTGCAAGATAAAGGTAAAATTTTAGCCAGTTATAAATCTCCACTTATTTGCGGAGAACTTGAAAATGCAGAATTTGTAATGGACGGACTTACAATTTCAAAAGGAGATAATACCAAACCAATACCATTAGCTCCTATCAAACTTCGCTTTAATTTTGACAATCCACAATCCATTCCTTTGTACGGAAAATTACCGTCATTAGTAAAGA
>JAAGKN010000489.1_pt1 | contig 110625 bp, 122 predicted proteins | sample 6206371 | NCBI WGS metagenome assembly JAAGKN01 (sample SAMN11533720, study PRJNA540317) | gut metagenome | isolation source: fecal pellets from male and female animal of same cohort | host: Peromyscus leucopus | place: USA:CA | collected 2017
ATCCCGAACACAGAAGTTAAGCACTATGGAGCTGAAGGTAGCAGCAATGTGAGAATAAGTAGGTGCCACGCAAAAGAAAAAAAAGAATGTACTCAAAGTAATTTGGGTACATTTTTTGTATAATAAATTATCTTGCAAAGAGTATATATGTATATATCAAAGAAAAATATGAATAAGAAACTAATTAAAACAATAGCAAGTGTAACTTGTGGATTAGGAATTGCTGGTTCAATTCCTTTTATTACTACATCATGTGGATCGAAATCATCAATAGATGTAAAACCATTACCTTATGAAGCATTCCAATATAGCAATGTAAAAGATAATACCATCATTGGATTTAAAAAAGATTTTTGAAATGATCCTGATAATTATCGTGATTGTAATGCCATTCAAATTCCTGCAAACATTGTAGCAATTGATGATTCATTTACAATCGCCTCAGAAAAGTCTTATATCCCAAGTTTTATTACAATAATTGATTTAAGTTTATGTAAAGATTTATCTTCGATTAATTATGGATTCATAAATTATTGTACAAGCATTCAGCATATCTTAATTTCTAAAAGTAATAAAACATTTGGATTAGCTACTAATGTAGGCAATGCAGATGTAATTGTTAAAAAAGATCAAAAAGGTGATTCGCTACTATCTGAAACTAACCTATGTGTTGGATGTTTGGCCTGTGGAGATTTGATTATTCCTCAAACAATAACCACTATTGATAGATATTCATTTGCTAAATGTGGTTCATTAAAATCAGTTACTATTTCTAAAAATGTTACATTAATCGAAAAGGGTGCTTTTATTTATTGCTATTTGCAGAACATTTTTGTTGATCCTCAAAACCAAACATATGGGATTGCTAATAATTTAGGAGACAAAGCCACTGTAGTCGTTCAAAAACACGATAATCAAGCGGTATGATCATTAAACAATCCGTGTGTTGGATCATTAGCAACTGGCGACTTAGTTTTCGATGAAAATACTGCTTCTATTAACGACGAACAATTTAAAGGAACTAGAATAACCTCTGTATATATACCAAATAAATTAAATATAATTGGGACTTTAGCTTTTGCAGACGATTACTACATTAAAGACATAACTGTAGATGAAAATAATCCAATGTATAACTATGCTAACAATACTGGATTATTTACTGATGGTAAGATAATTGTTCAAAAAACTGATGGTGAATTTAAATGGACTTCTACTACCAAACCAGTTGGATGTCTAGCGTGTGGACAAATAAATATTCCAAGTGATGTTACAACCATAGCTAGTGAGCAATTAAACCACACTGCCATTTCAACTGTGGTTTTTGAAAACACTTTAACTCAAATTGGTGAATCAGCTATGAACAAATGCTGAAACTTGAATAAAATCATTTGAAATCAAGTAACTAACTTAATATTAAATAAAATTATTATTCAATCAGATGCATTTACATATATTGCAAATAAAGGATTAATTTGTGCGCAAAATTCATCTGAAGTCACTTCTAATCAATTATTATCTTGATTTCAAAATAACGGAAGTGGAAAAGGAAGCTTTGATTTTTACAATTGAGAATCAAGTACTTCTAAATAATAAATGAGCAAAAAAAGCAGGTGTACACCTGCTTTTATTTTTAATTGGTTGGGTTAGTTGGATTCGAACCAACGCATTCTCGGTTCAGAGCCGAGTGCCTTTCCACTTGGCGACAACCCAATGGTAACCCGTGCGGGATTCAAACCCAGCGAATGCATGCTTGAGAGGCATGTGTGTTAATCACTTCACCAACGGGCTATAAAGTTGATAAAAATATTATAATGAGTTTTAATATTTAGTAGTATAAACAAAAGATATGAATAAAAAGTTAATCAAAACTATTGCAAGTATTACTTGCGGATTGGGAATTGTTTCGTCAATTACCTCAATAATCACTGGTTGTAGCAATAATGTTACACCAATAGATCCTGCTGAAATGTTTGACTTTGATTGCAGTACAGGTACAATTACTAGTCTTAATGTCGATTTAACTGAGACAGACTTGCCGGTAAAGCAATAATTATTCCGGGCGTGATTTCTATTAATGGTGAAGGTTATCAAGTTAAAGCAATCGGCGACAATGCATTTGATAAAGATGTTTTATTAGAGCATCAAATTACAGCAATTGATTTTAGTAAGGCTACTAACTTAGTTAGTATCAACAATGATGCTTTTAGTCAATTGCCAATTACAGTTTTAGATTTAAGTAATTGTACTAGTCTTCAAACAATTGGAAACCAAGCGTTCTATAATTGCAATAATTTAACAACTTTATCTTTACCTACAAGCATTAAAAAAATTGGATCTAATGCTTTTTCAAGATGTCAAAAATTATCGGTTTGTGTAGATTTATCAAACTGTAGTGAATTAACACAAATTGATGCAAGTGCATTCTCATATTGTTCAAGCGTTCAAGCTGTTAAACTTCCTACATCTCTTGTTAATATCAGCGATTCTTTATTTTACAATTGCACAAAACTTCAAAAAATTGAAAATTTTAATCAAATTATTTCTGTTGGAACAAATGCATTTTCTGGTTGTGCAGATTTAACAATAGATTTTTCACAATCTAATTTAGAAACTATTTCTGAAGGTGCTTTTTTTGCATGTCTTAAACTTACTACTAATTTGACTTTAAGAAAAATTCAAAGGATTGGTCTTGGTGCTTTCCAAATGTGTTATAGTTTGCAATCTATTGATCTCAGCGGCTGTTCAGAATTGTCTAGCATTGGAGATAATGCATTCAGCGCTTTAATTTCATTGACATCTGTTAATTTTGATGGATGCACAAAATTAACTGAGATTCCCATGGGATGTTTCGCTTCATGTAAAAAACTATCAGGAATCGATTTTACACAACTAACGAATTTAACTAAGATTGATGACAGCGCTTTTTCAAATTGTCCAATAGAATCACTTGTATTAGATGCAAGTAAAATTACTGAGATAGGTGAACATGCATTTACAGAATGCGGTAAATTAACATCTGTTACATTTTTAAATGTAAACGCCCAACCTACAATGAGTATTGGACCTGCGTTTACAGGCATTCCAGCCATTGGCACTATCCATGTTCCTAGTATTCAAGGAATAACAATTGACGAATTCTTTGATTGATTTAAGAAAGCTACTGCTTATACTCTTCAAAGTCCGTTTAACAACTGAACAATAACTTCAGACAATTAGATATTTAATAAAAGTTTAACTAGAAACTAAATATTTTATATTTATATATAAATATAACTTTTGTCGTCTCAATTTTAAGTCACTCAACTATATATAATAAGAGAATATTATGGCTAGAAATTTGCTTGTTATCGAGTCTCCTAATAAAATTGAGACAATTAAAAAATATTTAAAAGATGAAGATTTCGAAATTATTGCGACTATTGGTCACATTCGAGATTTATCTTCAAGGGGTATGGGATTTAATGAAAGAACTCTTGAACCTAAATGAATTGTCCCAACTAAAAAACCTTTAAAAGGACAGAAGACTAAACAAGAAATTATTAATGACATTAAAGAAAAAGCCAAGAACGCTGAAAAGATTTATTTAGCATCCGACCCTGATCGTGAGGGCGAAGCTATTGCTTGACATGTATATGAAGTATTAAACAAACCAGAACAAGAAAAATGTTTTAGAATCACTTTTAATGAAATTACAAAAGATGCTATTTTAGAGGCTTTAGAACATCCAAGAAAAATTGACATGTTGTGAGTACAATCACAGTTTGCTAGAAGAGTTCTTGATCGATTAGTAGGTTATAGTCTTTCTAGATTAGTTAGACAAAAACTTCGTGCAAAATCAGCAGGACGTGTTCAAACAGTTGCTTTAAAGTTTGTTTATGATCGTGAAAAAGAAATAGCTAAGTTTAAATCAACTAAATGATGAACCCTTGATGTTACCCTTGCAGGTAACATGAAGTTAATCCTTCGTGAAGTTAATAAAAATATTAAAGACCTTAACTATAAGAAAATTAACGACGAAGTTCATGGTACTGGTATTGACTTTAAAGATGCTGAATCAACTGAAATTGTAAAAAAGAATTTAGACAAAGAGTTTAAGATTTATTCTATTGATGAACCTAAACTTTCAATTTCAAGAACAAGAGATCCATATAAAACTTCAACAATGCAACAAGATGCAATTAACAAACTTGGCTGAAGTGTTGCTAAAGCCACAAGCGTTGCTCAAAAATTATATGAAGGTATTAAGATTAAACATGAGCATGTTGCTTTAATTTCATACCCAAGAACAGATAGCATTCGTATTTCTGAAAACTTTATTCATAAAGCCAAAGATTTTATTATTAAAAAGTATGGCAAGGAATATTATCAAGAGCGTACTTTTGTAAACAAAGGTAATGCTCAGAACACACAAGATGCTCATGAAGCAATCAGAGTGATTGACCCATCAGTTACTCCAGATTCTCTAAAAAAGATTATCACTCGTGATGAATATAAGTTATACAAACTTATCTGAGTGAGGACCATTGCTGCTTTTATGACTCCAAGTAAGTTTGAAAATGTTGTTGTGCGTTTGGTAAGTAACAATAATAAATTCTATACCTATAACAGAAGAATGCTTTTTGATGGATTTAGAAAAATTTATGATCCATTTGAAGATGCTAATGTTCCGCATGATATTGGATTAAAGAACTTAAAAGTTAATAAGACTATTAAAATGCAAGACGCTGTTGTAACTGAACACGAGTCTACACCACCTCCTCGTTATAATCAAGCTAGTTTAATTAAAGCATTAGATGAAGCTGGTGTTGGTCGTCCATCTACTTATAAATCAATGGCAGACATGGCTGTACAACGTGGTTATGCAAGACTTGAAAGCCGTGCTTATGTAATGCAACCTATTGGTAATCTTGTAATTGATGAATTACAACAATACTTCCCATACATTGTTGATAAGAACTTTACTAAAGAAATGGAAGCGCATTTAGATGAAATTGCTTCTAAAGAAGAAAATTGAAAAGAATGAATTTTAGAATTTAAACCTAAATTCAAAAAAGATATGCAAAAAGCAGTTAAAGAAATGAAAAAAGCTAAACTAGAAAAAGTAGGACGTAAATGTCCTAAGTGTGGTTCTGATCTAGTTTACCGTTATGCCAAGAAATCTGGAGCAAAATTCATTGGATGTAGTAATTACCCTAACTGTAAATATGCTGAATTCCCAGAAACTCCTAGAAAAGTTCTAGAAGAAAAATGTCCTCAATGTGGTAAACCACTAATTGAACGTTACAACCGCAGAGGTCAAAAGTTCATTGGATGTACAGGTTATCCAAAATGTCATTATGTAAGATCTATACCTAAAGAACCTAAGGCTGATGAAAATAAATCTACAACTGTGCCAACCGCTAAAAAGAATTAATTATGATTAAAGAATTAACAGTATCTAACTTTGAACACGAAATAAATAGTGAAAAATTTGTTTTAGTAGATTTTTATGCTACTTGGTGTGGACCTTGTAAAATGATGTCAATAGTTCTAGAAGAACCAGCAAAGACTAATTTAATTAAAATCTGTAAATGTGATGTTGATAAAAATGAACCTATTGCATTAAGATACCAAGTAAGTAGTATTCCTACATTAATCTTGTTTAAAGATGGTGAAGATGTTGCAACAATCAATGGTTATTTACCAAAAGAAAAATTAATTCAATTTATTGAACAAAATAAAAAGTAGACTATTTTAAGTTTTTAAAATAATCTACTATATCTTTTTTATTACCGTTATATTTCATTAAGAATGAACCAGAAACAAATCAATCACAGTATTGATATGTTTGTTTTAATACGTCAAAATTAACTCCGCCATCGATTTGAATTATTAAATTAGGATTGTGTTGTCTTTTAATTTCATTAATTTTTTTAAGATTATCAATAACAACAGGCATGAATTTTTGCCCACCAAATCCAGGTTGTACACCCATAACTGTAATTAGATCTGATGCTTTTAAAATTTCAATATGTTCATTTGGATCAGTAGTTGGTCTAATAGCTACCCCTGCTTTAATTCCTCTTGATTTTATAAACTTTAGTAATTCTAAAGTTTCTTCTTTACTAATTGGCTCTAAATGGAAAGTAATAGTTTTAATTCCTTTAAAATCAATAAATTGATTAACTCAATCTTTTGGATTCATGACCATGAAATGTACAGACATTTCAAAACCGTTATCATTTAATAGTTTTAATCATTCAGTTTTAAATGCTGTATTAGGTACAAACTTGTTATCCATTACATCATAATGGATTTGAGTCAGACCAATAGATTTCATTTGATCTAATTCATTTTGGATATTTTTAAGATCAAATGAAAGCAATGATGGTTCAATAATTTTATTCATAATTATTTTTCTTCAACGTCTTCAACGTTTAATAATTTAACGATTGATTTAATTTTTTCATTTCTACACATAATAGAAACTACGTCACCAATTTGGAACATTGAGTCTTTTGCGGGTGGGAAGATAATCTTACCTTGACGTTGGATCATAATGACAGTTGCATCATACTTGATTTTTAAATCAAGTTTCTCTAAAGTTTTATTACATACAGCTTCATTGTTAATAACACCCTTAACTCATGAGAATCCTTCTCCCATGGTGTAAATATCAATACCAATATTGAATAATACTTGAATTGCTACACGGTTAGCGATTTCAATATCAGGAATAACGATTCTTGCTATACCCATAGTCTTCAAAACTCTTTTATGAACGTTATTGTTTGCTTTTGCAACAATATCTTTAATACCAATTTCACGTAGGTTTGCACAAACCATGATTGATTCTTCAATGTTGGTTACACCAACAATAACAGTTCTAGCATTTTGCACACCAGCTTCTACTAAAGAGTTGATATCAGTTGCATCACATTTAAATGCAACATCAAAGATTTTTGAAGCTTTTTCAACAATCTCTTGATCTTTATCAACAACCATTACATTTTTACCTGCTTCATTTAGTTTAAGAGCTACTTGGTAACCAAATCTGCCTAAACCAATCACACAATAATCGTTCTTTTCTGTCATAATTTCTCCGAATAATAACTTAATTATAATAATTTAAGAACTATAAATATATATAATTATTTGTATTATTAGTTTATGTCAACTAAAAAAATAGACAATAAATCGCCAAGAATTGAAGATATTAGTCCTAATAACCATAAGGTAGCTAAGAAAATCTTAACAATTATTTTTGGGCGTACAGTCCCTCAAAAAATGTTTAGACTTTATTTTCTATGCATTTTGTTGGGGGCAATATTGCTTTATTGTCCATTTTCTTTAGTCAGAAGTGATTATTTAATCCAATTAGACCCACTAAAAGGTTGAGGCGAAGATAATACTAGAAAGTATCGTTTCTGAGATGCTTTATTTATTGCTTGTAGTGGATTTAGTGATACCGGATTAACTCCAGCAGTTATTTCTACATCATTTACTACAATTGGTCAAGTGGTAGTAATGTTTTTAATTGAAATTGGTGGAATTGGACTAATTTCGATTTTCTTTTTAATTTGAAACTTATTTAAGAAATGAAACAAAGTTGATCTTAACCAGATGGTTATGCTCCAAGCTGAACGTGGTAATGAAAAACTTGGTAACTCATTTAGAATGGTAAGAAAAGCGGTTGTTTTTATTCTATTAATTGAAATTTTCTTTGCTTTAATCTATTCAATATGAATGTATGCAGTACCTGCATATTCACAATTAACTGATCTGCAACATCCACGGACTCCTTCATGAGACGATAAAACAAGTGTTTTATCTTGCTACCATCATTACGGTCAATCATTATGAATTGGAATATTTACATCAATCTCAGCAATTAACAATGCTGGATTTGATATTTTTCAGGGTACTAGCTCACTAGCGGCATATAGAAATGACTGACATATTATTTTCCAATTATTCATTGTTATTCAAATTATTGTTGGTGGAATTGGTTATCCTGCTATCTTTGATGTCTTTGAAAGAAGGGCAAAAGCTAAAAAAGGAATTCACGTAAGAGTTTCTTTGTTTACAAAGGTAGCCTTAGCTTCTTACTTTATTATTGCTATAGTTGGATTAGTTTTTGCTTATATGTTTGAATTAATCGAATGTTATGTTAACATTGATGAATACTCTATTTTTAGAGACCCTAATACTACAGGAGCATATGGTCAAGTTGAATGATTAAATAAAACGTGATGTATCTTCTTTAATGTAATGACTACAAGAAGTGCAGGATTCTCCACTATTGATCATAATTTGTTAGGAGCGGGCACTAAATGAACTAACTGTTTATTAATGTTTGTTGGCGGATCTCCTTCATCTACCGCTGGTGGTATTCGTACTACTACAATAACTATTGTAATAATTGCTATTTTTAATAAAATGATTGGTAAAAATAGGGTTTCAATGTATAAGAGAACTGTACCAATGGCAAAGGTTAAAGATTCGTTAATCGTGTTTTCATCAGCAATTATTTTAATTGCTTCTGTTACATTATTAATTACTTACACTCAATATGGTCAAGGCTCAGCCGAGCAGTTCCCACTATTAAATGTTTTATATGAAGCTACTAGTGCATTTGGTACTGTTGGTTTGTCTGTTGGCATTACCTCTTCTATTACTCCGTTTGGTCAAGTGTTATTGATTATCTTAATGTTTGTTGGTCAATTAGGAATGTCTTCTACATTATTATCATGAACAAGAAGAAACCCTAAAGGTAACCTTGCAATGTATCCTGAAGAAGACATTCGGATTGGATAAAGATATAATAACTATATGAGAGATAAAAAAGGTTTATTAATTGTTATTAGTGGTCCAAGCGGTGTTGGTAAGAAGACCGTCTTAACCCCTGTAGTGAACGATAAAGAATTAAATCTTGCTTACTCTATATCAATGACTACTAGACCTAAAAGATTTGATGAAGTTCATGGTAAAGATTATTTCTTTTTAACCAAAGATGAATTTAAAAAAGAAATTAAAAATGATAATCTTTTAGAGTGAGCCATTTACGTTGATAACTATTATGGAACTCCAAAAGATTATGTTAATAATCTTAGAAATGAAGGGAAAAATGTTTTATTAGAAATTGAACCTCAAGGCGCAATCCAAATTATGGATTATGCTAAAAAACGCAATGATAAAAGATTTGTCTCTATTTTTATTGCTCCAATATCTTTAGAAACACTTAAAAATAGATTGTTAAAAAGAGCTACTGAATCAAAAGAAAAGATTGAAGCAAGAATTAAACAAGCTGAGTGAGAATTATCTATTAAAGATAAATATGATTATGTCATTGTTAATGCAGATGATCCATCAACTGCATCAAACAAACTTAAAGAATTATTACTAAAAAAAATATAAAAATATAATATAATTTTTAACAATATTAAAGTTATAAGGCAAGGAAATATGAATAGAAAACTAATTAATAAACTATGTTTATATGCTGCTTGCACAGCAGTTATGGGAACTAGTATTGGTGGAGTTGTTTACTCGGTTTTAAATGTAAATGAACAAAATCAACCGCTCGATTTTTTCCAATTTAATTCAATTAAAGAAGTATTTAATGCAAATTTTGATACAGAAAAAGTTAATAATTTTGGACTAGATCCAAAAATCAATTATAAAGATAATAAAACAGAAAGGGGATATAGTTGATTTAATAGCGAATATCTTACTACTATTTCTAAAGAAGTTTCGAAGTCTTCAGATTATATCAATTATTTAGTTGGTTATAGCGCATTACAATATTTTTATTCGAGCATTATTGTAAATGCACATCCAGATGGTGATGAAGAATGAAATGAGTTCATCAATACTATGAGTAATGATCAGGCTGCTGAATATCTTTCGACAAAAGTGTTTTCGCAATTTTCTTTTTCTGCTAAAAAACTTAATCTTAAATATGCAAATGATGAGTCAAATCCTAATAATTTTTATGGAGAATTTGAATTTCATTTTTCTGCAAAATATTATGAATACAATTGATCTAGTGGTGAAAAAACACCAGTAGATTATACACTTGATATTACATATAATTCTGATGGTTCTGATGCCAATGATGAACTTAGAATTTGTGGATTTGGATTAGAAAAACTTTCAGGTCTAGGTTATCCATATCTCCCTCAAGTAGATTTAGAAAGCACTAATGATAAATTTTTCTATAAAATTACAAAAAATGGCGAACCATCATCGCATCAAGATAATTATCTTTGACCTCGTGGATCTGAAAGAATTACTCCATCAGCAATTGAAATATTTAAAAGACTACAAGTAGCTACTCATTCATAATTCATTTAACAAGTCACTAATATATAACTCAAATTTATTCAATATCTATATAATTAAACGATGCAATAAAACCAGGAAAAAGTAATTTCTTATTCGTTCTATTTTTATTGTTTTTTATTATAAATGTGTGTTATTTGTTATCAATATAAACATTCATAAATTAGCACTTTATGATATAGTTTGCTAATTATTTGATATAATAAATGTGTTTTATTATGGCTAACAAAAGAGATTACTATGAAGTGTTAGGTATATCAAAATCAGCAACAACTGATGAAATCAAGCGTGCTTTTAGAAAGCTCGCTATGAAATACCATCCGGACCGTAATAAAGCACCCGATGCCGAATCTAAATTTAAAGAAATCAATGAAGCTTATGAAGTTTTAAGTGATGAGCAAAAACGTAAGACTTATGATCAATTTGGTTTTGATGGTTTAAATTCTCAAGGTTTTAGCGGAGGTAATCCTTTTGATATCTTCAACCAATTCTTTGGTGGCAATAAAGGTAATGTTCACTTCAGTTTTGGCGGTAATGATGGTGGTAGTTTTGGAGATATCTTCGGTGATATCTTTGGAGGTGGATTTTCTTCTAGAAGAAGAAATTCTAGGTCAAACCAAGATCAAGATTTATATGATTTAAATATTAGAGCTAGATTTGGAATTACATTTTTAGAATCAGTTCTAGGAACTCATAAGAAAATTGCATTAAAAATAAAAAAAACTTGTCCTGAATGTAATGGCACAGGAGCATCTAATGAACCGGGATCAATAGAAGTATGTGATATGTGCCATGGTTCTGGCATTGTTGTAAAACAACAAAGAACAATGTTTGGTGTAATGCAATCACAAGGTATATGCCCTAAATGTCATGGTGCAGGTAAGATTATCCATAAACCATGTAAAAAGTGTGGTGGAGCTAAATATCTTGAATCAACAATTCAAATTGAATTTGATATTGAGCCAGGCATCAAAAATGGAGAAACTTTAATATTTAAAGGCAAGGGCAATTCTATTAAAAACCGTACTGGTGATTTACAAATCACAATCTTTATTCAAGATAGTAAAATCTTTAGTAGACAAAGAAATAACATCATCACTGATGTTTTGGTTGATCCTATGAAAGCAATTGCTGGTGGAGTCATCAAAGTTCCTACTCCATACGGAATGAAAGAAATAGAGTTAAAACCAGGAACTGCAAATGGCGAACAAATCACCATTGCTAATTGTGGTATTAAATCTAATAAAAAAGGCTTATTTAGTCATGGATCTAACGGAGATTTATATGTTAATATAGTTTATGCTAAACCAAATAAATATTCATCTGAACAAGTCAATAAACTTAAAGAACTATCAGATATGGAAAATTCTCAAGTAAATAAATTCTATAAAGATGTGGAAAAGGAGTTAAAAAATGAGTAAGAAAGATAATAAAAATCCTAATGTTAATCAAAACGTTGAACAGTCAGCTCAACAATCTAATAAACAAGAAGATTCAAAAGTTTTAGAACTAACTAAAACTATTGAATCATTATCTAAAGATAATGAACAATTAAAATCAAAACTTGCATCTTATGAATCTCAAATAAAGGTTCTTAATGAAGAATATGTTAAAAAAGTTAGCGAAAAAGCTAAACAAGCTGCTGATTTGATTGATCAAAAAACAAATGAGATTAAACAAAAACTTTCTAGTGAATATAACACAAAATCTAAATATGCATTAGAAAAAACAGCTGAAGAAATTATTCATATTGTTAATCAATTTGAATTAGCCTTATCTCACGAACCATCTGACCCTAAGATTTTAAACTATCAAAAAGGTTTTAAAATGTTTTTAACAATGTTAAAAACATTGTTGTCTAATATGAATGTTAATGAAATCTCTGTTAATGCTAATGATGAGTTTGATCCAACATTTATGGAATGTTTTGAAACTCAACATAGTGAAACCATTGCTAATAACAAAGTTATTAGAGTTATTAAAAAAGGATATAAATTACATGAAAGAGTAATAGTTCCTACTCTAGTGGTTGTTTGTAAAAAAGCAAACTAAAAGTTTATAATAAATAAATATGGTAAAAATTGGAATAATCGTTGCAAACGGTACAGAAGATATTGAACTTGTTGTACCAACTGATATTTGAAATAGAGCCGGAATCATTACTAAACTCATCTCTATTCATAAAAAGAAAAATGTAGTTTTATCAAATGGAGTTAAAGTTTCATGCCAAGAAGTATTAAGCGCAGAAAACTTAAGTAAATATAATGCAATATATTTACCTGGAGGATCAAAGGCAGTTGAACAATTTAACTCAAACATTACTCCTAAGTTAATTAAATTCCTAAGAGCTAATGCAAACAACACTAAGGTAAGATTCTTATCTATATGTGCTGCTACTAAGATATATGGAGAATTAGGAATGCTAAAAGGAGTTAAAGCAACTTGTTATCCAGGATGTGAATCTTCGTTCAAATCTTCATATGTTAAACAACCTGTGGTTGCTTCCAAACAATTTATAACCGCTAATGGTCCTGGAAGCGCTTTTGAATTTGCTTTCAAAGTAGTTAGTGAGTTAGTGAGCCCTGCTATGGCTAAAAAAGTAGCAAAAGACATGTTATACAAAGGAGAAAAAATATGAATTTTACAGTTAGATGAAAAGATTGTACAAAAATCAGATGCTGTATTAAACCACATTCAAGAAAAAATGGATGGTTTTGAAGTATTTCACTTTGTTTTACCAGAAGCTAAAGCTGAAATAGTTTATTATGCTAAACAAAATAAATTTACTGCAAGAATGAATGTTTCAGTAAAAACCAAAGGTGTCATTAGAGCTGAAGCCAACGCTTATGATGTTTTAACAGCAATTAATGAATGTGCTGAAAAAATCACTGATCAATTAAGAAGAGTTAAGACTCAATTTAAAGATAAATAATTCTTTATAAAATTAAAAATGTAAATCTCAATGATTTACATTTTTAATTTTATATATTTTTTATTCTGCTGAATAATTTCAACCTTGCGGTAAACTACCGGAATTTTTAAATGTACTAAGAATCGACTCCAAAAATAAAAAAGCCTACTATTTTATTAGCAGACTTGTTATTTTATATTGGCGCGCCTTGTAGGAGTTGAACCCGCAACCTTTTGGTCCGTAGCCAAACGCTCTATCCAATTGAGCTAAAGGCGCTTATGGAGGTGCCTGTCAGATTCGAACTGACGAATACGAAGGTTGCAGCTTCGGACCTTACCACTTGGCTAAGGCACCACTAAGTTAGTTATATTAAATAAAATAATACAGAAAATAAACCAGCACCTAGTCCGATTCCTAAAATTGCAAATAAAATACATTTAATTGCATTAGAAAATCTACTTTTAGGGATAGCTTTGCTATCTGTATAATCATCACTTTTAGCGATTTGATCAAAGTTTAGATCAGCAAAGCTTGCTTGTTTCTTTTCAGCCATTATTTAACTTCAATTACTTTTTTACCATCATAATATCCACAGTATGGACATACACGGTGAGGTTTAATTGGTTTTCCACATTGTTTACAAACCACAGTCTTAGGAGCTTTTAATGCTTGATGAGATTTTCTCATTCCTTTACGTGATTTTGATACTCTTCTTTGTTGAACAGCCATAATTTTTTAGATAAATATTTATTTAATGATTATATGATTTTTGTCTATAATATAAAAATATTTTAATAATTTAAGCAAAATTATTATTTTAATGACTAATAGCTATGTCTAACAATAAGATTAAATTTAATGTAAAAGTAATTGAAGAAATTGTTAATGAGACAATTAAAAAGATCCCTTTAATTGACTTTTCAATTACTCCATCTATTGAAATTGATCCTAACAATCGAATTATTGACATTAAAATAGCAGTTCAAAAGAACAGTTATAGTGTGTTCACTTGTTTAAGTGAAGTTCAAGACTTGGTTTACTATGAACTAAAAGGAATGTTAGATAATAGTAATATTGTTGTTAATGTAGGTACATTATAGAAGTTATGACAAAGATAAGCATAAACCAAATAAAGAGAATGTTCGAAGGCGGTGCTAAAGTTATTTCTGATAACTATGAGTACATTAATGAATTAAACGTATTCCCAGTTCCTGATGGAGATACTGGTAGTAACATGAAAATTACTGCTGAAGGAGCCATTTCTACTATTAAAGATGCTCATTTTAATGATTTGTATAGTTTAGGCAGACAATTCTCAAGAGCACTATTGATGAATGCTAGAGGAAACTCAGGAGTTATCTTTAGTCAAATTATTAAAGGCTTTGTTAGTGTTTTCAAAGAAAACTGTAATGAATTAACTATCGGAGAACTAATTAGTGGTTATGCAAAAGCTTCTGAAATAGCTTATAGAGCAGTTACAAACCCAGTTGAAGGAACAATTCTTACAGTTATTAGAGTTATTAGTGAAAATATTGAAAAGAAAAGAAATACTTATAAATCTATTGAAGATTTATTAGTTGATGTTATTAAAGAAGGAGAAGATATCTTGGTTAAAACCCCTGATTTCTTGCCTGAACTTAAAGAAGCTGGTGTAGTTGACTCTGGCGGTTATGGTCTAATTTGTTTCTTTAAGGGAATGCATGAAGCATTATTAGCATCTGATCCAAAAACAGTTGCTATTAAAACAAATGTTCCTAAGCAACAATCTAAAAAACCTATTAAACAAGCAAACATTGCTTTTAGCAATGACAACAATGATGGTTTTGGTTACTGTTGTGAGTTTATTTTAAAACTAGGATCTAAAGTTGTACTTGATCAAAAAGATAAGAGATCGTTTGATGAAAGTGAATTAAAAGAACAATTCTTAAAATTTGGTGAAAGTTTAGCCATTGTAAGAGATGAAGAAATTTTAAAAGTTCACGTTCATACTGTTAACCCATATAAAGTTTTACAATTAGGTCAACAATATGGTGAGTTCTCTAAAGTTAAAATTGAGAATATGACTTTCCAATTTTTAGAAAGAAACCCTGGTGTTTCTCTTGAAAAGTCATCTAAATCTAATACTAACTTATCATCTAAACCAGCAATTATTGTTACAACTCCTACTAAACAATTAACTAAATTATTTAAAGAAGAACTTGCTGTTAACTATGTAATTGATTGTGAATGTAACGGTAACCCTTCAATTCAAGAATTTGTGACAGCGTTGAATGCTGTTCACTCTAATAAAGTGATTTTATTAGTTGATGATGGAAATATGATATTAGCTGCTAAAGAAGCTATTCAATTATTTAAAAATATTAATAAAAAGGCAACTATTCACTTAATTAACACTGGTGATATTGCTGCTACTCATGAATTGTGTTTAATCTATAACAATGAAAATGATTTTGATTCTAATTTCAAGAACATTATTAAACATCAAAAGAGAATTGCAGTTGGTAAAATCTCTCGTTCAATTAAAATGATTAAATATTCACATATTAATGTGAAGATGAACGACTATATTGGAATCATTTCTAAGAAAATCATTTCTTCGTCAAAAAGTATTAGTACAACAATTAAGCAAACTTTAGGCATGCTAATTAAAGCTAATAAAAATGCTAAAGATGCATATGTGTTCTACGGAAAAGATGCAAAATCTGAAACTTTCAATGTAATTGAAAAAGAATTAAATGAAAAGTATGGTGTAAAAATTCACTTAATACCTTCTGAAGAAACAGTTTATTTATTCCACTTTTTATTAAGTTAATATGAAATTAGCACTAGACGTAATGGGGTTTGAAAACGAAATCAGTGAAGCAGTTGAAGCTGCTCGCGATTTTTGCAACAACCACAACGGAGTTGAAATTGTTTTGTTTGGAGATCAATCAAAGATTATTCCATTATTAACCCCATCTGATCGTTTAAGTGTAATTAACTGCTCTGGTGTAATTAGAATGGATGATTCTCCATTAACTGCATTAAGAAAAACTGATACATCTATGTATCAAGCGATTAAATATGTTGCTGATGATAAAGCTGATGGTGTGCTATCAGCTGGGGCAACTGCTTGTTATGTAATGTTAGTACATTGTTTGTTAAGAACAATTCCAGGTATTGAACGTCCAGCATTTATGCCTTATTTACCAACAACTTCAGGCAAAGGGATGATTTTATTAGATGTTGGTGCTAATAAAGAGTGTTCTGGTAAAGATTTATATCAATTTGCTCAAATGGCTAAAATTTACTGTGAATCTATCAGAGGTATTAATAACCCAAAGATTGGTGTTATTAACATTGGTAGCGAAAAAGAAAAAGGTTTTGCTTATCATCATGAAGCAAATGACTTATTAAAGTCAGACAATTCTTTAAATTATGTAGGTTTTATAGAAACTAGAGAATTACTTAACGGTATAGTAGACATTGCTGTTTGTGATGGCTATACAGGTAACATTACTTTAAAGCTTCAGAGGGTGCTCTTAAAACTGTGACTAATAGTTTAAAAGTACAATATAAAAAACCATGAAACTGACTAGGAGCTTTGTTTTCTATTTTTGCAATCAAAGGTGTTAAAAAGACGTTTGATTATAAAAATAATGCAGGTGCATTAGTTATCGGACTTAACAAAATTGCTGTTAAAACGCATGGAAACGCTGATTACCAACAATTTTATAGTTCATTAGAAATGCTATACAAATCTGTATTAAATAACGTAGTTGAAACTATTAAAAAGAATTTAAATGATTATGAGTAGCCTTCAACCATTATTTGATAAGTTATTAATTAAACCTAAAAACTATTCTTTGTATATTCAAGCTCTTACTCACCCTTCATATAGCCACATTATGAATCTTGACTATAGTTATCAAAGATTAGAGTTTTTGGGAGACGCAATCATTGATAAAAACGTTAGAGAATTCTTGTTTAAGAAATATCCTGATAAAGATGAAGGTGAGATGACCAAGATCAAGATTATGATTGTTCAGTCTCACACTGAAGTATTAGCTGCAAAATATATAGAACTTAACAAATATGTCTTACTAGAAAAGTCTTTAATCGATCAACACGGAAATATTTCTGATAAGATTTTAGAAGATTCATTTGAAGCAATTATTGCTGCTATCTATTTTGATCTTGGAGAAAAAGAAGTTTTTAAAGTCTTAAAAAGAACAATTATTCATTTATATGAAATCCATTATCTTGACAAGACTTCTTTAGACTATAAGTCTTTATTCCAAGAAGCTGTCCAAAAGTATGGTAAAAAGAGAATTAGATATATCTCGTCTAATTTTACAGACTCTAATGGTGATCAAAAATTTAGAGTTGAATTATGAACTAATAACATATGTTATGGTATTGGATTTGGTACAAAAAAGAAAAGAAGCTGAAAAATTAGCAGCTATGAATGCTTATAATAAATTAAAGAAATAATATGGTTTTTCTAAAGAAATTTATTGCTACAGGATTTAAATCTTTTGCTACTAAAACTGAATTTGTTTTTGATAAACAAATGTCTGGTGTTGTTGGACCAAACGGAAGTGGTAAGTCCAACATAGTTGATGCTATCAAATGAGTTTTAGGAGAAAAATCCAATAAAGCATTAAGAGGAAAAACTTCTGAGGACATTATCTTTCATGGTTCAAAAGGTCATGATGCTTCTAAATATGCAGAAGTTACCCTTGTATTTGATAATACTAATGGAATGATTCATTATGAAGGTAAGGAATTATCTGTTACTAGACGTGTAGAACGTGGCAGCGGGAATAATGAATATTTTATAAATGGTGAACCTGCACGTTTAAAAGATATTCAAAATATCTTTTTAGACACAGGTTTATCTAAGGGTTCACTTGGTATTATTTCACAAGGTACTGTTCAATGATTTGTTGAAGCAAAACCAGAAGAACGTAGAAGAATTTTTGAAGAAGCAGCAGGAATTGGTTTATATACTAAGCAAAAAGATGAAGCTAATAACCAATTAGAAAGAACAACTGCTAATTTAAACAATGTTACTTCTGTAGTTAATGAATTAGAAAGAACTTTAAATAAGCTAAAAAAACAAGCTGAAAAAGCTAAAATCTTTAATGAAAAACGTAAAGAATTAATGAAGCTTGACTTAATGCTAAGTGTTAAAGATCTTAATTTCTTTAATGAAAAGTTAATCAAAGCTAATGCTGATTATGAGACAGCTAAAAATGAATTGGACGTATTTGAACCCGATGTTAAACAAATTAACCAATCATTAACTTTTGCGAAGCAAAAATTAGATACTGCTGATAAGAATATTGAATCATTGAATACTGAATATTCTTCTTTAATTGAACAAATTAATAAAGTAGAAATTAGAAAGAGTTCATTAGAATCAAAACTTCACAATGATTTAACTTCTGAAAACATTGAAAAAAAAGCAAAAGCATATGAAGAGTTAATCGCTGCTACTAATTTTGAAATTCAAAATTCTAAGAATAACATTGAAGAACTTAAAGGTCAAATCAATGAATATGATAATTTAATTGATTCATTAAAACAAAAAAGACAAGAATTAACTAGCCGTTCTAATACTCAATCAATTAAATTAGCTGAAACTAGAATGATGATTAAATCAGTTATAGATCAGTTAAACAATAAAAATAACTTAGAAGTCGGAGTAAGAACTATCTTAGAAAACAAAAATGCTCTAAGTGGCATTAAAGGACTAGTAAAAGACTTTATCCAAGTTGACCAACAATATGAAAAGGCAATATTTACTGCTATTGGTAGAGCCGGTAACAACATTATTGTTGAGCAACAAGATGATGCTACTGAAGCAATTAATTTCTTAAAAAGAAATAAATCAGGTAAAGCAACATTCCTGCCAATGTCTACCATTAAACCGAGAATGGTTAAACCTGAACATGTAGAAGTGTTAAAAACACTTGACGGATATATTGGCGTCGCTAGTGATTTAATCACTAGTCAAAAACAATATGAGAATGTTTATAAATTCCTATTAGGAAATGTAATTATTGCTGATGAATTACCTAATGCATCTAGAATATCAAATTACACTTACACTTTATATCGTGTGATTACTTTAGATGGTGATGTAATTAATGCTGGTGGATCAATGTCTGGAGGATTTAACAAACCTTCAGTGCTTTCAACTGTTAATTTAGAAACTAAATTAGATGAATTAAATAAATCATATGATGAATTAAATAACAGTTTAAATTCAGTTAAAATTGAACTTGAACAAATCATTGCTAACTACAATGAATTGTCAAGTAAACAAAATGAAAAGAAGATTCTTCTTTCTAAATATGAACAAAGTCTATCTCTTAATGAAAACCAAAATGTTAAATATGAGATGGAATATCAGCAATTGATTCAAAAGAACAATTTAGCTGATAAATCAAAACAATGAAACGAAGTTTCATTAAATGAAGAATTATCTAGATTAAATCAAAGAAAAGATAAGATTTCTGAAAACTTGAATGTTAACCGTCAAACTAAGATGATTTATAAATCAGAAATTCAAGACAAGGAAGATAAATTGACTGAATTAAGATTCCAAATTGACAAATATCGTGATTTAGTAGCTAAATGTGAAAATGATAAAGTTAAATGCGAAAGCTTAATTGAGTCAATTCGTGACAAGATTAACAAGACTTATAAGATGACTATTGAATATGCTACAGAAAACTATTCTGGAGAATTACCAATGTCTGATAATGAAGCACGTGAATTAGTTGCACGTTTACAATCAGAAATTGAGAAATTAGGTTCTATTAACATGGAATCTTTAGATGAATTGGATGGAATGCAAGAACGTTATGATTCATTAGTTAAACAACAAAATGATCTGCAACAAGCGAAAGATGAAATCGTTAATATTATCAATGAACTTGATAATCACGCTAGAGAAAACTTTAGAAAAACTATCGAAGATGTTAATGCTAAATTACCTGAAATCTTTAAATACCTATTTGGTGGGGGTAACTGTCAAATTCAATATACAAATCCTGAAGACATCTTAGCTTCTGGTTTAGATGTAATTGCTAACCCTCCTGGAAAAAACATTGTTCACTTAAATTTATTATCAGGTGGAGAAAAGACATTAGTAGCTTTATCTATTTTATTTGCAATATTGCAAATAAAGAATTTCCCATTAATCATTTTAGATGAAGCAGAGTCTGCACTTGACCCAGCTAACGTAGAAAGATTTGCTAATATTATCCATGAAAATGGTGATACCACTCAATTCATTGTTATTACCCATAGACCTGGTACAATGGAACGTTGTGATGTCTTATATGGTGCTACTATGCAAATTAAAGGTGTTACAAGTATCTTCAAAATTTCTATTTCTGAAGCAAAAAGAGACTTTATTAATTAATCATGGGATTTTTTAGTCGAATAAAAGAAGCTTTAAGTAAAAAGAATAAAGTTTCTGCTCAAATTAAACTAAAGCAAGAGCAAAAATCTTTAGTTGAACAAAAGAAGTTTGATGAAGGATTGAAAAAATCTTCTGGTTTTTTACAATCTTCACTTAATGAAATTACAAAAAAGTATGTTCAAGTTGACGATGAATTAATTGAAAAAATTGAATCATTTTTAATCCAATTTGATATAGGATATGCCTCTGTTCATAAAATCTTAGATTCTATTGTGGAAGAAATTAAATTTCAAAAAGTTAATGATCCAAAACTTATTAAAGAAATTATAGTAGATAAATTATTTATCTACTATATTCAAGATACTGATGTTGTTAGTGGTATTGATTTAAAACCTAATTGCACTAATGTTATTTTAGTAACAGGAGTTAATGGCGTTGGTAAAACTACATCAATTGCAAAACTGGCTTATAAACTTAAAAACTCTGGGCTTAAAGTAGGATTAGTAGCAGGAGATACTTTTAGAGCTGGTGCTGTTGAACAACTAGCAGTATGAGCAGAACGTTTAAATATTTCTATATTTAAACCAGATCGTCCAAATCAAGATCCTGCTTCAGTTATTTTTAATGGTTTATCTAAAGCTAAGATCGATAACTTAGATGTAATTATTTGTGATACTTCAGGAAGATTACAAAATAAAGTAAATCTAATGAATGAATTAAAAAAGATTGACAAGATCATCAAAAGATTTGATGAATCTCAACCTTGTGAATCATTATTAGTAATCGATGCAACTACTGGTCAAAGTGGTATCCAACAAGCAAAAGCATTTAATGAAGTTACAAAATTATCAGGAATTATTCTAACTAAAATGGATAGTACATCAAAAGGTGGAATCATCTTATCAATCAAAGATGTATTTAACTTACCAGTTAAATACATTGGTTTAGGCGAAAAGATTGATGATTTAGAAGAGTTTGATTTAGAAAAATTTATTTACGGAATCACTAACGAAATTCAAATCTAATGAAAGAATTAATTAAATATAGTGAATTATTAATTCACTACTTACCTTTATTTACAAAAAAGCAACAGAAATATTTATCAATGTATTTCTTTGAGGACATGAGCTATCAAGAAATAGCAAAAGAATGTAATGTTTCTCCTGTTGCTATTTTTGATTTAGTAAAACGTTGCAGAAAACAACTAGTAAAATATGAACAAAATCTTAAATTGTATGAGATAAATCAAAAACGTTTAAAAATTTATCAAGAAATCAAAGATAAAAAACTTAAATCAAAATTGTTAGAAATTGACGACATTTACAATGCGTAAACTTCAAAATTATTAATCTTTATTGTAATCTCAGTTATCACCCAATCCGTGGTTTTTCATTTCATCAAAGATATTTTTTCTAACTTCACTTTCAACATTATCACCAAAAATTACCATTGGGTGAGCAACTTTACTACCAACATTAACAAATGCAGTTTCATCTCCATTTGGATAAGAAATAGATTCAATATTAGGAAATTCAATTGTTTGCATATATTTACTATCATCAAAAAATGAAACGTGGTCAATATCATAATTTACAAATGTAAGATTAGCAGCTTCAAAAATTATTTTAGTAAAATATTGTCCTATTCGTGTTGATCCAAAAAATTGTCCTGCAGTTTCTGAAGAAATTTCAGTTATATTTGAACAAATTTTAATTGTTTTAAAAATCTCAGGAAAATATATAGCATTAGATAATATAGGACAAAATTTATTTGGATCTCCTGTTTCAAGATCTTGATAACTTATTATTTCTATTGCATTATATCCTCGGTTTTTCCAATCATTAATTTTTTCTTCTCCAACTTTTGATCATAAAATCCTCGAATGAAACCTGTGTCACCTGTAAAATATTCATCATTATATTCAATATATTTATCTTCAATAATATTGCTTTCCCCACATGATGTAGCAATAAAAGGAATTGAGCCAACAATTCCTAATCCGCAAGTTACACTTGCTATTGTTTTGATTAATTTTTTCTTCATTTTCTCTCCTTTAAAAATATTATGTTATGACAAAAAAATCTACAAGCGTATAAAAGCACTAGTAGATTAACTTAGCAAACTTGTAGTTTGCTTTATTATATAAGTTTTCACTAGACACTTATTTTTTGTCTTTGACAATAAAAAAATAGATAACAAATATCTTTAAATATTATCAATCAAGATTGATATTTTTAGATAAATCTAGATAATATTTAAATCATTCATCAAAAGCAAATTCATAGAATTCTTTATATTTACACATCTTTATAATTTCATGATATGTATGTGACATGATTCTCATTTTATAAATTAGTTCTCGATTATTATCAAAGTCTTCAGGACTATAGTTTTTTAAAAGAGACAAAAAGTTATCATAGCCTCCGCATTTATCTATAAGATCAATAGAAGTTTTGTTAACAACGTAATCTGGTTTAGCTCTTAAGGAAAAATGAATGATGTGAGCATTCTTGTAAAAAGCAAAAGCTTCATCAATTGATGAAGTATTAGTCTTATTAAATAAATCATCAATGTTGTTATTGAAATAAACGTGTAGACTCAATGAATATTTAGGATTTAATTCAAACATGTCTTTTCTAAATACATAGTTAATTAAATCTTGATCATTCATATTTAATTCAATAGCTATGTCAAAAAATGCTTTTAGATCAACATTTTTTCACTTTGAAATATTAAATACTAACACTCCAGCTTGAATGTGAACATCAAAATCATTAGATCCATCTTCAAAGTTCTTATATTCTAAACGTTCTTTAGGAATACCATCTCTAATACATTTATTATTGGATGAGATTCATTTTGATATTATTGGATCTTTTACTCCAGCAATGTATTCAGAAAATTCAACATTATAAAGATCTGATAGATCTTTATGAATTAATGTATCGATATCTAAGTAAATTACTTTATTAAGGTTTGCAAATATTTCAGGTATTAATAAACGATAAAAAGTAGTTGCGGGTCATTTGAATTGTATTGCATGATCAACATTCATATTTATTGAATCTATTCTATATTTTTTTTCATATATAGAACAATCAATAAATCTAATAAAACTTTTATTAAATAATTTTAAGATTTCGTTAAGAACATTTTTTGTTTATCTGTAATATCGCTAGTTAATACATAAATTTCATAATTTGTTTCTTCGTTTTTAGTTTTTAACAAAGACCAAATAGAAACAATCAATTGTTCGAATCCATTTTTATCAGTTGAATAAACTATGGGAATATTCATAACACAAAATATTAATATGTTTAGTATAACATAGTTAAACATTCATAAATAAAAATGAAGACCCATAGAAGGTCTTCATTCAATCATATTAATGATTATTATCCAGCTGTTCACTCTGCAAAATCGAATCCACCACGACCTTTGCCTTCATTTTTAAAATATGCAAGCAATTCCTCAGAAGTGATCTTTCCACCAAATGAAATTATTTTTCCAACTGTTGCAATTTGATCAAATGTTTTGTCACCCCATATGTAATTATTCGGTAATTCATCTAGTTCCTCAAAAATAATTGTTGAAAGTTGGCCGCATCTTGAGAAGCAACCATAATATCCATTATAGGTATTTTCTAACTTAACTTCTTTATTTTCATTTTTTTCAAAAGCGACAGTAGTTAAATTTTGACATTCATCGAAAGCAGCTCTACTTTCTTGCAAAGAACCTGGTAATGTTACCTTTTTAAAACCAGAAGAACTTAGCGCATATTGATTTAAGGTTTCTAAAGAATCACAATGAGAGAAATCAATTTTTTCAACTGATGAAGAAGCTAATAAATATTGATCAACAGATTTAACAGCTTCAGGAATAACCACTTCATTAATTGGTGTACCTGATTTAGAAATATAATTTCCCATATATCAATTACCAGATAAAACACCAGACTCATTGTAATTATTAAAAATTAATTTCTTAATAGATGATGGCGTGTTATCATTAGAAAAATTAAAATTTCTTACACAATTAATATTTGCTGGTATTTCTAGGGCATCATATTTTTGTCATTGAGGGTCGTCTTTTTCAAAACTATCAATAAACTTATTTATATATTTATTATTATATTCATCTTCTATTATATCATATTGATCACTTGGTAAAATATTTGGTGTGGCAGAAACAATCTTTAGTATAAATTCAAGATTATTAGATATGATTTCACCTGATTGTAATTTAGCTTCCAAAGAAAAATAGTAAGTATCATTTTCAGCAATAGCGTCAATGGTCATTTTACCATCAGGGCTTATTTTAATTTTATCTATTATTGAAGTTGACCCTTTGACAGATCAAGATACTTCTCATTCTTTTTTGAGAATCTCAGAACCAAACATAACATTAATTTTTCCATCTGGTGTTAATGTTTGATTTACTTCACCAATAATCTTTGTTTTACCCGTTCAATTAATACTAATTGATTTAGGACCAACATCAGGTGTTTCCCCACTTTTACATCCACATGAAGATATCATTGTTGGAACTGATATTGCAATCCCTAGTCCGCAAGTTACACTTGCTATTGTTTTGATTAATTTTTTATTCATTTTTTTCTCCTTTTTTAATAATCACATGACAAAAAAATCTACTAGTGCAAAACCACCTAGTAGATTAAGCTAGAAAACTTATAGATTGCTTCCTTATATATATATATATACCTTTGTCATATGATTTATTATACAAGAAAATGTAAGAATAATCATTTTTTGTAAAATTGCAAAAACTGCATATAACATATTACGTTAGAGTGGTTACATATAGAAACAATATTATGGAAGTGTGTTATGAAACAAGAGTGTAATATAACAAAAAAACAAAGATTTTTTTTCATTATTTTTTATTGGACTTTTTTCTTTTCCCTGTCTATTTTCTGTTCCTTCATTTTATGAAGGAAATAATTTTAGTGTCGTTAAAAACGATGGTTTGTCTTCTGAATTCTCTTCTAATGTAGACAATTATCGTAATTATTTTATGTTGATCCAACAGAAGAATCTGGTAGCTCTGCCACTGGATATTTTGATCCAGAAACATGAAAATGAATTGATGTTACTGCTCGACTTATAGCATACGATGATTCTACAAAAGCTGAAACACTTGTGTTGTGATTGTTTGATAAGTATACAAATGATATACCACCATTTTCTAATCCTGATTGTATATCTGTTGATGAAAATGGAGTGATTCACTGAAAGTTTATTTATCAAAAACGGTTTGATTATAAAGTCAAAGATGGTGAATTTGTTTTATTTAAATTAAAAGGTATTAGTCTTTTTGACCCATCTAAAACTACAAGTATTGAAATTTACATATATTTTAAAGAATCATATATTTGACCTAGTCAGTCATTATCATATTTTAAACTTTATTCTTTGAATAATAATCTAATATTTTCAGATGTTGATTATTATAAAACTAATATTTCTTATTACATTGATGATGTTTTACTTGATGTTCGTATACCAACCAAAATTAATTACATTATGAATTGTCAAAACAACCAGGTAAATGAATTCCTTATGGTCTTTTAAGTAAAAATAATGTTGGTTCTCTTGAATATGCTTTTTCTTCTCATCAAGACACCTCAATTTGTTCTCACACTATTTTTTCTATTCTCATTGTGTCTGATGGTGGCGGTGGATCAAACAATATACTTATTATTTGTCTTTCAACTTTTTCTGCTTTTCTATGTATTTCTTTAATGGTTGTTTCAATAATGTATTAAAAAAGTAAAAAGAAAAATAAGATTTTACTTTTTACTTCATAAATAATTATTTAATGAAATAATTGCAAAAAATGATAACATATATTAATATATGTTAAAAGCTATTCTATTTAATTTAGATGGAATAATTACCAATTTATCCAAATTTCATTTCTTGGCATGAAAAAGTATTTTTTCACACTATGGAATTATTTTTAATGATGAACAGTGAAAGCAAATGTCTAATCATTCAAGAACATACATCATTAAAAATACTCTTGAATTTAACAAAGTTAAATACGATGATGATTTAATAGCTAGTATTGATTCAGAAAAAAATGCTTTATACCAAGATTTAATTCGTAATGAACTTACTCCTCAAGATGTTAATCCTAATATTCTTGAAATTATTACTCAAGCTAGAGCTAAAGATCTTAAAGTTTGTATAGTTTCTCATTCGGGGAATGCTGAATTAATTATTGAAAGACTAGGGTTGTCTAAAGCATTTGATTATATTTGCTGCCCTAGTAACACAGTAAGCGATGCGGTCACTGCATTAGTTGGATTATCATCAATTAGTTCGTCACTATCTAACTTCTTTAAAATTTCGGGATATTCAGGAAGTGAGTGTATCGGAATTGAAAATACTAAAGATGGAATTGATGAATATAACCTATTTAATGTCTTTAGTGTAGCAATTAATAATTTCGATCCAGAAATTAGTAAAAAAGCTTGTATTTCCTACCATTCAATAGTTGATATTAATTTAGATGAAATAATCTTTAAATATTACACTATTCATACAAATGATTAATCTCACACACAAATGTGAGATTTTTTATAATATAAAAATATAATATTTTTATTAATTGAAGGAGTAAATAATGGACAAAGAAAATAAATCTCAACAAATTGGTTTTGAAATTGTTGCACTAGCAGGTGACGCTAGAAGCTTATATCTTGAATGCTTAAACGATTTAAAATCAAGTGATGCTAAAACTCTTGCTACTGTTATTAAAACTTGTCATAGTAAGATGAAAGAGGCTGAAGATTTGCTTAATGAATGTCACGTTAAGCAAACTGATATGCTTCAAGATGAAGCTAGAGGAAATGACCAAGATTTTAGTTATTTAATGGTTCATGCACAAGACCATTTAATGACTACTATTCTTTTAAAAGAAATGTTAGAAACGTTTATTGATCTATACGAAAAAATTAAATAGTTATGAAAATTGGAATAGTCAGTGATGCTAAAAATAATGGTGTTAAACAAGAAATAGTTAATTTCATTACTTCTTGTAATCACCAACCTGTTGATTTTAATCAACACGAACAAATTCTTGATAATTGTGAAGATTTAGTTAAAGCTTACAACAATAAAGAAATTGACCGTGGTATTGCTATTGATGATTGAGGAATTATTACATTTATGTATTTAGCTAAAAACAAAGGAATTGTAGTAGCTGAAATTAATGATGAACATTCAGCAAGAATGACTACTGAACACAATAACAGTAGTATTCTTACATTTGGTAGTGAAATTTCAACTATCAACCAAATGAAAAGAATGGTAAATAAATTCTTAGCAGCTAAATATGAAGGTGGTCGTCATAAAGTAAGAATTGATATGATGGACACATTGTTAGAAAAGGAGGGTAAATAATATGAAAATAGCAATTGGATGTGATCATATAGTTACACCTATTAAAGATGAAGTAGTTAAGTTCTTAACTAATAAAGGTCATCAAGTCATTGATTGTGGTACTTACGACAGAGTCAGAACTCACTATGCAGTTTATGGTTTTGAAGTAGCAAGACAAGTTGTATCTAAACAAGCAGATTTAGGTGTTTGTATTTGTGGTACAGGTGTTGGTATTTCTAACTCTGCTCAAAAAACAAAAGGAGCAAGAGTATGTCTTACAAGAGATGTAGCATCTGCAGTAGCTGCTAGAAAATACTATGATGCTAACATCATTGCCATGGGTGGTAGAATTAGTGGTCAAGGATTAATTGAAGAAATTATTAATGCTTTTATAACTACTCAATATGATGGACAATCTAATAAAGAGCAAATTAATAAAGTAAATAACACAATAATAAATGATAATTATGATATTCATCAATTTGATAAAGAGATAGTTGATTGACATAATGGTGTATACACCGAAGGTCAAAAACAAGACACTATTCCTTTACCAAAAACATGAAATAAATAAGGAGAAACCGATGAATCAAAACGAAAAGATGACGTTTGGTAAACATTATTTGCAAACGTTTGCAAATGGTATTAAACGTTTTACTCAATCTAAATGAATGGTAGCGATTGTAAATGGATTCATTGCTGTAATGCCAATTATTATTACTGCATCAATCTTTACACTTCTATCAGCATTACCTGAAATGGTAATGACTATCATTTGACAAAAAGAAGGGCCGACTGCTTGAAAAGATCACATTGATTATGCAATGTTTGAACAATACCAAGCATGAGCAGGGGCCATATCTAACTGATCAATGGGTATTATTGGTTTATTAGCAACTGCTGCAATTGCTAAGAATTTAGCAGTTGAACTAAACAACAAATTACCTTTTGAAAGAAGAATGAATGAAACAGCCATCTTCTTTGCTGCTATTTGTGTTTACTTTATGCTTTCTGTAATTGAATTTACAGTTGGTGATAACGATGCATGAAAAGCAGTAATGCCTGACCACACAGGTCGTGCAATCTTTGTTGATGGTTTAGCAGCACAAGGTATTTTGCCTGGTATTATCATCGGTTTAACATTACCTTATGTATTCTATATTTCATATAAAAGAAACTGAACCATCCGTTTACCTAAACAAGTACCACAGACAATTTCACAAGCTTTCTTAGCTATTATCCCGTTGTTCTTAACATTTGCTATTTATGGATCAATTGGATTTGGATTTAACAAATGATTAGGAGAACCAATCCTATTCTTTATATTTGAACAAATTCAAAACGGATTAACTGGTAACCAAACTATTAACAACTCTTATGGATTAATCTGTATTTATACATTAATGGAAGGTGGTTTCTGATTCTTAGGTGTTCACCCAGAACCAGTACATGCAATTATGCGTGCTACTTTCTGATTCTCAAACATTGCTGATAACGCACATGGTGGCAACAATTTATTTATTGAACCATTAATGTACGGTTATGGTGCTATGGGTGGATCCGGATGTACATTAATGTTACCATTGCGTATGTTTAATTTGCTGTAGATCAACTCAAATGAAAGTAACTGGTAAAACAGCTGTTTTACCAATCTTCTTCCAAGTTAATGAACCTGCATTATTTGGCGTTCCTACAATCTTAAACCCAATCTTTGCGTTCCCAATGATCTTTACAGGAATGATCAATGATGTATTGTTTAAAGCATTTGCTGATGGTTTCCACAACTACTTCACTGCAGGAACTCTGTACTTACCATGATCAACCCCTTATTTCTTACAAGCTGCATTACCAACTCCAACAAGTTGAGTTCCATGAGTATTTAACTTAATTGCATTAGCTGTATGTACATTAACTTATTTACCAGCTGTTTTAATTCAAGATAGACAATATTTAAACCAAAAGAGACAAGAATTGGGTGTAAAAGGTTTAAATTACAACCCAATCAATGGATTTGATATTATTAAACGTAAATTATTTGTTTCTGACCCAATTTCAAAAAGAGCTTATAAAACAACTAAGAAACAATTAAAAAATAAGAATAAAAAACAATTGACACTTGCTAATAACAATGCAGAATTATCTAAACAAGCAGATAAAAATTATATTTCTGGGTTATTAAATGCTAAATTAGTAAGATATCAAACTGAATTGGAAAACTTAATTGGTTTCTACAAGAAATTATTTGAAACTAAAAAAGAAAAAATCAATAACAAATTTAATATTAAATCTGAAGCTGTTAGTGCTTTAATTCTTGAAAAAGAAGCTAAGATTAAAAATAAACGTAATAAGATTTTCAATAAAATTGAAGCTTACAAAGCAAAAATTGAAATTTATAACGCTATCATTAAAACCGCTCAACAAAAAGCTAAATTGGATTCAAAGAATAAACATTTAACTAAACGTGTTAAGAAAACTGAAAAGCATGCAACTAGATGCATCAATTCTGCAAATAGAAAGATTTGAAAATATGAAGCAAAACTTCAACTTTCTTCAAATTCAAAAGTTTCAATTAAGAAACATGTTAAAGATTTAAATGTTTACAAGAAAAAGTTAACATTTAAAGCAATTAAGCAAACAAATAAATCTTGTCACCATATTTTTAATAAATTTAACAAGAAATATGAGTCATTAAAGAAAGATGCTAAGAAACAAAAAGTAGATCTAAAAGATGTTAAAATCTCTAACTCTATTTGAAAATATAAAGATATTAAATCTTTAAAATCTGAATTAAAGACAGACAAAAAGAACTTTAAAAAACAAAAGAAATCTATTATTAAAAACAATAGAGACATTTTGTATGAAGGCAGAAATCCATGAATTGTTGCTCCTGCTGTTGAACAACAAGTGGTAGCTTCAGTTACTCAACCTGTTGATTTAGCGACTGTTAAAATATCAGAATTAGATCCTAATAAAAAATACCAAGTATTGGTATTGTGTTTAGGTGCTGGTTCATCAGCTGTATTAGCAAACACCATTAACAAAGGATTAAAAGCTAATAGTATAAAAAATATTAAAGCAGCTGCATTGGCTTGAGGTCAACACGAATCTGCATTAGCTTCAAGTGATCTTGTAATCTTGTCTCCTCAATTAGGTTCACATGCAAATAATTTATCTAAACAAGCACAAGACATAGGATTTAAACTATTAGCTTGTAGAGGTAGAGACTACATTGATTTATCAAAAAACCCAGCAAATGCTGCTGACATTAATTATTAAAAAATTATCTGAATAATCATGAACAATTACAAACAACACAATTTGGTTAATATGAACCAAATATTGCAAAAGGCTAAACAAGGTCACTATGCAGTATTACATATTAATGCTATTAATTTTGATTGAGTAAAACAATCTATTCTTGCTGCGCAAGAAACTAATTCTCCAATCATAATAGCATGAACAGAAAAGTCTATGAATGGTGTTTTAAACGCCACTACAGTAGCACACATGACTTATGACATAATGGACACTTATAAAATAACTGTTCCTGTTGCTTTACACTTAGATCACGGATCATATGATGCTGCTGTTGAATGTATTAAAGCAGGATTTAGTTCTGTAATGTATGACGGATCTAAAGAACCAATTGATGTTAATATTAAGAAAACTAATGAAATCTTAGCATTAGCTAAACAATATGATGTATCAGTTGAAGGTGAAGTAGGAGCAATTGGTGGTAAGGAAGATGGTGTTACTGGAAACGGTGAACAAGCAAATCCAGAGGAATGTCATGAATTAGCACAACTGGTATTAGCTGTTTAGCTGCAGGGATTGGAAACATTCATGGTATATATCCAGCTAATTGAAAAGGACTTGACTTTGAGTTGTTAGAAAAGATTAAATCTAAAACTAATAATATTCCTTTAGTTCTTCACGGAGGAACTGGAATTCCCGCTGAACAAGTAGCTAAAGCTATTAATTTAGGAGTATGTAAAGTTAATGTTGGTACTGAAACATTAGTAGCATTCACTAATGGTATTAGTGGTTACTTTGAACAAGGTAAACACAAAGAAGGTAAAGGCTTTGATCCGAGAAAGTATTTACCAATTGCTTATGAATCAGTTAAACAAAAGATTATTGAAAAACTAAAAATCACTGGTTCATTTGGTAAAGCTTACTGTTTCATTAATTAATAGATCCTACTCATAGAGTAGGATTTTTATTTGTAATAAAAAACATCCAGCACTTGGCTGGATGCTCTTAAATAAGATTAATTAAGCTAATTTGTTTTGCTTTCTTAGTGTTCTAAGAGTACGAGCAGAAACTTTTACTTTAGTCTTTTTACCATTTTGTTTAATTTCAACGGTTTGAAGGTTTAAACCTCATTGTCTACGTGAATGGTTTAATGCATGACTTCTTGAGTTTCCACTCATTGCTTTTTTGTTTGTAATTTGATCTTTTCTACTCATAATTTTTAAATATGTTTTCTTATTATATGAAAAATTGACTATTTTTTCTTTTTAAAATATTTAGCTAACCCACCAGTTGATGTTTCACGGTAACCTGGAAGTAAGTCTTTTCCAGTAATGTAAGCAATTTTTATGATTTCATCTAAATTGTAAAAATCTTTTTCATCTTTATTTAATACAGCAATTTGAACAGCTTCAATAGCGCGGTGAGCTGCAGTAGCATTTCTTTCAATACATGGAATTTGAACATATCCTAACACAGGATCACAAGTTAAACCAAAGTGGTGAGTGATTCCGATTTTAGCAGCATGTTGAATAACATCAATGTCGCATCCATATAAATATGCAAATCCAGCAGCAGCCATAGCACAAGCAGTTCCTACTTCAGCTTGGCATCCACCTTCCGCACCTGCAATTGAACCATTTCTCTTAAAGAAGTTACCAATAATACCAGCAACTGCTAAGGCCTTGATAATTTTATCATCACTAAAACCTAGGTCTTTCTTAGCATAATACATAACTGCTGGAATTGTTCCGCAAGCTCCACAAGTAGGAGCTGTAACTACTACTCCTCCTGAAGCATTTGTTTCATTACAAGCAAATGCATAAGCATATAAATGTTTAATAGAAGGATTACCTAAAAACATCTTTTCAATTTTCTTATCTTTATTGTTATAGATTTTGCATGCGCGTCTTTCTAACCCGATCTTGCCTGGTAGTTTTCCTTTTTTATTTAAAGAAACTTCAATTGATTCTTGCATTGCTTTTCAAGTTTCTTTTAAATGATTAATGATTTCTTTTCCTTCAAATTTAACTACATAGTCATATAAATCCATTTTATTTTTCTTACAGTATTCATAAACTGGTTTGAAATAGTTAAATTTGTAGCATTCTTTAACTTGCTTAATGGCTTTACCTTCGATTCTTACAGATCCGCCGCCAATAGAGATTCCTCTAATATATCCGATTTGCTTGTTATTTTTATATGCATAAAAATCAACAGTATTTGGGTGATCTACTTTAGTTTTAACATCAAAAATGATTTCATGTTTGATAGGTTTTAACTCATCACTGATTGCTAAATCAGTCATATGACCTTTACCTGTTAAACCTAATGAGCCAAATAAAATAACTTTTATTTTGTCTGCATTTGGATACATTTGCTTAAAGATCTTGGAAAGTTTTGAAGGCCCCATTGTATGAGACGAACTAGGACCATGTCCTATTTTGTACAATTCAACTAATGATTGCATTTAAGTACTCCTCTATTTATATGTGTTTGATACTATGATTATATATTTAACTACTAATATATATATAAAATAATATATAATATAGTTATTATTAATAAAGGAAATCACAATGGAAAAGAACTCAATCGTTACTGCTGATAAAATTAGATCTATGTCTGAAGCTGAATGAAATGAATTTAGAAATAATTCTTGATTAAGAAAAAGAGAATATTACGCTCGTCCTATGCCGGACAACTATTTAGCTAACAAAGAACAATTTGCTAACTGAGTTGAAAGACAAAAAAGAAGAGGAAAATAATAATTCTCTAAAATGAATAAAGATCTCTTTGAGATCTTTATTTTTTTATTATTGTATTGATTTCATTAGCAATAGCTTTAGAGTTATCACCAAATAAGAAAGTAATGTTGTTAGATGATTTAACAACACCTTTAATGTCATAAATCTTTTTAAGATCATTAATGTTAGAGATCTTATTTACATCAACTAAAGCAATTTTGACAGTGGAAATAGTGCTGCTACATGTAGCAATGTTGTTATCCCCCCCTAAGTCATTAATAAAATCATTAATATTAATTAATGCTTTTGTAGATACTGAAATATTGTCTCTAGAAGTATTAGCAATTTTTTTTGCTTTAGATCTAATATACAATGGATAAATTCCTAATGTAACTATTGATAATAAAACATGTTTAGACTTGCTCATAATTTATCCTTTAATGAAAACCTTTTGCAATTTGCAAATATATTGCTTTTCATTTTTAGTAAAGAATAGATCAAACTTAGGTTTAGTTATTGATACTAACAAACTATTATCATTAGTAATTAAAGCTTCTTCGATACCATCTGCTACTAATGAGTTCTTATAGTTTGATTTAATATTTTTAATATTAACACTTGAATTAGTGTTAAGAATGATTGGTGAAGAAATAGTGTTTTTCTTAGCATGAAGAGTAGGAAACAATTCAATTAATTCATATGCATTAACATTAGGAAGAATAATTGAACCTAACGCTGATTTGCAATAACCAGTAGAACCAGTCTTAGTGCATATTAAAATACCACTGCCTCTAAATGATTCATAAAATGAATCATTAATGTATAGATCACATGAAATTGTGTTTAGTGCTTTTAATGCTATTTCATTAATTGCATAGATTGTTTTCTTACCAATTTTAACATTAATAACATCTGGTTTAACATAGTTAGAATCATCAATAATTTGGTCAACTTTTGGTAAATTAGAGCAATCAAATGATGAATAAAAACCAATAGTTCCAGTGTTAATAGGGATTATTTTAGTTTCTGATAAATACAACTTTTTGATAGTTCTAACAAACGTACCATCTCCGCCTAATACAAAAACATAAGCAGGTTTTTTATCAGTATATTTAAAACCAGCTTTAGTCATCATAGTTTTAATCTTATTAAAAATAAGATTTGATTTTCGGCTATTAGTACAATAGATGAAGAAAGTTTTGTTGTTTTGCATTTTATTTACACTTTCCACAAAGTTTACCACAGATTTTTTCAAATCCACACTTTTTATTAAGCTTAAATAATCTCTTGTGATCTTTTCTTAAGAAAATCTCAAGGTCATTAGCATCATAACCAACTAATAATCTAAATGGTTGGTCAGATTGATCATATTGAAGAATGATAGGACGACTTAAAATCATTGGGGTAGAAATGATTAAGTTAATCATTTGTTCTAATGTAAGATCATCAATTTTATTTTTATTAGATTTATATTCTTTAGAACGAATTGAGATAATGTCATTAAAGCCATTTTCAGTTAAACTCAAAATGTCTATTAATTCTTTTTTAGTTAGTTTATTTGTAGAAAAATCTTTTTTAGAAAATTCAATATTATTTTCTTGAAAGAACTTAATTGCTTTTCTACAACCTAAACAGCCATTTGTAATAAATAACTTTATCATAGCATTATAATATTCTTAATTTATTATACTTATCACTATGAATAAAGGTATTAAAACTATATTAACAGGAATTCAACCAACAAATAAAATTACTTTAGGTAATTATTTTGGTGGTATTAAACCTTTAGTAGATTTACAAAATAAATATAAAATTTATGCATTTGTAGCCAATCTTCACTCAATTACAGTTCCGTTTGATGCTAAAAGTTTGCCTACAAACATTCAAAATGTAATTTTGACTTACATTTCAGCTGGCATTGATCAAACAAATGTTAAATTATTTGTTCAATCAGAAGTTCCAGCGCACACTGAATTAGCTCATATTTTATGTTGCCACACAACCATTGGTGAATTAAAAAGAATGACTCAATATAAAGATAAATCAACTAAGCTTGCAGGGAATGGTACTGAATTCATTCCTACAGGATTACTAATTTATCCTACATTAATGGCTGCAGATATTCTTTTATATGATGCAGACTATGTTGCTACCGGTAGTGATCAAAAGCAACACATTGAATTAGCAAGAAATATTGCTAACAGATTTAACAATAAGTATGGTAAAACATTTACAGTTCCTGAACCATTAATTCCTGAACACGGTTCAAGAATTATGGATTTATTAGATGCTTCTAATAAAATGTCTAAGTCTAATAAAAATGAAAAGGGTACTATTTTTTTATTAGATGATCCAGAAGTTGCAGCTAAAAAAATCATGTCAGCAAAGACTGATGGGTTAAACTCTGTTAAATATGATCCAAAAAATCAACCAGGTGTAAGCAATTTAATGACTATTTATTCTTGCTTAAGCAATACTTCTTTTAAAGACATCGAAGCAAAATATAAAAACAAGAATTACGGCGAATTCAAAAAAGACATCGTTGCATCATTAAAAGAATTTTTAACAAAATTCCAAGCTGAATTTAAAAAGAATCAGAAACATTATTCAGAAATAGACAAAACATTAAAAATTAATGAAAAATACTTTAATAAAATAGCATTAAAGAAAATAGACGAAGTATATAAGAAAATAGGATTTAGATAAAATGAAGAACTCTCCAATTAAAAACGCAAAAAATATTAAAAGAATTATTAACATGATTAAGGCTCAACAAGAACTTGAGCAAAAATATTTAATCATGTCTGATCTTGATGGTACTTTATTAAATGACAAAGGTAAACTAGATAAAGAAACTATCCGAATAGTTAAAGAAGTCTCTAGTTATGGTCACTTATTTGCAATTGCCACTGGTCGTCCTAAAAGAGCGTCAATTGATTTCTACAACAAATTAGGGTTAAAAACCCTAATGGTTAACTTTAATGGTTCATACATTACTGACCCATCAAATAAAAAGTTTATGCCTATTAACTTAGGTTTTAGTCACAAGATTGCTATCCAAATCTTTAAAAATAAGAACATCCACCAATGGATTCAAAATGTTATTATTGAAAATGTTGACGGAGTCTTTGTATACAAAAGACCTAAAGATGCTGCTCAAAGAAAATCTTTGTATTCTCACTTCCATATAGAAAAGAATGATAAGTTTAAATACATCTCTAAAGATTGAAGTAATATCAACTCTGATATTCATTCAATCCTTATTTTGATGAAACATGATAAATACATTGATGAAATCACTTATGAAATTAAACGTTTAAGTAATACATTGATTATTAGGACTTGATCAATTCCTTCAGCTGGTACTATCATTGAAATTAACTCAATCTTCTCATCAAAAGGTATGGCTCTTAAATACTTATCAAGTTATTATGGGATTCCATTAGAAAATTGTTTTGCTTTTGGTGATGGTGATAATGATAATGAAATGTTAAGAACAGCTCATTATGGATATGCTATGAAGAATGGATCTACAACAGCTAAATTATCAGCAAGATTCATGACTGAAAACACCAATGATAATATAGGTGTTGCGTCAGAACTTAAAAAGTTCTTTAGTTTATAACGATGTTGACTGAAAAAACTTCAATTTATAGTTACGATTTAAATTCATTAGAAACTAAATTAATTAGTTTAGGACTAAAGAAATTTAATGCTAAGCAAATTTTTCAATGGATATATCAAAAGCATGTTCAAGATTTCGATTCAATGACTAATATTGCTAAATCATCAATCGAGATTCTTAAACAAAACTTTATTTTTAATAATTTAAAAATTATTAAAACATTAATTGATGATCGAGATGAAACGACTAAATTTCTATTTGAATTAAAAGACAAAAGAGTTATTGAAACAGTTTTAATGAAATTTGATTATGGATACAGTATTTGTGTATCTAGTCAAATTGGGTGCAATATGGGATGCAAATTTTGTGCATCGGGATTATTAAAGAAAATTAGAAGCTTATCAGTTGATGAATTTGTTCTACAAATAGTCAATGTAAATAGATATTTAATAACTAACAACAAACCATGTATTACTAATTTAGTTTGTATGGGTATTGGTGAGCCATTTGATAATTATGATAATTTAAAACAATTTCTAAGTATTCTTAATGATCCTTTCGGCATTGGATTAGGAGCAAGACACATTACTGTGTCTACTTGTGGATTAATTGATAAAATTGTTCAATTCGGTAAAGACTTTCCTCAAATGAATTTAGCGATTTCACTACATGCACCTAATGATGATTTAAGAAATAAGATCATGCCTGTAAATCACGCTTATCCATTAGATGTTTTAATAAAAGCATTAATTGAATACCAAAAGATTACTAAAAATAGAATTGGTATTGAATATATTTTGCTAAAAGACTTGAATGATACACCAGAATGTGCTAAACAACTAAGCAAATTATTAAAACCGATTTATTGTTATATTAACTTGATTCGTTATAACGAAGTTGCAGAAAATGAGTTTAAGACAAGCACTAAAGCTAATGATTTTTCTAAAATTCTAGCCTCTAACAATATAATTTCTACTATAAGATTAGAAAGAGGGAGCAAAATTGCTGCCGCTTGTGGACAATTAAGAGCAAACTATGAAAAAGACAAATTTTAAATTTAATTATTCATTCTCTACTGCCAAAGGTTTAAGAGATCATAATGAAGATGCTGGATGAGTAGGTATTAACAAATCAAATCAATGCCTAGCATTGGTTTGTGATGGTATTGGTTCACAATCTGATAGTCAAATTGCTTCTAATATGATTGTTGATTATTTTAAAAAGCAATTTTCCAAAAAAAATCACATTATTAATCCAAATAGTTGAGTTAAAAAAACTCTAACTGCCGCTAAAAAAAGGTTAACAACTCATTGCGTGAAAAATTTAGACAAAAAGAAAATTACTACTACTTTTTGTTTAACTTTCATTGAAAGAGACGGATTGATGCATTGCTATAGTCTTGGAGATTCAAGAATCTATAGATTCAGTTCAAATAACTTTAAATGAAAGCAAATCACAAGAGATCATAATTTATATAACTATTTAGTTGACTCTAATGCTTCTCAAGAAATTTTCTTAAAGTACAAAGATAGTTTTCTAGCATTAACTAAATTTGTTGATTCTGATCCTGCTTGCCCATTAAATTATGATAAATTTGATGTTCAACTAGAAAACGGAGACATTGTTTTCGTCTCTTCAGATGGTGTTTATAATTTTATAAACACTTTCTTTATTGATGATTACATTAAAAAGAACCGTCATTTACCATTTGCAGAAACTGCAAAGGCTTTAATCAAGGAAGCATTACAAAACCACAGTAATGATAATTTAACTGCAATAGTTATTGAATGTTTTAACAATAAATAATGGCTGAAGAAAAAGTTGAACAAAATAATCAAGAAAAAGAAATTGAATTTCAATTTACAATTGGAAGTCTAGTTTTAGGCCAATATCAAATTATTCGTGAAATTGGTCGCGGTGGAATGAATTCAATTATTTATTTAGCTGAAGACACTACTGTTGATAAAACTCAATATTTTGCTTTACAAAATAAAAACGTGGCTATTAAAGTGGTTACTAGAAACAAATCTATTGATGATAATGCTTGATCTAAGTTCTTAGATGAATGCGTTACAAGCAATCGTGCAAGCAATTTACCTAATATTGTCAAAACCTATCAAGTAGCTAAAATCAATAATGATAAAACAATCATTATTGTTATGGAATATGTTGATGGAATTTCATTAAGAACATATTTAAACACTCATGCTTATTTATCAATCGATGAATCTTTGTATTTCTTTGAAAAAATGTTAATTGGTGTTAAAGAATTACACAATTTTAAACAAAAGATTATTCACCGTGATCTAAAACCTGAAAATATTTTGTTGTCTCACGATTTAAGACAGGTAAAAATTATTGATTTTGGAATTTCATCAGTAGTAGAAGTTAAAGAAGATTCTAATGAAGTATTGACTAATGAAAGTGCCTTATATGGAACTTATCCATATATTTCACCTGATATTTTCTTAGTAGGTGATAAGAAGAACGACAATGCTAAATCATTAATTTCTGAACAATTTGATTTTTACTCTTTAGGAGTAATTTTATTTGAAATGCTTACCGGTCACAAACCATTTCATGCAGAAAACTATAATAATGCATCAGTTATTAAATTACCTCTTAGATATGATATTCCTGTAATGAGCGAATTAAACCCGAATATTAATGCTGGAATAGAAAATATTATTTTTAGATGCATGGCTTCTAAAGGCGAGGATAAGAAATATCGTTATCATTCAGTTCAAGAAATTATTAATGATGTTCAAAGACTAAAAAAGAATTCAATAAACGGAATTGAAGAAAAATTATTAAAACCTAGAAAAAACAGAACTCTTCAATCTAAAAATGTTTTTGATGTTAATAAACAAATTGATCATGAAAAGTTCTATGAAAAATGATGATTCTTATTAATCGTAGGTTCAGTATTAATTACAATAATTATCATTACTATTGTAATGAGACACACATTAGAAAATAATTAGTTATTAATACTATAATATTTTTATATGCTTAAGTTTATTACTTCTAATGTAATTGCTACTAGTGATTCAGCAATTCAAAAAAAATATCAAAAGAAAATTGAAAACATCCAAAAAGGTATTTTAACTAACAACCTTCCAGGTTTAGAGATGCTAGGATGAGTTAACATTATTGATTTTTATAAAAACCAAGACTTACTTTTAATGAAGAAAAAAGCAAACCAATGACAAAAAGAAAATCTTAAATATATTCTAGTCATTGGTATTGGCGGTTCTTATCTCGGGGTAAGAGCAGCAATTGAAATGTGTAATGGTGTTATTGGTTTTCAAAAAACCAAAATTATTTATGTTCACAATATGAGCAGCGCATACATCGCTGATCTAATTAAGAAAGTTGGCAAAAACCGTTTTGGTATTGTGGTTATTTCTAAATCTGGCACAACTATTGAACCTGCAATCACCTTTAGATTATTCTCTGAAATAATGAAAAAGAATTTTGGAGAAGAATACACAAAGAAAATGATTGTTGCAGTCACTGATGCTCAAAAAGGTACATTACATGACTTAGCAAAGGCAAAGAAATGAACATCATTTGTTATTCCAGATGACATTGGTGGAAGATACTCTACATTAACTCCGGTCGGCATGTTTCCAATGATTCTAGCCGGACTTGATCCATTAGAAATTCTAAAAGGTGCTAAAAAAGCTCTTGATGACACTAAAAGTTTTAACTTACGTAATAACTCAGCATTCATGTATGCTTGCTATAGACATTATTTCTATACTCGTTGTAAATACAACATTGAAAACTTTGTAGTTTATGATCCATCATTAACAATGATCGGAGAACAATGAAAACAATTATTTGGTGAGTCAGAAGGTAAATCTCATAAAGCAATGTATCCTACATGTAGTTTATTTACAACAGATTTACACGCTTTAGGACAATATTTGCAAGAAGGAACAAGAAACTTTGTTGAAACAACCTTATGGGTTGATCAACCAAGAAAAGATATCAAATTATCTATTAAAGATAATGTTGACGGTCTTAAATATTTAAATGGTAAGACTTTAAACTACATTAATGAAAAAGCTTATCAAGGAACAATTGCAGCTCATACTAAAAAAGGGAAAGTTAATAATTTAATTATTAACATTTCATCTGCTGATGAATTCCACTATGGATACCTATATATTTGGTTGTGTCGTGCTGCAATGATTAGTGGATATCTATTAAATATAAACCCATTTAATCAACCAGGCGTAGAAGCATACAAAACAAATATGTTTTCTTTATTAAAGAAAAGATAGTAATAAAAAAGTTCTCTTTTGAGAACTTTCTTTTTTTACTTAGACAATCTTTTAACGTCTTCAGCAATCATTAATTCTTCATCAGTTCTTACCATGAATGCTTGATATTTTGATTTAGCAGTAGTGATCTTTTTATAGTCATCATATTTAGCTTTGATCTTCTTTTGGTCAATGTCCATTTTAAACAATTTAATTCTTCTTAAACAATCACCAACTATATTTGTTTGATTTTCACCAACTCCTGCAGTAAAGACAATAGCATCAATTTTACCTTCTAATTCATTAGCATATCTTACAATGTAGTCAGTAATTCTATTGACATACAAGTCAATAGTAAACTTAGCATTTTTATCTCCTGATTGGGACAATTTAAATGCATCTCTTAAGTCGCCGCTACCAATTAAGCCTTTAAGCCCTGATTTCTTGTTGAACAATTCATCTATTTGTTCATTCTTAAATCCCATTCTTGCTAGATAAGTAGCAATTGATGGATCAACAGAACCACATCTTGTACCCATCATTAATCCTTCTAATGGGGTTAACCCCATTGAAGTATCAAATGATTTGGAATTTTTGATGGCGCAGACACTAGCACCATTACCAATGTGGCAAACAATCAAGTTAACAGATTTCTTTTTAAGAATTTCTTGCATCTTCTTAGTAATGAATTTGTAAGAAATTCCGTGGTAACCATATCTTCTGATTTCGTATTTCTTAGCAATATCTTTATCTATAGGATAAACATAGTTGATTGCTGGAATGGTTGTATGGAATGAAGTATCGAATGCTGCAACATTCTTAACTTTTGGTAATTTCTTTTTAAAAATATTAATGACTTTCAATTCGCTTGGATTGTGCAATGGAGCTAACTTAGTGTATTTTTCAATTGTTTTAATACATTTAGCATCAACAATAGTTGAATCGTTGTAAACTGTTCCTACTTGAACAACTCTGTGGCCAATACCTGTAAATTCATTAATGTTTTTAATGATGCCGTATTTTAATAAATTATCAATAATTACATCAACAGCTACTTCATGGTTTGGTAAAGCAATCTTTTGTTCAACTTCTTGCATTTTTCCATCTTTAAGATACTTAATTTTAAAGTTACCATCAATATAAATTCTTTCGCATAATCCTGAAGAAATTACTTTGTAATTGTCCTGTAAAAACACTTTGAACTTTACAGAACTACTTCCAGCATTAATAATCAATATTTTCTTTTCCATATTATTCTCCTAATTATTAAAATTATAATATCTAATACTTATATAATATTAAACAATATGAAAACATTCTTTGCTAGAATCGGTCATTACTTAGCCCTACCATTTGTAACATTAAGTTTATGTTGATCTTTACTACGTGCTCGTAGTAAAGCTAAGAAATATCGTAGAGAACCTCGTTTGGTGTATGTTGCTGATCGTTTTAAATTAGCTTACAAAATTTGTAAAAAAGTTTTATTTGTAAAAAACATCAATCTTGATGTTTTAGATTTTGAAGATTTACCAACTGCTCCAAAATTATTTATTGGTAACCATAAATCTAATGCTGATCCAATCATTATGGTCAAAGTATTGTATGAAAGCTTGCAAGGACAATATTTTACATTTTTATGTAAAAAAGAACTTGCAAATAACAAATGAGTCAAAGCAGTAATTGATCTAATTGATGGAATTTACATTGATCGTAATGATCCAAGACAAGTATTTGAAATTATGAAACGTCAAAAAGAATTAATTTCTAAGAATTATTCTTTAATAATCTTCCCTGAAGGTACAAGAACTTATCAAGATGATATTAACGAATATAAATCAGGGGCATTCAAAATCGCTTTTGAATGTTTCATTCCGATTATTAACTTCACTATTTATGGTTCTAGTGGAAGAATGGACAGTGATAAATCAAACAGAACTAAAGGGAAAGTAATAGTTAAAGCTAATAAAATTATTCGTCCACAAGAATTTATTACTGCTAATGCTATTAGCATCGCTAATAAATTAAGAGATATGACTGTTAATACTTATAGAGCATTAATGGATTTAGCAAAGAAAGGAAGCAAATAATGAAACAATATTTAGATTTATTACAACACATTTTAGATCACGGTAAAAGAAGACACAACCGTACAGGAATTGATACTATATCTACTTTTGGTTACCAAAACAGATATGACATCTCTGAATACTTTCCGTTATTAACAACTAAAAAAGTATTTTTTAGATCAATGATTCACGAGTTATTATGATTCATTAAAGGTGACACAAATATTAAATATTTAGTTGATAACAATTGCAACATTTGAAATGAATGACCATATGAATCATTTAAAAAAAGTAGTGATTACCAAGGTGAATCATTGCAAGAATTTGTTCAAAAGATTAAAATAGATGCAGAATTTGCTAAAAAGCACGGTAATTTAGGTCCAGTTTATGGAAAACAATGAAGAGATTCATATGGCGTTGACCAATTACAAAGTGTAATTGATCAAATTAAAAACAATCCTGATTCTAGAAGAATGATTGTATGCGCTTGAAACCCTTCACAAGTAGCAAATATGGCTTTGCCTCCTTGTCATGCTTTATTCCAATTTTATGTAGAAGACGGAAAATATTTGTCATGTCAGTTATATCAAAGATCAGCAGATGCATTTTTAGGTGTTCCTTTTAATATTGCAAGCTATTCATTATTAACTTACATCATTGCTGATATGACTGGATTGAAACCAAAAGAATTTATTCATTCTTTTGGTGATCTACACATTTATACAAACCACTTAGAACAAGTAAATGAACAACTTTCACGTACTCCTAAAAAATTACCGAAGTTAATTATTAAAAATCACCATGACAGAATCGAAGATTATGTCATTGAAGACTTTGAAATAGTGGATTATGATCCAGCTCCAGCTATTAGAGGAGCAGTTGCTGTTTAACTATGTTAAAAATGATTTGATGTGAAGATATCAATCACGGTATTGGTATTAACAACAAAATGCCTTGAAACATTAAAGAAGAAATGAGACATTTCATTTCTTCTACAAAAGGTCATACTGTTGTAATGGGAAGAAAAACATATGAATCAATTGGTAAGCCATTGCCAAATAGAACTAATATAGTTCTAACTAATAATAAAGATTTAAAAATTGATAATGTTCAAATTTGTCATGATTTTAATGAAATCCTCAAAAAGGCTAAGTCATCGGATATTTTTATTATTGGTGGAGCTTCTATATATAGACAATTCCTTCCATATGCGGATCAATTAATAATTTCACATTTACCTGATTCTTACCATTGTACAGAGTTTTTAAATTTTGATTTGTCAAATTTTAAAGAAGTAAATAAAGTAGACCATCAATTATTTACTGTAAGTTATTATGAAAAGAACGAGTAGACTAGATGAATTAAATATTACTGTTGAAGCATTTAGTGGGCCATTTAGTCTACTTGATACTTTAATTAAAGAAAAGAAATTAGATATTCTTGCATTAGATATCTCTTCTTTAGCTAATCAATATTATGAATATATAAAGAAGAATATTAATACCTTAGATATAGATAAACTAAGTAGTTATTTAGTACTTTCTACTTATTTATTGGATTTGAAGTCAAAGAAAGTTTTGTCTTTAACAACTATGGACGAACAACTTAATGAGGACTTTGAATACGAACGAGACAAGTTAGTCGCTAGAATAATTGAGTACCGCAAGTACCAAGAAGTCTCAAACAAACTACTTTCCAAGCACGAGAAACGTCAAAAATTGTTTAGCAAGGATTCTGACCTTATGAAGTTAAGCGAGGCCTACAAACGCGTTTATATTGAAAAAATGCCAACTTCAATTAATCCTCAAAAATTATTGAATTCCATTATTAGTGCTTATGAAAAATATCATTTTTCATTATTTAGCAAGAACAGAATTATTGTTCAAGAGTTATCGGTAGATGAAGTTAAAAAAGATTTAGTAGATTTCTTAAAAGCCAATAAAACAAAGACTCTTTCTTTTAGTTATTTCTTAACAAGTGTTGATGAGTTAAAAATCTCTGAACAATATATCGTTACTGCATTCTTAGCATTATTAGAATTAGTAAAATATCACTTAGTTGATTTATCACAAAATGATGAATCAAATGAGATTACAATGACTATTAATGATTTAAATAATGAATCAATTGCTTTAAACAAAGGAGATAATTAATATATGAATAACACATCTATTATTGAAAGCATCTTATATACTTCAGGAAACGACGGAGTTGACATTAATACTTTTAAAAAAGTATTAAACATTTCTGCTGAAGAAATTGCTAAGATCATTGATGATCTTAAAAATAAATATGCCAATGATGAATCATCTGGTTTTTTAATTAAAAAATATGGTTCTTCTTTTTATTTATTATCAAAAGAAGAAAATGCTGAATATATTTCTAAAGCAATGAATTATGCTACTAAGAATCCATTAACACCTGCATTAATGGAAACATTGGCTATTATTGCTTACAATAATCCATGCACTAGTACAATGATTGAAAAAATTAGAGGGATCGACTCTAAGAATGCTATTAATAAATTAATTTCTTTAAATTTAATTAAAGAAGCTGGACGTGATACTACTCCTGGTTGTCCTTATTTATATAAAACAACTCAAGAATTCTTAAATCTATTTGGAATTAAATCTCTATCAGGATTACCAAAACTTAAAAAAGGTGATGAAAACCTAATTGAAGAGGTTGATGCAGACTTCTTTAATTCTAATAGAATTGATGACGAAGAAGAATAATTAGTCAACTAATATGATTATTGCTGCGTAATCAACACCTGTGTGTGCAGTAATAATTGATGGGAATACACCAGTTTTAACATCATCTGTGATGTTAAATTCTTTTCTTAATAATTTAATAAGAGAAGCAATGTCATATTTTTTATTTAAGTTCTTTTCTAAAAGAACTACATGACGGATTTTGCGTTTAGATAAATTGATTCTTTTTTCAAAAGCATTTTTAATAATTTCTACACATCCTTCATATTTGGAAGACTTATCCATGAATACTAATCCATTTCAATCATATGAAATGATTAGTTTAAGTCCTAACATCTTTACAAAAACTGATTTAAATGAGGAAACTCTTCCGCCTTTAACTAATTGGTTAACATTAGGAACAATTAAGAAGCCAGTTCATTTATGTTTAGTTGATTCTATGTAATCAACTACTTTCTTTTCAGTGATTTCTTCTTTTTTAGCTAAATCAAAAAAATAATTAATATAGTATCTAGTTAAAGAACATAAAGCATATTGTTGAATAACTTTCAACTTAGGATAGTCAGGAGCGATCATTCTTCATGCATTAATAGATCCAGAGATTTTATGATGAATAGGAAAAACGTAAATTTCATCATAGTCATCATAAATGCTTTCCACAACATTAATTATTTCTCCTGGAGAAGGCTGAGAAGTACCAACATCTGCTCCTTCATTAATAAGACGACATAATTCGTCATCTTTAATATCTATTTCGTCTTTTAATGTAATTACATTACCATTTTCTTTTTTTGTAACAACAGTAGGAACAACAAAGACATTTTCCATTTCTCCTGGTTTAATTCCAGCTGCTGAATCAACAATAAATGCTATCTTCTTCATATCTTTATTAATTATATTTATAATCTTATTAATAAATTAATAATATGATTGGTGCTTTTTATAACAAAGATTCTTTAAAAGATACATTGGTTATCAATGTTAATGATAATCAACCTAAAAATATTAAAGAAGAAAACAACTATGCTATTGGATTTGATGAATTCAATAAAGTATGTTTTATTAATATCTTTAATTTTTCTAACTATTTAGAAATTAAAACAAATTTTGTTAAATTTGATAGCAAGATAAATAATATTGTTAATAAAATCTGTAACGTTGATCTATCTGAATACATTGATTCAAATGATTTTGTAGTAGCAGAAGTAGTTGAATGTGAAGATATCGAAGGAACACACTTACATAAATGTAAGGTATTCAACGGTAAAGACACTTTAGATATTGTTTGTGGGGCTAAAAATGTTAGAAAGCAACTAAAGGTCGTTTTAGCACAGATTGGATCAATATTACCTAATGGTTTAAGAATTAAAAAAGGTAAACTTCAAGGAATTGAATCTTTTGGAATGCTATGTTCAAAAAAAGAATTAAATTTAGTTAATAGTAAATTTAATGATTCAGGAATAATAGAATTAGATAATACTTACCAAGTTGGACAAAAATTTAACGAGATTTTTTGTTAGATTTTACATTAGGCATTTGGTAATACCCATCTAATCAAATATTTCCACAGACTTTTTTATCTTGTATTGCATATCATTTAGTTTTTTTCTGCAATATATATTGCAAGCAAACATTTAGCGAAACAAAACCATAGCAAATTACCAATGGAACAAATACTATTCAAGGGAATGGTATGTTTATTCCTAATTTTTGAAATAATTGAGTAATTATGTATCCATCTCCATTAACTTCTCAATCTGCTGGTCTAATATAACAAACTTGGCAATCAACTCCAAAGCCGTATGAAACTATAGAGATATAAATAAAGAAAATTACAGCTCAAACATTAGTTCATAAAAATGTTTTTCATTTTTTATTAGGAGTATTTAACATCACTCCTAAGCTTAAGACCACAGCCACAAAGTGAATAAAAAATTTCAATGTAATAAATCCACTTCCTCAGAAAATATAAGTAAATGTAAATGCAGCATTGCCGCCATCTCCTAACATAATAGAAGATAAAAACACAAGAGTTCCAGAAAAGAATAATATTGGAGATACGTATCCAGCAATTTTTCTTGAAGGCTGTGCTATTAGTGAAACTAATATCACAACATAAAAGAATGGACAAAGATCTGTTAAATACACTCTTGATTTTAATCATCCATAAGCATGAGCAGGATTAGGAACATCTGCGTCTTGAATTTCACCTTTTCAATATTTTATCAAGTTAGACCAATCGTTTCAATATCTAGTAAATAAAAAATAAATTAAGCAAAAAGAAGCAATTAATAATCAAAAAAGATAAGAATTAGTTCACTTTTTAACAAATGGATGAATTACAAATTCAACACCACATATTAAAAATGTGAAAAATGTTAACAATATACCAGCAATAAGTGGAGTCATATTAATTTATTATAAATTGTAATTTACATATATTTTATATAAATATAAAACGATCTATCACTAAGATTTTCATTAAATTATTATTTTTATTACTAATGTAATAAGAAAAATTTTTTCAAAAAATAGCAAATTTTGTGATTATAAAAAAATAAATATAGCAAAGAAGGAAGCAGACAAATGAAAAAGACAATTTTAAAAGTTAGTTTAATGGCATCATGTATTGGATTAGTTAGTGCAGGTGTAATTTCAACAACCACAAGTTGCTCAAGCAGCAACAATAAAGCATTATTAGTAGGGCATAGAGGTGCTCCAACTATCAAGTTTGAAAATACATATGATTCATATATAGAAGCGGGTAAAGATAGCAATTACTCTGCGATTGAATGTGATGTATACCCGGTTAAAGATACAGGAATAAATCAATTTTATTGTGTTCACGATAATACTCCATTCAGAGACAGTGATGATAAAAACAAAACCTTTTCTGAACAAACATCTGATTTTATTGAAGATCATGCTTTATCACTATCTGCAGGTTATCCAAGAGATATTGAACCAGCAGATTTTGCTCACGTCTACAAACACACAGACTACCACGCATGTAACTTTGTTAATTATCTAAATGTATGTAAACGTTACCACAAAACATCTGTAATTGAAATTAAAGATAGTGTTAAATGAACTGAACAAGATCACGGAATTTGAACAGATGAAGCTCTAACAAACATGATTAAATTTGTTAAAGACATAATGGGTGATAACTACATTTTTATTTCTTTTGATAATCCTTTACTTAAATACATCAATGAAAAATTTGATGTATCTAAAAAGAACATTCAACAATTGTATGATCCATCATTAACTGATGAATGAAAAGATTGAAAATATATCGCAGATAATGGATGAAACATTGATGTTGGTGATATAGATAGTCCTTCTACACAAGACTGAGGAATTAAAATTGATAAAGAATTTGTAAATTATTTCCATAGTAGAGGATTAAAAGTTAATGTTTGAACGGTTAACACTCTTGATCGTGCTGATGCACTTAATAAAATGGGTGTTGATTATCTAACAAGTGATTACGATTTGTACCTTTAATTGTTAATAAATTTATAAGATAGATAAGTATTAGACATACATATTAATATATGTATGGACTTTTTATAAATATAATTAGAAATATGCCTTTCGTAAAGAAGAATAATTCAGATTTTAAAATTGAAAATAACAGAATTGTATTGTCAAAAGAATATTTAGAACAAAACAAGTTTCTTTTCAAAAAAATAACAGGAACTAGATTTGCTTCAATTTTAAAATTGAACAAATACGCTTCTCCAGTAAAAACATGGGCGACAATTGTAAATATTTATAAAGAATCAATAGATCCTACTTTAGCTAAAGTAGGTAATGCTATTGAGCCAAAAATAAGAGATTATGTCCAATCAGTATTAGGCTGTAAATATTTATGTCACAACCCATTTGAAGTTAAATGAGATGCATTTAAAGAAGATCAATACTTTGGCGGTATTCCCGATGGTGAACCAGTCGACAGTAATGGTAAGATTGATTATTCTAAATTCCCAATGTTAGAAGTCAAAACATCATCTATTGATGCTTTTGTTTATAAAAAAGTTAATAATGTTTTGCAAATGCAAAAAGATGATAATGGTTATCCTTTAGTTAAACAAACTAATCAGAAGAAAGACTCTTGGTTTACTAATGGTGAAATTTGTATTCCTGATGAATACAAATATCAGTTAGCTCTATACATGTATCTTAGAAACATTACTAAAGGAATGTTTGCTGTTGCATTTTTGACTGGTGAGGACTATGTTCATCCAGAAAACTATAAAGTAAATGATCGTCATGTTTATTTAGTTGAAATGAATCTGACTAATAGAACCAAATTAGAGCAACAAATTGAATATGCAAGAAATTGATATAAAGAATTTGTTGAAAAAGGTATTTCTCCCGAATTATCTATTGATGATCGTAAATGATTAAATAATGAATTAATTAACGAACAATAATGAAATATATTTATCTAAAATATGGAGAACTTACCTTGAAAGGTAAGAATAAAAAAACATTTATTAATCAATTAACATCTAATGTCAAAAAAGCATTAGAACAATTTAATATTGTTTTTAAAAAACAATATGATTCATCAATGATTCAAGTTAATGATGAATCTGAATTTGATAAAATTCTAAATGTTTTAAAAACAATTCCAGGAATTTCATTAATTATTCCAGCATATGTTGTTGAACGTGATTTTGATATTTTATTGAAAGATATAGTCAACAAAATTGACATTAAAGAACAAACAACTTTTAAAGTTGAAACTAAAAGACATGATAAATCATATTCTGAAAATTCAATGGAGTTTTCAAGAAAACTTGGCCACTATTTACTAATAAATAACAAATTACTAAAAGTTGATGTAAAACATCCAACAATTAAAATTGTTGTTGAAATCCAAAAAAACAATTTTATTTACTACTTTGATAAAATCAAAGGACTTGGTGGATTTCCAATTGGATGTGGTGGTAAAGCATTAATGTTAATTTCTGGAGGAATAGACTCTCCAGTAGCTGCTCATTTATTAATGAAAAAAGGTTACAAAGTTGACTTTTTAACTTTTATTAGTCCTCCGCACACTTCACCTGAAGCATTAGATAAAGTTAGAAAACTAATTAAAATAATTACTTCTTCTTGTCCGTATACGCCAAAGCTTTATGTATGTAATTTTACAAAATTACAACATGAAATGACTCATATGAGTGATAAGAGTTATCAAATCACTATTATGAGAAGGTATTTCTTTAAAATTGCTGAACATCTTAAAAATACATATGAATATGATGCAATTGGTACTGGTGAATCATTAGGTCAAGTTGCTAGTCAAACAATTCAAAGCATTAATACTATCTCTTCTGTTTTAACCAACACAGTGGTGTTAAGACCATTATTAACCTATGATAAGTTGGAAGTTATCAATATATCTCACACAATCGGTACATATGAAACTTCGATTCTACCATTTGCTGATTCTTGTAGTTTGTTTGTTCCAGCTAATCCAACTACTAAACCAACTATTCATAAAGCAATGAAACTTGAAAGTGGTTTAGAACTTATATCAGATATTTATGATATAACTATTAATAAATATATAGAAGTTGAAAAAATAAAATAGTATGGATTTCTTAAAAAAGACAATTATTGATAAAATCAATCAATATAACAAAATATCATTATTTTTTCACGAAGTTCCTGACTTTGATGCATTAGGATCTTGCTTTGCTCTTAAGCATTTTATCAAAGATATTGCCCCAGAAAAAGAAGTAAAAATTATTGGTTTAGATATTTTAGACGATAGTTTTGCAAAAAACTTCTTTGAATTTGATCATTCACATGTAGCTAATGGATTTGTTTCTAATTCTTTAGGGATTATTTTAGATACTGCTAATGAACAAAGAGTATGAACTAATCGTCACCGTTATTGTAAAGAAACTATTAGAATTGATCACCACCCTCAAGTAGAATCAATTGCTAATATTGAATGAATTGATTCTTCTTATCCAGCTACATGTGAAATGATTGCTGAACTTCTATATTTTTGGAATCCGAAATATATCTTAAGTCCTGTGGCTCAATACCTTTATGCTGGTATTGTTACCGATACAGGAAGATTTCTTTATTTAAGTACTAGACCATCTACTTTAACAATTGCTGGTAAATTATTATCTGTTGGTTTGAACCGCCAAAGAATTAATGATGTTCTTTATATTCATAAATATAAAGAATTAAAATTCAATGCTTATGTTATTTCAAAAATTAATTTTATGAAAAAGCAAAAATTTGCTTATGCTGTTTTAGGTAAAAAATCTTTTGATAAATATGGTATTGATGTGAGAATGTCAATGGTTCAATTATTAAACAACATTGAAGGTGTAGAAGTATGAATGTCGTGTTATTATGACGAAACTAAGAAAGCATGACGTGGTTCATTACGTAGTAGATCATTACCAATTAACCAAATTGCTGAAAAGCACCAAGGTGGTGGACATAAACTAGCTGCAGGTTTCACTTTAAAAAATAAGCGTGAAATCAAAGTAATTAAAAAAGAAGTGTTAGCTTATTTAAAACAATTTAAACACGATTATTAATTTTAATTTATAATTTAGCATAAACAAAGAAGGCATAGGAAACATAAGTATGAGTAAGACAAAAACAATAAAAGTAGCAGCAATTGATCCAGATAATTTTGAAAGAATTAAAGTCGAAGAGACTAAAGTTATCGATATCAATAACCTAGGTGATATTTCCTCTTCAAATATTGATGAAGAATTATCAAAGCTTTCTAAGAAAGAACTTCAATACCGTTTAAAATTCGAAGAAACTGACCCAGCAGTTATTGATAAGATTAAAAAATTATTACAAAAGAAGTAATCTCAATGTTCATTAATTTAAATGTACATTCATATTATTCTTTATTAATGTCATCAATTAGTATTGATGACATTATTAGTTTCGCGTTAAAACATAATCAAAAATATGTGTCATTGATCGATATTAATGTAATGTATGGAACTATAGAATTTTATCAAAAGGCAATTAATAATGGATTAATACCAATCATTGGATTACAAATCGAATATCAAGATAAAAAAGTTATTCTTATTGCTAAAAATAATAACGGATACAAAAGTTTGATTAAGATTTCTTCTTTTGTAATGACTAATCAACAATTTCAATTAGAAAACAATCTTGATGGCTTATATGTGATTGTTGACGATATTGATAAATGTGAATGGCTAAAGAATCATTATGGTTCTTTTAGTTATGACCAAAACGCTAAAAGTCCTATTGCTATTAGAGACTGCTTTTATGAAAATCCTAAAGATATTGAATATGTTAAAATCTTGAAGGCAATCAAAGAAGGATTAGTTTATGATCAAGTAAAAGATGACAAATCATTTGATGATATGTTCATGCTTGATGAAAATCAAGCTAAATCTATTTTTAATGAAGAATCATTAAATAATCTTGTGAAATTAGTTAGTTCATGTCAATGAACTCTTGAATTTTATAAACAAAGACATTTAGTAAAATACGATCCAAAAAATAATTCTCTGATTCTCCTACAGCAAATGTGCGTAGAAGGTTTAAAGAAACGTTTAAACTCTAATGAAGCACCAATTAAATATATAGAGCGACTTAAAAATGAATTAAGTGTGATTCATCAAATGGGTTTTGATGATTATTTCTTGGTTGTCCAAGATTATGTTAGTTTTGCAAAAGAAAATGGAATCTTAGTAGGTCCAGGAAGAGGTTCTGCTGCTGGTTCACTAGTTGCATATACATTAGGTATTACAGATATTGATCCTATTCAAAATAACTTAATTTTTGAGCGTTTCTTAAACCCTCAAAGACAAACTATGCCTGATATTGATATCGATTTCATGGATGATCGAAGAAATGAAGTGGTTGAATACATCTACAATCGATATTCAGCCAACAATGTGGCTCATATTTTAACTTTTCAAAGAATGAAAAGTAAAATGGCACTAAGAGATGTTTGCCGTGTTTTTGAATTTGATTTAAAGCTTGTTAATATGATTACTAGAGAATTTTCAATGGAATTTGATCTAGACATTCAAGGAGCAATCGCTAAAAAGAAAGCAATTGCAAGTTATTCAGAGAAATATCCACAAATATTTAAAATAGCAACAAAACTATTAAACTTTCCTAGACAAATTGGCCAGCATGCTGCAGGTGTAATTATTTCAGACGATCCATTGAATACCATTATTCCAATTCAATTAAGTACAGATAATATTTATTCAACTCAATATTCTATGGAATATTTGGAATCATTTGGACTAATTAAGATGGATATTCTAGGATTAGTTAACTTATCAACAATTAATCAATGTCTACAGCTTATTGAACAAACTAAAGGAATCAAACTTCATCTTGATGAAATTCCTTTAGATGATAAACAAGTCTTTAAACAATTAAGCGATGGAAATACTTCAGGAATCTTTCAACTAGAATCTCCGGGTATGAGAAATTTGATCATGAGAATCAAACCAAAAGATATCGAAGATATCTCTATTACTTCTGCTTTATTTAGACCTGGGCCACAAAAAAATATTCCTACATATTTAGCAAACAAAGCGAACAAAGATAATATTCAATACTTAAATGATGATTTTAAAGAAGTTTTATCTTCTACATATAACATCATCATTTACCAAGAGCAAGTTATTCAAATTGTTTGTCGTGTTGCTAACTTCTCACTGGCTGAAGCAGATTTATTTAGAAGAGCTATTTCTAAGAAAGATTCTAGAAAACTTCAAAATTTAAAAGAACAATTTGTTAATGGTGGATTAAAAAATGGTTACACAAAGCAACAAGTAGAACAGATCTTTGATTACATCTATGAATTTGCTAACTATGGTTTTAACCATTCTCATTCATTAGCATATTCATATATTAGTTATTGAATGTCCTACTTAAAGTTCCATTATCCAATTCAATACTTTACTACTTTATTGTCATCCAACGGTAATAGTAGTGATAAAATTTCAATGTATTTTATGGAAGCGAGAAAGCAAGGAATTAAAATTTTACCTCCTTCTATTCAATATTCACATGCTAATTTTTCCATTAAAAAATCTAATATTGTTTTTGGGTTTAATGCTATTAAAGGTATTGGTACAGAAACAATTAGAAAGATTTTATCTTTAAGAAACAATTTAGAAAACAAAGAATTTAAAAATCTGTTTGATGCAGTTGGTAAATTATCTAAAAATGATATTGGCCCAAAAACAATCGAGATTTTAGCAAAAGCAGGGTGCTTTGATTGTTTCTTAGAAAAAGATCAAACTAGAATGTATATTCTAGAAAACTTACAACAAATCATTGAAGCAAGTGAATTAATGAAAGCTAATGGAGAATTTATTGTCACTCCAAAATTAAAAGAAGTTAAGTCTTCAGCTAATGATATTAATATTTTAAATAATGAACAATTTAATTTACTAGGAGTAAATTTTAGTGAACACTCAATTGTTAAAGTAAAAAATAATTATCAAGGTAATCAAACTATTGTTTCATTAGCAGATTCATTAAATAACGAATCAGGTTACTCAAATTGTATTTGCTTACTAACTTCGTATCGTGAAGTTAAGACCAAAACAGGATTACCAATGGCATTTGTTAAATTAGAAGACGAGTCTAAAGTCTCTGATGCTGTTGTTTTCCCTGGTGTGTATGAAAAATATAAAACTATAATTGAAAAAAATAAAAGTTATCTTGTTCTTCTTAAATCAACACCAAGAGGACTTCAACTTTTATCAATGGAGTTAATTAAACATGAGTAAAAAAGCAATAGTTATTGATGGCAATTCGTTAATATATAGAGCATTCTATGCTACTTTTAATCAACTCGAATGATATAAAAAGAACAATTTAAGACCTGCTAATGCTATTAAATTAGTCACATTAGCTGTTTGTAAGTTACTTAATGATAAACAATATGACTATGCATTATTTGCTCTTGATCACCAAAAGAAAAACTTCAGAAGTGAAGAATTTGCTGATTACAAAGCCGGTAGAAAACCAATGCCAGAAGATTTATATATCCAACTAGAAGATATTAACAAATGCATTAATGCATTAGGAGTAAGAACTCTTTCTATTCCTAATATTGAAGCTGATGATATCATTGGTAGTTATTCTAAGATAATGAATACTAATGATATTGAAGTTGATATCTTTACTTCAGATAAAGATATGCTTCAATTAGTCAATGAAAAAACTTGTGTATCTTTATTTAAAGTAGGAGTTTCTCAAATGGATGTATTTAACCATTTGAATTTTTCTGATAAATTCTTTGGTTTAAAGCCAAATCAAATTCCAGACTATAAAGGAATTGCTGGTGATTCATCTGACAATTTATGTGGTGTAAAGGGGATTGGCCCTAAAACAGCAATTAATCTATTGATTAAATATGGTAATTTTGAAGAAATTTATAACCATGTAAATGAGTTAAACGAAAACCAAAGAACTAAGTTTAATCAATCAAGAGATCATGCAAAATTGTGCAAGACTCTTGCTACAATTCGTCGTGATGTCTTAGATAATAATTCAATCAATGAATTTGTAAAAAATCCAGTCAATAAAGAAGAGCTAGATAAAATCAAAAATCTATATCATTTAAATAATAGTTGGTAATTATTCTTTATAATAATGTTATTTATAATATTAGATAACATGGAAAACAATTTAACAGATCAAGAAGTCATTCGTAGAGAAAAGTTAACTAAAATGGTTGAAGAAGGAAAAGATCCGTTTAAAATTGAAAAATTTGAACGTAATTTTAATTCTGCTTCATTTAAAGAAAAATATCAAAACAGTTCTAAAGAAGAACTTCATGAATGTGCAGATGAAATTAAAATTGCTGGTAGAATTATGGCTATCAGACAAACTTTTGCTGTTTTAAAAGACTTTGATGGTACAGTTCAACTTTATATTAATAAAAAAACTTGTGATCCAAAAATTTGACATTTATTTTCTAAAGTATTAGATATTGGTGATATTGTTGGTGTTCAAGGAACACCAATGAAAACTAACACTGGTGAATGTACAGTTAAAATTAAAGATTTAGTTATTTTATCTAAATCATTAAGACCTCTTCCTGAAAAGTTTCATGGTTTACAAGATGAAGAACTACGTGCTCGTAAGCGTTATGTAGATTTAATTACTAATGAGAACTCAATGAAAACATTTGTAATGCGTAGTAAAATAATTGCATTAATTCGTGAGTATTTAAACAATCAAGGTTATATCGAAGTAGAAACTCCAATTCTTCAACCAATTTTAGGAGGAGCAGCTGCTCGTCCATTTGTTACTCACCATAATGCACTTGATCGTGAATATTATTTAAGAATCGCTACAGAATTAGCTCTTAAAAAATTAGTAGTTGGTGGCTTTGAAAAAGTTTATGAAATAGGTAGAAACTTTAGAAATGAAGGAATGGATGCTACACACAACCCTGAGTTTACATCTATTGAGGCATATACTGCATATATTGATATGTATCAAGTTATGGACATCATTGAAGGAATTTTCCAATATGTTACTCAACATATCGGTATGCAATCTTTCGAATATAAAGGTGTAACTTTAGATTTCTCTAAAAAATTCAAAAGAGTTAACATGCTTGATTTAATTAAAGAAGCTACTAAGATTGATTTTAGCACTGTAACTACTGATGAACAAGCTCTTAAACTTGCTAAAGAACACAACATTGAATTATTACCTCATGAAAAAAATAGAGGTCATATTATCAATAAGTTTTTTGAAACTTATTGTGAAGAACGTTGTGTCCAACCAACGTTTGTTTATGGGCATCCAATTGAAGTATCTCCATTAGCTAAAAAAGATTCAAAAGATCCGAGATATACTAAGAGATTTGAATTATTTATTTGTGGTAAAGAATATGCAAATGCATTTAGTGAACTAAATGATCCAATTGACCAAAAACAACGTTTTGAAAATCAACTAAAAGAAAAAGATTTAGGAAATGATGAAGCTAATGAAATGGACAATGACTTCATTGAAGCTCTTGAGTATGGGTTGCCACCAACAGGTGGATTTGGATTAGGAATTGATCGTCTTGTTATGTTATTAACAGGTAATACAACTATTAGAAATGTCTTATTATTTCCTCACATGCGTGATGAGAAATAATTTATGTCTAAGTTCTTTTTTCCAATAAATTACAAACCAAAATTTGATCAATTAAAAACAATTGCTTTTATTGAAATATTCAATAATCTTTTAATTAAAAAAATCAAACATAACAAAAATGCAATGTTTATTTATTCCCCTATTGTTTCTTCAAACAATAAAGTTTTAGATTTATCATTAAGCTATTCAAGAAAAATAATTTTTGATAATAAGTTTTCTAATAATATCTTTTCATTAAATGAAAACATGTTTGAATTTTTATGTAATAAATATTCATCTTTGAACTTGTCTTCAAGTCATTCATTGTTAACTAAAACAATTTATTTTAATCGTGATGCTGAATTAAACAATACTGAGTCTATTCAAAAAGATGTCATTAATCTTTTTATTACCATACCTGGTTCATTATCATTTGAATCAATCAGTAGTAACATTACAGATGAATTAATTTCAATAATTAATGAAATATGCACTAGTGAGTCTTTGCATTCATATTCTCTATCAAACAAAAGGATTAAATATACCAAAAAAGATTTACTTAAATTTAGATGAAAATCTAAAAACAATAAAGATAGAATCAACGAAATCGATTCTTACTTGTTTGATAAAGGTCCAACATTATTTTCTAATGTTGGACCACAAATAACTAACGAAATTAGTGAAATGTTATTCTTTGATTTGGTTAAAAAAGATACTAGTTGTTCTTTATATATACCATATATAAAAGCTAACACTAATTTAAGAATATTAAAAATATCTACTGGTGAATCTAAAACTATTGAAGAAACTGAAGGGAGACAAATTCTTATTCAATTAGATTTATCAAATCTATATATGTATTTATTAGACAAAGTTCACATTGCTGAAGTAGTTGCTTCTTCATGAGATGATAAATTCATAGAATTTATAAAAAATAATAATATTCAAATTTTTTAATATGAAAAGATACGTTAGAAAGTATGATTACATTCAATCATTTAACCGTCCAAAAGACGAATGATTGGTTGATAGTCAAACTATTACAAATTTTCTAAAAGATAAGATTCTTGAAGAAATTACTAAACAAAATGTTAATAGTGAGGTTGAAGAACAAAACGATGAAGAAGAACACTTTGAATGCGATTCATATGAATATTACAAGCAAACTAAAGATGAATCAAACAAACAAGATTTAGATAACGGCGATCCCAAGATTATTGAAGGGAATAAAATTGATTTGTTATCAAGAGAATGTGTCAAAAAAACATATCCTCATTGTCAATCTATAGATTTAGATGGCGTCCCTCGTGAAGTGGCTGCTCAAAAAACGATAGAATTATTAAAAAAAGATAATGTTATTATCTTCCAATCGTGTTTTATTTGAAATAAAGCAATTACTAGACCTGATGCTATTATTAAAACAAATAATCAATGAATTATTATTGAAACCAAAGGCACTACAGGAACTAGAATTAGTCACTTTGCTGATATCTACTATCAGAAAAATGTTGTTGATAAAGTTTTGGAAAAACATTTTGACGCATGTTTAACAGATTTTAAACTTTGTATTGTTAAATATGAATTATGTAAAAGAAATGAAATTTCTTTGGTTATAGTTGATAAATGTTGTGTTGGTAAAGGTGCAAAATCCATTGATAGAAAAGCTATAGCTGAATTAAATGCTACCGAAAAGATGCATTACATCAGATATGTCAAAGAAAATGTAACCAAGCCTGATAAAGATAATTTTGATTATTCCATTAACGAAATGTTGCTTAAACCAAATGATGCTTCAATTTCAACAAAAGATAAAAATAAAATTCTTAAGTACTTTGGTAACGAAAATGAATTTTGACAAAGAATTGATGAAATTTATGATCACAAGATTAAAGAAGTAAATGAATTGTCATTTAAACCAACAATTGAATATAAAGGTAATGAAATTAAAGATGTTGATTATTGAATGACACTTCGTGATTATTATTACTTTAGCAATAACCCTGATTATTTACCATTCCAATTCTCTGGAGAATTAATTAAATTTGTTAAAGCTTGTGAAATTTGTAGTTATCTAAAAGGTAAAATTAACAGCATTGATGAATTTGTGAATGCATTAGAGTCGCTTTCAAGAAATGGTACTATGCCTATTAAACCAAAAAGTAAATTAGATATTTATATATCTACTTTGTTTCATCAAAACAGTTTAGTTTTTAACTATCAAAATATCTATGCATATAAAAATGAAGCAAAAGAGCTATTTAACAAATTAAAATCTAAAAAAGTTTATTTTGATTTTGAATCTTTAAACCTAGCAACAAGAGTTGTTGATAACTTTTTGCCTTTTAGGCAAACAGTTAACCAAGTATCTATTATTTTTGATCATGGTCAAGGCTTAGAACATTTAGAAGAAGTTCCTTACATCGTAATAGACCCTCTTAAAGGCTTAAAAGGAAACGGAATGACTAAAGATGACTTTAAATACATAATTGATGCAATATTGCCTTCAAAAGATTTAGCTGAATGTGAGCAATATCATTATATTGTTTTCAATAAATCTTTTGAATGCACACGATTAAATGAAATGGCTGATTACATCAATGAACCTGAATATCGTCAAAAAGTAAAAATCATAAATAGCAATATTTATGATATTGCTGAATTGTTTATTATTTCTGATAAAAACCAAGCAGTAATCTTTAAAGAACTAAAAGGATATTACTCTATTAAAAAAGTCTTGCCTTTAGTAAGTAAATATGAACCAGATATATTTACTCAAACAAAATGCAAGGATTATAAAAAAGATTTAAAAGAAATTCACAATGGTGTTGATGCTCAAACCGCATCAACAAAGAGATTCTTTAATTTATTAACAGATGAAGAATGACAAGTTGTCAGACAGCATTTGGGAGAATATTGTGATAATGATGTACGAGCAATGATTGCTATTGAATATTTTTTAAAAAGAATATTTTCTAATAATTAGCATAGTTGTCATTCTATATTACTTATAATTAATATATTATGAAAATACTTCTACTTAAAGAATCATGTAAGAATGACCGTGTACTGCTTGTACCGAACGATGTTAAAGAACTAAAATCAAAAGGTTTTGAAATCTATTTTGAAAAAAACGTTGGTTTAAACTCAGGTTTTACAGATGCTGAATATATTAATGCTGGCGCTATTTTAGTAAAAAACTATAAAAAGGATATTAATCAATATCATTTTATTTGTAAGACCGGTTTATTGAAACCATCGTTACTAAAGAAAATCAAAGATACTCAAATTATTTGGAGTTACACAAACATTGTAAATAACTCAAAATATTTGTATAAATTACTGAACAACAAAAATACTTTTGTATCTCTTAAATCTTTAGAATGTAAGAGTGATCCATCAATTTTTAGTATTTCTGAAAATTTAAAAGGAAAATTTGCTATTGCAGTAGCTTCATTCTATTTATCAAAAATAAATAAAAATGGATTAGGTAAATTGTTTGGAAAAGTTGCTGAATTTAACTCAACTGTATTTGTTGTTGGCGGAGCTAATTTTGCTGGTAAAAGTATTATTAAATCTTCTTTATGCCTTGGTAGTGATGTAGTAGTTTTCGATTACAACGAACATGTAGTAGATGAAATAAAGAAAGATCAAAACTACAAACAATTATGCAAGATTAATGATTGTACGTTATCTGTATTTAAATATGATTATGAAAAATTATTTTCAATGCTAAGACAAGCTGATGCTGTTGTTTGCTGCAGCTAATAATCCTAACGAACCAACACACACAATTTTTAATGAAAAAATGATTAGTACTATGAAAAAAGGTACTGTTTTCATTGATTTGTCATCTGAATTTGGATTTAGTTCAGAAACAGAAACTAAACCTACTAAACTAAACAAAGCAATTTTTACTTCTCTTGACATCATTCACTTTAACGTTCAAGATGTAAGCAAATATTACCCATGCACATTTGCGAACATTATCTCTAAATTAAATACTGTGTATTTATTGGCAACATGTGAAAACACATTTAATATTAAAAATTCAACATTAATATCTCCAGGGGTTATCACTTATAAAGGATTCCTAACAAACAAAGAATTTGCTAAAGGATTAAATTTAAACTATACAAAAATAAGTGATATTAAATAGTTTTCTGTATAATTAATGAACATTAATCAAAAGGTGGTGAATAAACTTAATGCCTAAAGTAGTAGTTAAAGACGGTGAATTAAATGATGCGTTAAAGAAATTTAGTCGTATTACTTCTGAAACAAGAAGAGCCGCTCGTAAACACGAATATTACTTACGTCCAGGTCTTAGAGCTAAAGAAAAATCTAAAGAAGCTAGAAGATACAACAAACGTAAATACTAAAATATAATCTCACAACTTGTGAGATTTTTTTGTTTTCTAAAAAAATATTTATTCTTACTATAGTAAGAATACTCTTTTAAAATTGAACAAAAAAGTAAGAATTTTTGTTAAAAAAGTGAACTTTATATATTGGGATAGAAAAAAATATCCCCAGTATGTTAAAAGGAGAGAAAATGAGTGACAACAACAAAACAAGTTTTCAAACAATATTTATTAAAACAATAAATGAATTAAAATCAATTCTTAAAACAAGACATATAATAATTTTAGATTTGAAAAACCAATAGTTGCTATGGGATATGAAATAAATCGACCAATTATTGACAAAGAACCAACTTGATTCAAGGAGTTCATAATTCAAAACAATAAACGTTTTGATAATATAGATAATCGTCTAGATAAATTAGAAGAGAATCAAAAGAAAACAGATGATACTCTTAAAAAAATAGATGATATTCTTAAAAAGAATGATCTAAAGTAGTTATTTTTCATAAATGAAAATAAATGTTATTAATAGACATATATGTCTATTGTTTTGTTTTAGTGTAGTGTTTTTGTTAACATTTTTTAAATCATGAATTTTTGCATTATTGATAGTAATACCGATACTTTATGTTTGATACACAAAAACAAGTTTTATCAAAACTACAATTTATCTATTTTTATCTTTAATACCATGTCTGATTTATTTTTTTATTAAAGATTTTAATTTCTTAACATATTTAAATTCACTTATCCAAACAAAAACAGGATTTAATTTAAGAAAATATATCAGTAGTTATTTAGACAGATCATATGATGATTTGACTAGTAATTTTATTAAACTAATGGTATTGAATATAAAAATTGATGAATCATACTATTTGTATAAAAAAATTGCTAATTTATCAGTTGTTTATTTAATAGTGATTAGCGGGTTCCATTTAATGTTTATTAAAAAGATATTTAATTTTCTTTTTAAGAAATTTCCTAAAATTGCTTTTCTAGTTAATACAATCTTGTTTGTCTTTTATTGTTATCCTTTGAATTTTTCTTATAGCGTTTTAAGAGTACTGCTTACTCATCTTTTTTCAATAATTTCTAAGAAATATTCTAATGGAATTTATGAAAGTACTTCAATGAGCGGAATGCTCTGCTTAATTTGTTTTCCCTCTTCTTGCTTTTCTTTAAGTTTTGGTTTAAGTTATATTTGCACCTTTGCAGTAATATATGTTATCTCTTTAGAAATAAAGAATAAGATTCTTGAAAAAATTTTAATTAATGTCTGTGCTATTATCATAAGTCTACCTATGATTATGTCAATAGATAGTAACATTTCATTAATTGCAATTATTAATTCATTTATTTTTAGTTATTTCTTTTGTTTTGTGTTCGTGTATTTTTTTATGTTTGGATTTATTTTATTTTTATATCCAATTCATCATCTTCTAACATTGTTAGTATTTAATGTTGTTGAAGGTTTTAATATTATTAATATTACGGTTTCATTAAATATATTTAACACATGGCTAACGTGTGCTTATTACATTTTATTTTTTCTCATTATAATGATTACGTACAAGAGAAATAATTTCCAATGGTAGTTTATTTTGGTAATGATTTAAGTCAAATAAATGATGAAATTTTAAATTTAAAAAACATCAAAAAAATTAATTATTGTGGTGACAATAATCTTGTTTTTGATGACCTTAGTCAACTAACACTATTTGGCTCATATGAAAATGTAGTCATTTCTGACGCTGATTTTCTATTAAAACAATCTAAAGAAAATGAAAAATTAATAAATTTTTTAATTAATTTTGACATTCCTGTCTTTTGCACAGTTAAATCGGACAAAATTGATAATTTTTGTTCAACTGTTGCCAACAACAAACAAGTTAAGCTGATTAAAAAAACCATTCTTAATGCTTATAACAAAAGTGATGAAATTAAAAAGATGTGTCAAGAATTAGAAATAAAATTCGATTCTAACATCACTTTTAATATTCTTATTCAATCTCTACCTAACAATTTCTTGTTAATTAAAAGTGAACTTAACAAATTAAAACTTTATGTTCAAGATAGTGCGGTTACAAAAAATGATTTAAGTGACATCCTAATTGAAAACCTTGATAGCAACATTTTTCAATTAGTTAATTATTTGTTAACGAACAATGTAAAAAGTTCATTAGCGCTTTATAAAAAGTTAATCAATTCAAAACATCAGCCAATTGAAATAATTCAAATCATGTCTACTCAGCTAATGAAGTTTAAATTCCTTAAAATGGCGCTTTCTCAAGGATCAAAAGCTAATGAAATATCATCTGATTTAGGTATCTCCCCTTACCAATTAAGACAAATGTCTTTTATTAATAAAATTTCAATTGAAAAATTAAATCGAATCTTAAACCAATTATTTGAATTGGATTGCAACATTAAAAAAGGAATATTGGATCCATTCCAATCTCTTGAATTTTATTTAGTTTCAAGTTATTTATAAGAGTTATTACTTATATATTTATATAATTAGTTTTATTCAACCATATGGCAATCGATTTTAAAGTAAATGAAACTAAATTAATTGATGAATTAGATATCTTACTTCACACTAAATCAAACGTTGTTTTGTCAAAGATTAGTTCTAGTCAACAATTTCAAGATTTAATAAAGAAGGAATTTAATATCTTATTTTTCTTAATAAGAAAAAATAAATCTTCTAATGAATTGCCAAATAAACTTTTAAAGGAATTTAACGATCTATCAAAATTAGATTTTAAAATTGACGAAACATATGAACAAAATGATGGATATCAACTAGTTGATGATATTAATTATTTATCAATTTACATAAAGAACATTTTTAAAGTAGATATTAATGATTTATCTAAATTAGATGTTAAGGTAGAAGATAACCAACAAAATAATTACCAACAATCAGCCAATACTAACTCAAATTTCAATTCTCAAGCCGCATTTGCAGCTGGTACTTTTAATAATCAAAATCCTTTTTTACAAGCTTCTGCAAAAATGAGATTGCAATCAGAGATTAGATCTGGTAAAGTCTATGTTTTTAAAGATAAACCAAAAATAATGATTACTTTAAAATGAATATTAATCGCTATTTTTGCTTTATTTACAATTGCATTAATCCTTAGCGGCGTGTTCGTGTTCTTATGTAATAATTTTAAAAACGGTAAACAATACAATAACGGAACAGATGTTATGATTAATACTATTTTTTCTGGAATTATTTATGTATTAATGGCAATAACGTTTATTTATTACGATTACCGAATTTATCTTGATGCTTTTGATAAGAAAAAGGCAAATGATAATTTAAAATATCGTTTTGATTACAATTCAATGTATTTTTTGATTGCAATATTCATCTTTATTTACATATTTGACCTATTTTCAAATACTGCTTCGGGAAATGCATGATTTTTTAGCAGTATCAATACTTTTGTTGATAAAAATCCAAATATAGTAACACCTTTGTGAGGATGATATTGTTCCGAAATTATTTGCGTTGTTTTATTTATCTGTTTAATAATCGCTATAATTGTTGCAAAAGTTTATAGTCCAAAACCAGATATAGATAAAATCAATGCATTATTGAAACAATACACTGATGAGCTAGTCAAATCTGCCGGGGTGTAACGATGCAATTGCAAAACCAAGAATCTAGAAAACTAAAAATTATTAAATTTTTACTTCCTTTATACCCAATAAAAGTTTTTAGTTCTACTAAGATGATGGCTACTATGGCAATATTGATTGCTTTAAGAGTAGTTTTTGAAGTTATATCTATTCCAATCCCTGGTTTTACTCAAAGTATTTCTGTATCATGAGTACCTTTAATGGCGATGGGATGATTCTTCGGTCCAGTTCTAGGTTTTTTTCTAGGGTGGATTGCTGATACCCTTTGCTATATTTTATTTACTTCAGGAATGTGATTTTGAATGTACTCCATTCAAGAACCTTGCATTGGAGTAATTGCAGGTATATTTGCTGGGATTTTTAGAATTAGATCTAAAAACACAAAAACAAATGTAGCAGTTGATATTGTTCTTCAACAAATAATTTACATTTTATTTTCTTCAATCTGTTATGTTGCATTAATCATGTGATTGTCTCCGGTTCAAGAAAATAAGATGAATATATCAACAATTAATGCCTATAAGTACACTGCTTTGATGTTATTGACATTATTTATGGTTTTAATGGAAGTAATTACGCTATATCAAATTGTTACAAATAAAGATAATCAACAGCATCTGCTTTTGTTTATTTATGGTACTTCGCTTGTAGTATTACTTATGGAAATATTTTCGTTTTTATTAGGACCAATATCCGCTATTGAATACTATAAATATATTCATAATGGCAGAAGTCCTACTACTCCTGGGTTTGAGCAATTTGGAGCAGTAATTTATTTAATTCCAAGAGTAATAGTTCAGTGTATTAAAACTCCATTAGAAAGTATCTTATTTGTTGGAATTATTTGAAGTTTAAACCCATCATTTAATAACATCCTAAATGGATTAAAGAATAAATGAGATGTTAATAATTAGCAAGCTAATTTTCGACCATGAAATTGGTCAATATTAGTTTTTTTATTTAATATTAAATAATTTTCATCAGAAACCTTACCACCAACAACTATTTCAATCTTGTCTTTAGCAAGTTTAACTAATTTTTTTAAAGATGAGATGTTGTTCATAGCAATGTCATTACCGCCTTTAGTTAAGATTCTCTTAACGCCTAAAGTAGCTAATTGGTTAATAGCCTCTTTTTTGTTTTTGATAAGATCAAAAGCCATATGAAAAACAACATATTTTTCTGGATTAACAATATCCATTAGGATTTTCATGTTATCTACATCAACTTCATTATCTTTTGTTAATAGTCCAAAAACAAAACCTTTAATTTTTGATTTATTGAATTTTTTAATATCACTAATTAATAACTTCATATCTTTTTTGTTAGTTACAAAGTTATCAGATTTTCTTCTAATCATGATCACAACATTACTATTAGACTTTTTAGTAGAATAATCTACTAATGTCTTAGTAGGAGTATATCCTCCAAGTTCTAAATGACTACATAACTCAATTCTTTCAGCACCTTTTTTATAAGCTGAATCTATTTCTTTTTTTGTTTCTACACAAGCTTCTCTAATAATTGGCATAATGTGATTATTATATTTTTTAAATAAAAAAAATACCCATTTTGTGTATAATTGTATTTGCACATATCAGCCACTCAATATAATTTTGAGTTAAATTGATAGGTAAGCTGTTACAAGTAAGTATGCTGAAATGCCGAAAGTATTAGTATCAATTTACCCAACTAGGATTAAAATCAGTCTCTTATGTGCATTACACATAAGGAGTTATATAAATGTCAAGATATACAAAAAGTATTTTTAAGAAATCTAGAAGATTAGGTTTTTCTATTTTAGAAGATAACAAGGAATTCTTAAAAGGAAAGAAAAGAACATATGCCCCTGGTCAACATGGTGCAGATAAACACAAAATTTCAGGTTATGGTCAACAATTACAAGAAAAGCAAAAACTTGCTTTAATGTATGGAATGAATGACCGTCAATTTAGAAGATTATTCCAAATTGCTAAGAAAATGAAAGGTTCTACAAGTATGAACTTATTAATTGTATTGGAATCTAGATTAGACAACTTAGTTTACCGTATGGGTTTTGCTAAAACAAGACGTGCAGCAAGACAAATGGTAAGCCATGGTCACATTCTTTTAAATGGTAAAAAATGTTCAATTCCTTCAGCAATTGTTCCTTTAAATTCAACAATTGAAGTTAAAGAAGCTTCAAAGAAAATGGCAGCATTAGCTGAAAATGAAACAAGAGGTACTCTTCCATTTGTTAAAACTGATTTTGCCAAACTTTCTGGTCAATATGTAAGATATCCAGAAAGAAAAGAACTTAACCAAGAAATCAACGAAACATACGTAGTTGAATGATTCAACCGTTAATAATTTAACTAAAAAATCTCACCATAAAAGTGAGATTTTTTAGTGCACTTTACCACACATATTTTTTATTAGAAACATAATAATATATGGAAAGTTAGATATATATATCTAACTTTCCATAAAACTAAAATTACAATAAATACAAGGAAAAATTAATTATGAAAAAAATATTAAAATCAATAATGAGTTTAACTTGTGGCCTAGGAGTGGTAGGAGCAGTTTCTGCTTCAATGACTTCATGTGGTTGCAATAAAACAAACAATTCTAATAAAAAAGTTATTAGATCTAACCCTAGAATTCACAAAAGGCCAGAGCAAAAATCTGAACCAACAACAAATCTAGTTAGTGTATAAGATTATAGGTTAAATGATTGAACACTAAAAAAAACTCAGAAATCAGAAGAGTTAATTCCCAATGAAAATGGTGCGATGTATCTACTTGATGATCTAGTAAATAAACAAGATCAAAAAATAATGACTCTAACAAGCAAACGAATCATTATGTGCGCTTTCATGGGAAAATATGGTCGAACTTTATCCTGCATGATTTGTTTAAAGATCAATATATTTCTCTAAACAAAATTGTTTAATAGACAAAGAAATCCTTTCACAGGGATTTTTTTTGTTTTGTAGGGATGACCATCTTTTTGCACCAGGTGTATTTTGGAAATAAAATATACTTGTACTATTTAAAAACTCCCAGGATGTACTAAATCCTGAGAGCAAATAATAGTACACCTACGAAATGAAAGCCAGGTGTACATGAGTTATTTTAGGTTACTAAGAAGAAATTTATTCAAAATTAATACAAAATTAAAAACTATTGAATTGCTAATTTTTGATCAATTCAATAAGATTAATGAAAAATTTAGAGATTTTCTTGACTTTTATGATCAAAAATACGAATTATTTGACTCAAAACCAACAGATAAAGAAATCTCTGCCGAATTAGAACAAGTTAAATAATTAATTAGTTTGGTTTGCATAGAGAGCAATTTTTATTCCATCAAATATTGATACAATATTTGGCGTATAAGCATATGCATTTATTTCATACTTGTTTATATCATCATCAAGCGTCATTTCTCCTAGTTTCATATATCGGTGGAATTTTGCATCGTCAATGCAGTTAAATCCAACCATAAATGTAGTCCCGTCTTGTTGTGACTCGTCTCCTGCTTTAGGATTAAAACTAACACGAGTAGAATAAAATGTTGTAGATGAATCAGCAGTAATATTGTAGTCTAAAGTTTGGTCTTCGTCATCGTAATTTTTGAATTTTGAATGGAAGTTTGCATCAAAACCGCAAGTGAAAATTCATCTATTGTTTACGTCATCAAAAACATAATGACTTAAATTAAAATTATTAATTTTTCATGTAAATTCAGCAGTAGAATTGTTCCAATAAGAAATTGAAGATTCAGGGTCCGCTGATGGTTGGTCTATTCCTATTGTTGCCGCCATCATATAAAGAGGAAATGTTAATAAAGAAAATTTAATAAAATTACTTATGTTTTCTTCATTTTCACATATGTCATTAAAAACTCGATTTAAATAATTGGCATCACTGCCATCTATTTCTTCATCACCATTTCTATAATCTTTATCTTGGATTAAACCAAAATGGTTTATGTATTCAGTATCAAAACTTGTAAATTCATAAACAGATCTCATATCATCCAAATAATTTCTTGCTTTATTTGAGCATGAACACGAAGAGTTTATGAACGGAATTGTTGCTTCAATTCCTTTTATTACTACTTCATGTGGTAGTAATAAAACAAACGATTTATCATTAAGCTATAGTGGATGAACAACTCTTGCTATAAGTACATTAGAACCTAATAATGTTTATGATGGTGCATTCAGTCTTCTTTTTAAAAAAGGTGAAAAACACGATTATCAATATGAAATACTTGATTCTAAGGGAAATTTAGCAAATAATCCAATAATTGGTGTTTTAACATTAGATGGCCAAGATAAAGTTATTGCAAATTATGTAGGTCAAAAACCTGGAGAATATTCTTACAAAATAGAAGCTTTTTATACAGAGAATGGTACTAAGCATACATCAAATTTAATTGATTTTACTTGTTATTTATGTGAATGAGATGAAGAATATATTCCTTTATCATATTTTAATTTTACATCTTCAGAAATGGGTCCAAAACTTGTTGGTCCATCATCTTCTATGTCTCTTGATGAGTTACAAAATTACAACACTTTTTGTGTACCATATTTCATAACTAGAATTTCTGGCAAAGCCTTTAATGGTGTAAATTTTAGTTCTGAAACTAATTTGATTTTTCAAGATGGCAATCTATTAAAGGAAGTTGGCCAATTTGCATTCTTTAATGCCACAATTAAAACTGCTGATTTTAGTAATTGTTTAAATCTAGAATCAATAGAAGAAAAAGCATTTTTAAGTTGTCCAAACTTGACACAAGTTGTTTTTCCTCAAAATGATAAATTTACAGTAATCTCTTCTTCTTGCTTTTGAAATTGTACTAGTTTAACTTCTGTTACATTTCCTGATCAAATAACTACAATAGGTGATCAAGCATTCTTAAATTGTAAAAGTCTAACTCAAATTAACTTGTCTAAAAATTTATCTACAATTTCAAATTTAGCGTTTTCAATTTGCACTAGCTTAGAAGAGATAAATTGAGCTGAGAACTCAAATACAAATCTTTCTACAGGCTTTGCATCATTTGCGAGTGATAATTCACTTACTTCTATTACTTTTCCATCAAATTTAACAGTGATTGGTGAAGAATCATTTAGTGGATGCACAAATTTAGAAAGTATTACTCTTCATGGTAATATAAAAGAAATTGATGAAGCAGCATTTAGATCAGATACAAAATTAAGTAATGTATTGTGATCTGATCTTTGTTCACTTGATGACATAACTATTGGTGATTATGCTTTTATGTCAATTAGCTCTAGTGGTTTAGTAAACACTATTGGTGATTCAACAATTACTGCAAGCGAATTGTTAAATTGGTTACAAGGAAGACCATCATTACCTCCCGTGCCAAAAGGTAACTTTCCAACAACTGGTTGAACTTATCCAGAAGAATAAGTCAAATTATATTTATAAAAGACATTTAACATAATTGAAACGAAGATTTGTATTAAAGTCTTCGTTTTTATTAGTAAATTTAGGTATTTCTCTAACTTTAATTTGTAAATATTTAATCTTTATATATAATATGTATACATTTAGCTACTATAACAATAGTTAAATGAATTCTTTGCCTAACATTAGGCATTTCCCATAAAGGAGGATTATAACTATGGCGAAATACGAAATTATGCTATTAGTTGATGGTAATCTTGATGAAGCTGGTGCAAAATCAGCAATTAAAGATTTAACTGCACTATTTAGCAAACAAAAAGACTATAAAGAAACATCTTTAGGTCTTAAAGATCTTGCTTACAAGATCAACGGCTTATCTAAAGCTTGATATATTCAATTAAACTTTTCTTTAGAAGATGCAGAAAAAATTGCAGAATTCAGAAGATTAACTTTAATTGACAAAGCAGTAATTAGACACTTAATCATTAATCTTGAAAAAGATTATGGTGCTAATGCTATGAAAAACGAAAAGAAAGTTAAACGTAGCAAAGCAAAAGCTATTAAATATAAAGAAAGAATGGCTAAAATTGCTGCTGAAAGAGAAGCAAAAGAAAAGCAAATGCAAGAATTAAAAGATATTAATTCTTTAGCTGAAAAACCATCTAAATAATATGAATAAAGTATTTTTAGTTGGTCGTTTGGTAGCTGATCCAACTGCTTCAACTACCCAAAGAGGTGTTCAACAATCTAAGATCACTGTTGCTGTAAGCAATAACAAACAAAAAGATGAAACATACTTTTTTCCTTGTATTGCTTGATCAAACCCAGCAAACTTTATTAATACCTTTTTAAAAAAAGGTGATCTTGTAGCAATTGATGGTCAATTAACTAGAAGAAGTTACATCTCAAAGCAATCAGGTCAAACTGTATATACAACTGAAATTATTGTGGATACAATTAATTCTATTGGTTCAAAAAAACAAAATAATGAATTTGCTAATGCTTCAGTTGAACAGAAGCAATCTATAGATTCTGCTTTTTCAACTAATGTTGTTACTAACAAGCAACCATCTGAACAAAAGATAGCAAATCCAAAATTTGATAACAATGATGAAATTGAATGATTTGATGAATTAAATGAAGGAGACAAATAATATGGAAAACAAACAAACAACAAATAAACAACCACGTAAATTTAAAACATTCTTACGTAAAAAACCATGTGTGTTATGTCAACAAGGTGTCAACTATGTTGATTACAAAGATGTTGAATTATTATCAAAATACATCTCATACAATGGTAAAATTTTGCCTAGAAGAATAACTGGTTGTTGTGCTAAGCACCAAAGAATGATTGCTAATGCAATCAAACGTGCTAGAATAGTTGCTTTATTACCATTCATTAAAGAATAGTTGATGGTATGCCAAATCAAAATTGAGTAAAAATTGAGAAAAATGGCTTTGAAAAAGCTAATTACCCAATTATTAAAAAATTTTTATTAGGATTATTAGCAGGATTTTATGTAGGAATTGGTTTTAGCGCTATGCTAATAATCAATGGAACATGTGGCGATACAGGAATTGGAAAATTTCTTGGTGGAGCAATCTTTTGTTTAGGAATCTTAATGTGCATGTTCGTTAGTGCAAGTTTATATACAGCAAACTGTAGTATTTATTCATGTGTAATTAAGAAAACAATAAAAAGAAGAGTATTTTATCTTGATTTACTTGTTACACTATTAGGTAACTGAGTAGGTTCTATTCTAATTGCTGCAATGATGTACGGAATTGGTAGTCAATTCGATAAATTCCAAACAATTATTGATCAAATAGCATCAGTTTCGCAAGCTAAAGTAGACCTTGCATTTTGAAAAACATTCTTGTCTGGAATCATTACTAATGTATTAGTAATCGCTTGTGTAATTTCATTACTTATTTGAGACAATAAGATTGTTGGTTGATTAACAACATTGGTAATGATTACTGGATTTGCAATTTGTGGTTTTCAACACGTAGTTGCCAACCAATTCATCACAGCATTAGGTGGTTTCTATGGGGATTTAGGCGGAGATAGAGTTGGTAAAATTTTCTATAACTGTTTAATACCATCTGCACTTGGTAACTGAGTTGGCGGAGTTGGATTAATCTTAATTTATTGATTAATTTGAGATAAATTTAACGTTAAAAAACAAAAAACATCTAAAAAAAGTAAAAGTAAGGAGTAAATATGAAAGTAATTTTAAAAAAAGAAGTTAAAGGTTTAGGTAAATCTAATGACATTGTTAATGTAAAAGATGGTTATGCTAAAAACTATTTATTTAAGAATGGTTTAGCAGTAACTGTTAATGAGAAATCAATGGCTGAATTAAATATAGTTCTTAAGAAACAAGCTGATTTAACTCAAGAGTTAATTGAAAAAGCAAATCAATTAAAAGAAAAGATTGAAAAAATCACTCTTGACTTTACTTTAAAAGCAAACAATGATAAAGCTTTTGGTGCAATATCAACTACTCAAATTATCGATATGTTGGAAAAAAAACACAAGATTAAAATTGATAAGTATATGATTAACAACCAAGACAAGAAATTTGATCTTGGGGTTCATATCATCCAAATTGAACTATACAAAGGTATTGTTGCAAAGCTTAACATAGATGTTAAAGCTGAATAATTTTTAGTATTGAATCATGTTAAATTTTAATGAAAAATCAATTAGTGCATTAGAAAGAAAAGTAATTAGTGATGTTCTAAACGACTCTGAAGTTTTAGAAAATATTACTAACAAACTTGATCCGCAAGATTTTCTAATTAAAGAATTAGGAATCATTTTTAGTGTTGCTCAAACTTTAAATAAAGAATCTAAATCTGTTGATCCACACACTGTGATTAATTACATAGATAATCACAATGAATTACAATTTGACAACTATAGTGATATCATCATTTCTTTGTACAATCAATACACTACATCTATTGATGTAGACGATCATGTTGATTTGATTAAGAATGCATCTATTAAAAGAAAATTAGATGCTTTTGCAGCAAAGATTGTTGAGACTAAATTTGATGCAACATCTTTTAATGATCAAATGTTTAATGTCGAACAAGAATTTATTTCAATTACTGGAAGTAAAAAGAACATTAAACTTAAAAAGATTTCAGATGTTACTACAAGTTATCAAGAAAAATTAAATACTATCTTAAGTGCAAGTGAAAATGGTTTTTTTGGTACACCTTCAGGCTATCGTGATATTGATAAGATTACTAATGGGTTTCAACCGGGTGATTTGATCATTTTAGCTGCACGTCCTGGTATTGGTAAAACTGCTCTTGCCTTAAATTTCTTATTAAATGCCGCTAACGACATTAGAAAAAGACAAAAAACTGATCCGAATGTTAAAAAAGATGTTGTTGTAATGTTCTCATTAGAAATGGGGGCTGAACAATTATGTCAAAGATTAATTTCTATTGATTCAGTTATTAATCTTTCTTACCAAAATTTAAGAAAATTACCAGCTAGTGATTGACATTCATTCACTGAATCAATTACAAAGATTAATGAATTACCAATTTTAATTGATGATTCATCTGATATATCAATTCTTGATATTCAATCACAATTAAAACAAATTAGCAATAACTACAATATTAAATTAGTAATTGTAGACTATTTACAATTACTTCGTGGTCCAAAAACAAGTGGACAAATTAATCGTCAACAAGAAGTAGCGTTCATTTCAAGAATGCTTAAATCTATTGCAAGAGACCCTAAAATTAATACACCAATTATTGCTATCGCTCAATTATCTCGTGCAATTGAGCAAAGAAAAGGCGAACGTCCAATCCTTTCAGATTTAAGAGAATCTGGAGCCATCGAACAAGATGCTGATCTTGTAACTTTTATTAGTTACAAGAATAATGATCAATTTAATGAATTTAGTAATGATCAAGATCAACCAATTATTGATGGTGGCAATGAGCAAATTTCAAATGCTGATGCATTAGAAAATAGATGTCCAACTGTTGAGTTTGCTATAAGCAAACACCGTAATGGGCCTACTGGAGTTGTAGAATTAACCTTTCATAAAGAATTTGGTAAATATATGGAGATTGAAAAACCCAATAAATAATTAATATAATTAGATAGTTATGAAAAAAAGTAAAAAAAATAGTTTGATTGGTGTGATATGTTTATGTGGCACATTAGGTGCATCTACATTAACATTAACATCATGTGGCAAAGTATCACAATGATACTTACCAGTTGTTTCAGGTGGTTCTAGCAATGAAAACGGGCCTTTCCACAGTAGTTTTAAAAATTCTGAAGGAAAATACAAAGACGTTGATGGTGGTATCTTAAGCTACATCCAATCTAACTATAGTTATTACATTGATCCTTCTTCATCTGGTTCATCAGCTACTAGTGTTTATTCATTTGCAGATCCACATGACTTTTCTAAAGAATATAAATCAACTGATACTATTGACACATATAGTAAGCAATGATTAAGTGGTTCTGATAAGAAATTATCAACCGTTTTGTACAAAACAAAAGATGGTGACACTACTACAAATCATTTTGACCAAAGAAATTGAAATATGCTTACTACTGCTCAAGCAATAAATTCAATTACATCTAATGTTTCCCAACTAATTTCATATATGTTGTATTATGAATTACACTTAGTTAATTCATATATAGCTGATTCTGATCAAACAAAATTAAACCAATTATTTGGTGATGAAATTAATTTTGGTAGTAAAGGTGATGCAAGTTTTAATGACTTCTTCGAATTTAACTTCAATTTAGCAAACTTAATGTCTGATTCTGGTTCGCATGTTAAGTTTGGACAATCATCATGTAATATCGATATTACATCTCATTTAAATAATAAAGATAATGCGCTAGGTTTCTTAACATATGAAGGTTCAGAGTCTGAAACTGATGGAATGTTAAATCCTGATTATGCATATGTTGATAAAACAGATCAAGACACTTCAGTTGAACCTGCAAAAACAATTGTTAAATCTTATCATTCTATTCCATTTATTTTTGATGTTGATAATTTATCATTCTCATACTACGATCCATTAACATCTAATAAAAGTTTCTTACCTCAATCATGATTAATTGACAATGAAGGAATTGTCAATAAGAAGATTAAATCTTCTTCTGCATGAAACAAATATGAAAAAGTTACTGGTCAGCCTAAACAAATCAGTTCATTAACATGAGATGTTGAATTGAACAACACTAACACTCAAGGTTTAAACTTAAGCCAATTCGTTCAAAAAGAACCTACACTTAAGAACATTAATAATATTAAACCTTCTTCTTTTATTGGTTTAGCTTCATATTTTGTTGAAGAAGTGACTCCTAATGAAGGAGATGACAAAACCATCATAAGAACCCCTGAATTTAGTCAAGTATTAGGGATTTATCCTGCATACTTCTTGCAAGATGATGCTGTCTTTAATCAAAAAGATGATGACCATCCAGATATTTATTTATTAAACAAACAAAAACTAGATGACAAAATGAAAGATTTGGTTACTTTCTTAACAGAAAGAAATTCTAAACCAGATGACCCAAGAAATGGTGTTAAATATTTCTTCTCATCATATAACGATTCAAAATGAACTGCTGATGCTAGCAAAATTTTTGTAAAACAAAAATAATGCAAATTAATGTTCACACTTCTTGAAAACAAATTATTGAGGAGCAGTCAAAACTTGAATATTGAAAACAATTAGAGATTCAAGTAGATAGTGCATATGCGCATAATGTGTGCTATCCTCCTAAAGAATTAATCTTTAAATGTTTTGACTATTTTAATTTTGATCAAACAAAGGTAGTAATCATTGGTCAAGATCCTTATTACATTCCAAAAATGGCTAATGGACTAGCATTTAGCACATCAAATGATAAATTACCTAGGTCTTTGATAAACATTTTCAAAGAGCTTAAGAATGATGTTGGGGTAGTAAGAAGTAGTGGCGATCTATCGGGCTGAGCAAAACAAGGGGTTCTATTGCTTAATAACTCACTATCTGTTACTCAAATCTTACCGAATTCTCACTTAAAATTTGGTTGAAACACTTTTACTAACAACATTATTAAAGAGATTGATAGTAAGCTAAATGGAGTAGTTTTTGTTTTATGAGGCAACTTTGCAAAAACAAAAATTGATTTGTTAACTAATAAAAATAATTTTGTGTTAACTGCATCACATCCTTCTCCACTAAGCGCATCAAATGGATTTTTCGGATGTAAACACTTTTCTAAAATTAATAAAATTTTGTTAGAAAATAACAAATCACCCATTAATTGATAAGTGTATATATATAATAATTAATATATGTTTTTAGAGGTTGGACAGCATCTTACTGATTCTGCATCAAGCAAAGCACCACTTTCTGGTAATGTAGTCATTGCCATTTTTTCTGCTTTCTTATTAGCAACCATATTCATACTGTTTATTAAAAAAATTTGCTATCGTTTATTTTTAAATAAAAGATATTACATTTTCCCAAAAATGAGTGTAAAAGGAATTACCAATGTAGCAATGGTAATTTCTATTTCCATTGCTGCTATTATTTTATTAACATTCTTAACAGCAGGATTCATGGCTATAATTTTTAGAGCTTATCCTGGATGAAGAGCAACAATCGAAGGTATTCTAATTAAGATTGGTGGATTATTGTTCGGTCCAATTATCGGTGTGTTTGTTGGAGCATTTACAGATCTATTAACTGTTGCTATGACTGCAGGAATGTTCCATTATGGTTACTTTGTGGTTGCTATTTCATATGGATTTTTTTCAGGAATTGTTAGAACAATTATTAACCTTTCTAATAAACGTGAATTGCCATTCTTGTTTTTGTCTACACTATTCATTACTTTTATTTATGGTTCACTAATAATCTTTATTAACTACACAGGTAGCACATATACTCTTCAAATATTAGGGTATGACATGGTCTTCAGCAAAGAAGTAATGTTAGTGATTTTCGCTTGTTTGTTTACCGCAGTGCTTGTAGGATTATGAGTATGCTCATTGGTATTTGATTTCTGAAAAATTGTTTATTGATTTGCTAACTGAATCTACAAAATCAAATACAGTTTACCTATTAAAAGATTTAGAAGAAAGCTAATGCGTAGTTCTAATTCTCAGAAGGTAGCTGATGATAATCTAAATTGGGTCGTAAACAAAGAAGCTAAAAGGTTAGCTTCTTTAAAAAATGTTAATTGTTTAGAAAAAAAGATTGATTTTAATAAAACCACTTTGTGGTTTAACTACTTTGCTCCTGTATTTGTCACAGTGTTTGCATGTGAAGCGGTTGTGGAAGTATTTATCATGCCTGTGTTTGACATTGATGTTTCTGCATTACCATACGATTATTGATTTGCATTTAGATTATTTATGTTGACTATAATGATACCAATTAACATATTGGTAATCTTCCCAATCTATCGAATTGTTTGCCCTTCTATGAAGTACAACTATCAAAAAGATTTATCCGAAAGTATCTACGTACCATTTAACATTGACTAATCACTATGAACAAAATTACTAAAGAACAAATTAAAGAAATCGCCCACAATCATTATTTTGATATCGATGATCAACTTTTAAATGTCATTTATTCAGACTATTTAAAGTTCATTAATGAACTTTCTGTTTATGATAACTTTAATCTTAATGATGTTTTACCGACTGATTATTGCGTTGAGCAATCTTGTTCTTCTCTTAGAGAAGACACTCCTGTTATTCAAAAAAATCCTGAGGAATTTATTAAAAACGCTAAGAATAAATTTGGCAAATATATAGTAGTTAAATAGTTATGAAGAAGTCTTACATTTTAAAGAATTATGAGAACTTAAAGAATAATAATGTATCTATTGATACTTTAGTTAATGACTATCAACAAAACATTAGTAAAATTGCTTCTTCTAATTCTATCATTACTAATTGTAATGATTTACAAAAAGAATTTAAATTATCAGATAATTTATTATCTGGATGTTTATATTCATTAAAAGACAACATTATTACTAAAGGGATAAAGACCACTGGTGGTTCTTTATTTTTAGAAAATTTTATTCCTCCTTATGATTCAACAATCTATGGTTTATTAAAACAATCTGGCGCTATCTTAACATCTAAGTCTAATTTAGATGAATTTGGAATGTCAGGCACAGGATTAGATTCTGGGTTTGGTATGGTAAAGAATATTCTAGATCAATCTAGAATAACTGGTGGTTCTTCTTCAGGAGCTGTTAATTTGGTGGCTTCAGGTTTAATTCATTTTGCAATCGGATCAGATACAGGAGATTCAGTAAGAAGACCAGCATCATTTTTAGGGGTTGTTGGTTTTAAACCAACATATGGATTAATTTCTCGTTACGGAGTGTTACCTTATGCTCCTTCATTAGATCATTTAGGAATTATCACAAGAAGTGTAACAGATATTGCTGTTGTCGCTGACCAAATATGTAAATTTGATCCAAAGGATTACACAAGTCAAAAGTTGGAACATAACTTTTATAAAGATTTAAAAGAATTGAAACACATGAATATCTCTGTCATTAAAGGCATCGAAAAAGATATTTGTGAAAACGAAAGAAAAATATATTTAACTATCTTAAATATATTAAAAGAAAGTGGACATTACATTATTGAAAAAGAAGTAGATAATAATCTACTTAATGCAATTAATCCAACATATAAAATCATTAGCAACATCGAAGGTTTAAGTTCCTATGGTTCATTTACTGGAATTCCTTTTGGAAGCGATTTAGGAGCAAATGGTTATAAAAATATTCTATTAAAGAATAGAAACCAATTCTTTAATAACCAAGTTAAAAGAAGATTGATTATTGGTGCATGTACTATTGCTGATCCTAAATTTAATCAAGTATTCCAACAAGCTAAAAAGGTTCGTACATTATTAGTTAATTTATCTAATAATTTATTAGATAATGTAGATTGCTTATTGCTTCCTTCTGCTTCATCAATCGCCCCTAAAATTAATGATGTTTTGTCAGGAAAATACAGCGGTACTAATGCAGACGCTGCATTAGTCTTAGCAAACTTTGCCGGATTACCTTCAATTACTGTTCCTGTGGGTAAATATAACAACATGCCATGAGGAATTAATGTCACTTGCAAACAAAACCATGATCAAGATGCCTTAAATGCCGCTTTAACTATTGAGAATTTAATAGGAGGTAATAATGAATAATTTTAAACCTACCATTGGAATTGAAGTTCATATTGCCTTAAACACAAATTCAAAGATGTTTTCTCCATCTAAGAATTTCCATACCGATCCTATCAATACAAACATCAATGAAATTGATTTAGCTTTGCCAGGAATCTTACCTAGTGTTAATAAAGCGGCTGTTATTAAAGCCATTCAGTTGGCATCTGCATTAAAAATGCAGATTGATTCTAATGTTAGATTTGATCGTAAGAATTATTACTATCAAGATTTACCAAAGGGATTTCAGATTACTCAACAATTTTATCCTATTGGTAGAAAAGGAATCATTAATATTGGTACTTCTTCAATTGGTGTAGAAAGAATACATATAGAAGAAGACACTGCTAAGCAGTTAACAATTGAAGGTAATCTATGTTTAGATTACAACCGTGCTGGTGTGCCTTTAATTGAAGTTGTTTCTAGACCTGATATTCATTCTTCAAAGGAAGCTTATGAATACTTAAGAAATTTAAAAAGAATTGTATCCTTTTTAAATATTTCGGATGCAAAAATGGAAGAAGGTTCGCTTCGTGCTGACATCAACGTATCAGTAGCACCATATGGTGCTAGCAAATTAGGCACTAAAGTAGAAATTAAGAATGTTAACTCATTCAACAATGTAATGAAAGCAATTGATTATGAAATTGACAGACAAACTAAATTGTTATTGTCAAATAATTTAGTAGAGCAACAAACTCGTAGATGAGATGACACTACTAAATCGACTGTATTTATGCGTGGTAAATCTAACGTTGAAGAATATTATTATTTTGCTGAACCTAATATTATTAATATTAGACTTGATGATCAATTTGTTAATGATGCAATTAAAAACATTAATAAAACTCCTGCAATCATTAATGATGAATTAAAGAATTTAAAAATTAACGGTCCTCTAATTGAACAATTACTTGATGATTACAATCTATATAAAATCTTTGACGTTGTTGTTAAGAAAACAAATAACCCTAACCAGGCAATTACATGAATAGTTGTAGAACTAGTTGCTTTATTAAAAAAACAAAACAAGAATATTGAAAATGTAAATCTACTAACAATTGACTACATTATTGAAATGATCCAATTATTTAATGAAGGTAAAATCAATGGCAAACAAGCTAAAACTATTTTTGAAAAAATAGTTTTAGAAAATAGAAATCCTAAAGATTTAATTGAACAATTAGGATTTAAACAAATAACTGATGAGAAAGTTATTGAAGAGTATTTAGTTAAGATAATTACTGATAACAAATCAATGCTAGATCAATATGAATCTCGTCCTGAAAGAGTAGAAAAATTCTTTATTGGTCAATTAATGAAGCAAACCCACGGTCAAGTTAACCCTGTAATCGCTACAAAGATATTGCAAAAACTAATTTCAAATAAATAATTTTTATATAATATATTCATTATGAAAGCTAAATCAAACAAATCAATGTGTATTGGATGTGGTGCTTGCACTGCAGTATGTCCTGTTGGTGCTATCTCTATTGGTGCAGATGGCAAAGCAGAAATCGATCAAAATAAATGTGTAGGATGCGGTGCTTGCAAAGAAACTTGCCCTATTTCTGCAATCGATGTTAAATAAGACTCATATAATTGGCCATCGTGGCATTCCTTCAAACCCAGATGTATTGGAAAATACATATGAGTCTTTTTTATTAGCTGCTAAAAGCACTCATGATGGAATTGAAACAGATATTTGACCAACTAAGGATAATCAATTAGTTTGTTGCCATGATGCTAGACCATTTAAAAGATCTTTTAAAAAGATCTACAGCTTGACTTATAAACAAATAAAAAAGAAAAAACTACATGGTTCTTTTAATTACCCAAGAAACGAACCTGGACTATTTTCTAAAGGTTTAAAAACCCCTCAAAGAGTCCCGTTATTTGAAGATTTCTTGAACATTTGTAAGCAATTTAATAAAATTGCTCTTGTTGAAATTAAAAATGATTCCCAATGAAAAGAATCTAATCAAGGAATTTGAAATATGGATAGAATTGACTCCATTATTACTTTAGTGAATAAAGTTAAATTCCCTTTTGATAAATTATGATTCATATCATTAGATAATGAATTATTAATCTTTATGAAAAATAAATATCCATTTATTCAAATCATGCCAATAGTTGATCCCAAAAACAAGATTGTTGAATATAGAGATCCAAAATTCTTTTTAGATCGTAACTATTCAATCGATGTTGGAGATTATTACTCTTCATCAACTAAGGATTGAGGAATAATAATTAACAAAGAATTAGTTGATCAATTTCATGCTAAAAATCTAATGATTGGTGCATGAACAATAAATGAAGAAGAAAGAGCAAGATTATTAATCTCTTTTGGAGTAGATTTCATTACTACAGATTATTGCTGTAATAAATAAAAAATCCATAGCATTGCTATGGATTATATTTTTAATGGTGCCGACTATCGGAATCGAACCAACAACCTACTGATTACAAGTCAGTTGCTCTGCCTATTGAGCTAAGTCGGCATAAACAATAAGAAAATTATAACTATAAATGAGTGTTTTAATTTAATTATTGTTTAGATATTATTTTATTAATGACTTCCCAGTCATTTCATTAGGAATATTTATTCCTAAATATTTTAAAATAGTTGGAGCAATATCACATAATGCACCACGTTCTTGTGATAGCTTACAATCTTTATCAGTCACTATAAACGGAACTGGATTTGTAGTATGTTTAGTAACTACATTACCTTCTTCATCTCTCATAACATCAGCATTACCATGATCAGCAGTAATGAACATAGTCATTCCTGATTGACTAACCTTATCATAAATTCTACCTATTTGAGCGTCTACTGTTTCAATTGCTTTAATAGTTGCATCTAAATTGCCAGTGTGACCAACCATGTCACCGTTAGCAAAGTTAACAATGATAACATCAGTTTTATCCATTTCATTAAGTAACTTATCAGTTACTTCTAAAGCTGACATTTCAGGTTGTAAATCATAAGTCGCTACTTTTGGTGAATTTACAAGAATCTTTTTTTCATTAGGAAAATCAATTTCTTTTCCACCATCAAAGAAGAATGTAACATGTGCATATTTTTCTGTTTCAGCAATTCTTAATTGTTTTAAGTTGTAATTAGCTAATACTTGACCAAAAGTGTTTTTAATCACTTGTGGAGGATAAGCTACCATTGAAGGAGTAATTCCTTCATAGTTCATCATTGTAACAAAGAATAAGTTAATTTTAGAAACACTTGGTTTGTAATCATAATATAAAGAACCATAAATGACATGAGACAATTGTCTTGCACGATCTGGTCTAAAGTTTGCAAAGATAACTGCATCATTATCGTTTAAAGCAATTTCATTTTGTGAGTATTTATTATTAACTGCAGGAACTAAGAATTCATCAGTAGTGCCTTTTTGGTATGAATCAGAAATATATTTGATTGGATCATCAAATTTATTTGATGATTGACCAATAATTGCTTGGTAAGCTTGGTCTACTCTTTCCCATCTTTTGTCGCGATCCATTGCATAGTAACGTCCTGAGATAGTTGCTAATTTACCATTGCATTCGTTTAATTTATCAATGATCTTTGGTAAATCATTAATTAATGATTTAGGATCAACATCTCTTCCATCTGCAAAGCAATGAAGAATAGGTTGAACATCATTTTTCTTAGCTAATTCTATTAATGCTAAAATATGAGAAAGGTTAGAGTGAACTCCGCCATTTGAACATAAACCTAAAATGTGAAGTTTAGAATTATTTTGTTTAACATGTTCAATTGCTTTTTTAAAAGCAACATTTTCGAAGAATTTACCATCTTCTAACTCTTTGTTAATTAATGATAAACCTGTATAGACTACTCTTCCAGCACCAATATTTAAATGCCCGACTTCAGAGTTACCCATTTGGCCTTTAGGTAAACCAACGTATTCTTCACTAGCATTTAAAGTAGTGTGTGGATATAAACTTAATAATTTATCAATGTTTGGTTTGTTAGCTAATGCTACAGCATTATTTTCTTTTTTATTATTTAACCCATAGCCATCCATGATGACTAAAATTGCTTTTTTATTTGACATATTATTTTTTGTTTTTAACAGGTTTGTTGTATTCAGGGCAAGCTTGAATGATACTATATAAAGATTTAGCAACCATTGAAGCTCCACCAATTAATCCACCATCAACATTATCAAGAGCTAATATTTCTTTAGCGTTTTCAGGTTTTAATGAGCCTCCATATAGAATGTGGATTAAATCAGCTTTCTTTTTAAATATAGAAGTTAAAATCTTTCTAATTTCTGTACAAACTGTTTTAATTTCATTAATTGTCGGAGTTATACCTGTACCAATAGCTCAAATTGGTTCATATGCAATAATTACATTTTTCGCTTTATCAGCTGGAATGTTTTTAGTATCTGCTTTAATTTGTTGTTTTAAAACTTGAATAGTTTTCTTAGCTTCATATTCAGCTAATGATTCACCAATACAAATAATTGGAATCATATTTGTTCTAAAAGTTTTAATGCTTTAGCATTAATCATAGTATCAGATTCATGCAAGAATTGTCTCACTTCTGAATGACCTAAAATTACATAGTTAATATCAAATTCTTTTAATTGAGAATAAGAAATTTGCGAAGTGTATGCGCCCTTATCGATAGGAGATGCATTTTGAGCACCAATAATCGCTGGTTGTTTTAATAAACTTCTTGTAGGTAGAATACCTAAAAAAGTAGGAGCAACACCAAATTGAATTTTAGTGTTTTTTAGTTTTTTATCTCTAGCGATTAATTTGTTAAATTCCTTACAAAAAGTTTCAGTTTGATTGTAAGTCATGTTCATTTTTCAGTTTCCAAAAATGAATTTGTTAAGTTTAGCCATTTGTAAATACCTCAATTAATAATAATTAATAATAATTAATAATTATTATAACTATCCATACAAATTATGATGATGTATTAGTACACAAAATAAAAAATTACTTCAATATTGAAGTAATTACTTTATTAACTTGTTCTAAGTTTTTGTTTAAGGTAAATTTATCTTTTGCATACAAGTTGTAATAAACCTTGAATATCGGTTCAGTTCCTGAAGCTCTAAATCTAATTCAATTATTACCTTCTAATAATCAATCTAAACAATCGCCTTGAGTATTTCAGTAAACTTTAACAAGTTTATATGGTCCAACTTTTGGAGCTTTAAATTTCTTTAGAGCAGTTAATTTGGTTTTAACAACAGATTTTCAATTAATAACTTTTGAATAGTTATAAGGAATTGTTTGTCCATATCAATAACCATATTTAGGGTAAATAACTTTTTCTAGGATATCAACAAGGTCCATTTTTCTTGAAATATATTTTGAATATATTTCTAGTGCTAAAGCACTTGCTGTAAATGAATCTTTGTCTCTATTAATAGTAGTATTCAGCGCTCCAATAGCTTCTTCAAAAGCAACTACTAGATCTTTTCTGTTTTCCATGAAAGAAATCAATGCTCCCATTCATTTAAAGCCAGTTCCTGTACGGTAGATCTTTGCTTTAAAGTCTGCACAAATTTTATCAATTAAATTTGTTGATACTCATGAAGAAACAACATATGGTTGTTTTTTAAATTCCTTATTATTTAACACATATCATGTGTAAATAATTCCCATTTCATTACCAGTCATTAATCTTCATTTACCTTCATGGTTGATCATAACGGCCATACGATCAGCATCTGGGTCAACTCCAATAATTATTTTCGCATTATTCTTATTAGCATATTTGATTGCTAAATCAAATGATTGAATTAATTCTGGGTTAGAAGAAGGAGAATGGCTAAAATATGAGTCAGCATAGCATTGTTCTTCTACAGGAATAATGTTAAATCCTAATGAAGCTAAGAATTTAGGAAGTAATTTGCATGCAGTGCCATGGTGACCTGTAAAGATAATAGGAAATGTTTTAGTAGCTTTTAAAACATTCTTATCAATAATTACATTTTTGGCTGCTGATAAATATTTATTTACTATATCATCTTCCAAATAAGTAATCATATCTAATTTAGGTTTATACTCAATGCTTAATATATCTCTTGGTTTAGGCATGCACTTAGAGATTTCATTAGCTGTGTATGGTAAGATCTGTGCACCGTTTGGATTGTATGCTTTAAAGCCATTGTATTCCTTTGGATTATGACTAGCGGTGATAATGATACCCCCAGAAGCGTTTAATTGTCTAATTGCGAAGGAAATGATTGGAGTAGGCATTAGTTCATTCTTCTTAAATAAGTAAACTTTAATTCCAAATGAAGATAATACTTTTGCACACAATAAAGAATACTTGCCTGAGTTTAGTCTGTTATCATGACCTATAACTACAGAAGGATTTTTGAATTTCTTAGAAATATATTTAGCATATCCATATGCTGCTTGTGTATAAGTAAACTCATTGAACTGTTTAGTACCAGGGCCCATTTTAGCTCTAATCCCCGCTGTTCCAAACGTCATTAAAGAATTATCAAAGTTAACTTTGATTTCTGCCGGAGACATCTTTTTAATTAATGATTTGTCTTTAGCACTAACTTTTTTAGAATTTAATCATTGATCAACAATAGTTACTTTCTTTGTAGATGATTTATTTTTTCTTGGCATTATTTAACTCCTTTTTAGTAAATGATGTAGGTAAAAGATCTTTTAGTTGATATTCAACTACTTTACCATTGTTTGCATAAACAATTATTGGTGTAGATGGATTAAAAAACTCAGCCATCACTTGTAAACAACTTCCGCATGGAACTACATCTAATTTGTTAGATGAAGAAATTAAATATAGTTTCTTAAATTCTTTTGCCCCATGAGCAATTGCATTAAAAATGGCGCATCTTTCTGCACACACAGTTAAAGAATAAGAAGCATTTTCAACATTGCTACCAGCAAACTTTCCTTTGTCAGTAACTACAATAGCTGCAGTTTTAAATTTAGAATATGGAGCGTATGAATAGTTAAGTTGTTTTTTGACTTCGAGATAAATTGAATCTTTTTTCATATGTCTACTTAATAATTTTAACTATATTTGGAGTTTTTTGAAACTTCTTTGATGAATAAACTACATTATTATTGAAACGCTCAACTAAAGATTTGTCAATTTTCTTCGAAGAATACAAAGTAGCAATTGTTTCTCCTGCCTTAACTTTTTCGTTAATTATTTTGTTTAAATAAATTCCTGCTTGAAAATCAATAGCTGATTCTTTAGTTTCTCTTCCTGCTCCTAGTAAAAATGAAATCATTCCTACTTCTCTTGTTGATTTGTATTTAATAAATCCTGATTGTTTTGCTTTAACTTCACATTTAAATTTTGGTTTAAAGAAATTATTCTTGCTAATTTCTTTTACATTAGAGCCTTGAGAACCAATTCATTGATAAAATTTGTCTAATGCTTTTTTACTATTAATTACTTCATCAACCATTTGTAAAGCAATTTTTTTGTTTTTAGCTTTTTTAGTAGAAACTAAAATATCAGAAACAAATTCATAAATTAATTCTTTTATGTCATTTGATTCAGGATTGTTTTGTAAAAACTCTATAGAAGTTTTTACTTCAATAGCGTTACCGATAGCTCTTCCCAATGGTTGGTTCATATTAGTAATATGGATAATACATTTTCTATTAAATTTCTTTAATAGGTAAACCAAAACTTTAGCTAATTTAGTAGCTTTGTCTATTGTTTCACAATAGCCGCCATCACCAACTTTTACATCTATGAATACATAGTCGGTTCCAATAGCTGCTTTTTTTGAAGCAATTGATGAAGCAATTAAAGGCAATGAATCTACTGTACTAGTAGCATTTCTTAAATCATAAATTTTTTTATCTGCTGGAACAATATCAGAAGTTTGTGAAGCAATGAACAAACCATTTTTGTTTAAAAGTTCTTTGCATTTATCTACAGATAAATTAGTGTCGACTCCAATTGAATTTAACTTATCAATTGTCCCTCCAGTATGTCCTAATCCTTTACCAGACATCTTTGCTACTTTCAATCCAAATGCAGCGCATATAGGACCAATAATAAGTGAAACTTTATCACCAACCCCACCAGTTGAGTGCTTATCAATTTTAATTCCTTTAATCTTAGATAAATTAAAAGTATTACCAGAATGTAACATACTTTTAGTTAAAAAGTATGTTTCTTCTAAACTCATTCCGTTAATGTTAACTGCCATAATAAAAGCAGCTGCTTGATAGTCAGGGACTTTGTTATTGATGTATCCGTCAATAAAATACTCAATTTGTTCTTGAGTTAATGTTTGTTTAGTTCTTTTAGCTTCAATAATGTCAAGAAAATTCATTATTTAATTAAATCTACTCCTTTTGAAGTACCAATACGTTCAGCACCAGCATTAACCATATCAACCAAATCTTGGTGAGTTCTTACTCCACCTGCTGCTTTAACTTTCTTATTTTGACTAGTGTGTTTTCTTAGTAACTTAACATCTTCAACAGTTGCTCCACCAGTACTAAATCCTGTAGATGTTTTAATAAAATCAGCATTTGATTCATTAATGCATTTACATGCATTAATCTTTTCTTCTTCGGATAATAAACATGTCTCAATAATGACTTTTAAAATATTGTCTTTACATTCAGCTTTAATTTTATTAATTTCATTAATAACGTAACCAAAGTTTTTTGCTTTTAATTGACTAATATTTAATACCATGTCAATTTCATCTGCGCCTTTAGCAATTGCATCTTTAGTTTCAAACACTTTTGCTTCAGTAGTCATTGATCCCAACGGAAAGCCAATAACAGTACAAACTTTAACATTTGTATTTTCTAATATCTTTTTAGCAAAAGGTATGTATCAAGGATTGATACATACAGAGAAGAAGTCATATTCAACGGCCTCTTTACACAATTTTTCAATTTGTTCTTTAGAACAATCTTGTTTTAATAATGTGTGATCGATATATCTATTGTATTTCATATTTTTACTCCAATCTTGTTGATATTTCTAATACTAGTTCAATCATATTTTTAGTTGAACTTTTTCTTTGTTCAGATGTCATTTCTTGTTTAGTAATAAACGAATCTGAACAAGTTAAGATAGTTAATGCATGTTTGTTTAACATACAAGCATTTGCATATAATGCATATGCTTCCATTTCTACAACATCAGAGTTGCAAGAACGTTTAATGTTTTGTTCTAGACTATAGCAGTTGTAGAAAACATCTTCACTAAATACCTGTGATAAATGAAAATTAATGTTTTTATCTTTTGCTGCTTGAATAGCTTTATCTAATAAAAGTTTAGAAGGATATAGAGTGCTAGAAGCATCTTTAATTCCTAAATCCCTTGCATAATTAGATTCACTATAAGCAGATTTAGAGATAACTACATCTCCAACATTTATTTCTTTTTTGTATGAACCGGCTGTACCAAATCTAATGATGTAATCCACATCATAGAATTTAAATAGTTCATATGAATAGATACCAACTGAAGGCATACCCATTCCATGTCCCATAACAGTTACTTTTCTATTTTTATAAGTTCCTGTATAAGCGAACATATTTCTAACTGAATTAACTAATTTGTAATTAGTTAAATAATTTTCAGCTACAAATTTTGCCCTTAATGGATCACCAGCCATTAAGACTACATTGGCAATATCTTCCTTTTTTGCTTCGTTATGTGGAGTTGACATATTAGTTCCTTTTAATTATTAATAAATAAATTATATATCAACTTAAAATATATTAATATAGTGATGAAAACTACTAAAGGAAGAATTGTTCTAGGAATGTCAGGAGGAGTAGACTCCTCTGTTTGCGCATATCTATTACAGAAGCAAGGATATGAAGTAATTGGTTTGTTCATGCAAAACTGAGATTCATATTTAAATAATGATTTTTTAGGTAATGTTAATGAATCTAAGCAAACATGTAATGTTCAAAAAGATTTTAATGATGCTAAATTAGTAGCTGATAAATTAGGAATTAAAATCTATCGTATAAATTTCATTGAGAAATATTGAAATAAAGTATTTAAATATTTAATTGCTGAATACAAAAAAGGAAGAACTCCAAACCCTGATGTTTTATGTAATAAATACATCAAATTTAATGAATTCATTAAATATGCTGCAAAGAAATTTAAATGCAACAAGATAGCTATGGGTCATTATGCAAATGTTAAAAAAGTTAAAAATCAATACTATTTAACTAAAGCACGCGATCAAAATAAAGATCAAACATATTTCCTTTGTTGATTAAACCAAGATCAACTATCAAAAACAATTTTTCCTATTGGAAACATACCAAAAGATGAAGTTAGAAAAATCGCTCACGAGCAGGGACTAATTAATTGAGACAAAAAAGACTCTACAGGAATATGTTTTATAGGTGAAAGAAAATTCAAGGAATTTTTAAATAATTACATTCCTATAAAAAAAGGTAAAGTAATTGACATTGTTACTAACAAAACAGTTGGTAACCACGATGGAATAATGTTCTATACAATTGGTCAAAACAAGAACTTAGGGTTAGGCGGTAAAACAAATAAATATTTTGTTTGCAAGAAGGATTTTAAAAACAACATAGTATATGTTGTTGATAGTATCAGCAAAGATAAATACTTATCTTCAATTAAATGTGAAGTTGAAAAATTTAATTGGATAAATGAAAATCCAAAATCATCAGATAAAGTTCAAATTAGATTCAGACATCGTCAAGAATTAGTTGATGGAAAATACGAAATTAAAAATAACAAAGTTATTTTATCTTATAAATCAACTCTATCAGTGGCGCCTGGACAATTTGCAGTTTTATATAAAAAAGATATATGCCTTGGCGGTGGCATAGTTAGTAAAACTATGTAAAAAAACATCACTTAAAAAGTGATATTTTTAATTAATGTTTAACAATTTTTCTTAAATCATTTAAACTTTTTTCTAATCTTGTTTGGATCTTTTGCATTGCAACCGATCCTGACAGCGATTTATTATTAATAGCCATTTTAATTTTTTCTTCACGTTTAGCTAAAACAGATTCATTAACATTGTCAGTAAAATCAAAGAAGTCAGTAATAATGTTTAACTCATTATTATCTGTATAAAACATTCCTCCACTAATAATTGAGGATACTCTATTGTTTCTAATATCTCGAATATAGCAAACAGATGGAGCAATTGCTCCAATTAATGGAGCATGGTTTGCTAATATTGCCATGTATCCATTTGGAGTTTTAATTTCTACTTGTAAAACTTCGTCTTCAAAGAAGACGCCTTCGGGAGTATTAATTTTAAGTTTGAATCTACCAAATGCCATTATTTCTTTTTACTTGCACGTTCTTTAACTTCATCAATAGTTCCAGCAAACATGAAATATTGTTCGTTAATATTGTCACATTTACCATCGATAATTTCTTTAAAACTTCTAACAGTATCAGAAACTTTAACGTATTTACCTAAGTGACCAGTAAACTTCTCACCAACGAAGAAAGGTTGAGATAAGAAGTTTCTGATTTTTCTTGCTCTATTAACAGTTAACTTATCTTCTTCAGATAATTCATCCATACCCAAAATAGCAATAATATCTTGCAATTCTTCATATTTTTGAAGAATTTCTTGGACACTACGAGCTACTTTGTAGTGTTCGATACCAACTATGTTTGGATCAAGTAATCTTGAGCTTGATTCAAGCGGGTTAATAGCAGGATAAATACCTAAAGATGCAATCTTACGGTCTAATACTGTTTTTGCGTCAAGGTGAGTAAATGTTGTCGCAGGTGCTGGGTCTGTTAAGTCATCTGCTGGCACGTATACAGCTTGAATGGAAGTAATAGATCCATCTTTAGTAGATGTAATTCTTTCTTGTAATTGACCCATTTCGTAATCAAGAGTAGGTTGATATCCAGCAGCTGAAGGCATACGTCCTAATAAAGCAGAAACCTCACTACCAGCTTGAGTGAATCTAAAGATGTTGTCAATAAACAACAACACATCTTGTTTTTGCTTATCTCTAAAGTATTCGGCCATTGTTAATGCAGTTAAAGCAACACGCATACGAGCACCAGGAGGTTCATTCATTTGTCCAAATACTAAAGCAGTTTTATTAATAACATTAGCATTGATCATTTCGTAGTATAAGTCATTACCTTCACGAGTTCTTTCACCAACTCCTGCAAATACTGAAATACCACCATGTCCTTTAGCAATGTTATTAATTAGTTCTTGTACAAGAACTGTTTTACCAACACCGGCACCACCAAATAATCCGATTTTACCACCTTTAACATATGGAATTAATAGATCGATAACTTTAATACCTGTTTCTAATATTTCTGTTGAAGTAGATTGTTCTGCAAATGATGGAGGTAATCTATGAATAGGATTAAAACTAATGTCTTTTTTAGGCATTGGTTTATTATCAATTGGTTCACCAATAACATTAAACATTCTTCCTAATACACCGTTTCCTACAGGTGCTTTAATAGGACTACCAGTTGTAATAACAACATCACCACGTTTCAATCCATTAGTAGAACCCATTGCAATACATTTAACAATGTCATCTCCTGCAATTTGAGAAACTTCTAGCACTAAGTCTTCATTACCAATCTTAACGGTTAGGGCATCGTTAATCTTAGGAAGTTTAGTTGGTGTAAACTTAACGTTTACAACTGAACCTAATACTTCAACTATTTGTCCATTGTTATTGTTAGATTTAAATATAGTTTTTTTATTCATTTGCGGCACCTCCTGCAACAATTTCATTTATTTCTTGAGTAATCTTTTCTTGTCTTACTTGGTTAAAGTTTAACACAAGTTCATTAATTAATTCTTTAGCGTTTTTAGTAGCTGTATCCATAGCATTTCTTCTTGATCCACTCTCGCATAACAAAGATTCAATAACAGCTGCATAAATGACAGTGGTAATAAATGAAGGTAAAACAGATTTAAGAATCTGGTGTTTAGGCGAATCATATTCAACTAATTGTTTACGATCATTTAGTGTATCGTAAGAAGTTATAAACTTCTTACCGGATTCTTCACTTTCAAATAAAGTTTTATCTAATGGAAGAATTTGAATTTCACATGGCTCAAATGACATAGAGTTAATGAATTTTGTGTAAACAAGTTTTACTTTACCAACTTCATCGCCAAAGAATGACTGGAGAATAAGAGCACTTATTGGTAATATTTCAAGATAACTAATGTTTTTATTAGATACTTCAATTACATTTTTTACTTTGTTGGCTAAACCTTTGGCTTTTAAATAAGAAAAGCCTTTCTTACCAACTACTATGATTTCATCTTGTGATTTTAATTTTTCAATTAAAAATTTAGTTATGTTTATGTTGAATGCACCGCATAACCCAAGCGAAGAAGAAATTAAAATGTATAAAGTCTTGTCATTACCTTTATTAACTAAAGGCACTTCACTAGTTGTAGTTATTAAAGGCTTAATAACACTATAGAAGTCTTTACAAAAAGAAGCAATTTTATTATATTCTTTTGCTTGTTTACGAATGTTGGCAGTAGCAATCAACTTCATAGCTCCTGTGATCTTTGAAGTTGTCTGTACTGATTTAATTCTTTTCTTGATGTTTTGTAAAGACTGCATATTTATCTTTTGTTATTTTTCTTAACATTTGTTGCTTTAAGTTCACTTAAAGAACCAAATTTAGAAGCATCATAGTCACTAAAGCTTGAAATATAACTTGATAAGAATTTTTTGAATTCATCTTTAAACTCTTCGATTAAAGCATCATCAAATGCTTTTGCTTTAGCAAGTTTAGCTCTTGCTTTAGTATTTTTGAAATAAGCAATTAAGTCAAGTTTGAATGTATCAATCTTATCAGTTGGGATTCATTTTATGAATCTTTCTTTAATGGCAAACAATAAGATCGCTTCATCAATTTGATCATATGGTTGATTTTGAGGTTGCTTAATCATTTGCATTACTCTCATACCGTGTTCAAGTACTCTCTTAGTTTCTGCATCAAGGTCACTACCAAATTGGCTGAAAGCATTTAATTCAAAATACTGTGCTAATTCAAGCTTAAGAGAACCAGCCATTTGTTTAGTAGCTTTAATTTGAGCAGCAGATCCTACACGAGATACCGATAACCCAACTCCAATAGCAGGTCTTTGACCTGCATTGAACATATTAGATTCCATAAATAATTGACCATCAGTAATTGAAATTACGTTAGTTGGAATATAAGCTGAAATATCCCCAGCTTGGGTTTGAATAAATGGTAAGGCAGTCATTGAACCGCCACCAAGTTTCTTTATTCACTTAGCACTACGTTCTAGTAAACGAGAGTGTAAGTAGAAAACATCACCTGGATAAGCTTCACGACCAGGTGGACGTCTAAGCAATAATGAGATAGTACGATAAGCTACTGCATGTTTAGATAAATCATCGTAGATGATTAATACATCTTTACCTTTAGACATTCATTCTTCAGCAATAGTAACGCCTGTGTAAGGAGCGATGTATTTTAATGCAGGAATATCAGCGGCAGTTGCTGAAACAATAGTTGTATACTTCATCGCATCATGAGCATTAAGAGTTCTTGCTAATTGAGCAACGGAAGAGTTCTTTTGTCCAATAGCAACATAGATACAATTAACATTTTTACCTTTTTGGTTAATGATTGTATCAATTGCAATAGTAGTTTTACCAGTTTGACGATCACCAATGATTAATTCACGTTGACCTTTTCCAATAGGAAACATTGAATCAATTGATAAGATACCTGTTTCTAACGGTTGGTTAACAGATTGACGAGACATAACTCCAGGAGCAATCTTTTCAATTGGCATAATTTTAGCAGTTGAAATCTTACCCTTACCATCAATTGGTTGACCCAGTGGGTTAATTATTCTACCAACTAGATCATCGCCAACTGGAACACTGACTACGGTTTTAGTACGTTTAACAATAGAGTCCTCACTAATGTTGTCGTATTCTCCTAATAAAACAACACCAACAAAGTCAGTTTCAAGGTTAAGAGCCATACCATATGAACCATTTTCAAATTGAACTAACTCATTTAACATTAAATGAGATAACCCAGAAACATAGGCTATACCATCACCAATAGAAATAACTTTGCCTTCTTCAGCAATTGCTGCTTTAGAAGAATATTTGTTAATTCTAGCTTTTATAGTTGTAGAGAATTTATCACTATTCATATTTAACTCCTTTGTTGCACTGGGGCAATTGTTTGTTCTTTAATAAGTTCTAGTTTCTTTTTAAAAGTATTGTCTATAGACAAATTCTTAGATTCAATCTTGATTCCGCCAATAACAGATGGATCAATAATGTTTTCAAGAATAATATCTTTTTTAAATTTCTTCTGTAATGCAAGTTTAATTTTATTTAATTGTTTATTTGTTAATTCAAATGGAGAATAAACTTTAACAAAACTAATGCCATAATAATCATCATAAATTTGTAAGTAACTTCTTAGAATTTTTTCTAAGTAATTGATTCTATTAAAATCAATTATTGTTCAAACAAAATATATTATTTTGTCATCTAATTTTTTACTAAATAAAGATTTAAATATTTTCTTTCTTTGATCCTTGTCAATTGAAAAGTTAGATAAGAAATTAGTTAATTGAGAATCTGTTAGCAATTGTAAAAAAGCACAAATCTGTTTGTAATATTGTTTGCTTCTTTTCTCTTTGATACTCATTTCAAATAAGAAAGAACTATAAGAATAAACAAAACTTGCATTCATTATTCTTCACCATTATCTTTCTTAACTTGCTTAATAAAGTCATTTACAAAAGCATCAGAATCTTTTCTAGTGACCTTCTTCTTTAATAAAGAAGCAGTAGCGTCAAATGCAATATCCAAGATCTGTTTATTCATTTTTGAAGAAATATCATTTTGAATCTTAATTCCTTCATTGATAGCATCATCCGTAATCTTCTTAGCATTGTTTTTGGCTTCAGCTACAATTTGATCTTTAATTTGGTATGCTTGATTATTAGCAACATTTAAGATATCTTGTGCTTGAACATGAGCATTAATTTTCTCTTTTTCAGCTTCTGCTAATTTCTTTAACGCTTCTTTTCTTGCATCTTCAGCTTCTTTAATCTGATTTTGAATGTATTCATTACGTTTACGTAATGCTTCTTTAGAAGGCTTTCATACTAATCAAACACAAAGAATTAGTAACACTATTGTAGCAAACAAGTGAGATAAAAATACTCACAAGTTTGGTAACATTGAATTTAAAATGTCTTCTTGACTTATTGGTGAACAAGACGATAAACAAAAACATAGTGGAGATAAAACAAACACTCCACAAACTATTAGAAAAATTTTGTTAAACTTTCTTTTTTGCATTTAATACCTCGTTTAACAAAAAGTGATATTAAGCAACAAAGATTAATAAGATTGAAATAATCAATGCATAAATTGCTGATGTTTCAGCAATCGCACAACCTACAATCATCATTGTACGGATCTTTGATTCAGCTTCTGGGTTTCTAGCAACAGCCTCAGCAGCTTTACCAGCAGCAAAACCTTGACCCACACCAACACCAGTTGCACCTAGCATTGCTAAACCAGCACCGATGAATTTACCAAAAGTATCGCTAGTTTCTCCTAGTGTCTTAGCGGCATTTGTAATTGCTTCATTAAATAATGAAATATCCATTAAAATTCTCCTTGATATTATTAATAATTAATAATTATACATATTTACTTAATTATAGTACTAATTACAAATAAAAAAACAAACAAAAAGACTACTAATTTCACTTTAAAATATATACAAATAAATTGATCGTTTTATTATAGAATACTATAATAAAACTATAAGGAAAGAAGGTGATCGATTATGATCAAAAAGACTTCAAAGAACTTCCTTAAGATTAATCTCTGTTTATTGGGATGTGGATTCGTTCCAGGACTAACCTTATCAAGTGGATTTGATAATGTGCCTACAAGCACAAATTTATGTGATGTAAATGATGATTATCATTTAATCATTTCGTATGATGGGGATTACTATATCAATAGTGATGCTCGTTTAGCAAACAAAACAAAAGATATCACGATCTCTGTTCCAGAAGGGTGAAAACTTCCTAGTGATTTGCAGTGATCTTTTGTTGATTGTCAACCAGATGTTCCTAATTGGATTAGTATCAAGGTTGATGACAATAATAGAGCTATAGCTCATATCGAATGAACTGATGCATGTGTAGCTGGCGTATATTCATTTGGTATTAAAGTAGCGTCACCAGGTCAAAAAATAGAAGTTAAAACCAAAAGATTTGTATTAACTATCCAACAAAATTCATATATTCCGTTTAGTGAATTAAACATGGGGTCTAGTATAATGTACGGTTTTAATTCAACATTTGATCCAACTAAATATGCTTCAGCACAATATGATACTTTATTAATTCCTAAAAAAATAGGCATATTATTTTTAAAATCAAATAATCAAAATGTTAAATCTATTTCAGACTCATTACCTAAAAACATTAAAAAAATTAAATTTGAAGAAAAATCAAAAATTCATAGGATTTGCGGTGATGGCAATGGACCGTTTTTAAATAACACAGGCGTAAAAGAAATTTTATTTCCAAAAGATACAATATCTTTTGTAGATTTTGATCAAGATAGTATTTTTGCAAATACACCAGATCTAGAAAAGATATCATTTTGCAACTTCAGCAATGACGGAAATAGTTTATGCCGTGATTGCACTAAATTAAATCAAGTTGAGTTTAATGGAATAAATAAATGGTTAGGTAGCGAAATATTTAGACATACAGCACTTAAATCTATAAAAATCAATTCTACAACTCATAGAATTGGTGATTATGCATTTGCTGATATTCCAACACTTAAAGACATTACTTTTAATGGATTTTCAAAAGATTATTTTGAAAATTTACTTTTTATTGGTAACGGAATATTCAATAATATTTCACCAACCGGAACAATACATTTAACAAGCTGACAAGGTGAAAAATGTCAAGAATGAATATTTAATTATTTCCATTCAACATTAGGTTTACCTAATTGATCAGTTGTATATGAATAGGAGAATATTATGAAAAAATTTAAAAATATTTGTTACTCATTAGCATTAGCTAATTTCTTAATAATTCCTTGAACAGTTCAGTCTAATAACATTTCATTAAATGACAAAAATAATGAAGGGATTACTGTTAGTCCTTTATTTAATACAAATAACTCCAAAAGTGATATGTTAAATATCAACAGTAAAAATTACTTTTGTACTTATGATATTGACAAGACTTCTGACATAGGTATTAAATCAATTAATTTAAATCTTGATGTTGATCAAGTTCCATTAAAAGTTTGCCTAAACCCTAACTTTAATAAATGAACCGAAATTAAAGATTACTTAGTAAACAAAAAAGATAATGAAGATTCACTAAATAACATTTACAAAAATGGTTGTATATCTTCAGGAATGGGTATAAAAATGTATCTAATCCAAGAAGATTTGAAATCAAAAGGTACATTTCATATAAACGGACAAATTAACGGATTAGAATATGACCAAAATTATTATCCTTTTGAAAAAGAAATTAAGAATTACATTCTTAATATTAATCAAGATGTTGATTTTGGTTCGTTAAATATGGACTTATCTCATCCTGAACAAAATTTACATTTCAAATTCAATTGACAATTTGTTTATCCAACATTGCCCGTTGGATTATCTAAAGTAAATCCACAGGATATTGACTTTTCATTTGTTATGGAAAACGCAACAATGATGAATACATATCTCAAATATGTTATTGCAACCAATAATGTCCCATCTCATCTTGAATTAAGTTTTGTGCCAGACAAAGATAAACAAATTTATTTAGATCAATTCAAAACAGCAATTGGTACTAAAAACGCTAAATGAGGTGACTTCAATTGAAAATATCAAGAGTTTAATGATGACATTAAAAGCAATGTTATTAATAAACCAGTTAGTTCATTGGATACTATCCCATTCTTAAATTGTTATATTGAAAACTATGACAAAATTCTCCTTGCTCCTTCAGATACTCAAACACCAATAGACATTAAGAACATTATTGTTAATGGTATAGCAAATGGGAAGCTAACTTCTGATGATGTTGGCAAGATGCTAGGCGGTAATAGTCAAAATGATCATATTGTTCTAAAAATTATTAATTTGTATCGTCCTAATCTTGATACAAATTATGATGGTGATATAAATGATTTAGAGCATTTGGAGCAACCAAAAATCGAAATTATTAAAAAGAAAATTGATGGTGTAACTAAAGTTACTGGAGTTAGTTTTCTTGTTAAACCATGAGAATACACTAAGGAATGAAAAGATGGTGATGTTAATTATTTCTATGAAGATTATGAGCATACTTACACTATCGGTTGATACTATCAAGTTGGTAAGACTCATGAAGTATTAATCTCTGAATCCACTCTAACATTTAGTGGACGGGCATAGATAAAAATAGCGCAAATTTAAGCGCTATTTTTTTTAACATTAATCTTTACTTTTCTTATTACTTTAGCAGGAACTCTTAATGCAATAGAGTTTTTAGATCATCTTTTTAAACAAATTCTTCTATTAAAGTTTGGCCATCGCCAAGGCCAGCAGAGATCTCATATTGTTTCATTAATATTAGAAGACTCGACATCATAAGAGTTCCAAATATTAAAACTTACAGAATAATTGCAAGAATCTTTTATATCGCTACATTTTACTTCCTCACCGTCTTCTGATATGAAATACAAGTAATCAAATAATAAAACATTTTTGATGGTCATAATTTATCTCCAACTATTGCTTCATATTCTAGATCAAATCTTTCAGCAAAACTAGCACTAACATACTTAACATAATCAATATCTTCATTCTTGTCTTGACTACATGAAGTAGTAACAAAAGGAATTGAACCTACAATTCCTAATCCACATACTATGCTTGTAATTATTCTTAAAATTCTTTTATTAATATTAACAAAATTTTCTTTTTATATATTTTTATTATATGTTTTAAAATTTGAGGTTTATTCTGTCATTTTTATAATAAAAATGACTATAATAAAAGTAATATATACATATTAATATATTATATATTAATATGTATTTTCCTTAAAATATGTTTCTTTTTTAGAATAAAAAAATATAATAATATTGTTGGCAGGAGGAGATGAAAAAGTTATGAAAAAACTTTCTAAACTACTGACCCTCTGTGGCACAAACTTATTATGCTGCTCAGCCCTCAGTCCATTGATCACTAATGGGAATATTGGATATTCAAAAGCGATAAAAAATAACTATGCGCACAGACTACTCCAGACGAATGGTTTGACACATGTAAATAATAGGTTCTATTCTAGAACTATATTACCAAATGAAACTACTGATGCTTCAATCATCACGCAAGAACGTTTGGATAATTATATTAATGCTATACAAACAAAGTTACAATTTCAATTAATGGCAGCCCGTGTAGACGATGCTGACATTCAAGATGTTGTTTCTAAATTTTTAGCAAATGTCAGGGACTATGTCCCTCAAGGAGATAACATTGAAGAAAATCAAATAATGCAAGCCAAATACAACTACGTTCAAGAACAAGCCAACAAATTAGGCGTAGATGTAATTGACTTTGAGTATTATTACAATACCTTCTTGTTTGATTCAGTTAATTTATTAAAAGATAAATTAGTTCAATTAAACGCAAGCGCAGATCAAATTGATGAGTTATGCACAAAATACACTCAAGATTTATTATCATTATTGGATCAAGCTCAAAAGCAAATGTGAGATAACACTCACATAGATTTAAAAATAGCTGAATTAAATAATAAATATTTTGATCATAACTATGCTACTGGTGAGTTATTAACATCAGAGCAAATGAACAAAAAATTACTTGATGCTAGATTAGCTGCAGTATTAAGACATGTACAAAATGCCAACACAAATATCTTAACATTGCAAAAATCAAACACTGAGTTTTTAAACCATGTTATTGGTTATGGTTCTACACCTACGATTGGTGAAGTTAAAGAAAATACAGAAATAGATTCAAACCTATTTAAATATTTATTTAACTATAAATATAACAAAATTGAAGGATTTGATTTTGCAGACCATGGCTACACACCAGTAGATATCAAACCGGCTGAAGTCGGAGGAGACTACAATATGGATATTGTAAACCTTCAAACCGAACAATTACCGCTCGATAGATATACAGGCGAATATGCTATTTATTCGCCAGGAGATGTATTACCTGGTTACAAACTTCATTTATATGTAACAAACATAGATGAGGATACAAACTCTCATGAATGTAGGTTATCAGTCGTTTTTGGTATTAGTAAAGATTCAAACAATGATTATGTTTTATGAGATACACCAAATGGAAAAATTAATGATGATGCATTTGACATGATGAATCAAGAAGATAAAGACACATCAACAACCTATACTTTGTCTGTAGATTCACAAAAACAAATAGAGAACATTAGTAATAATGTTTATTATCCAAAAAAAGAATATCAAGTAAATATTCCAGATGCAGATTTGCCTAAAAAAGAATCTGATGCATTCTTTACTTCAAGTGTAGATAAACGAACAAAACTTGATAAGATCATGGCAAATAATTATCATGGTGACTCAGACACATATGATTTAAAAAATCATCCCATGTATTTATCTAATGAAGATGATTTAGCCGGAATATGTATTCCTGATATTGCAAAATTAAATATTAGTTTGCATAAAAATCAATCATTAAAATTTGTTGCAAATGATATTGATACTAATAAAAATACTTTAACTGGTCATTTTGCTATTGTTGATACATTTACTGATGAATCAACAAACCAGAAAAAGACTATTGAAGTAAAGAAAATTATTTGAAAAAATAAAGTTAATACTTATAACGATATTAAAGTTCAATTTGATATTTCTAAAGAATTAAAGGTATTAATATCAGTTGCTCAAATCATTGGTCAAACAGTGAAATCTATGGATAATATGAGCAATTTGTATACTAATGTCCATGATGACAAAGGTAATAATTTGATTGATAGATTCCAAAGTCAAGTCAAACTTTATGATAAACTTGCTGTTGCACAAGAAGTAATGCTAGGTGCATTAACAGCTATGACTATTCTCGAATTTGTTTTATCATGCATTACTGGTGGATTTGGTATATTTGCTATGTTAAATTTATTATTAACTGGAGCATTTACCGCTACATCTGCATTAACTATTATGCAATATAAAGACAATGTTGCAAAAGGTAAGGCATATATTGATGCAATCCAAGCAGTTAAAGGTGTTTTTGTTGGTAAAGAAAACTATAAAGTAATTAACAATTTCTACAATAAAATTAAATCAGACATAGACATCTTAAACAATGATAAAATTGTTTACTGAAAGAAAGAACAAGCGGCAAATGCATTAATTGAAACAGCTAAAGAACATAAAGATTTTCTTAATAAACTTGATACTAATGAGATTTATAAAGTAATAGGTAACTATACTAATGATGAAATTGAAGCAATGAAAATTGCTAATAGAAAAGCTTTTATAAACCCATTAGATCCAGAGTCATTCTTAGAATGAATTCATCACTATGCTGTAATAGCATTTATTGGTTTTAAGACTTTTACTTTGTTTGCACGATTCTTACCAAGTTTCTGAAGTTTTGTAAGTACAGGTTGCAAGACGATTATAGCAAGTGGAGCAGATATTGCTGTAACTGCTTATCAAGCCGTTACTCCTATTGTTGTTCAAGAAGCAGCATCAACTGTTTGATCTTGAGTTAAAAACATAGGAGAAGGTATAAAAGCTTGTTGTGAGTGCATAATTGATTGTACAGAAACAGCCGTGAAAGCTGTTTATCACTATTTTTCTGGCGATTCATCTGAACCTGTTCCAGAAGAAATTCATGCACAAGAGGCTGTTGAAGAACCAACACCAGCAGAGTCAACAGCAATAGTTGAAGAAACTACTGGTAAATTTACTAAGTATGCTGAACAATTATCTAAATTCACATTCTTCATCAATATAGGATTAGCAGCAATAACTGCAATTCTTGATATTGCCATTCAACATGCTAATAAAGAAATAGAAACAATAGTTGAAATTCTTGCTAAATATATTTAATAAAAATAATTATTAGCAAAATGTGCTCTATGTAAAGAGCACATTTTTTTGTTTATTAAACAAAAATAAAATAAACTATTTATGTGGATATAGCTCAGTTGGATAGAGCGATCGCCTCCTAAGCGGTAGGTCTGCAGTTCGAATCTGCATATCCACGCCAAAATAAAATTTAAAGACGTTACATAACGTCTTTTTTTAATCATTACTTTTTCAGCAGAATTCTAATGATTAAGTAAAGATGTTTTGTAAAAATAATATTAATTTCCTTTTACAATTATTTTTTTAATCTTGATGCCATTGTTATGAAACTTTGTTTCATATTCAGTTTGGATATTATCTTTAACTTCTTTTTGAGAATATAAATCGTCAGTGAAATATGTTATCTTAAAATCTTCAGTGTTTTTTCATTCTTCTAATGTGTATTGATATAAACCATCATTATCTGTTTTAAATTCAATGGTTCCATTTTTTATTAATAATTGTTTGTAAATGTCCGTGAACTTCTTCGAAGTTAATCTTTTTGGTTCATGTCTCTTTTTAGGTCATGGATCGGAAAAATTTAAAAATATTTTTGTAATTGAATTCTTGTTAAATCAATTTAATAAGTTAGATGCATCATCACTTATAACTTTTAAATTAGTTAATTTGTTTTCTAAATTATCAAATTTCTTAAATGCTTTAAGAATTACAGTTGGGTATTTTTCAACTCCTATAAAATTAATGTTTGGATAAGCAATGGCATTATTCATTATGAATTGACCTTTACCCATTCCTACTTCTATATAAATTGGTTTAGAATTATCAAAATATCGTTTAGATTTATTATTTTCTAAATAATAATTCCAATCCTTAATTTCATTAATAGCATTTGGATTAGTTCTTAATCTTCCCATGTTATTTTTTTAATTCAAATGAATAAATATATTTACAAACAATATTGTAAATTACTTCTGACATTAGTTTATTATCAGCATTGACATTCTTTTTTCATTGACTTTCAGACACATCATCTGAATGAATACAGTCAGAAATGTATTTGATGAAAGCACATTCAACATTGTTTTTAGAACAAATTTGAGCAATGGCAGAAGATTCCATATCGGTTGCCAATACATTTTGTAAATTAAAGTTTTTATAATTCTTTTGATTTACGAATGAGTCAGAAGTACCTATGGTGCCTTCAACAAAATTAGTTTGATATTCTTTAATGATCTCTTGTGACATTAGAATTAATTTATTGGATAAATTAAATACTCCATTTTCGTGTGGTACTTGATTTGGCATATACCCAAAACCAGTAGCATCAACATCTACATATTGAGTGCTTGTTGGAATAAAGAAATTTCCAGGAGATAGTTTTAAGTTAACTGATCCAGCTGATCCGATGTTGATAATTGAATTAACACTAAAATTGTTAATTAAAGCAATGGTAGCAGCCGCCGCATTTGCTTTACCAACTCCAGAATAAATTAAAACAGCATTATGACCTAATACATTTAATAAATATCCATTAAGACCGTTAATAGATATTTTTTTTGCATTAACAAAATATGTATTAAGACTTGGAGTCTCTGCTTCAAGAGCAACAATGATTCCTAACATATTATTTAAACCTACTCTTATTGTATTCTAAGACAATCTTATATGCTTTATTAAGGTTAGATCTTGCTAATTTTAACAATCTATCACGATTAGGAATGTCTTCTTCAGTACGTGCTGGTTCTAATTTATCAGCACAATAAATAATTTTATCTAATGTTGAAGCGTTTTTTAATGGAATAACATGGTTATTAATTGCATTTATAATCTGCTTATCAGTAATGTTAAAGTGTTCCTTTACATATTTTGCAGAAGCGCATCCATGTAATGTATGAATGGTGGGAAATCTCTTTTTATCATAGTCTTTGCCAACAAGTTGGATGATTTTTTCATCATTAAATTCTTTAGCAACATCATGATACATTGCTGCAATATATGCTTTTTTAATCAAGTTTTTATAATTAACACTTGCAATATATTGAGCAGTTTCTACTACTCTTAAAGTGTGCTTAAAACGGTATATAGACATTAATGGTTTAATTTGATTTTGAATATAAATACCATTTTCAGCAATGTATTTAGCAATTTTGGGGTTTAAGAATTCTTTATTTGGAGTAACTCTTAATTGTTGACTAGAGATATCAGTTTCTGGAATATTTAATTGAATGGCATTCTTCACATTGTATTTTTTATTATTTCTACCAGCAAACACAATAGTAGCATCTTTAACAATTTCAGATGCATTCTTCCAATTACTAAAATCTATTAAACGATCCATTCCAACCAATAGATAGAATTGAGAATTTGGATATTTTTGTCTTAAATATTTTAATGTTAGATATGTATAAGACTTTTTCTTAGAGCTAGATTTGATTTCATAATCGCATATTTGAGTCCTAGGAAATTGTTTAAGAACTAAGTTTAACATAGTTAAACGGTCTTCAACTGTAGCACTAGGAACAGTGGCTTTTAATGGCGGATTTTTATTAGGAATGATTAATGTTAAATTTGGATGCAATTTATTAATTGCAGCTTTTAGCATTCTTTCATGTCCTAAATGAAATGGATCAAATGTTCCGCCGAAAATCAAAATCTTTTTCATATTATTTATTAAATAATATCATAAGAATCAAGTGACTGATTATCAAGTGAATTATTATTAATATTATTTAAACTGATTTTTTTATAAATATATTTTTCAATAAAACTAATTTTTTTGCCTGTTACTTTATATGAGACATCAGTTAATGGAAATACTAAAATACTTTTAGCACCAAATCTATTTGCACAAAAAATATCAATTAAAAATTGATCACCAATAAACAAAATTTCATTTGGTTTTACATTGTATTTTTTAATTGTCTTTTTAATTTTATGCATTAGAGGTTTTTTACAATTTCACAAAACTTCGTCTGGTTTAATTAAACTAGCAAAGCGCATTACTCTTTTTTTGAAGTTGTTGCTTGCTAAAACAAAGGTAACACCTAAATCTTTAATTTTTTGACAAAAAGTAATAGCGCTGCTTGTTGGTAATCTACTAAAATGCGGAGCTAGTGTGTTATCTAAATCGCATACAACTAATTTGATATTATTTTTTTTAATTGACAAAATATCAATTTGTTGATATGAGTTAACAAACATATTTGGTCTAAAGTAATTGATTAAAAAATGTCTATCTTTTTTCATTCTTAAAATAACGATTGTTGTTGACTGTTATTTAAATTAGTCGGTTCTTCTTCTTTAACCTCTGCTGATTCATCGTTGATGATGGCAACATCAGTAAATAATTTATTTCTTACAAAAGACACTTTTGTATTTTCATATCCAATAGCAATTTCGGTAGGATTTAAAATGTTTCAAGTGTGGTTTGTATCTAGCGCATTAACTATTGTGGCATTATTGATTGAATAGGCATTAATAATTTTAATCGGGTTAGTCTTAATAGGCAAAACAATATGTTTACCTACATTAGCACGATTACCTAATTGGAAACATGAAGGTTTCATTCTCTTCATTCCCTGATTAGCAGCAATTAAAATAAAGTTGTTTTCATTATTCGCATCAAAGATTGCTGCTACTTCATCATTATCTTTTAATGAAATAGATTTAACTCCAGCTGCAGATTTACCAACAACACTAATTTGGTCTGCTGGATAAATTAATCCCATTCCATACTTTGTGACTACACCAACTTTGTTGTTATTTTCACTTTCATGGAGTAAACATGACACTAAAGTGTCATTTTCATCTAAATTCATGCAAGTTGAAATCTTAGTTAGCTTAGAAATACCGAGAGACTTAACTAAAACACGTTTGATCATTCCGTTTTTAGAAGCTAATGTTAAACATCTGTTATCTTCTACATTATTCTTGTAATTAAATGCATAAACAATCTTTTCGTTATTTGAGCAAGTAATCACATTATTAATGTGAATACCCATTTCCTTTCATTTAGTAGTTTCAATTTTATATGTTGGAATAGAAATGTAATTACCAAGAGAGGTGATAAGTACAACTTTATCTCTTTGGTTAGAGATAAACTTAGCAATAGGTAAGTCATTTTCTTTTAATTTCAATTGACTAAATTCGCTTGCTGCATAAGATTTTTTAGAAATATTTTTTAAATATCCATCACGAGTAACAACCACAATTTGTTCTTGATCTTTGATTGTATCAACTTGATCAATAATAATTTGAGCCTCTTCATTACTAATTTCTGTCTTTCTAGGAGAATTGAAAATTTTCTTAAATCCTCTTAGTTTGTTTTTCAAATAATTGTTTCTAACTTGTTGATCATTAATTAACAAAGTTAATTCAGAAATCTTAATGTTAAGTTCTTCCAATTCTTTTTTAAGATCACTTACATCACTATTTGATAAACGATATAGTCTTAGATTTGCAATTGCTTCTGCTTGCTTTTCACTAAACATTAAACGTTCTTTTAGTGCTTGTTTAGCTGTTTCTTTATTAACTGAATGTCTAATTAAAGAAATAACATCATCTAAAATTCTTATGGCTTTGATTAAACCTTCAATAATCTCTTTTCTTTCAGAAGCCTTGGCTAAATCGAATTTAGAAGCAGATAAAATAATGTTATTTGCGTGTTCAACAAAAGAATCTAAAACAAATAGAATAGGCATTTGATATGGTTTAGCATCTTTGATTGCTACCATATTTAAACTGTAACTAATTTGTAGTTGAGTGTTTTTATATAAGAAGTTTTTGATGAAATCAAAGTTTGCATCTTGTTTTAAAGTTAAAGCAATGCAAATTCCATTTCTATCTGATTCATCAAGAACTTCAGAAATCGCTAATGTATCATACTTATCAATTAGTTCACTTATATTTTTAATTATTTGAGATTTATTTGTTTCGTATGGGATTTCAGTTATAACCGCTTTCTTAGCATTCAATTTTTCAATTTTTGCACGAATGGTAATTTTACCTTTACCTGTTTCATAAGCTTGTTTAATTCCATCAGCATTTAAAATAATACCGCCAGTTGGGAAATCAGGACCTGGCATTACTTTTAAGATACTTGAAATAAAGCAATTTGGGGAATCAATTCTAGTGATAATTGCATCTACAACTTCGTTGAAGTTGAATGGGGGAATGTTAGTAGCATAACCTGCTGCAATACCATTTGCACCATTGATTAATAGGTTAGGTAACAAAGTAGGTAAAACAGATGGTTCTTGTTCACTGTTATCAAAGTTAGGAATAAACTTAACAGTGTTTTTGTTAATACCTTCAGCTAATAATTGTCCAAATTGACTTAATCTACATTCTGTATAACGCATTGCTGCTGGGCTATCACCATCAATAGAACCATTGTTACCGTGCATGTTAATAAGAGTGATGTTGTTCTTTCAATCTTGACTCATTCTAACTAATGCTTCATAAATTGATGAGTCGCCATGTGGGTGGTATTTACCAATAACATCACCAACTACTCTTGCTGATTTTTTATGAGGACGATCATAAAAAAGTTGCAAGTTATTCATTGAATAAATAATTCTTCTTTGAACTGGTTTTAATCCATCTCTAATGTCTGGTAAAGCGCGGTCTTGAATAATGTATTTAGCGTAACGGCCAAATCCTTCAGACATGATTTCTTCTAAAGGTTTAGGAATAATATTTTGATTCTTTTTGTCTTCCATAATCTTACTCGTCCTCTAAAGAAAAATTAACATTGTTGTTAATTCATTCCTTTCTTATTGATGCATTATCTCCCATAAGAATATTTACTCTTCTTTCTGCAAGAGCTGCATCTTGAATAGAAACTTTTCAGAACTGTCTAGTTTCTGGATTCATTGTAGTTTCCCA
>JAAGKN010000774.1_pt1 | contig 110594 bp, 108 predicted proteins | sample 6206371 | NCBI WGS metagenome assembly JAAGKN01 (sample SAMN11533720, study PRJNA540317) | gut metagenome | isolation source: fecal pellets from male and female animal of same cohort | host: Peromyscus leucopus | place: USA:CA | collected 2017
CTGTGCTCTTATCAGCGCCGCAACAGATAGCATCTTATCACAACCAATAACTTGTGTCAAGCACTTTTTAATAAAAAATTAAGACATTCTTAAAAACGGAGAAAGAGGGATTTGAACCCTCGCGCCGCGCAAACGACCTACACCCTTAGCAGGGGCGCCTCTTCAGCCACTTGAGTATTTCTCCATGCCTAAATTAATTATTATATTAAGTTGTGACGCTTGATTATAGTATCAAATCAAATTGCTTTTGTCAATAGATTTTTTTCCTTTTTTTCCTTAGTTTTAGGGCTTTTTTAGTTATGCACAATTTTTAAAAAGTTATCCCCATATAAGTAACAATTTATCAACAATTACTGCTATGGGGATTTTGTTTATCATTATCTTATTTCCATTTTATACTGTAGGAACCTGATGAAGTTTTTGTTTTACTTTCTACTTTTAAATAATATGTTCCTTCCGGAAATGCCGCAGTTGTTCCAAAAGTAGTAGCTGGATATTTTAGTACATATTTCTTCTTATATACTGTAGATGCTTCTCCATCTATTATAATTGGACTTTTATTAATCTTCTTACCACTTGCATTGCAAATATATATCTGCAAATTTTTACCATTATTCTGTAACATGTGAGATTGTATTGTAATAGAAAGTTTCTGCTTTTTTGTAACCTTCAATTTATACCAGGATACTGTTGTTGTTCCGGCAGGTACTAAAGCTTTTATATATTTATCTTTTACTAAAGTTCTTGCCCTGCCTCTTGAATCTCCATTGGTAGATGGTATAAAATCAATCTGATATTTTAAGTTATTTATTGTGGTTGTGCCTGAAATTGTATTTTCCGGTTTCCACATCTTTATGTAATAGAATCTTTTTGATTGTACCCCGATTCCACTCAACGCTTTTTTATTCATTAAAATATTTTTGGAAACAGCCTTTTTTTTACTGTTTAAATACTTTACAGTTATGCTATCATCTGTATCACACATAAAATGTAAAATTCCCGGCTGGCTGACTTTTGCTTTAAACAAAATTGAATTTTTTTCTTTATTAAATGATGCATTTGTAAATATATAATTATATTTCTTAGCATATTTTAGTGTACCAAAATCTTTTGAAACTGATTTGTAGGAAATTTTATAAGTTACACCTTCTGTTCCTTTGATTCTTAAATAATATATTTTGTTATTTTCTGCTTTATGCAAAACCGTTTTATTATGTGGAATCGCTACATTTGACGCAATAACTTCTTTATTTTCATCACAAATATCAATGACAAGTTCTTTTTTATTGGAGGTTTTCGCAGTAATCTGCAAATAACTTACTTTAGCAGCCTTAATCTGATAATAATTGTATTCCTCTGCTCCCGCATAAGTCCCTTGTGCTGCTTTTCCGCTTTTTAATGTGTATTCCTGTGCATTCACATTCACACACGGTAAAAATAAAAGACATAAAAAAAATAATATTGCTTTGTATTTCATGTTCTGTTCTCCTAAAATTAATAATTTGCTTTAAATTTTATATAAAATAAAGTTGGCACATAAGTACCAACTTTATTATAACACAGATTTTCAATAAAAATATTATATATTAATCTTAACGATAAACAAGTCTAATATAAAAACCTGAACTATTTGAACCTTTATCCATAGGCTTTGTAGAATTATTTTTCTTACCTTTGTATTTCACTCCATTTGCCTGTACATACACATAATAATTTGTATAATTTTTTAACTTTTTAGTAATTGTATAAGTTGTCTTGCTCGTAGTTCCAATTTTTTTGAAACTCTTACCGTTATTGGAAGACAGATAAATTGTATAATTCTTTGCTCCAGTCACTTTATTATATGTAAGCTTTACTTTATGATTAACCATCTTCTTACTTTTAATAGTTGGTCTCGGAATAATAACTTTCTCAGAAGAATAAGCACTATAAACCTTTTGCTGATTCTCATCATATACATATGATCTTACTTTAAATTTGAATCCCTGCGTTTTTAACTTAGAATTACTTACAATTAACAATACTTTATTATCTTTTGTTCCAAAATCTGAATCATAAGCATTATAAACCGTATTCTTATCAATAACAGCAATAGACTTATTCTTCAATGTTGTAATGGTTACCTCAAACCCGAAATCAATATAAGCTGAGCTATAATTAGTTAAATTATTATCCAAATTCCAAACTAAGCCTACTTTACTTCCCTCTTGAGAATAGATACCAAGTCCACCTGGTGTTGCTGGTGTAACAACAGTAGCATTTACTTTTACTGCCGGTGCCAGTACAAAGACAAATAATAATGCTGCAAAAATCATTTTAATATGTTTCTTCATTATTAAAATCCTCCCTTAAATAAATTTTACCATAATCTTTATTATATATAATAAATCATATTTTGTCCAGAATTTCGATAAAAATTATGTAATATCATATATTTTTCTAACCTAATTAAAAGTCCAGTTTAATTTTTTCTGTTTTACTTCATAAGTATAATGTCTTCCACTCGTATAAGTAATTTTTCCAACTTTTTTCTTACCTACAATATAAATATAATATTTTTTCTTTTTGCTAAACTTTTTACCCTTTAACTTGGATACAGTAAGTGAATTTTTTGACTTACTCAGGGATTTTACTTTTTTATAGCCTGATTTTTCTTTTGTAGAAACATATACATCATAACCAGTCAATCCATCAATCTTTTCCCATGATATCTTTAATTTATTACCACTTATACTTGCTTTTTTAACCATAGGCTGAGTAAACAGATAAGCTGTATCTGACCAATCACCATAAAACTTCTGACCGTTTACTGTAATATATGCACGAACCTGTAATTTATATAATTTATTATTCTTTACATTACTAAATCCACCTCCCTTGCTTGAGGTCTCATCTGTTTTCAATACTTTATTTTTATTATCTCTAATTACATATTCATATCTTACTGCACCTATTGCACCTTGTCTATCCCATTCAAAATCAACACTTTTTACATAATACCACCATTTTGACTGATTAACTCCTGTCACTTTTCCCGGAACAGTCGTAATTTGCTCATAACCAACTGCGGCATCATACGTTTTGTTATTTCTTGCATATTTATATCTGACATATGCATAATAGCTTGTACCTTCTGCTAAACCGGAAAAAGTATGGCTGGTAGTTGTTGCCGGAAGTGTGATTGCTTTGGACTCCGCCTGTGCTCTGGCTGTCTGTAAATCAGCACCGATTCCTATGTAATACTCCACTGCTGATTCCTGAGCCGGCCAGGTAATGGTAACAGAATTCTTATCCTGAGCTGCCTGTGTTATCGTTGCAGCAACAGAAGTAATTCCTGTCACATAAAATGCTATTGCCATTACAAAAACAGCAATAAATCCCTTCATAGATTTTTTCATAACATCTCTCCTTTTTTACATTATATAATATTTTGTCAAATACCTACTCTTTAATAATACATACTTTTTTCACAATTACAATGGAATATATGTGAAATCATAAAATATAGCAATTTAACCAAAAAAAATTATTAATTTTACTACAATATTTTTTTAATTATTTCCTTTTAATAAGACTAAAAAAATAAATTTACTAATATTTTACAAGACTTCCAATTTATTCCTGAAATCTGTTATAGCCGTTTCGTACAAATTTTTTCCTTCACTATCGATTACAACAATAACCGGAAAATTTTCTACCTCCATTTTACGAATTGCTTCTGTACCCAAATCATCATAAGCAATTATTTCTGACTTTTTGATACATTTGGAAAGAAGTGCTCCAGCTCCTCCCACTGCAGCAAAATAAACTGCCTTGTTTTTTACAATTGCATCTATCACTTCCTGATTTCTTTTCCCTTTTCCAATCATGCCGTTTAAACCGTTTTCCAACAAAAGAGGAGTATATTTATCCATCCTGCTTGATGTGGTGGGTCCAGCAGAACCAATTACCTGCCCCTCCTTTGCCGGAGTAGGCCCCAGATAATAAATAATATTATCCTCTAAACTAAATGGTATTTCTTTTCCTTTCAGCATAGTCTCATATATTCTCTTATGTGCTGCATCTCTGGCAGAATAAATAGTTCCCGAAATGTATACATAATCCCCTGCATGCAGGGTGACCAATTCTTCTTTTTTTATGGGAGCACTGATTTTTCTTTCCATCTCTTTTCTCCATTTCTAATTTTTCAAACGATAATATTTTTTATAATGATATTATCTGTGATCCTACCGTTATCTTCTATAAAACTCAATCCTGATACTTTTATATAAATTTTATAATATCCTCGTTACATGCCGGTTTACATGACAACACATATTTACTGCTACCGGAAGTCCTGCAATATGCGTAGCAAAAGTCTCAATATTTACTGCAATTGCTGTCGTTTTTCCTCCAAGTCCCCCCGGACCGATTCCCAAATTATTAATTTTAGTAAGTAATTCTTTTTCCATTTTCCGGATATGTGGAAAATCAGAGCCTTCTTTTACATTACGAGTCAATGCTTTCTTTGCCATAATTGCAGCCTTTTCAAAATCACCGCCTATTCCCACTCCGACAACAACCGGAGGACAGGCATTTGGACCTGCATCCATTACTGCCTGTAAAACTGCTTCTTTAACACCTTCTACTCCGTCTGCCGGTTTTAACATAAAAACCCGGCTCATATTTTCAGAACCAAATCCCTTTGGAGCAATTAATATCTCTAATTGATCTCCTGGTACAATATCATAATGAATGACAGCCGGTGTATTATCTTTTGTATTTTCACGAAGCAGCGGATCACTTACAACAGATTTACGAAGATATCCTTCCTCGTATCCCTGTCGTACTCCCTCATTGACTGCATCTGTCAGATTCATACCTTCAATATGTAAATCCTGTCCCACTTTTATAAAAAAAACTGCCATTCCCGTATCCTGACAGATTGGGATTTCTTCATTTCCTGCAATCTCCATATTTTCAAGAAGCTGCCCTAAAATCTGTTGTCCCAGCTCCCCTGTCTCAGACTCTTTTGCATTCCTGATTGCATCTTCCATATCCTTTGATAAATGCAGATTTGCTTCTATACACATCTCTTTGACATTTTTTATAATATCATTTGTATGAATTGTTCTCATCATATCCTCCTGTTTAAAGTCTGTAAACTTGTATGAAAAGTCAAATATTCATGCAAGCATGGCTACTTTCTTAATTGACTGTAAAACTAAAATTGACTGTCTGTTGCATTGATTTAAGATAAAAATGCTTCTTCTTTATTCTTATATAATAATTCAAATATTTTTTTTCCCACTCCGTCGTCATTATTAGAAGGTATCACTTCTTTTGCTCTTTTCCTGATTTCTGGTTCCGCATTAGCAGGAGCATAGGAATTCGGAAATAATTCAAACATAGATAAATCATTTAATCCGTCACCAAATACTGCAACTTCTTCTTTATAAATACCCATCTTTTCAATTGCCCTTAACAGACCAAAACCCTTCTGGGCATTTTTACTGTTGATTTCAATATTTTCCGGATAAGAAGATAAAATAGATAAATCAGGAAACAGCTCTACTAACTCAGTCCTGTTTTTTGTATTATATTCCCTATCTGGATTAAATACAATAATTTTACGAATTTCAAGTTTTTTCGCAAACATATCATCTAAAGTATCATTTCTTGTCAATGTCTGCTGAAACACACTGCTTTTTCCTAATTCAACTGCCTCTTTAAAAGAAAGGGTATGGCTGCGGTCAAGACACATCATTCGCCATCCCATATTTTCTTCCATCATTTTTTCTGTACCGCAAAACTGAGGACCTTTATTTGTCATATATTCTGGAAAATATCCCTGTCTGCTTAGAATCTCAGCAAGCTTCGGTATTTTTTCATAATCAATATTAATGGTATTGATAATATGATTCTGCTCATCCCTTACTTCTGCCCCGTTTAACAGAATCAGTCCACAATGCAGATCGTACTGTTTAACAGTAGGTGCAATTGTATCGACACTTCTACCTGTAGCAATCATAAATCGAACATTTTGTTTTTCTGCTTCCTTGATAGCTGCCAGATTCATAGGAGAAATTTCCTGATTGGAATTAAATAATGTTCCATCCATATCAGATACAACCAATTTAATCATAACATATTCCTTTCCCGGATTTTAAACAAATTTATATATCATTCTATCATATAATGTTTTTTCCGAATTAACAATAAATCAATAATAAACTCTCCTTTGGCATTTATCAATAGTTTTTTAGACATTAATCTAACGTTTTTCATTTGCATAAGTTTGTACCCTGTTTTAAATAATTGTTATCGTATACTTTATTCTTTGAATATCAGAATTTATATCGGAAAATTTGTTACCCGGAAACTGTCAAAGACATGTTCTGCATTGATAATACCATATCCCCACACTTCATTCGGATAGTTGATATTTGGATCGCGGATTGCATTTTTTACAAAAAAATTTTTAATCTGCATTGCAAAAAATACATTTAAATTATAATTTTCTATATTCCACTGTAAAAAAAGTGCCATAATCCCTGCACTATGTGCTGCTGCTACCGAAGTACCTGATTTTGTCACAAAATTATTCCGGCGTCCCGGTCCCATGATATTTACTCCAGGTGCTGTTAAATCCGGTTTCGTTTGCATTCTGGAATCATATCCTCTGCTTGCCTCTGAATATATACTTCCGTTTAAATGGTTATATGCTGTTATTGTCATAACCAGAGCAGAATTTCCCGGTATCGTAATAGTATTATCAGGATCTGCCTTTAAAAAATAAGTCTCTGGTCTCAAAAACTGGCGAAGAGGCATCCACATATTAAAAGATTTGGGATTATTTCCATCTGCATATACGGTAAAACGCCATATTCCCGGCGTTGGATTAGTAAAACGAACAAAAATTAACTGGTCTCCAGAAAAGGTTTCTATCAGTTGATATGCCACATATACAGTTGACTTTGCAATCGGAAGCCATATCAGTTCCTCCTGTCCAAATCTTGGCAGAATCCTGTCAATCTGATCCCCTTGTGGTGATGTAATCCCTATTGAAAAGGTAGTAGGTGCATCACCCCAGAATTCCAATGTAAGTGCTTCCTGTCCTTCATCCACATTTAATTCAACCTGTTGGATTCCTGTATTTTCATCCATTTGTCCAAAATAATGAAGCCTCTCACTTCCCTCATTTCCTGCGGAAACACTTACCATAATTCCTACATTCTCTAATATATAATCCAGATACCTTTCTAAAAAGGTCAATCCAAGATGTCCCCCATTGCTGCTTCCCATACCAATAAAAATAGAAAGCGGCATTTTTCTTAATCTGGCATATTCCACTAAATAATCAACCGCATATATGATATCTGATTCCTGATATGCAGGTATATCTTCTGGTATTCCAAAATATTCCCTTAAATAATTTTTTGTTTCCTTTACTTTTACAACTGCTATCTCTGCCTCCGTTGCTACTCCGGTAAAATCATTTTCAAGATCTACTCCTCCCGCTGCAATTCCTGACATAAATGTACCATGTCCATCATCATCATTAGAAGGCACAATATCATATGGATTTTCACTTTGCAATGCAGTATCAATTTGTGTTTTTGAAAAAGCAGTTCCATAATAAGGAATTGGAACTTCACTGCTTCTCTCCAGATTTCTGATTGTCTGATCCCATATAACACCAATTCTTGTATTTCCATTTGCATCCAAAAATAGCGGATTCGTATAATCAATACCAGTATCAATAATACCTACTATTACATTTTTTCCATTTAATCCAAGATTATTTGGATTTTGTATCTGTTTTACGCCTATAGTTTCCATATTGGAAGAATCCATTAATCCATATAATTTTGGAATAAAAGAATAAGGAACTGATTCCAAATTTGTAAGATATTCCGAAGTACGCGGAACATGAATCAATGCAACTTTTTCTTTTATAATATTGATGCATCCTCCTTCATATATTTTTCTGGATTCCCTGTCATCCTGCTCATAGTTAATAATAAAATCCGAAAATTCATTGCTATATATCATTTCTTCACAAGTCATAATAAATACCTCATTATTCTAATGATATATTTATTATATAAAAAAGCAGCAGATTATGTTCTGCTGCTTAAAAAATTATATTATTATTGTTTTTCTTCCTTTTCTTCTTCGGCCTGTTCTGCCTCAAATTCTGCAATACTGTCCTCAGGAGATTTATCACGAACTTTTGCGATAGAAGCAACTGTTATATCCTTTGCCTCATCCATCTTCATCAACTTCACTCCTGAAGTAATTCTTCCAAGTTCTGAAATAGAATCACATTCTAAACGAATCACGATACCTTCTGTAGAAATCAGCATAATTTCATTATCATCATTTACCGCTTTCATTCCTATCACATTACCTGTCTTAGAATTAATCTTATAACATTTTACACCTTTTCCACCACGTCTTTGTGGTGTAAATTCTTCCATAGAGGTACGTTTTCCCATACCTTTTTCAGATACAATCAGTAAAGCATCTCCCTGGGTATCCATCTGCATACCGATAATCTCATCACCCGGTGATAAATTCATACCGATTACACCCTGAGAAGTTCTTCCGGTACTTCTCACATCCGTCTCATTAAACCGGATACACATACCAAGTTTTGTTACCATAATAATATCTTTGGTATTATCTGTAGCCTTTACTTCAATCAGTTCATCCCCATCCTTTAATGTAATGGCAGCAAGCCCTGATTTACGAACATTAGCATAATCCATAATTGGAGTTTTCTTTACAATACCATTCTTTGTTACCATAAAAAGATACTTTCCTTCTTCATACTTCTTAAGAGCAATCACCGCCGTAATCTTTTCACCTGGATTTAACTGAAGAAGATTTACAATTGCTGTACCTCTTGTAGTTCTGGCAGATTCCGGAATTTCATATGCTTTCATACGGTATACCTTACCACTGTTAGTAAAGAACATCAGATAATGATGAGTGGTAGTCATAAACAAGTCTTCTATAAAGTCATCTTCTATGGTCTGCATTCCCTTGATTCCTTTACCACCTCGATGCTGTGCCCTGAAATTATCCACTGTCATTCTCTTGATATATCCAAGTTTTGTCATGGTAATTACCGTATTTTCTTTTTTGATCAGATCCTCAATTGTAATATCATCATCATCAAATCCAATTGCAGTTCTTCTGTCATCACCATATTTGGTAGCAATAATTAAGATTTCTTCTTTGATAACACCTAATAACTTATGTTCATCTGCAAGAATAGCCTTTAATTCTGCAATCCGTTCCATTAATTCTCTATATTCAGCTTCTAATTTTTCTCTTTCCAAACCGGTAAGAGCACGTAGACGCATATCTACAATTGCCTGAGCCTGGACATCTGAAAGCTTAAATTCTTTAATTAAGTTTTCTTTTGCCTCTGCAACATTTTTAGAAGCACGGATAATTTCAATTACGCGGTCAATATGATCAAGTGCAATCAGTAAACCTTCTAAAATATGGGCACGTTCTTCTGCCTTATTTAACTCAAATCTGGTACGCCTGGTAATAACTTCTTTTTGATGATTCAGATAATGCTTTAACATCTCTAAGATATTCAATACCTTTGGTTCACCATTTACCAATGCAAGCATGATTACACCAAAACTATCCTGCAATTGTGTATGCTTATAAAGCTGATTCAAAATAACATTTGCATTGGTATCACGTTTTAATTCAATGGCAATCCGCATACCTTCTCTGGAAGATTCATCACGAAGCTCGGAAATTCCTTCAATCTTTTTATCCTTTACAAGATTTGCGATATTCTGAATTAATCTTGCCTTATTTACCATATAAGGAAGCTCTGTTACCACTATTCTCTGTTTACCATTCGGCATCGGTTCAATATCTGTAACAGAACGAATTTTAATTTTACCACGTCCGGTACGGTATGCGTCTTCTATTCCCTGACGGCCTAAAATAGTAGCACCTGTAGGAAAATCAGGACCTTTTACAATTTCTAAAATTTCTTCAACTTCAGTTTCTCTGTCCTCTAATATGTAATTATCAATAATCTTTACAACCGCTTGAATAATTTCTCTCAAATTATGAGGTGGAATATTAGTTGCCATACCTACCGCAATACCACCTGTACCGTTTACCAGAAGATTCGGATATCTGGAAGGAAGCACCACAGGTTCTTTTTCCGTCTCATCAAAGTTTGGTGCAAAGTCAACTGTATCTTTATTGATATCAGCTAACATTTCCATGGAAATCTTAGAAAGCCTTGCCTCAGTATAACGCATGGCAGCAGCACCGTCTCCGTCCACAGAACCAAAATTACCATGTCCGTCTACTAATGGATATCTGGTATTCCACTCCTGTGCCATATTAACCAGTGCACCATAAATAGAACTGTCTCCATGAGGATGATATTTACCCATAGTATCACCGACAATACGGGCACATTTACGATGAGGCTTGTCCGGACCGTTATTTAATTCAATCATGGAATATAAAATTCTTCTCTGCACCGGTTTCAAACCGTCTCTTACATCCGGTAAAGCACGAGAAGCGATAACACTCATGGCATAATCTATATAATAATTTTCCATGGTTTTTTTCAAATCGACTTCATTTACTTTATCAAAAATATTATCTTCCATTCCTTACTCCTTCTTTTTTATTTAAATAATAAGCGTCCCCTTACATCAAATATCCAGATTTTTTACAAACTTTGCGTTTTCTTCGATAAACTCACGTCTCGGTTCCACCTTATCTCCCATTAATGTATTAAAGGTTAAATCAATCTCCGATTCATTATCATCTTCAATTGCTACACGAAGTAAAATTCTGCTTTCAGGATCCATGGTAGTCTCCCAAAGCTGAGCAGCGTCCATCTCTCCAAGACCTTTATAACGCTGTATTTTATTATTCTGATCTCTTCCTACTTCCTTTAAAATATTATCCAATTCCTCATCATTATAGGCATACCATACTTTTTTATTTTTTTCCAGTTTATAAAGAGGCGGCTGTGCCAGATAAACATATCCCTGACGAATCAGATCCGGCATAAACCGGTAGAAAAAAGTAAGCAGCAATGTTGCAATATGGGCACCATCCACATCCGCATCCGTCATAATAATAATCTTATGATAACGAAGTTTGGTAATATCAAAATTCTCATGAATACCTGTACCAAAAGCAGTAATCATTGCTTTAATCTCTTCATTTCCTAATATCTTATCAATTCTTGCTTTTTCTACATTCAAAATCTTACCACGAAGTGGAAGAATTGCCTGAGTAGCACGGGAACGAGCTGTTTTTGCAGAACCGCCGGCAGAATCTCCCTCCACGATATATATTTCACAATTTTCCGGATTCTTATCGGAACAATCTGCCAATTTACCAGGCAATGCCATAGAATCACTTAAAGTAGACTTTCTTGCCACATCCCTTGCCTTACGTGCTGCAATTCTTGCCCTTTGTGCCTGAATTGCTTTATTTACAATAATCTTGGCAACCTTTGGATTGAGTTCCAAAAAATAAGTAAGCTGTTCGGAAACAACACTATCTACAGCTGTCCTTGCCTCAGAGTTACCAAGTTTAATCTTTGTCTGGCTTTCAAACTGAGGATCTCCTATCTTAATGCTTACAATAGCAGCAAGACCTTCCCTTAAATCATCACCTGACAAATTATCTTCGTTATCTTTAAGTAATTTATTATTTCTTGCATAATCATTAAATACCTTTGTAATAGCAGAACGAAAACCTGTTAAATGTGTACCACCTTCAATAGTACCGATATTATTTACAAAAGTATAAACAGACTCACTATAAGAATTATTGTGCTGTAAAGCGACTTCTACTACAACTCCGTCTTTTTCTCCTTCACAATAAATAATCTTATCATATAATGGATCTTTATGACGGTTAATATATTCTACAAATTCCTTAATACCGCCTTCATAATGGAATTCTCTTTCCTTTTCCTTACCGGCACGCTTATCACATAAAGTAATTTTAAGACCTTTTGTCAAAAATGCCATCTCACGAAGTCTTGTTCTCAATGTATCAAAATCAAATTCAAGAGTTTCAAAAATTGTAGCATCCGGCATAAATGTTACCTTCGTTCCACGCCTTCTGGTATTTCCTGTTACTTCTAATGGATGAATTACTTTTCCTCTTTCATAACGCTGTTTATGAACCTTACCATCACGGCAAATTTCAACCTCTAACCAGTCTGAAAGTGCATTTACAACAGAAGCACCTACTCCATGAAGACCTCCTGATACTTTATATCCTCCACCGCCAAATTTTCCTCCGGCATGAAGCATTGTAAATACAACATCTACCGCAGGAATTCCCGCTTTTTCCTGAATTCCGGTTGGAATACCACGTCCGTTATCCACAACTGTAACAGAGTTATCTTTATTGATCATAACTGTAATTTCGTTACAGAATCCCGCTAAAGCCTCATCTACTGCGTTATCTACAATCTCATATACCAGGTGGTGCAGACCTTTTTCAGAAGTTGTACCAATATACATACCAGGTCTTTTACGAACTGCTTCCAAACCTTCTAAGATTTGAATCTGTTCGGCACCATATTCCTGCTCATCTTTCTTTCCCATTTTTTTCCTCCTAATAATTCATCCATAAAAATTAATTTATATATAAAACGAAATAATACTGAAGTTTTTATATAAAGCCAAATATATTACTTTGCACTTATATTAAAAATATCAACTGTTCCGTTTGTTACCTTATAAATCCTGTTAATATGAAGTCTTGATTTTATAAAATCATCATATCCTGTACAAGTTACAATAGTTTGTATATCTTTTATACTATCCAACAGATAATTTCTGCGGTTACTATCCAATTCACTCATTACATCATCTAATAATAATATCGGAGTATCATGAATCATGGACTTGACTATTTCTATTTCTGCTAATTTTAAAGAAAGAGCAGCAGTCCTTTGTTGTCCCTGGGAACCGAATTTTCTTACATCAATTCCGTTGATATAAAAACACATATCATCCCTATGTGGTCCTACCTGCGTAGACTGATATTTCAAATCCATATCTCGTTTATGAAACATCATATTTTCATAGTCATCTATGCTGACGTTTTTTTCATAACCAATTTTGATAGATTCTTTTCCACCAGTTAGATGATAATGGATTTCTTTTACAATTTCATTGAGATTCCTGATAAAAGATTCTCTTTCTTCTATAATGCATTTTCCATATTTTATAAGATACATATCCCACATGTCTAACGTATCTTTAAGATTGGTATTAAAAGATATTTGCTTAAGTAAAGAATTTCTCTGATTCAGGGCCTTATTATAATTCACATAATTATAATAATATAATTTGTTAAGCTGACAGAGTTCAAGATTAATAAATCTTCTTCTTTCGGAAGGAGCATTTTTTATAATACTCAAATCCTCTGGAGAAAAAAATATCATATGGATAATTCCAAATAATTCCCCACTCTTTTTAATACTTTGTCCATCTACTGCAACTCCTTTATTTTTATTTTTACGAAGATGCATATCAATCCGATGTCCAACATCATTTTTTGTAAGATGAAGCCTTATATGTGATTCTTCTTCTCCAAATTGTATAATATCCCTGTCTTTACTGCCCCTATGAGACTTTGTTGTACCTGATATGTAAATTGCTTCCAAAATGTTGGTTTTTCCCTGAGCATTATCTCCATAAAGAATTGTAATTCCTTCATCAAATGTGATTGATAAATCATTATAATTTCTATAATGATTAAGTTCTAGTGAATTAATATACATAATATCATACCTTATAAACCAACCTGATTTTGTCTATTTTTCATCAAAACAAATTTACTTAACAATCTTAATCTGTTCTTCATTAAATGTAACTATCATACCATCATATAATTTTCTACGGTATCTGGATTCTATTTCTCCGTCAACCTTTACCAGACCTTCATCAATCACTTCTTTTGCCATTGCACCGGATTCTACCAGATTCATAGCTTTTAAAAGTTGTATTAAATTAATAAATTCGTCTTTTTTTCTTAATTTTAATTCTTCCATACCATTCTCCTAAGCTGCAATACTTACAGGTAAAATAAGATAAATATAACTATTATCCTCATTTCTTATAAAACACGGAGATTTGGCATTTACCATATACACATCTACTTCATCATCATCAATTACCCTTAATGCATCCATTAAAAATTTGGGATTAAATCCAATTTTTAAATCTTTTCCCTCTTTTTTTATTTCAATCTCTTCATTCATGGATCCAAGAGAAGAATCTATTTTTAAATAAATATTAGAACTCTCTATATTCATGATAATTGGTTTTTTATCTGATTCTTTAATAAAAAGAGAAGATCTGTCAATACAATCCAGAAATTCTTTTTTGTTGATAGTAAATTTTGTTTCATAATCATTAGATAACATTTGTTCAATTCTATAAAATTCACCTTCCAACAGACGGGATACCACCTTTGTCTGTTCAAATTCAAATAATATATGTTTGTCTGTTACGTAAAGGCGAATCTCATCCTCTACACCACCAGTAAGAATTTTACTGACATCATTTAAAGTCTTTCCGGGTACAATGACTTTCATGCCTTCAAAACTTTCTTTTAACTGTACTTTTCGAATAGAAATACGATGTCCATCTAAAGATACTACCTTAAGAACATCTCCATTTACTTCAAATAATTCTCCTGTCATAATCTTAGTATTTTCCTGATCTGAAATACTAAAAATAGTCTGACGGATGACTTCTTTTAAAGTAAACTGTGAAAGACTGATATATTTGTTCTTTTCAACTTCAGGAAGATAATTGAAATCATCACCGGAGGTTCCCGGAATATTAAATTTAGACCGTTCACAACGAATATTAGCCTGGCAATTCGCATTGGTTTCGATTATGATTTCACTTTCAGGAAGTTTTCTTACAATATCGTTTAGAAGTTTTGCATCCAATGCTATTTTACCGGCTTCCGTAATTGTTCCCTCAATAACAGTTTCTATGCCTAGTTCAATATCATTAGCAATCAAACGAATTTCACTAAGGCTGGATTCAATTAAGATACATTGGAGGTTTGTCATCGTACTTTTTGTAGATACTGCTTTTGAAACAATATTAATACCATTCATTAATGATGATTTCGTACAGCTTATTTTCATTGTGTAAAACTCCTTTCGGTGTAAAACAGGCGGAATGCTATTTTACAAATAATTAATAATATTTAGTAGTAACAGTAATAGGGGATGTGGATTTGTGTAAATCCCTGTAAAAGCCCTTTTTTTCATATAAAAAGAGTGTTTATAACTGTGTATGTATTCTATTGAAAAATTGTTTAAGGATTGTTTAAAATAAATGTGAACCTGAAAATAATATTTATTTTAAAAATCCTTTTGAAAAGTTTTTAACAGGATAAGAACAGCTTATCCACAAAAAGAATATCTTAAATACGTTGTGCTGTGGATAATATGTTATTTAATATTAAATTTCTTTTCTATGGTTTCAATTGTTAACTTCATGTTAGGGTCTTTTTCTATTAAGGTTTTTATTTTATCAACACCGTTTAATACAGTAGAATGATCCCTTCCGCCAACAGCAGCTCCAATCTGCTGCAGAGAATAATGTTCTATATATTTTCTGCATAAATACATGACAACCTGCCTTGCTGTAGCGATATCCTGACTCCGTTTGGAAGAAGTAATATCATCATAAGGAATATTCATATGATCAGATACGATTCGGATAATTAAATCCGGTGTAATCTCCTTTTGTGAATCCTTGGAAATAAGATCTTTTAATATATCTTCTGCATCTTCCACAGTAAGATCCCGTTCCCCTTTTTTATTTTCGAGTCTTGAATAAACACTGATCTTATTCAGTGCTCCTTCCAGTTCTCTGATATTGGACACAACATTTTGTGCAATATAATCTAATATTTCATCAGAAATAAAAATATGGTCCAGTTCTGCTTTTCTTTTTAATATAGCCATACGGGTTTCATAATCCGGAGCATGAATGTCTACCGGAACGCCCCATTCCAATCTGGTCCTCATTCTTTCTTCCAAAGTTTCTATCTCCTTTGGGGGCTTGTCTGAGGATATGATAATCTGTTTGTTAGAATTGTATAAGTCATTAAATGTATTGAAAAATTCAGTCTGTGTAGAGTCTTTTCCTATTACGAACTGGATATCATCAATTAAGAGAACATCCAGATTGCGGTATTTGGCTCTCAATTCTTCATTTTTATTATTACGGATTGCTTCAATTACCTCATTAGTAAAGGTTTCGCTGGATACATATAAAACCTTTAAATCTGGATTATGAGTAATGATATGATGGGCAATTGCCTGCATTAAATGAGTTTTGCCAAGCCCTGCACCTCCATAAACAAACAATGGATTGTAAGCGGAAGAGGGTTCCTCTGCAACTGCGACACAGGCAGCATGGGCATGACGGTTGTTATCACCTATTACAAAAGTATCAAATGTGTATTTTGGATTCAGATTGCTTTTCTCTAAAGAAAGTTTGATATGACCGTCTATAGAATTATCAGATTCTTCTTTAGAAGGAAGTTCTTCTCCTTCTACGCAAAAGAGTATTTCATATGGTTTATTCAAAGTTGCTTCAATTGCAGATTGTAAATAAATATCATACATTTTTTTTTCTATAAATTCGATTCCTCTTTTTCCAAGTTTTTTATCCATAGCAAATATGATAGTAGTGTCTGTTATATCTTGTATGGAAAGGGCACGAATCCATGTATTGATCATCATGTGTGATACATCATATTCTATTTCTAATAGGTTTAATATATTATCCCATTGTTTTATTAAAGTTTCTTTCATGATTGAAAATTCCTTCCTTGTAAGCATACGCATACTCATTAATAATACAATAAAATTCGTTTTTTTTCAAGGAAAAAGAGGGATTAATAAATTGTGGAAAACTTTAATATGTGATTAGAAATATGAAAAACTGGGGAAAATTTAATAAAATCCACATGAAAAAAGGTTAGTTATCCACAAGTTATTCACTTTTTGTGGATAACATTATGTAAACACGAAAAAAATAGTGAAGGATGAAAGCTTTTATACTATATATTGTATATGAAAGTAATTAAAAGAAAAAACAAAAGAATTGCTTGACTTACAAGGGGTTTTTAAATATAATGGGATAGATGTTTTCAAAAAGAAGGAGGTGTATTTGAAAATGAAGATGACATTTCAGCCTAAGAAAAGACAGAGATCTAAGGTTCATGGTTTTAGAAAAAGAATGAGCACATCAAATGGTAGAAAAGTGTTGGCCGCAAGACGTGCTAAAGGTAGAAAGCGTTTATCAGCATAGGTCACAGGTTTGTGACCTTTTTCTTTGTCAGGGATCATTAAAAAATGAAACAATTTATTTCTTTGAAAAACAGTTTAGAATTTGGAAATGTATATAAACAGGGTAAATCCTATGCAAACAAATACCTTGTTATGTATATAACAGACAATAATTTGGAGATTAACAGACTTGGGATATCTGTTAGTAAGAAAGTAGGCAATAGTATTGTCAGACATCGTATCACCAGATTGATTAGAGAAGTTTACCGCTTACAGCAGCATAACCTTATAAAAGGAAAAGATATTGTAGTGGTAGCAAGGGTTAATTCTAAAGGTCGTAATTATTGGGATATAGAAAGTGCATTTCTCCATTTGGCTAAACTGCATCACATCATAGATTCTAAGGGAAAATGCACAGTATAAGGTGCAATTTTGAACATTATAAAGAATATTCTCATCCGATTAATACAATTTTATAAGAAATTTTTATCACCCTTAAAGGGACATGCAGTTTGTAAGTATTATCCAACCTGTTCTTCTTATGCAATAGAAGCAATAGAAGTACATGGTGTAATAAAGGGAAGCTTACTTGCTGTTTGGAGAATTCTTCGTTGTAATCCATTTTCAAAGGGTGGTTATGATCCGGTTCCACAAAAAAAATCTTAAGGAGGACTTAATCGTTGATGTTTTTAACAGCACAGGGAGGGTTATTAGGACCATTTGCCTGGATATTTGGTAAATTACTTGATTTGATTTATAATATATTAGCGGGAAGTAATGGAATTGCAAATCTGGGTATTTGTATTATTTTGTTTACTATTATAGTAAAATTAATTTTGTTTCCGCTTTCATTTAAACAACAGAAATCTACAAAAATAAATATGGTAATTCAACCTGAAATACAAAAAATTCAGAAAAAATATAAAGATAGAAAAGATCAGGAATCTATGTTAAAACAGCAGCAGGAATTGCAGGCTGTCTATGATAAATATGGAACTTCCATGACAAGTGGATGTCTTCCTACTTTGATTCAATTTCCTATTATATTAGCTTTGTATCGTGTAATTCAGAATATTCCGGCTTATGTTGGAAAGATTAAGGATATGTACTCTCCAATTGCAGAGGGTATTATGACAAGTAAGGGAAATGATGTACAACAGTTTTTAACTGAATTTATAAATGAAAATAAAATCAGTGGTGCCAGCTATGCACTTAAAAATTTCAAGGAACTGGCTGAAATAAGTGTAAATAATGTAATTGATGTGATTTCTAATTTTGGTGTATCTCATTTAAATACATTATTGGATACACTTGGACTTACCGGGGATTTATCTGCAAATGTAGATAAAATTGATCAGATTCATTCTTTTGTACTTGGAATCAATATATCGGAAGCTCCCGGTTATAAGTTAAGCTGGGCACTTTTGATTCCAATTTCTTCTGCATTGTTTAATTATATGTCTATGAAATTTACTTCTGGAAGCCAGCAGGGAGATCAGACTACTAATACGATGATGAAGAGTATGCAGATAACAATGCCGCTTATGTCAATTTTTGTTTGTATTTCTTTACCGGCAGGTATTGGTATTTACTGGTCGATTAGTGCATTGATTTCATTGTTGACACAGTTGATTATTAATTTTTATTATGATCATACGGATATGGATGCTATATTAGAAAAACAGATGGAAAAAGCTGCCAAGAAACGCGAAAAACGGGGTGGTAAGAAGTCATTTATGGAAAGAATGATGGATCAATCGGCAGAAGCACAGGAAGAGCTTCAAAAACGAGAAGCAATGAGAAGGAATTCTGCTGCATCTTTAAAAAATTATGTTCCTTCTGAAGAAGCAAAAAAAGCTTCTGAAAGCAGACAAAACAAACAATATAAAGATGGCAGTATAGGTGCAAAAGCAAATATCATGTTAAATTATAATAATGATAATAATGGAAAAAAGGAGGAAAAATAAAATGAGTTACATGGAGTTTAAGGGGAAAACAGTAGAAGAAGCAGTTACAGCAGCATCAGTAGAGTTTGGTATTATTAGTTCTGAATTGGAATATGAAGTAATTGATAAAGGTTCTTCCGGATTTTTGGGTATTGGTGCAAAGCCTGCTGTCATAAAAGCCAAAAAGACAGAGCAGGAGAAGGAAAAGACAATCGTAGATAAAACAAAGGAATATCTTGATGCATTATTTAAAGCAATGGATATTGAAACAGAAATTTCTATTGATTATAATGAAGAGAGCAATAATATGAATATCAACTTAGAAGGTCCGGAGATGGGTATACTGATTGGTAAAAGAGGACAGACCTTGGATGCATTACAGTATCTGATCAGCTTATTTGTAAATAAGGAAAGTGAATCATATATCCGTGTAAAATTAGATACAGAAAATTATCGGGCAAGAAGAAAAGATACCTTAGAAAATCTTGCTAAAAATATTGCATTTAAGGTTAAGAGAAGCAGAAGAAGTGTGACACTTGAGCCGATGAATCCTTATGAAAGAAGAATTATCCATTCAGCACTTCAGAATGATAAATATGTTGCTACCAGAAGTGAGGGGGAAGAACCTTACCGTAAGGTAGTTGTATATTTGAAAAAATAGAAATGTTACTATAACATTAAAGAAAAGCAGCTGTATTAAATATTTTTATTGCAGCTGTTTTTTTATGATTATTTTTTATTTATGAACAATAATTTCTATACACTTTATAAAAAGTAGAGTATAATATTTTTGATTTTAGAAGATAATGAAAAAATGTTTCATAAAATATATTTTATTACAATTGATATTTATGAAAAGAGGACTATGGAATGATAAATTTTTCAGATACAATTGCAGCAGTGGCAACAGGGATGAACCAGGGCGGAATCGGTATTATCCGGATAAGTGGAGAAAAAGCGATAGAAATAGCAGATTCTGTTTTTGTACCAAATAAAAAAGGAAAAGAGATAAGGAATCTTCCTTCTTATACGGCTGCTTATGGAAATATAATAGAAAAAAATGATGAAGAAAAAAGAATTATAGATGAAGTGATTGTTCTGGTGATGAAGGCACCTTCTACTTATACAAAAGAAGATGTGGTAGAGATTGACTGTCATGGTGGTTTGCAGGTGATGAATCAGATTCTGCATTTATTATTGAAAAATGGAGCAAGACTGGCCCAGCCTGGTGAATTTACAAAACGTGCTTTTTTAAATGGGAGAATTGATTTATCACAGGCAGAATCTGTTATGGATTTAATTTCTGCAAAAAGTGATTTGGCGGCAAAAACAGCATTATCCCAGTTAAAAGGAAGTTTAAAAGAAAAAATTGAAAATCTGCGTAAGCAATTAATTCATAATATTGCATATATTGAATCTGCTTTAGATGATCCGGAGCATTACAGTCTGGATGGATTTTATAAGACTTTAGATGAACTGCTTATGAAGATGGAGAAGGAAATTTCTCACTTAATTCGAACTGCTGAAGATGGAAAAATGATGAAAGAAGGCATCCGTACCGTTATTCTTGGTAAACCAAATGCAGGAAAGTCTTCTATATTAAATGTAATGATAGGAAAAGAACGTGCTATAGTAACTGATATTGCCGGAACTACAAGAGACACTTTAGAGGAATTTATTTCTATTTATGGGATTCCTTTAAATATTGTGGATACTGCGGGTATCAGGAATACAGATGATGTAGTAGAAAAAATTGGGGTAGATAAATCTATAGAAGCTATGGAAGAAGCAGATTTGATTTTATTGATTATTGATGCTTCTGTTGCGCTGGATGAAAATGATTTTCAGATTATGGAAAAAATTAAGGATAAACAGGTTATTATTTTGCAAAATAAATCTGATTTAGATTATGTGGTAAACAAGGAAGAAATTTTATCACATTTAGATAAACCGATCATTAATATCAGTGCAAAAGAGCAGACAGGATTTGAAGATTTTTATCAATTGTTAAATGATATGTTTTTTCATGGTTCTCTCTCTTATAATGATGAAATATATATTACAAATATGCGGCATAAGGAAGCTCTTGAAGAAGCCCTTGACAGTATACGATTGGTGAGAAAAAGTATAGAGGATAGTATGCCGGAGGATTTTTATTCCATTGATTTAATGGCAGCTTATGAACGGCTTGGATATATTATAGGCGAATCAGTGGAGGATGATCTGGTTGATACGATATTCAGGGAATTTTGCATGGGGAAATAGAAAGCATAGGAGAATCTTTTATTCCCGTGAGCAATGAGGAAAATATCCATGCTTGCATGGATATTTGACTTGTATAAAGTGTTTATTTGTTGCTTGACCTGATATATTGGATTTTAATATAATCTCTTATGAGGCAAATAGTATGTGATAATAAATGAAGAGATTGGAAAATAAATGAGAATTTATGAATCAAAAGAAGAAGCAAAAAATACAGAAATTGATAAAATAAAAGATACAAAATGTATAAATTGTTCTGGTATCATGAAACTGGATACACCTTCTGCCAGTTTAATTTGTCCATATTGCGGATATTCAGTAAAAATAGCTTATCACGATACTGAAATGATAGAAGAAAGAACTTTTCATACGCAGATGAATCGGGATAATCAGGATTTTGAAAAAGGAGTAATTGTTTGCAAGTCCTGTGGTGCACAATCTTTTATTCATTCATCAAAAATCATATCGGTTTGTGAATTTTGTGGTTCTAATCAGCTGATTCAAAAAAATGAAGATGCGTTAGAACCAGATGGTATTATTCCTTTTAAAATAGGACAGGAAGATTTAAAAAATTATATTAAAAAATGGCTGAATAAAAAAAAGCTGTGTTCCTTTTCTTTTAAAAAGAAATTTCAAATATCTGATGCTCATGGAGTATATATTCCATATTGGTCATTTGATGCAAAAACTCATAGTACTTATTGGAATGGTTTAATTTATGGAGAAGGAGTAGATGATTTTTTAGTTCCTGCTGCTACTGATTATAATGCAGAAGAATTAAGAAAAATTGAACCCTATAATACAGAAGAAAATAAAGAATTTAAATCACAATATTTAACAGGATATGATTCACAATACTATGATATTGGATTAAGAGATGCCTGGGCAATGGCAGTTAATGATATTAAAGATAGATTGATGGATGATATTGTAAAAGATGAGAGAAGACGTAAGAATATTGTCAGTAAAAAAATTCTTAAAGGACTTCGTACACAATTTTCAAAGGTTACTTATAAGTATTTGCTGTTACCGGTCTGGTTTATTGATATTGATTATAAAAATAAAAATTATCGGTTTTTAATGAATGGACAGACCGGAAAAATAGCAGGTAAAGTGCCAATATCTATTGCAAAATGTATTTTTGGAATGATAGTGGGAATTGGATTAATTATTTTATTGTGTTTCTTATTTCATTTTCTATTTGGTCTGATAAATGAAGAAAATGTGATTATATTTATATTTGTAATCATGCTTATATGTATTATGCTAGTAAAACTTAAAATGATGTAAAAATTGAAATATAGCAGATAAGGTTTATAAGTAAAATAACCATTTTAGAGAATTTTATATAAGAAAACAGGTATAATAGAGATACCTGCAAATAGGAGATAGAAAATAGATGAGAATTTACAAATCTGATAAAAAGAAAAATGCAGAAATTGATAAAACAAAAGATACAAAATGTATAAATTGTGGAGGAATTATGGAGTGGAAGATACAGGAGGAAATTATCTAGAATTTCGTACGGCATATAGTAAAGTAACATATAAATATTTATTGCTGCCTGTATGGCTAATTGATGTTACTTATAAAAAGAAGAATTATTGGTTACTGATGAATGGACAGACCGGAAAAATTACAGGAAAGATACCAAAAAATATAGTTAAATATGTGGGTGCTGTACTACTAGGAATTTTGTTATGTTTCTTAATAATAATGTTAAGTGGGGAAAAAAAGGAAGAGGTTTTTAATATTATTCTATTAATAGGATTTTTTATATGTATATATGTATATATGCATATACATTATTAATAGAGTATAATAAATAAGAATTAATGGCAAATATAGAGTAATGAGCAAAAATTTTGATACAAAAAACAGGTGGCCAGTGCCTTAAGTAATACAAACTATCAGTTTGGAGGAAATGAAATAATGAATACAATAGAAGAAACATATGATGCAGTTGTGGTAGGTGCAGGTCATGCCGGTTGTGAAGCGGCATTGGCACTGGCAAGAATGGGACAGGAAACCATTTTATTTACAGTTAGTATGGACAGTGTGGCAATGATGCCATGTAATCCTAATATTGGAGGATCTTCAAAAGGTCATTTGGTCAGGGAAGTGGATGCCCTTGGTGGAGAGATGGGAAAAAATATAGATAAAACCTATATCCAGTCCAAAATGTTAAATCGTTCCAAGGGTCCTGCTGTACATTCCCTCCGTGCCCAGGCAGATAAGGCAGAGTATACCCGTAATATGCGGATGACAATGGAAAATACAGAGCACCTGACCTTAAGACAGGCGGAGGTTTCAGAGCTGATTATAGAAAACGTATCAAATGTAGATAATAAAACAGGAAAAAATAGTATTATAGAAAACAATACAGATGATTTGAAAATATCTGTGAATAATGTAAAACAGAAGGTTTGCGGAGTCCGTACAAAGTCGGGTGCTTCTTATTATGCAAAAGCAGTAATTCTTTGTACCGGAGTGTATTTAAATGCCAGATGCATATATGGAAATGTGGTAAATCATACGGGACCAAACGGATTATCTGCTGCTACATATTTATCGGATTCCATGTTAAATGCGGGAATACCTCTCCGCCGTTTTAAAACGGGAACACCTGCCAGAATTGATAAGAGAAGTATTGATTTTTCAAAGATGGAGGAGCAAAAGGGAGATGAAATAATAGTTCCCTTTTCTTTCACAAATACAGAAGAGGATATTCAAAGGGAACAGGTCAGTTGTTGGCTCACTTATACTAATGAAGAGACTCATAGGATTATAAAAAATAATATTGACCGTTCTCCTTTATTTTCTGGTGCGATTGAGGGAACCGGGCCAAGATATTGTCCTTCTATTGAAGATAAGGTAATGAAATTTGTAGATAAGGACAGACATCAGGTTTTTGTGGAACCGGAAGGGGAATTTACCAATGAAATGTATATTGGTGGAATGAGTTCCTCTTTACCGGAGGATGTACAGTATGCGATGTATCGCAGTGTACCGGGGTTAGAAAATGCAAAGATTGTCAGGAATGCATATGCTATTGAATATGACTGTATTAGTGCTTTACTGCTCAAACCATCTCTGGAATTTAAGGAGATAGAAGGATTATTTAGTGCCGGACAGATGAACGGAAGCTCTGGTTATGAGGAGGCAGCCGCCCAGGGTCTGATGGCAGGAATGAATGCGGCAAGAAAGCTGCAGGGAAAGGAAGCAGTAGTATTAGACCGTTCCCAGGCTTATATTGGTGTGTTGATTGATGATCTGGTAACAAAAGAGACAAGAGAGCCTTATCGAATGATGACTTCCCGTGCAGAATACCGCCTGCTGCTTAGACAGGATAATGCAGATTTACGGCTTACGGAAATTGGATATGAAATCGGTTTAATTGATGAGGAAAGGTATCAGCATTTTTGTAAAAAGCGAGAGCTGATTGAAAAAGAGGTTGCAAGACTTTCTGAAACAATGGTGGGTGCAAATAAAGGAGTACAGACATTTTTGGAAGAAAACGGAAGTACTGCATTGAAAACAGCAGCATCTCTGGCAGATTTAATCAAACGACCGGAACTTAGTTATGAACTGGTTGCACCACTGGATGCAGATAGGAAAGCTTTAATGGAACTGCCGTTATATCAGGAATCATTTTCAAAGGAAGTGGCAGAACAGATTAATATTGAATTAAAATATGATGGATATATCAAACGTCAGCGTTCCCAGGTAGAGCATTTTAAGAAGCTGGAGAAAAAGAGGATTCCCTCAGATATTGATTATGATGATGTGCATAATTTGAGAAAAGAGGCGAGACAGAAGTTAAATGAAATCCGGCCGGAAAATATCGGTCAGGCATCCAGAATATCAGGGGTATCACCAGCGGATATTTCTGTTTTGATGATTTATCTGAATGTATAGATAGCTAATGTTTCTTTAAACATTTTTAAAAGTAATAGGAGGAAAATTATTTTGAAGAAAAACTTTTTATTTATTATGGGATTATTGTTTTGCAGTTTATTTATGTTTTCAGGTTATCAGGTAAATGCCCAGGAACAGAAATTACCTCAGCCGGCAAAATCGACAAAATTTTATTTTAATGGAGCTGACTATCATATTTATTTTATATGAATGCTTCCATTGCCAGGGAAATAGATGAAGAATATGATGAACATATTAAAGATAATAAATATATGTATACTGTAGAAGAAAATGATAAATATGGATATGAGATAGAAGTATATTTTTTTGTAAATAAAAAGAAAAAAATATTTGATACGCAGAATCCTTCTGTTAATTTTTGTTATGGAATAGGAAAAGGTAAGGCATATTGTACATTGATACTAGATAGCAGATATTTAGGGAGACAAGGTTTTGCATATAGGTGCCGCCTTTATAAAATAGATGAAAATGGGGAAAAAATATATAGCAATTATTCAAAAGAGACAGTAGTAGTGCCTTATGTTAGTGGAAATAATATGATGATAGAAAGAGAGAAAGATATAACTGTCTATTGGAGTAAAATGAAAGGTGCAAAAAGTTATACGGTATATTTATGTGAAGATGGAGGAAAAAGGCGCAAAAAGATAACTACTACAAAGAAAAATTATACTAAGATTAGTAAAAAGAAATTTAAACGGAATGTATATTATTATTATTTCGTTCAGGCAAATGGTATAAAATATAAGAATAAAAAATATAATTCAGCGAAGAAATTGAATGTCGATCATTTTACAACCTTTTTATATATCAATCGATAGAAAAAGATCATGATATACAAGAAATATAAAAAATATATAAAGGAGAAATTATATATGAATATCCGAAGGGCAGAAGAAAAAGATATGGATGGGATTAATCATCTGCTTTGCCAGGTATTGATGGTACATCATAATGGAAGACCGGATTTATTTAAAAAAGATGTGAAGAAATATACAGATGAGGAATTATTGGATATTATACATGATGATACCAGACCAATCTTTGTGGGAATAGATGAGAATGAAAAGGTGCTTGGTTACGCGTTTTGTGTATTTCAGCAGCATGAAAGAGATAATATTTTAACAGATATCCGGACTTTATATATTGATGATTTGTGTGTAGATGAACAGGTAAGAGGACAGCATATTGGAAAACAAATCTATGAATATGTGGTAGAATTTGCAAGGCAGCAGGGGTTTTATAATGTGACATTAAATGTATGGAGCTGTAATTCTGCTGCAATGAAATTTTATGAAAGCTGTGGTCTTGTGCCATATAGAGTAGGAATGGAAAAGATATTATAAAGAATGTGCTTTATGTATAAGCAAAGTACATATTGCTATATAGATGAATCATGATTAAGATAGGGAGAAAATATGAACCGACTGATTGAAAAAGCAGCTAAATTTAATATTGAGTTATCAGAAAAGCGGATTCAGCAATTCCAGATTTACTATGAAATGCTGATAGAGACAAATAAAGTGATGAATCTCACTGCAATTACAGAATTAAATGAAGTAATTACCAAGCACTTTTTAGATTCTCTGGCATTAGCAGAGGTTTATCCTGATATTTGCAATTCAGATGTAAAATTAAAGGTTTTAGATCTAGGTACTGGTGCAGGATTTCCAGGACTGCCATTAAAGATAGCATTTCCACATTTGGAAATCACTTTGATGGATTCATTAAACAAACGTGTGAAATTTTTACAGTCTGTTATTGATAAATTGGAATTATGTGATATTTATGCAGTGCATGGAAGGGCAGAAGAGGCAGCAAGAAATGCAGATTATCGGGAAAGCTTTGATTTATGCGTCAGCAGGGCAGTAGCAAATCTTTCAACCTTAAGTGAATATTGCTTACCTTTTGTAAAAATAGGAGGAAAATTTATTTCCTATAAGTCAGTGGATATAGAGGAAGAGGTAAATGATGCTAAAAAAGCAATTAGTGTATTAGGAGGAAAATTAGAAAAAATAGAAAAAATGGTGTTGCCGGATTCGGATATTGAGAGATCATTTGTTTTTATCCAGAAGGTAAAGAGGACATCAAGGTCTTATCCCAGAAAAGCGGGAACTGCTCATAAAGAACCAATTCATTAGTGCTACGTGATTGGAGCGGATGAAAAGATAGAGAAGCAGATAAGAAATGAAATTCATGTAACCAATATAAGAAGAGATATGACGGATATGTTTAAAAAGCTGGTAGAAGAGTGACTGAAATCCATCAGCTAAATAGCAAAGATTCTATTATAGATATTAGGAGGGTAATTGAAATATGTATGATCTGTTGATAGAAAAAAAAGGTTCATCTCTGGAACGGACTGGGAAGAAAGCATTATCGGTATCCGATCCCGTAAGAAAGCAAATGCCGGTCATAGATGTTATGAAGCCTGTGCAAAGAATGAAAGACCGAACAAAAAATGACTATAGTAAATGCAGGGAAACATTGGCTGAGGCTATGAAGGTTCAGGATAAAAGTCATCCTGTACATGGCAGTAATTTTGATCCAAGCAAGAAAAGATGGAAACCGGAAGATATCATAGATGATTTACTGAAGCCTTTGGAACGTCGAAAGGTGGATACGACAAACTATAGGCGTCTAGGAGAAAAAGCAATTCAATTTAGAAAGAATAAAGGGTTAGAAGAGGAGAGTGCAGCTTTATAAATATTTTATGGAACTCACTTTCAAAGAGACGGTCTGAAGTGCCTTTGGCTGTTCGATTTCCAGTCCTGACATCAGCCAGTAGAACTGCTACCAGGTGATCGTTTTATTTCTGAACTGTTACGTGACCATAGGTACTTCCTGTGGACTACATTAAGTTCTTTATACAAAAGTAACCATCCGGTTCACGTAAAAGGACTTTTATCCGGTCACGCTGCCAAACATTATAGATAATCTAGCGTCCATAGGGAATCCATCCTAAAATAAAGCACTTACTATTATTCTATATTAAGATGCATTTTTCTTCTGTTTTCTTTTTTCTCTGCGTTTAATTCTTAATTCATTTTGGCGGTTTTTGATTTTTTCAAATTCTTTTTTTGATATCTTTTCAACCGTTTTTATTACGAAGACATTTCCATCCTTTGTCGTTTTAAAACGAATTTTTCCACAAATCAGACCATGTGTCCAGCATTTTCCAACACAAATCTGTGTAGATGGATTGTTGACAAACCATTTAATCTTTTTGGATAATTTTTTATTGCATTTATGGCAATGAAGAGAAGTAATGTTTTTATCATTTAATGCTTCGCTTTTATTTTTAAAAGTACGTGTAATATATTCACTATAATTGATATGTTGTGAAGTGATTTCTTCTTCTTCACAGGTTGGATAATGATAATAATCAATACTGTACATATCAGAAAGTTTCTTTCGATTCATTACCTGAAAAACCTTTGCTGTATAATAAGCATCATTTTTTGCACAATGAAAAGGTTCTTCAATTGGAATATGAAGTTCCGTTACTGCCTTTTCCAAGCTTGGCATCTGTGTTTTATCACCCAGATGATTGATTGCATAGATTTCCTGAAGATTATAAAATTTTAAAGGAAAAGAAAAATTTTTTAAATAATAAAAATCCATATTTTGTTGGAGATAAGTCAAATCCTGTGAACCCCAGGTGCAAAAAATATAATCTTCCCCACACCATTTTTTAAATTCACGAAATACAACATCGAATGGACGACCGGTTCGAAGAAGAGCTTCATCATAATTTAATATCTCACGTATTCTGGATTGTAACTTACGGTAAATTCGTGGTTTAATGATGCTTCCGTACTGGTCAACAATATTAAATTTGTGATCAAGTTTAGTAGCACCAATTTCGATTACTTCAAATGGAAGCCGGGGATTTTCTCCGGTCTGACCAGAAGCACATTGATTCCACTCTAAATCCATTACAATATAATTCATAAAGATCCTTCTAACTTATATATTCGCCGATAAAAATTAGTTTGCCCGCATTCTTCTGACTTTATCTGTACTGTCATTATAGTAATTGTCTAATATTTTGTTAATTTCTTCTAAGATTTCTATGCTTTCTCTGGAAGCACTGGTAGTAGTACCGTTTAACTGGACAAGAAGCTTGGTAATTCGGTCGGAACTACTGAGAGTTTTACTATTGCTTTCCTGTGCTTTTTTAACAATAATTTTGGTACAAAGTTTCTGCTGTTCAATTAAATCTTCATTAAGACGTTTATTTTCTTCTTTTAATTGTTCAATCTGTTCTAATAAAGCATCGCTTTGTTTGATGTTTGTTGCTTCTTCTCTTTTTGCAACAGAGTAGATACCTTTTTCGACTTTTACAAGTTCTGTTTGTTTATCAATGGATATTTCAGAAATCTCATCAATTTTCCTGACAATACTGTCTACTAAAAAATATGTATCTGCTAATGCAATGAGACCGAATACTATAATCAATTCAGTCATTTGTGGTGTATTTAGAATTAAATACAGGACAACCAGTATGGAAGCCACAAAACCAACGGCACTAAATGTTAAATTGGATTTTTTTATCTTCATATCATACCCCCATGATTATAAAAAATAATAAAATACAAATGCACCCGGCGGGAATCGAACCCACAACTATTCTTTAGGAGAGAATTGTTATATCCGTTTAACTACGGGTACAAATCATTATGAAAAATCTATCTGTCCTTGCAGCCAGATGATTCCTCTAAAACGTCTTCCGATTTTTGGTTCTCCTTCTAAATCTAAAGCGTTTATAGCAACATCAATAGTAATGCCATTACAGACCACAGTAAGATTATACACCATTTCGTCGGAAAATTCATTAGTAATTTGTTCAAATTTTTTAATTTTTCCTAAAATGGTATAATGTTCATTATCCATACCGTATGGCATAAAGTAAGTTTCAATTACAGTAAATAAATCTTCATCTTTAATACGTTTGGTAATTAAAGAATAAGTATCCATGTCTTCTAAAGTAAGATTTTCCAAAGCATCCATATCACCTGATTTTGCCTTTATAATTAAATTATGTCTTTCTTTATTACTGATTGGCTGTTTATCATATGGAAAAGTATTGTGTTCCAGATGAACTCCATATAAAATGCGTCCATCTAAAGAAAGTGCACCAAGTTTTACTTTTTTTGGATTTTTGAAATATTCGTTTGACCATGTACTTTTTACATAATCAGAAATATTTTGTAAAGCATAAATAATAGTATAGCCTAAATGATAGTCTTCGGATATTCCGGAATAAGCTTCTTTATCTATATGTGGTTCCAGAATGATTTCTGGCTGGTTAGTTGTGTGAGTCCCTTTGCAATAAGGAAAGGAATGATCAATAGTTATATTACCATTTTTATCATCTTCAGCTATAATTGTGAGACCAATATTTCCACCAACAGATTTATTAATCTGAATAAATGTTGTTTCAGCTCCGACTGTAACTTGTTGTTTTGTAGATGGATTTTTTATTGCAGCAGCTATTAATTTATCTTGTTCATTTTTATTTTTAATTTTGCTGAAACCAATAGCTCTTAAATAACTATGCATGTTATACTCCTTTATAGTTATCTTATTGTATCAAAATCAAATTTCTAATATCCGATTTCTGGTTTTCTTTCTTCTCGTTCTTTTGCAGCTTCTTTGGAACCCTCTTTTCCCATTGCAACATTAAGTGCAATTCTTTCTTCTTCTGATAAAATGTAATAGGATTCTTCATTTGTTACTTCTTTACAATACGTAAAGCAGCCTTCTCTGCTATGCATAGAAGTAATGATAATACCATCATGGTTTTCAGTCAAGAGTGCAAGAGAAAAACTTAACTTTCCTGACATTTCTTTGAATGCATCATATTTTACCAGACCAATTTTACAAAAGGTTGTGAGAAATTTATCATTAATAATATCAATATCTTTGTTTTGCTGTTTTTCATTTTTTACAATTTGTTTTATTTCTGAAAAACGTTTTAACATAACCTGTTCTAAATTAGCAGCTTCTTTACCAGTAGTAAAATGTGAAATACGCTTATTTAATTTATTGTATTTGAAAATAATTGTAAGTATCCATAAAAATTGAAGGAAAACAAATACAATTAGTATGACTACCACCAAATCTGTACTAATTCCAATAGAATCAAATATATCTATTCCCATTTATTCATCCTCTGTTTTTCTAAATCTATTATAATATTTTTATGCTTGGATAGAGTAGATGAGTTCCATTATATGTTCAAGTTCATCTTTTGAAAAATATTCAATTTCAATTTTTCCCTTATCATTATTCTTTGCTTTTACAGTAGTTTTTGCTCCAAGCTTATATTTGAAATTTTCTTCAAGTTCTTTGTATAGGAAAGATAAGTCTTCTTGTGTAGAAGCAATCTCTTCTTTTTTAGGATTCTCTAAATCTGCAAGTATTTTTTTGACAAGTTTTTCTGTTTCTCTTACAGATAATCTTTCATCAAAGACTTTGCAGGCAGTATCATATTGAAGTTCTTTATCTTCAATTGGAAGTAAAGCTCTTGCATGTCCGTTTGATAATTTTTCATCAATCACCATTTCTTGTACAAGTTCAGATAATTTAAGAAGACGTAAAATATTAGTAATTGCACTTCTGCTTTTGGAAACTCGTTCTGCTACATCATCTTGTTTTAAATGAAATTCTTCTATTAATTTCTTATATGCCTGAGCTTCTTCAATAGGATTTAGGTCTTCTCTTTGAATATTTTCAATTAGTCCAATTTCTAATATCTGTTGTTCAGTATAATCTTTTACTACAACAGGAACTTCTTTCAGTCCTGCTTTCATAGCAGCACGCCAGCGTCTTTCCCCAGATACCAAAAGATAGTAATTATCTTTTTTGGTAACAACCAAAGGTTCTATAATGCCATGCTGGCTGATAGAGTCAGCTAATTCCTGAAGTGCATCTTCGTTAAATTGTTTTCTTGGTTGTTCCTTATTAATTTCAATATCTTTTATTTTTAAAGTCATTTCAGTAGGAACTTCTTTTACAACTTCCTTGACAATTTCTTTTATTTCTTCTGTATTGGATTTATTTGATGTTTTATTTTTTCTGGTTTGGGAAGTACTGACTCCAAGCATTGTATCCAAACCATTTCCTAGTCCCTTTTTTTGCATTTTATATCCTCCTAATGTTTCACATGAAACATTTCCTTCTGGTCCTACAATGTAAATAAGTTCTATACATATATATTTGTGATTACTTCATCAGCTAGTAACCGGTAGCTTTCAGCTCCTGCACTTCTTGAATCATAAGTTGTGATAGGGATTCCATGACTGGGAGCTTCTGCTAATCTGACATTTCTTGGTATAATTGTTTTATATACATTTTGTTTTAGATTCTCTTTTACATTTTCAACTACTTGTAGGGAAAGATTTGTTCGGGAATCATACATTGTGAAAACAACGCCTTCAATTTTTAAGTCTTTGTTTAGTTTTTGTTGAATTAATTCGATTGTATATATCAATTGGGAAAGACCATCCAAGGCAAAAAATTCACATTGAATTGGAACTAAAACAGTATTAGCCGCTGTCATAGAATTAATCGTAAGCATTCCTAATGCAGGAGGACAGTCGATAATTACAAAATCAAACTTGTCTTGAATTTTTCTTAGCTGATTTTTAACAATATATTGCATATCAGGCTCTCCAATAAATTCAACTTCTGCACCGGCTAAATATCGGTTAGAAGGTAGAAGATTAAGTCCTGGTACAACATTAATTAACATAGCTTCACCAATATTACAATTCTCACACATAACATCATAAATGGTATAATCTAATTCATCTTTATTAATACCAAATCCTGTGGTTAAATGTCCTTGAGGATCCATGTCTACTGCAAGAGTTTTGAAACCTTTTTCAGCAAGACAAGCAGCTAAGTTAATGGATGTCGTTGTTTTACCAACACCACCTTTTTGATTTGCAATTGCTATAATTCTTCCCATTTGTATGTACTTCCTTTACTGTTAACATTAAGCAGTCATTTATTTTAATATCTGTTCTCTCTACATCTCAATATTTTATCATATTTTGTGAAAATAGAAAAGACGATATATAGTAAAATAAAATTATTAAAACACTATTTATTGATTTTAAAATAAAATGTAAAAATAATTGATTAAAAAATAATGTAGATAATAAAAGAAAATGTTTCATGTGAAACATTTTCTTTTATGAAATATTGTTCTTGGAAATTCAATTTTTATATCATTATTTTAATTTGTTTTTATGATAGAGACATATTCTTATATATAAATTAAATAAGATGGTATTATAGTTGATTATTAAAAATATTTGATTTTAGTATTTATAAACAAAAATTTATATTAGGAATATTGTTATTATATTATTTTATTAATTGTATTAGAAAGAAAAATTTGTTTACAAATATATCATTTATGAGAGAGCAAGAGATGAGTGGAAATGGTTAATATATTAATTATTTGTGTTTTTATAGATGTATATAAAAATATCAATGTTTCACATGAAACATTGATATTTTGAAAAATTATAATCGAAAAACTTTTGAAAAATTATTTTTTATATACAATTTTCCCATTGCAAATTGTATATTGGATTTCACCGGTCAAGGTCTCATTTATAAATGGCGAATTGCTGGATTTGGAATAAAAGTCATTTACTTTGTAGGAATTTTCATTAAATATAATTAAGTCAGCCGGTCCTCCTTCTGCCAAATATCCGCAGTCAAGATGATACATAGCAGCAGGATTTGCCGTCATTTTTTCTAGATATTCCATATAAGACAGATAACCTGTTTTTACCAGATTGGTAACACCTAATGAAAAAGCAGTTTCCAGTCCAATAATACCACTTGGTGCTTCAGTAATAGGTTTTGCTTTTTCTTCCATACTATGGGGAGCGTGATCTGTTGCAATAATATCAATAGTATTGTCTTTTAATCCCTGAATAATAGCTTGTCTGTCATTTTCCGTCCGAAGAGGAGGATTCATTTTAGCCATGGTACCATGTTTTATAACATCCTTTTCTGTCAGAGAAAAATGATGTGGAGTTGCTTCTGCATGAATATGAATAGCTTGTGCAACCTCCATTGGTATCATTTGTGTAATAGAATTATTAAAAAAAGATTGTTCGGTGATATCCGTCATATCTTCTTTTGATTTCGGGAGTGGAAGAGAAAAATGATTTCTTGCAATTACTTCTAATTTTTTCTGGCGAACTAGTTCTACACCTTCTTTTGTACTGATATGCTGGATATTAATCGGAGCTTCCAGCTTGTCGGCAAGAGATAAGTCTCTGTATATCAAATCGATTTCTGCCGCCCTTGGGGAACCCTCGATTTCATAATATTCGGAGGCCTTACCATGGTTAATTCCATTATTGGTTATAAGATCAGGATTTTCTTCATGAAAACTTAATGGTACATTTAGTTCTTTTGCTTTTTTCATAGCAAGAGTAACGATTTCTTCATCCATCATGGGGATACCGTCATCAGTAAATCCTACAGCTCCATTTTCTTTTAAGGTTTGCATATCCGTTAATTCTTTTCCATGTAATCCTTTTGTGATAGAAGCACAGGTTAAAACATGGATATCAGTTTCTTCTCCTTTTGATATAACATATTGAAGAGTATCAGGGTTATCTACAGTTGGTTTAGTGTTTGCCATAAGGATTACTGTTGTAAACCCCCCTTTGGCTGCTGCCTTTGCACCGGTAAAAATGTCTTCTTTATAAGTAAATCCAGGATCACGAAAATGTACATGAACATCTACAAGCCCGGGAGCTATCATCATATTGTCTGCATAAATAACCTGCAAATTGTTCCGTTCTTCTTCTGATAAATCCACTTCTACAATAAAAGAATCAATGCGTTTGATTTTATTATTTTGTATAAGAATGTCATAAATTCCATTTCTGCCGGTACGAGGATCAATAATATAGCCATTTTTAATCAAAATCATGTTGTAAATATTCCTCCTTATATTAATTTGCTTTTAGATAATTGCAAAACAGTTATACATATATTCACTTTATCGAGTTTCCCAATTATCTGTTTGATTTGTTTTATAAAAAATGTGTAAATATATTTTTATATTATGTCTAAGTTTATCATATTTTAAAAGAATCAACAATGAAATATAAAAAATTAACTATAGTTAATAAGAAAAAGAAAATACTATCTGATGTATCTATCTGTTATGATAATTCTCTTTAAAATAGAAATAATAGAATAAAAGTTATGATATTTTTAAAAAATAATTAATATAATATGACAGGATTATTTTTTATAATAGTACTTATATATTTTTTATTAAAATAATAGAATATTTTTGAAACACCCAAAATACCAAATATTTTTTTTGAAATATAACCAATAATTTAATTGACAATAATGGTAAATAAGTGTAATATATACTATATAATAAATTTTAGGTTTATAGGAATATAAGGAGTAGAAATTATACAGTCGGAAAAGAATTGTTAAGATAGGAGATATACATATGGTAAAGTTCAAAAAACAGACAGCATGTATGTTGACGGCAGTTATGTTGATAGCTTTGATGGGTGTACCAGCAGGTAACGCTAAGGCAGAAGGAGTAACACAGGAATATGTTGTCATGGTTGAAAATGACCGTGGATACAGCAAAGTAGAAACACTTTCTCCTGAGACAGAGGAAGTACAGTCAGAAGAGACAGGAGAGAATCATTTTGTAGTAGTTGAGCTTACAGAGAAAGAGGCCGTAAATCTGGAACGGGATAAGGATATTGCATTCGTAGAGGAAAATATCATATTAGAAGGATGCGATTTTGAAGATGAAACATTTGAGGATATCTTTGGTCCGGATGTAATATTTGAGGATGACGCCCAGATGAAGCAATTCCTTAAGGATATCCGGGAGACAGAGAGTATTTCCGTTTCAGCAGATGAACAGTGGAATATTGATGTCATAAATGCAAATGACGGAGAATATGAAAAAGTAACGGACACTGTCAAGGTTGCAGTTCTGGATACAGGGGTGACAGCGACGGAGGATATTGATGTAGCAGGAAGAGTCAATCTGATTCCGGGAGAAGAGGATGTCAATCCGCTTTATGAAGATGTATCCGGTCATGGAACCAGTGTTGCCAGCATAATCGGTGCAAAGGATAACGGCGTCGGTGTAACCGGTATCAATCCTAATGCTGAATTGTATTCGGTGAAAGTTCTGGACGATGAGAAAAAAGCATCATTAAGCAGGGTCATTGAAGGGATATACTGGTGTATGGACCGTGATGTTGATATTATCAATATGAGTTTTGGAACTGAGGTAAGGTCAGAGATACTGGAGCAGGTAATCAGGGAGGCGGATGAGAAAGGTATTTTAATGGTTGCTGCTGCCGGCAACCAGGGTGGGGGAGCCGGGACGAGTACTGTAGAATACCCGGCGGCATATGAAGAAGTAATCGCAGTAGGAGCAATGAATCCTCAGGGAAAAACAAGTGAAATTAGTTCTGTGGGAGAAGAGGTTGATCTGATGGCTCCCGGTGAAGCCGTACCGGCTGCCGGATATTATGATGAAATCATCAAAACGGAGGGAACCAGTATGGCGGCTCCCCATGTTACAGGTGCTGCATCTGTTTTATGGGCAAAGGATAGAGATAAGTCCGGCAGATTTATCAGGGAACTGTTAAAAGCCAGTGCCAGGCCTATGGAAGATAAAACGATGCAGGGAAGTGGATTGATAGATTTGAATTATGCCCTTTCCATATATGATGAATTTGCAGCAGGGTATGAGGAAAATACACAACAGGAATATCCGGTAAAGGAAAATACAGGGGAAATACCGGCTTATACTGAGGAGGAAGTGGAAGCGAGCTGGAATATGGATAAACATGAAGAAGCTGTGGGAGGATATGACCAGACAAGTGCAGCTGCACTAAATGTAATAAAAAAAGGAGCGAAAATACCGGATGATCTTTCATATCTTTCATATAAATCGGGTGTCACTGCAAAATTCCACGGGCATGGCAACTTTGTGGCAAGCTATATGTATGTAATGTGCATGGCAAGGAAATGTTATAATTCAGGCATGTCGGCAGCATTAGCAATGCCCCATCCAGTAAATGAAAGTGAAAAATCACAGATTTACGAAGGAATTGTGCAGTTAAATAAAAACTGGAGTTCTGTGCTGTCAGGATATACAATTAATGATAAGAATAAGGCAAGAATATTAGTTGGAATTGCAACACATATTGCTATGGATGTATATGCACACAAAGCCTATATAAAAGATGCTAATGGTGATTGGATGAAGCATATTTCAGGTGATTCCAAGCAGGATGATACCACATATGTGCCCTGTAGATATACATGTGCCAAGAAGATTGCTTATGATATCGTAAATGTCTGGCATTATGGAATGACACCAAGTGCAGAAGAATTTCATTTGGGCTGCCATGATAAGAACAAATTTCGTATAACCAAATTTTATGAGCAGGTCTCCAAGGCAGATCCTGCTACATATAATAAATACAGTACATGGTTTAAGGAAAGAACCGCCCAGAAAAGTGTACTTGAAGAAATTAAGTAATCATATTAATTGAGAAAGGATGTTGTCTATGAAAATTAAAAAATATATATGGGGATTCCTGTTTATGGCAGTCCTGTTATCCCTTTCAGGAATCAGCACTTTGCGGGTGGAAGCAGCAAAAAAAGGAAAACAGAGCAAATACTTCATGGCAGAAGATATATGCTATAAAATCATTGCAAAGGATCGGGTGGCAGCCTGCGGGCTTAAATTAAAGGTGGACAAAGAGCTGATTCATAGTACATGGAAATCCAATACGCTGAGGATTCCTTCTTATGTTACCTGCAAGGGAAAGAAATATAGGGTTACAGAAATAGCAGACCATAATTATTATTCGCACAGCGGACCTATAGAATGGGATTCTGAGGGGGATGTATATGGGAGATTGGAAGGAATTAATCCTCCGAAATACCGTCGCTATTCCTATAATGATCTTCCTTATATAGATAATCATTTGCATGGATTTTGTCATGCTGAAAATATAAAAACAGTCATCCTGCCGGATACATTGACATATATCGGGGAGGGTGCTTTTTGTAAATGGCCCAAGCTGGAAAAGGTGGTTTTTGCAAAGAAATATAAAAAACTGACTATTGGAATCAATGCATTTGCGGGTTTAAAATGGAAGAGCATTACTTTTCCGGAAGGCACTTACGAATTAAAACGGTGTGCGGCGGGTTCTATACCAGAGATTACAATTCCGTCAACGGTTAAAAAAATCGGGGCAGAGGTAGTTAACGCAGATACCAAAAAAGTTACCATCAGTAAGGGAAATAAAAAATTTAAAATGAAGGATGGTATCCTATATTCCTATGATGAAAAACAGCTTCTGGGTGCATCTGCAAATGTGAAGAGCAGTGTTACCATATCAAAAAAGACAAGAAGCATCGCTAAGAATGCTTTTTCCCGGACAAATGTAAAACAGGTAAATTTAAGAAACCAGATTAAGAGTATTCCCAAGGGTGCATTTGCATACTGCAAGAAACTGGAAAAGGTGTCTGGAACCAATGCAGTCACTAATATTGAGTATGCCGCTTTTACGGAATGCAAAAAGTTAAAGACGATTGGTAAAGTACCCAGATTAAATCGTATTGCAAGAGCTGCTTTTTGGCAGAATAAGAAATTGAAGATACATTTATCTTCTACCATAAAAAATATAGACGAGTATGCTTTTGGCTGCAAGGGATATGCATGCAGGATAGGGGTAACTGTAGCGGCAGGAAATCCGTACTTTTTTGTAAAAGACGGTGCTTTGATTAAAAAGGATGGAGAGGAGCAGATACTTCTGATTCAGACGGGAATGAAGGAAAAAGAAGGTCTGACAATCCTTCCTGAAGGAATTACAAATATTCCGGTTGCAGTGAGTATTCTGAATGGAGACGGAATCATTTTCCCGATAACATTAAAGCAGCAGAATGCAAAGGTATTTGCTGAAGCATCACCGGTGGTCTACCAGGCAATGAATCCGCCGGATTTTGGAATATATTATAGTTTTGCAGAAGACAAGGCAACAATCTATGTGCCAAAAGGAGCAGCAATGGATATGTATAAAAAGAAGATTTCAGCTTCGTATAATTATAGAGATGATACAGGGGATGATATTTGGGAAGAGAACGATGGCCAGTTAAAAATCAGGGAAATACCGGAAAAGGACAACAACGAAAGTTTTTGGAAATAATATCATATGACAGGAGAAGTCCGAAACCTATGGATTAAATAGGTTTTCGGGCTTTTTTAAGGATAAATCCATTGACAGGGTATAACCTACAGTATATACTAAAACTAAAAGAAATGATTATATGCAGACAAGCATTTTTATTATCAATACAGCATTCTGTCTGTTAAATATGTTGCCAGAGAGTTATAAATTGGGAGGGAATTGTGAAAAAACCGGATTATAATGAAAATACAAATGCAGAATTTACAGAGGAAGGTTATAATTCTATAAAAGAGAGAGAAGAAGAATGGAAGAATATCATAGAATCTCTGGCTGATTTGTATTATGGAATATATATTATAGATCTGCATAAAGGTAAGATAAACTCTGCCCGTATATTGGATAAAGCAGAGGATACGGATATGATAGAATGGGATGATCTTCTGTTAAAAATAGCAGACCAGTATTATCATCCGAGCTGCAGGGAAGAAATGCTGCAAAAGTATTGTCTTTCCGCTTTAAGGAATTCTCTGGAAAAAGGAGAGAAAAAGACAGAATTTCTCGGGCGCAGAATCATTGATAACAGATATCAGTATGTGTCAGTGATTGCCTATTTCCATGAAAATAAAAACAGACGGTATGTGGTGTTAGCCATACAGAATATAGATGAATATATTTGCCGGGAAATAAACCGTAACCGTAATGACAGCAGGATGGCAGCTATTATAAAATTCCGTTATGATACTATGAATACTGTATATCTGGATACAGGTATGTGTGAACGGATTTATCTGGACAGTGTCAATGATTTGAATAAAATGAATATAGAAAAATATGATTATTTTTTTCAGGCAGATTTGGAAGGTGTAATCAAAGAAGATTATGAAGAATTTCGGAAAAATCTTTCCTTGGAAAATCTGCGTAAAAGAGCTGAAGAAGTAGAGAGCTATGAGGAATTTATCTGGCAGTATCAGGTGAGGGGACCATTTGTTATCTGGGTGGAATCGCATGTGATTTTCCACCGCCAGGGAGAACAGGTTATCGTAAATATTTTAAGTAAGGATGTGACCAGAGAAAAATTAAAAGAGATGGCAGATGAAAAAGATAAGCAGGAAAGATATTCTATTAATAACAGCCTGAATCATCTATTTTTTGCTACTTATTATGTGGATCTGGAAGCAAATATTTTTCGTATGCTGATTCAGAAGGAAGAGGTAGGAAGTGTTCTCGGAGTTGAGACGAACTTCAGAGAAGCAATCCGCACCTATGCTTCAAACTTTGTACACCCAAAGGATCGGAAGGAATATCTGGAAAAGATGGATTACCAGAATCTGTTAAACACACTAAGTCCGGAGCATCCAAAGATTACGATGGAATACTGTAAAATTAAGAAAAATAATGAAGGTATGATAGAAAAGGACGGATGGGTATATGCTGCTATGGTTTTAACGGAAACCAAGGACGGAAAACCGATCAAAGCTTTGTATGTGGCACAGGATGTAACGGAGATCAAGCAAAAAGAGGAAGAAGAACATAGAATTTTACAGGAAGCATGTGAGGCGGCAATGCATGCCAATGCATCCAAAAGTGATTTTCTGTCCAGAATGAGCCATGATATCAGGACTCCAATGAATGGTATTATCGGCATGACAGAGATGGCAAAGAGCAACCTGGATGACAAAGACAAGGTTGATAACTGCCTGAAAAAAATTACTGTTTCCAGTAAGCATTTACTTTCCCTGATCAATAAGGTGTTGGATATGAGTAAGATTGAATCCGGTAAATTTGGCTTGACAGACGAGAGGTTCCATTTACCTGAACTTATTGGGAATCTTGTTACTATGGTGCAGCCATCAGTAGATGCAAAGCAGCATAACCTGAAAGTGGGCAGCTTAAATTTGGAACATGAAAATGTAATCGGAGATGCCATGAGGCTTCAGCAGGTGTTTATGAATATTCTTGGAAATGCGGTAAAATACACACCACCTGGGGGAAACCTGGAAATTGAAATATCCGAAAAACCGTCCAAGATATCCGGGTATGGATGTTATGAATTTATATTCAGGGATAATGGGATTGGTATGTCCAAAGAATATTTAGAAAAAATATATGAACCCTTCAGCCGGGCAGAGGATTCCCGTGTCAGCAAGGTAGAAGGAAGCGGTCTGGGCATGACAATCGCAATGAATATCGTAAGCATGATGAATGGAAATATCAGTGTGCAGAGTAAGGAAGGGGAAGGTTCCCAGTTTACGATTACAGTATTTCTAAAACTGCCGGATGCTGTGATACAGGATACGGGACTGGCAGAAGAAAACAGCAGACAGGAATCGTTTGGAAAAGGCAGGTTTTCAAAGGAAGATTTTTCCGGGAAAAGGGTTCTTTTGGTCGAGGATAATGATTTGAACAGAGAAATTGCTACGGAGATAATAGGAAGCACAGGAATAATAGTAGAATGTGCAGAGAATGGCGAACTGGCAGTAGAGAAATTCAAAAAAATGGGAGAATGGTATTATGATTTGATTTTTATGGATATCCAGATGCCGGTAATGAATGGTTATGAAGCTTCTATGGCAATCAGAAACAGCGGTAAGGCAGATGCCGGAAAAATACCGGTGATTGCTATGACGGCGAATGCCTTTACAGATGATATCATTAAGGGTAAACAGTCGGGAATGAATGAACATATTACAAAACCGCTGGATATTAAGAAATTAATGGAATGTATGAAGTATTGGTTTGAAAACCGGGAATACCAGTAAGTGAGACATATGTCCTATCCAAGTGTTTATGGTATCTGTTTGGATTGAAGGAAAGTGTAAATTTAAGGAGCTGACGCATTCGAAAATATAGTTTGAATGCGTCAGCTCTTTTTGTCTTTATTACATTTGTTCCGGACACTGGATTCCTAACAAATCCAGTGCATCTTTTAATGTATTTTTAGTTAAAGCGACAAGCTTTACCCTTGCATTCCGCAAGTCTGTGTCTTCCACATTTACACGACAGGCATTATAGAATCTGGAAAAACTCTGTGCGACATCCATGGCAAAACGTGCTACCACAGAAGGCTCATATTTTTCCGCTGCATCTATGACTGCCTGTGGAAAACGGTTGATTTCTTTTAATAAGGCAACAGCTTCGTCATCTAATAATAAACCACAGTTAATATCCGCATTTTCATTGTAGGAGACGCTGCGGAGTATGCTTGCACAACGGACATAAGTATACTGTACATAAGGACCGGTCTCACCGTCAAAATTTAGAACCTTATCCCATTTAAAGGAAACATCTTTGATTCTCTGGTTGTATAAATCGTGGAATAAAATAGCGCCTACACCCACAATCTTTGCAACTTCATCCTTATCTTCAAGCTTCGGATTCTTTTCTTCAATGGTTTTCTTTACTTTGTCAATCGCTTCTAACAGAATATCTTCTGCATATATGATATTACCGCTTCTGGTGGAAAGCTTGGCACCTTCTAAGCTTACCAGTCCATATGGTATATGCACCAGACTGTCTTTTGCCCAATCATTTCCCAGTAATTCCATTACCTTAAAAACCTGTGCAAAATGAAGCTTCTGTTCCTGACCGGTAACATAGAGGCACTTTTCAAAATCGTAGGTTTCCTTTCGATAATATACGGCAGCCAGATCACGGGTTGCATAGATAGAACTTCCGTCTTTTTTCATGATCAGGCAGGGTGCCATATTATATTCTTCCAAATCAACGATTCTGGCACCTTCACTTTCTTTCAGCAGATTTGCGTTTTGTAATTTCTCTATTACGGCAGCAGTCTTGTCCCGGTAAAAGCTTTCGCCTGTATAATGGTCAAATTCCATTCCCAGTAGTTCATAGGTTCCTTTATATTCTTTTAGACTGATATCTACAAACCATCTCCAGATTTCTAAAGCTTCTTCATTGCCATGTTCCATTTTTGTAAACCATGCACGTGCTTCATCATTCAGGGTATCGTTTTTGTCAGCTTCTTCGTGAAATTTTACATAGAGACGCATTAACTCTGCCACGCCGTTTTCTTCAACGGCTTCCCGGCTGCCCCATGCTTTGTAAGCAACGATCAGCTTGCCAAACTGAGTTCCCCAGTCACCTAAATGGTTGATGCGTTCCACATGATACCCTAGTTTGCTGTAAATTTTATAGAGGGAATTTCCAATAATCGTTGTGCGGAGATGTCCTACATGGAAATTCTTAGCAACATTAGGAGAGGAATAATCAATACAGATAGTTTTTCCTTTGCCGATAGAAGAGGAACCAAAGTTTGCAGTATCGGCGCATTCCAGCATGGATTTTACAAACATTTCCTTTTTGAGAAAGAAGTTCAGGTAAGCACCCTTTACTTCTAATTTATCAAGAATATCCACATCACCGATTTTCTCTGCAATATCAGCAGCGATGGCAGGCGGTGCTTTGTGAAGGGTTTTCGCTAACTGGAAACATGGAAATGCATAATCTCCCATATCTGCCTTTGGGGGAATTTCCAGGATTTCCGCTACAGTGTCCCTGTTTAATTCTGCGGCTGTCATGATCAGCTCTATAATCTGTTCTTTCATAATAAAAATCTGCCTCCTGTATTAGAATACAATAATTTACTGTTTATCTTAAAACCAGAAAAGGTATTCCTATTCTGGTCGGTCTCAAATTATTTTTTTATAGGGAATGAAAATCTCACATTTGTTCCGGAAATCAGATCCCCTTGAATCTGCAATTTACCGTCTAACTGGTAAATTGTTTCATGCAGTTTATGTAGGCCTGAAGACCAGTCGGAACGTTCGAGATAATCCTCCGGGATTCCCACACCGTTATCGTTGATATAAACATCTATCAAACGGCTGCTGATAAATATTTTTGAAGTTACTTTATTTGCATTGGAATGTTTGAATATGTTGTCAAAAACTTCTTTGAGCATCCGGATCAGGCGGATGGTAATGACAGAAGGGAGATTCAATTCATGCTCCGTGCAGTCACAGGAAGAATCAATCATGCATTCCGGATGGTCATTTTGATAACCTGCAATCAGCTTGTCTATCTGATCCCATATAGGCTGTTTCGTATCTATATGATAGTTCAGGTTTTCCAGAATATTGTCCAGGGAAGACAAAACTTTTTTTTGTGAGGTTAAAAGTTCATTTAAAGTAATCTTTGCCCGCCCCACATCTGAGTTTAACAGCCATTTCAACACATCTAATTTATTCAGATTGGAAATCAGCTCCTGCTTGATATTCTGGTCAAGGCTGGCGGCACATTGATAGTGTTCATAATCTTCGAACATCAACATATTATAATGTTGTGTGGTTTTTGATTCCTTATCATCTGTTTCAATAAATTCTATTGCATTTTCTGTTTCTGATGAATCGTCCGTCATGTTATGAGTACCGCCTGTTAAAACAGTGTGGATACATTGACTGGCGGCTGACAGCATTTCTACCTGTTGTTTGAAAAACTGAATTTCCTGTTCTAAATCTGTGATTCGTTTTTCCAATCGCTGCTTTGCGTCTTCCAAATCTTTGATCTGGAGGGCAAGCTGTTTTCCCTTTGTCATGTTATGGCTGTTATCATCGCCAAGAGGAGAAAATACGTTACGCCGATTGTCGGTATGATAAGTATAAAGCTCCCTTGTTTTTTCCAGAGTTTCGATTTGAATCTCCAATTCAAATAATTCTGTTTTCAGGTTTTGCACCAGTTCCAGATTATCAACATAGGTTTTATTAAAATAATCCAGGGTTTTGGAATTGGCTTCTTCTATGATGTTGAGCGGATTCGTTTCATCATTTGTCATAAATTATTCCTCATTAAAAATAATAATCATCATCTCGTTTTCTTCTTCTATAGTAGCGGTGTCTTCTGCGTTTTCGTTTGAATTTCCGAATCAGAGAAGCGAGAAGCAGATATATCATTAAGATAATTATAAGTGCCCCGATAACAATTAATATTCTTAATGCAATCTTACCAATGGTCTTCCATGTGGAAGAGGAATCGGGCTTCTCCTCTTCAGTCGTCATTTGAGAAGAAAGGAGAGGAGTAGTACTGGTAATGGCAGTACTGCCAATCTGGTTTCCTTCGTATGTAAAGATAATCTCTCCCAGAACATTATCCTGGGCCTTGTCATAAAGCTTAATCTCACGTTCGATTTTCGTAGTGTCCAAAGATTTATTGATTAAAAGGGAATAACTTCTGTCCACAGATAAATCGATCATTTCGTGGTTTAAGGTAGTATAATAATTATTCAGGATGGTATTTGATTTTGCGATATCTGCATCATCCGATTCAAAAGTAAAATCAGAAAGTGGATAAAAATACGTATAATTATTATAACAGTAATTGTATAAGGCTCTGGAATCTGAATAGGTATATTTACCTCCGTCACAATCCAGAATAACGCAAATCAGCTCCAGACCGTCTTTTTTGGAAAAGGTAACAAGAGTGTTATTTGATTTGGAGGTGTATCCGGTTTTACCGCCTTCGCAGTATTCATAATAATATGGTTCAGCGGGATTAATCATTTTATTACCATTCCAAAGAGGCCTTGTCTCATCAGCAAGGTTGGTGGTAGGAACGGTGTAAGATAATGTACCCGCAATTTGACGAAAGGTATCATTTTGCAGGGCATATTTTGTAATAAGTGCCATATCATAAGCAGTCGTGTAATGATCGTCATCATGAAGACCATTGGGGGTCACAAAATGTGTATGTTCACAGCCAATTTCCGCAGCTTTTTCATTCATTAATTTGGCAAAGGCGGTTTTATCCCCTGCTACGTGCTCTGCCAAAGCATAGGCGCATTCATTGGCGGATTTTACCATAGTAGCATAGACAAGATCTCCTACGGTTACCTTTTCTCCCACATCTAAACCAATCAGTGTACTGTCACGTTCTACATCCCAGACGGCATTTTCAGATATAGTAACAAACTCATTAAAATCTACATTGTGTTCTAAAGCGATAATCGTTGTTATAATCTTGGTGATACTGGCAGGATATTTTTTATCCTGTGAATTTTTCTCATATAGAACCTGTCCGGTGGCTGCATCTATTACAATTGCGGCATTTGCAACAAGATCGGGTGCTCTGGAAGGATCGTCAGGATATTCCGTTGTTTCAGGATGTTCTGTTGTTGCTTCCGTTGTTTCGGTGGCACAGGAAGGAAAAGAGAACGTAAAAATTAATAATAATGCCAGACAAATGACAATTGTTTTTTTCATCTGATAAGTGCTCCTTTTATTTTAGAGATAAACATAATTATTTTCATTTTATTATATATGGATGGGAGTGTCAACCTTTCCAAAATTAAGGAATAAAAAAAGATTTTATTTTTTTTCGTTCCTGTGTTAAAATAAAAAAAGTGAAAAGATTGCTTTATAAACCCAGAAAGGGGTAATGTTATGAATGAAAGGGAAAAAGAAAGGGTTGTAATGGAGCGCCGGCCTATTTTCTGTAAACAGTGCCGTGGAAAATTATTTTATCAGAACAGTGGTGTGTATCGGTGCGAAGATTGTGGTGCAGAAGAGTTAGATGATTTTGGCAAGGTGAAACTGTATTTAGAGGAAAACGGTCCTTCACCGGCACCTTTTATTTCAGAGGAGACAGGTGTCCCATTAGAGGTTGTCAATATTTTTTTGAAAAACGGAAGATTGGAAATTCCAGAGGGGAGCAGATATTATATAAAATGCGAAAAATGCGGATGTGCCCTTAGATTTGGAAGATTCTGCCACGGGTGTACAAAAGAACTGGCAGGGCAGTTAAAAGGTGCCATGTTTGAGCAGATGGGTGAACAGCCCAAAGTGACCAAAGAAAAAGAAAAGGAAAAAATGCATTATTTAGATAGTGTTGATCAACGGAGAAAAAGAGGATAAAACGATGAGGTTACGGAATGTACCAGGCTCTAGGGAACTCATTGCGGACAGCCGCTTTACGATAAAGAATGAGACGGAATACAGGGGAAAATGGAACACAGTGTTCGGAAATGATCATCCGCTTCATATTGAAATTGGAATGGGAAAAGGACAGTTTATCATGACGCTGGCCGAAAAGAACCCGGATATCAATTATGTGGGAATTGAAAAATATTCCTCTGTGTTAGTGAGGGCGATTGAAAAGCAGGAGGAGATGAATCTGCCAAATCTCTTTTTTATACGAATGGAGGCAGAAAATATTGCAGAAGTTTTTGATAAAGGGGAAGTGGAAAGGATTTATCTGAATTTTTCAGATCCATGGCCCAAGGACAGACATGCAAAAAGAAGATTGACTTCCACGCAGTTTTTGGAACGTTATGAGCAGATTCTTAAAAAAGAAGGACATGTGATTTTTAAAACGGATAATAGGGATTTATTTGATTTTTCTCTGGAGCAGGCAAAGGCTTCACCGCATTGGGAGATTTTTAACCATACATTTGATCTGCACCGGTCGGAATATGTGCAGGGAAATGTCATGACAGAGTATGAGACGAAATTTGTGGAAAAGGGTAATGCAATCTGCCGGATGGAGATTGGACAAAAAGAAGCATAAGTATCATACTATTTGCACAAAATAATTATAATTAAGTAGTAAAATAAAAAAAACGGCATACTATAGTAATAAAACAAGGATGCAGATTCTATGGGGAAAATGAGTTTTATGCTGACTGGAAAGCTTTATGAAGCAAAGCGCCAATATCCGATGTTGCTGCAATTTGAAAAAAGAATCAATACAGTAAAAAAGGAATTGAATAAAGATGCCATTAAAAAGTAAATGTTATTTTTAAAAAACCATCCTGGTCTTTATAGATTCGGGATGGTTTTTGATTGTATTTATATAGAAAATATGGTACTATGATACTAATTATCGGTTTTTGAAAGAAGAAATTTGGAAGCAGTATTTTTTTACAGACTGATTGATTATGAGTGATTGAATGGAGCGTATTATGGAATTCAGACCCTGCATTGATATACATAACGGTAAGGTGAAGCAGATCGTGGGAGGTTCTCTGATAGATGAAGGAAACAGGGCAAAAGAGAATTTTGTAGCGAAACAGGATGCTTCTTTTTATGCAAGATTATATAAACAAAGTAATATCAGGGGGGGGCATGTTATTCTTCTCAACCGGGCGGGGACACCTTATTATGAAGAGGATGTAAGGCAGGCAGAGCTTGCGCTTACAGAATATCCGGGAGGATTGCAGATTGGTGGAGGAATTACTGCGGATAATGCAAAGCAGTTTCTGAATATGGGAGCAAGCCATGTAATCGTTACATCCTATGTGTTCCGGGATGGAAAAGTAGATTATGACAGGCTTAAAACATTGGTGCATACAGTTGGGAAAAAAAATTTGGTTCTGGACTTAAGCTGCCGCAAGAAAGATGATCGATATTATATAGTAACAGACCGCTGGCAGCGTTTTACGGAAGAGATTATCTCAAAGGAAACGATTTGGAAGCTTCAGGAATATGCAGATGAATTTTTAATTCATGCCGTGGACGTAGAGGGAAAAGCAGATGGGATAGAATGTGATCTTGTCAGGATGCTGGCAGAATATGCAGATATTCCCGTCACTTATGCTGGTGGTATTGGTTCTTACGAGGATATTGAAACTGTGCGCTGTCTGGGAAAAGGAAAGCTTCATGTGACAATCGGAAGTGCACTGGATCTGTTTGGCGGCAGTCTGGATTATAACAGGGTAATTGCCATGATGGACAAAGAGTAAGTTAAATACCCCGCAGCAAGCTATGGGGTATTTGATGACCGGGAAGGGATACAATAATAGAACATACAGAATGGACAGTTAAGAAAATGAGCTTTAATAAAATTTGGAATTTTTGTAAAGATAAATATGTATATACAGTAACTTTTGGTATTGCACTGCTAATGATGCTGGGGGCATGGATTATTGGAGAGGTTGGACCTTTTGGGGGAAAATGTCTGGTAGTGGTAGACGGTGTTCATCAGTATCTTCCCTTTTTTTCTGAATATCAGGAAAAACTGAAGGGGCTTGAAAGCCTGCAATATAGCTTTGATGTGGGACTTGGTAATAATTTTTTGTCGCTGTGGTCGTATTATTTATCCAGTCCGTTTAATTTAATCATTATTTTATGTGCCAAAACACATTTGCCCATGGCACTGAACCTTATTATTTCAGTAAAGATTATTTTGGCCGCACTCTGTTTTGCCTATTTTTTGATGCATGCAGGGAAAAAACCGAGAAAGAATCCGGGAATCATCGTTTTTTCCCTGTTTTATGCATTTAGCAGTTTTGTGGTGGGATATTATTGGAACTTAATGTGGCTTGACTGTATTTTTATTTTTCCTATTATCATCCTTGGAATGGAAAAGATGTTTGCGGGAAAAGACAGCCGGATGTATATTTTGTCACTCCTCTATAGTTTTGTCTGTAATTATTATATCAGTTTTATGATCTGTCTGTTTTTGATATTATGGTTTTTTACTTTCCATTTCCGGAATATCAAAGATTTTTTGATAAAAGGAATTCGTTTTGCAGTTGCTTCCCTTACGACTGCCGCAATGGGTGCAGTGGTTTTGGTGCCGGCATATATGGGAATTATGACAACTGCATCCGCAGAGTTTGAATTACCGGAATGGGAATTTTATGGTTCCTTTGCCGATACACTGCGGTCACATTTATTTTGTTCTGAGGTGATGACCAATCAGGTAGGAGATTCGGGAACAAATTTGTACTGTGGGATTTTTACAATTTTTATGGGATGCATATTTTTCTTTATGGGGAAGATTTCCCTGGAAAAGAAGATTAAATATGGGCTTTTATTAGTTTTACTGGTTGTAAGTTTTAATAATCAGAAACTTAATTATATCTGGCATGGATTTCATAATCAATATGGCATACCCAACCGGTTTGCATTTTTATATATATTTATTTTGCTGATCATGGCATATCAGGTATACCTTAAGAGGAAGGCAATCCGTATGCCCATGATAATTGCTGCATATTTGGTGAGTATGCTGTTTACCGCATTTTGTTATTATAATGCAGAGGTTACTTATGAGAACTTCATTTATGTATTAACAGGCGTTGTATTTACTGCTTATCTGATATTGTTTATACTTTTTTATGAATTCTCTGGAAAGAAAAAAAGAATCGTGCAATATATAGTGATCGCTCTGGCGGTTTTGGAGATGGCAGTAAATGGACTATATGGGTTTGGTCAGGTGGGAAGCTCAGAGCCGGACTATTATTATGGAGATACGAAGACTTTTGAGACATTAAAAGACAGAGTAGAGGAAAAAGACGACAGCTTCTGCCGTTCGGATATTTTAGAGCCGCTAATGGTAGATGAGGCGACATGGTATAATTTAAGGAGTGTGGGAATCTTTGGTTCCACCGTGAGAGGCGAACTGGTGGAAATCATGGGAAAACTCGGTTTTTATACCGGGGCAAATGAATATCTGTATTATGGAGCAACACCTGTTACAAATGCCTTATTTGGTGTAAAATATGTCTATACCAGAGAGGGCGATTTTGTAAATGTAGATATGGAAAAATATGATACGCAGGAGCATATTTCCGTATATAAGAATGACTGCGTGTTACCAGTGGGATATATGGTCAATGAAGATATCCTGAACTTTGATACGTTGGATAACGGACCTTTTACAGTGCAGAATGAATTATGCGGGGCACTTACCGGAGTGGAGCCGGTATTTGTATCTATTTATGATGATCTGAATATGGAGGTTTACGGAACCAATGTTGATGTTTCCAAAAAAGATGACCATAATGCATCTTACAGCAATGCAAACGGAAGTGCGAGAGCAGATATGGTTTTTATTATTCCCCGTGATATGGATTTATATGTGAATTGCAGGGCTGGTAACGTGCATAAGATGGCGTTACTGATTGACGGAAATGAGGTTGCGTTTGACCGTTATCAAGGTCAGATTTTTCATGTGGGTAAAGTGAAAAAAGGTCAGATGGTGGATATTCAGTTTGTACTGAATGAAGGGGAAAATTTAAGCGGTGACCTGTATTGTTATCCTATGGAGTTTTTAGAGAATCAGTTTCTATCTTTTTACGATGTATTGGCTAAACAGAGTATGAAAGTAGAGAAATTCAGTGAAACTAAGATAGAAGGAAGGATTTCGGTACAGCAGGACGGTGTCTTTATGACATCCATTCCATATGATGAGGGATGGGATTTGTATATAGATGGTAAGAAAGCTGACACTTGTATAGTGTTGGAGGGATTTTTAGGGGCAAAACTTGATAAAGGGGATTATAAAATAAAGCTGGTGTATCATTGTCCAGGATTGTTCAAGGGATTGATAACCACTATATTTGGTATGATAATTTTTTATCTGCTCTGTAAGTTTGAAAAGCAGATAAGAGAAGGTATTTTTAAGGCAAAGCAGGAAAGAATTATTGTAAAGGAAGGAGTTATGTATGAAGAAGAAAGTAGTGAGAAAAGCAGTGATACCGGCAGCGGGATTGGGGACACGTTTTCTTCCGGCAACGAAAGCAATTCCAAAGGAAATGCTGCCAATAGTTGATGTACCTACTATTCAGTATATCGTGAAGGAAGCAGTAGAAAGTGGAATCGAAGAAATCCTGATTATCACAAACTCCAATAAACACTGTATGGAGAATCATTTTGACCGTTCTTATGAATTGGAAAGCCGGCTGATGGAATCCAATAAGCAGGAAGAATGCGATATGATTTGTAATATCGCCAATATGGCAAATATTTATTATGTCAGACAAAAGGAACCAAAGGGATTGGGGCATGCTATTCTTTGTGCCAAATCGTTTATTGGAGAAGAGCCGTTTGCGGTACTGCTGGGTGATGATGTTGTGGAAAATAACAGCGGAAAACCCGCTTTAAAGCAATTGATAGATGCATATAATGAAGTGCAGGCTTCTGTGGTGGGGGTACAGACAGTATCGGATGAAGATGTAAATAAATATGGTATCGTAGAACCGTCTAAGAGTTCTCCTCCTGTGGGGAAAAGAGTAAAATTAAGTTCCATGGTTGAGAAGCCTGCAAAAGAGGAAGCACCAAGTAATCTGGCGGTACTTGGAAGATATGTATTAACACCGGAAATATTTGATTTTCTTGAGAAACAGGCACCCGGTGCAGGTGGGGAGATACAGCTTACGGATTCCATTAAAAGCCTTATGATCAGCCAGTCGGTATATGCATATGATTTTGAGGGTATCCGGTATGATGTTGGAGATAAATTCGGATTTATTAAAGCAACCGTTGAATATGCTATGGAAAGAGAAGAATTAAAGGACAAATTACAGGCATATTTACGAGAGCTTGTGAAAACATTTTAAAGAGCAGGGGGTAATACAATATGGCAAAGAAAAAAGGTCTATCAAAACTAAAGATAATGTATTTTTTAATGGTAGCAGTGTTAATTGTGGCGGTAATAGTCGGAAATATTAATGTACTCGGAAAGTTAGAGAGTGTAAATGCAGACGACAGCATTCGTACAGTAATAGTGGGCATATCCATTGTGATTATTGTGATCGCACTTTGTTTATCAGTGGTTATGCTTAAGCTGATGCAGGATGAGGAAAAGGTTTCCGCAGTGAAGAGTGATAAATACAAGAAGCTGTTCCTGAATCTGCCTATTGGTTTCGCGCAGGCACAGATTCTAAGAGATCCCCAGACAGGACGTAATATGGGTTACCGGATTTCTGATGCAAATGAGACATTCGGGCGTTTATTTGATCTGGATATATCAGATTATTATAATAAAATAATATCCGAGAGCCGGGTAGAGGTGCTTCAGGATATTAATGCATGGTTTGAGGCATATAATAATTCCGGTACAAAGCAGGGAGAACTGCTGGCAGTGGAAATTACCATGGAAAAGCTTGATAAGGTATTTAATACGGTTATGTACAAATCCGAATCGGATTACATCAACATGGTGGTCATTGATATTACAGAACAAAAGGAAACGGAAAATAAGTTGTCTGCTGCTATCAAGGATGCAAATGCGGCTTATAAGACACAGGCAGAATTTCTTGCAAATATGTCACATGAGATTCGTACCCCGATTAACGGCATCCTCGGTATGCTTCAGCTGACATTAATGGCAGAGGATTTACAGGCAGATTACAGAGATAATCTGACCACAGCTAAAAATTGTGCGGATACACTGCTCCGTCTGATTAATGATATTTTGGATATTTCCAAGCTGGAAGCAGGAAAATATAATCTAAAAGAAGAAAACTTTGATATTAAGGCAATTATTGAGGAAACCGTGGCAGCCCAGGTGCCTCTTGCAAAAGGAAAAGGATTGTCTCTGGATTGCAGTTTTGGAAGCGATATGCCAAAGCTGGTACGGGGAGATGGGCAGAGGATACAGCAGGTACTAAACTGTCTGTTATCAAATGCTATCAAATTTACCGGTGAAGGGGGAGTACGTGTTAAGGTTGCCTGTCTGGATGATACACTGGATAAGATTAAACTGCGGATTGCAGTAGCCGATTCGGGTATCGGAATATCGGATGCAGACCGGAATAAGCTGTTTATCCGTTTTTCACAGGTAGATTCGTCGGATACCCGTAAATATGGCGGTTCCGGTCTTGGACTGGTCATTACCAAACAGATTGTAGAACTGATGGGTGGTGATATTACTGTTCAGAGTAAGGAAGGTCTGGGATCTACCTTTATTGTCGAAGTTCCCCTGAAGCTGTTGAAAGCCGCAGACGAAGTCGTAGAAGAAGTAAAAGCACCGGAGGATCCGGCAGTATTTTCTATCATGGGACACAACAGGGCACGGATTCTGGTGGCAGAAGATGAGCCGGTCAATCAGCAGGTAATTGGTAAGCTTTTAGGTATGGCAGGATATTCTTATGATATTGCGGAAAATGGTGAAAAGGCTGTGGAGCTGTTTAAACAGAAGGAATATAAGGCGGCTTTGTTTGATGTGCAGATGCCGGTTATGGATGGTCTTGCAGCAACGCAGGAAATCCGTGCCATTGAGTTCCGTGAGGGACGGAAGAGACTTCCGATCATAGCAGTTACTGCAAGAGCCATGTTTGGTGATAAAGAACGGATATTGGAAGCAAAGCTGGATGATTACATAGCCAAACCGTACAACCTGAATGATGTAGTGGAAACGCTTAACAAGTATGTGGATAAGGATTCTTAAGATGTTCTTTCTGCACCTGTTTTAACAGGAACTTATAACGCATATAAGCCCCCTTTAGCTGATAGGTGTAGCAGTCGATCATATCAGGGTCCGTCTGATAATTTAGATGTAATAAAATTGTATCGATGTCTTTTTTGGCGTCGCTTAAATCAATTAATAGAGAGGAATCTGTTATCACAGTAGTATGTGATAATGGGTTCTTTTTTTTGGTTGTTTTTTTCAGCATGGCAAAAGCTCCTTTCTTTCATTTTGAGTTTCGCAATCACCTAACTTATGGGGACTGTCAGGATATCGCTAAGGCTTGGCCCTGTTTAGTGTTATGTCTGATTATCAACGGGTCAAGGCACCAGTGTGATAACACGTTGATGATTTATATGTATATTTCATTATAGGAACGGGAATCGGAAATTATACATATTTTTGAAAATTTGTTAAAAATTCTCTCCTATTATTAATAAAGTTTTGAATTAAAATTAAAAGCTTTGAATAAATCAGGAAAAAAATAGACGCTTTATGAATCAATTATTTTTATTCTTCTGGTTTATTCATAATCGTAGACAGCGAAGAAGCAGGGTCATATAATGGCAAAAAATGAAGGGAGAGGTTTGGCTGAATGAGCGGGATAAAACTGGCGGCAGTAGGTCTGCTGTTATTGGGAGCGGTTTATACGGATATAAAAAAAGGAAAAATTAAGAATGGGCATATTATGAAAGGGCTGATGGCAGGGTTGTTATGTGCATACGGAACCGGAGGAATGGAAGGGGTATGGCTGGGTATTAAAACAGCGGCAGTTCTCTTGCCCGCAGTATTTTTTCTGTATGCTATAAAAGGGCTGGGTGCAGGTGATGGAAAACTGCTTCTTGTATTGGCCGTTTTTTATCCAGAACGGATTCCATCCATTGTGGTTCTTTCCTTTTTTATCGGTGCTGTTTTGTCAGTTGGAAGAATGTTCATACGCTGGATTCAGAAATATCCCTTTTATATCAGAAAGGAAACCCTGCATTTTTCCATTCCTGTGGCAATCAGTACACTGCTGATAATAGGGTTGGGCGATATAATATAAATTCGGACACGGGAGTTAAAAGAATGATAAAAATAGGAATACTGGACAAAGAAGAAATGTATGCCATGAGGCTGGCAGCAGCTTTGAACCGCCGGGGAAAAGGGAAATGGAATATTACAGCATTTACAGATTGGAGTATTTTAGAGGAATATATGAAGAAGACAAGGCTGGATATTCTGGCGGGAACAGATGAGGAGGTGCTAAACAAACTACATGAAGAATATAGGGAACTGTTTATTTTGTGGTTAAGAGAAGAAGAAAAAACGTTTGCAAAGAGAAATGACAGTATTTTCGCAGTATGTCGTTATCAGGGTACAGGAGTAATTGAAGACAGCTTGCGAAAAATGATAAGTCAGATGAAGAGCAGTATAAAACATGCAAAAAAGATGGTGGCAATGTATTCCCCAGTTGGACGCTGTGGAAAGACGGAACTTGCACTGGAGATTACAACAAGTGGAAGGTATGGGGACTGGCTGTATATTGGCTTAGAGGACTATAGTTTTTTTGGAGATGAATACCAGAGGGAGGAAACAGAATATTTTCTATATTTTATAAAGGAAAGGCAAAAAGAAAAACTGTTTTCCCTGATAGAGAATAGTTCGGGAGTGATACTGTCGGCGTTTTCACCTTTTGATATCAAACGGATGGAGAAAGAAGATATAAAATGGCTGGTGGAGGTATTGCGGGAGTACCAAAGGTATAACGGAATTTTGTTTGATATTGGAACCGGGATACTACAGGATTTTGAAATATTTCTATTATTTGATTTCTGGCTTGTGCCTTATCTTCCAGAAGCAAACTCTATGGCAAAGAGGGAAAAACTGGAAAAGCTTTTGGAGGCCCATGGGATGGAAGGGATGAGAAAAGGATTGGAGTTTCTTAATATGGAGCAAAGAGAAAAAATCATGCAAAGGCTGAATGATATATTCTGTCCAGATGATTAGAACGGCGGCCGGGAAAGGGAGAAAGGTAATGGTGGATAAGTTAGAAAAAGAAAAGGATATTCTGCAAAAGAGGCTGATGGATAAGCTGGATTTACAGCAGATGCTTTCAGATACGGAGATTTATGAATTAATAGAGCAGGAGATATTTATCAGGGCAAGGGATGTTTATTTATCACTGGAAGAGAAAAGGATGTTAAAAAAAGAATTATTTAACGCACTTCGTGGATTAGATGTATTATCCGGACTTCTGGAGGAAGAAGGAATTTCAGAAATTATGATTAACGGAAGGGAGAATATATTTATTGAGAAAGAGGGCAGTATTATAAAAACAAAAGAAGTTTTTTCTTCCGAAGAAAAACTGCGGAATGTGATACAGCAGATTGTCAGCAGGTGTAACCGCATGGTAAACGAAACGGAACCAATCGTAGATGCAAGATTAGAGGATGGTTCCAGGGTAAATGTTGTACTGCCGCCGGTTGCATTGAACGGTGCAGTTATGACCATAAGAAAATTTCCGAAGACTTTTTTTACAATGGACAGATTGATAGAAATGGGTTCTGTCACGAAAGAGGCAGCGGATTTTTTGAAAATACTGGTAAGGGCAAAATATAATATATTTATCAGCGGGGGGACTGGCAGTGGGAAGACAACTTTTTTAAATGTACTCAGTAATTATATTCCCGGAAAGGAGAGGGTGATTACAATTGAGGACTCGGCAGAGCTTCAGATTCATGGAATCTCTAATCTGGTGCGCCTTGAGACAAGAAATGCAAATGTGGAAGGGGAACATGCCATTACCATGTCCCAGTTGATAAAAACAGCACTGCGTATGAGACCTGACAGAATAATCGTTGGTGAAGTAAGGGACGCTGCTGCTATGGATATGGCGAACAGCATGCTTACAGGACATGATGGGAGTATCAGTACCGGACATGGTAATTCCGCTAAGGAGATGCTGCTGCGTTTGGAAACCATGATTTTAATGGGATATAATATGCCCATTCTGGCAATCAGACAGCATTTAGCAGCAGCGATTGATATTGTCGTACATTTAGGAAGACTTCGTGACGGAAGCAGAAAAGTTTTGGAAATCAGTGAGATATTAGGGGTGGAGGAGGGTGAGATTAAACAGCATCTGATTTTTCAGTTTCTTGAAGATTCGGAAAAACAGGGAAAAGTTATTGGAAAGCTGGAACAAAAAGCCCAGCTTATAAACCGGCAGAAACTTCTGCAAAACAGTTATAGGGAGGAGGATATGATTGAAGAAAAAGAAACAATATAACGTGTATGACTTTACATGGAGAGACTGGATGGAATTCAGTCTGAAGATTTTTTTAAAAGGTATGGCTATCTGTTATTTATTCTATGATTCCTGTAAAGCAGCTCTGCTTCTGGTTCCCTTTGTGGTAATAGATTATAAAAAATTGAAAAAAGTTAAAATGGAAAAGGTTAAAAAAAGACTCATGCTGGAATTTAAAACATTGATGGAAGCATTAGCAGCTTCCCTCAGGGCGGGATATGCGTTGGAAAAAGCATTAGCGGATGCGAAAAAGGATCTGGAACTCATTTATGAGGAAAAAGCAATGATTTTTGAGGAATTAAACAATATTCTTTCCGGACTGGGAATGAATGTGGAATTGGAAGCATTGCTGAAGGATTTTGGAGAGCGCAGTGGCATTGATGATATCCGGAATTTTGCAAATGTTGTGGCAGTGGCAAAAAAAAGCGGCGGTAACGTGGTTCGGGTGATAGAGAAAACGGTTAACTGTATTTCTGATAAATTAGCTGTGGAAGAAGAGATTGATACATTGATTGCGGCAAAAAAACTGGAAGAGCGGATTATGATGATTATGCCTTATGGGATTATTTTTTATCTGAGGGCCAGTAACGGAGAGTTTTTGCAGGTACTTTATCACAATGGGCTGGGTATTGTTTTAATGACCATTTTTCTAGTGGCAATCTATATTGCAGAAATCTGGGCAGGCAGGATTATGGAGATACAGGTATGAGAATGATGAATGGGTTTATATATGTGATAATTTTTATTCTGCTTGGTGCCGGGGTACAGGGAAAAAAACGAAAAAGCACATCCCCTTTGATTTGTTATATCAAAGGGCATATGCATTATCTCTTCTTTTTACTGCTTATAAACAGTATCAGTTTCGGTCTTACCTTTCAGAGTGAGAGCAGTGAGATTTATATAAAAAAAGAGGGCTTTGGAGGTAGTGAGCAAACGGTTGGTTTTTTATTGCAAAAAGGGGATATCACGGAACAGGTTACATTACAGGTTAGACCTAAAATGCTGACGGACAAAGAGAGAGATAAAAAGATGAAAGAAGCCTTTCATTATCTGGAACATAATTTGAAGGGTGACAACCAATCTCTGTCCAAGGTAACGGAAGCTCTTGATCTTGCATTAGATTATAAGGAATATCCCTTTGATATGGAATGCCTGCCGGAAGATCTTACATTGATGGATGACGAGGGAAATCTGAGAAATTCTAAAGAGGAACTGCTTGCAGCGGGATATCAGGAAAAAGATTTGGAACAGGGAATAGTTACCCATGTAACTGTCGTCCTCTGGTATGGAGAGAACAGTATGGAAGAATCTTATGAAATAACACTTTTTCCCAGAGCAGAAAATGAGACGGAGATTTTATTTGGAAGTCTTAAACAGCTGCTACGGCAGGAAGAAAAAAAGGCTTTGTATCAGGAAGGCTTCACTATTCCGGCAAAGATGCAGGGAGTAGAGATTTCAAGAACTGGAGAGAGGAAAGTAACACCGCTCCACGTATTGTTTTTTGGTGTTTTTGTTGTAGTACTGCTTGTTATGAGGGAGAAGGAAAATGTGAAAAAAAAGGAGCAGTGCAGAATGGACAGGCTGATGAAAAGCTACCCATGGTTTGTGAATGAAATGCTGCTATTGATGGGGGCAGGATTGCAGGTGAAAAATGTTTTTCAAATCATGATAGAAGAGTATGGAAAAGAAAATATGGAAAATCCTTCTGCAAAAGATAAGATGCCGCTGCTGGAAGAGATTAAGATTGCCAGGCACAGTATGGAACTTGGAATGTCGGAGGAACAGGTGTATTACCGTTTGGGAAGAAGGCTGAAGCTGCCCTGTTATATTAAATTGATGACATTGCTGGAACAAAATGTAAAAAAAGGAGCAAAGGGAATTTCGGCTGTTTTTGAACAGGAGGAGCTGGCGGCATTGGAAGAAAGGAAGAATCTTGCAAAAAAATATGGAGAAGAGGCTGGTACCAAATTACTGGGGCCGATGATACTTTTATTGCTAATCATTATGCTTATGATCATGATTCCGGCATTTCTGAGTTTTCTCTGAAAACAGGCAGTCTGGAAAGGAGGTGAGGCATATGAGCTGTCTGAAACGGGCATGGATTGATTTTTTAAAAGATGAATCAGGAATGGGTGTTGTTGAGATAATCCTTATCATTGTGGTATTGATTGCTATGGTTCTGATTTTTAAAAACCAGATTACAGCATTGGTAAATAATATCTGGAAATCTATCAATCAGGATGCCAAAAAAATTTACTAGTAATATAAATACAGTCGGAGCCATCGGCTATATCAGCAAAAATCAGGAGGTGTGCTATGAACAATAAAGGTCAGACTACTGTATTATTTTCACTTATCATAAGTGTATTGTTCCTCTTTACCCTCTCTGCACTTGAGGCAGGAAGAATCTATATGAGTAAAGTAAAAATAAGGGCTGTGGTTCATAGTACACAGTCCAGTATCATGGCAGATTACAACCGGGAACTGTTTGAGAGATACCATCTGCTGTTTATGGATCCAACTTATGGAACCGGTAGCGAAGCAGCGGCAGAAGAGAAAATAAAGGATTATCTGGAGGCATCGTTAAACAGCGGGGAAGGTAATATATATCGGTTTACGGTAGAAGAAATCGGATTGGCAAATCAGAGGAATATATTTAAAGAGGATATGAAGCAGTTAAAAGAACAGATTACTGAATATGAAAAAACATCAGGATTACTGCAAAAGGCAAAGGATTTGGGGAATCGTTTCATAGAAGGAGAAAGCGGGATAGAAAGGGCTGCAAAAGAGACGGAAAGAAATGGTACAGCTTTGCCGGACACCAAAGGGGAACCAATGGGAGAAGAAAAAAATGGTCCAGAGAAAAACGGGGATAAGAAAGAACAGGGAGAAGGAGAAACACAAGTAAAGGCAGATGATCCAAGGGATGCTTTGGGGAAAAACTTAAAAACAGGGATTCTTGCTTTTGTTCTGCCGGATGATTGTTCCGTTTCAAAAGAAAAATATGATTTTAGTAATACTCCTTCCGGTCAGTATCAGGAACAAAAGGAAGAAGAAAAAGATAACAGTTTCCGGAATATTGATTTTTTGAAAAGTTTTTTAAAAAAATCAGGAAATACAACTGGCAATACCATAGAAACATATGCGGCTTTTGTCAGTTATGTGGACAGCCATTTTTCCAATGTGGTAAATCCCATGGAGGAATCTGTCTTAAAATGTGAGGAAGAATATATATTAAAAGGAAAAAACAGTGATTATGACAATCTGGAGAGTGTGGTAAATGAATTGATATGGCTTCGGATGCCTGTTAATTATGCCTATTTATTAACGGATGAACAAAAGAAAAGTGAAACGCTGACTCTGGCAGCAGCAATCTGTACGGCGACAGGAACTGTAGCCATGATAGAGGTGGAAAAATACCTTTTATTAGCATGCTGGGCGTATGGAGAAACCCTTTATGAGATGAAAATACTGTTGTCGGGAGAAAAAATCCCCTATATAAAAACGAAAGAAACCTGGTGTACCGGATTAGAAAATCCAGGATATCCACAACAGAAAAAAACAGTGAAACAGGGAATGGGCTATGGGGATTATCTGATGGTGCTTTTGGCAAAAAAAGGGCAAAAAAATAAATGCTATGCCAGAATGATGGATTTGATGGAGATAAACCTGCAAAAAAACGATTCAGGCTTCCTGATAAAAAATTGTACAGGGGGATTTACCATACAGGGAAGAACCAGTTTAAATTCTTTATTTACCAGAGCTCCTTGGAAGGAAGCTTACGAATACGGATTTGAGAGGGAGTTTTCTTACTGACAGGGAAGATAAAGAAAAGAAAAATCAGAAACTTATTCCCACAAATTTTTTGTCGTTTCGGGTATTGCCTGTATCTTTTTATAAGCTCTTATGCAGATTTGTCCCTTATAGAAAAATAATAGTTATATATAAATAAAAAGAATCTCCAAGTATGAACAAGAAGTTTCTGCATAGGGGTTTTTAAAAGGATATAGATAGGATGATGGAAAGGAGGTAAAGCGGGAAAAAGAAATGAGACGAGTAAATGAAGGCTCCGTTACAGTTGAAGCTTGTCTGGTGGTTCCCCTGTTTTTATTTTTTATGCTGTCTGTGGCAGGAATTTATATGGTATTGATGGCAGAAGCACACATTCATCAAAGTCTGGCAGAGGCGGCAGGTTATACTGCACAGTATTGTTATCTGGAAAGCAGAACTTCCGCAGGGAAGGCAGATGGGATAGATAACCTTATTTGTTATGGAATATTATCAAAGAGGTTCAGGGACTGTCTGGGAAAAGATTTTTATGTGGAAAAGATGGTTGTAAATGGGGCGGGAGGTATCTTAATGACAGTGACAGCGGATGAGGAAAATTGCAAAATATTTATAGCAGACATTCGATATTTTGTGAAGATAAAGATTCCTGTTTTGGGGGAATTTCATGTGGCATTGTCAAACAGGATCAAGCAAAAGGCTTTCTTAGGATACAGCAGGGAAGAACAAAGTGACTGTTATGTTTATATCACTCCTAATCAGGAGGTTTATCATACAAAGCGCAGCTGCACACATCTGGAACTTCAGGTAAAAAAGCTGGACATTGGAAAGAAGGAAAATTATAAACCGTGTAGTTTTTGCGGAAGAAAAGCAGATTGCGGAAAAAATATATATGTGGCGAGAACCGGTGATGTATATCATTGTAATTTAGACTGCATTGGATTAAAAAGGACTGTAAAAAGGATCAGGCTTGCCCAGGCAGGAGGTCTGGGACCATGCTTAAGATGCGGAAGGTGAGGAAAAGATATGAAAGCAATCAGGAAAAATAAAAGGAACAGGGGAAGTACTGTAATAGAAATGTCTTTGCTGATTCCTGTATTTCTGGGGTGTATATATTTCTATATAATGTTGTTTTTATTTTTTACACAGGCAGCAAAAAAAACGGAAGAAATATCTGAATATGCGTATATGCCAGCAGGTACAAAAACAGAACAGCAAAAAGCTTTGCCCGATAATGTCAGGGTACAAATAGAGGGGAAGGTCAGGGTGATCAAGGTGGAGGAACAGGGAAAATTATTCACGTTTAAAACCGAATTCAGAAGAGATGAGAATGATCCGGTACAAAATCTTAGGAGGTGGCAGTTTGTTTCAGATACATTTCAGTAAAGAGGGGCTGGCAAATTATATGGTAGTTGACTGCAAAGAGCCATGGGATACCGGTTATCAGAGTAATTTGTTCCAGTATCATAGAGTGCCTTATTTTCTACCCTTTGAGATGAGAGAGGTTGATAGTTTTTTTTCTGTATATTACCGGCTGCATTATCGTACGACTGTGCGGTCCGTAGAGGGACATTTACCTTTCACATTAAACAGGCTTAAAAATATGGTGAAAAGTGTAATAGGGGTGTTGGAAACAGCAGAGGAATATCTGTTAGAGCCGGAAGGAATCTTATGGAGAACAGATAGTGTATTTTTAGAAGCAGATACAGGAAAACTGCAATTTTGTTATTGCCTCGCGGACGAGGGAAATATGGGAAACATGAAGGAGTTTCTTACAGAAATTGTACAGATGGTAAATAAGGCGGAAGAAGCGGCAGTATTGCTTATCTTACAGTTTTATGATCTGGTTACGGAACCGGATTGTACGATGGAAGCCTTACAGGGTTTTCGGAAAAAGTGGCTGCAGGAAGATGGGAGGGAAGAACTGGAGGAGGGGGGAAAAGAAGCAGATGAAACCCAGAGTGAAAAATCGTATGGAAAAGACCGATTTCTTTTTCCTTCCGTGTCAGATGATTCAAAGAAAAGAAAAATCGGAGAGCAGATAGTAAAAGGTATGCTGGTACTAACGGCAGGAAGCAATATAATACTTATTATGGGGCTTTTGTTAAATCTGTTGACGTACGATTATATGAGATTTCTGTTTTTTACTTTGGGGGCACTGATCCTGGTTACGGTCATTTATATGCAGATGTCAAAAGAGGAATCAGCAGATGAGATTATGAAGGAATATTTTGAAAACCAGGAATTAAAAGAGGAATCGGAGATGCAGGAAACAGTTGGCGGGGAGCAGTCTCCTGCATGGGGAGAAACGGGCATATTAATGGATTCCCTGCCTGATAGGGAAAAGATTGTAAAAGAAAAAAAGGGACGTTTATATCTGGAACCTATGGAACAGGAAAGATATCAGCCAATCCATATAAAAGAAAAAAGCATTGTATTAGGGAGTATGGCAGAGGGTTGTGATTACAGGTTACAGGAAAAGGGAGTAAGCAGGATTCACGCAAAGATTATGGATAAAGGAGACGGGATTTATCTGCTGGATTTGAATTCTACCAATGGAACGTATCTGAATGGTGAGATGATTAAGTGTGGACAGGATTATAAGTTAGAGGAAGGAGATATGGTCGCTTTTGCCAAAAGTGAATTTTACGTTGCGAGGGAAGCATCCGGTCACTCTTTAGGGAAATGAACAGGGGAACCCTGGGACGTTACAATAGAATAATATGATATCATGGGGGGCACCTCGTTAGAGTTTTATTTTCTGAACGGGGCAGCTCCATTTTTATTGTATTTTAAGTTGTAAAAAAGTATATTTTCAGCTATACTTAATAGTAGCTATGCAATTTGGAGGTGAGTCTTACGAAGATTAATATTTACTATGGTGGAAGAGGGTTGTTAGACGACCCGTCGATCTATGTACTGGATAGAATAACAGAGGTTTTAAAAGAACTTCGGGTAGAAGTAAACCGTTATAATATATTTGAAGATAAAAATGCTATTGCCATACTGCCATCTACATTGAAAGGGGCAGACGGGGTGATACTGGCTACTACAGTGGAATGGTTTGGAATTGGCGGATATATGCAGCAATTTCTGGATATGTGCTGGTTATATGCAGATAAGCAGGAGATTAGTAAGATGTATATGCTGCCGGTTGTTATGGCGACTACCTATGGAGAGCGGGATGCCGAACTGAATCTGATAAAGGCATGGGAGCTTTTGGGAGGGATTCCGATTACCGGTTTGGTTGCATATGTAGATGACGGATTTGAACAAAATGAAAGCTATAGAGAGATTATCGAGAAAAAAGCGGAAGCATTGTACCGAACGATTCACCAGAAAATGAGGAGTCTGCCTACCAGTGACATGGCGGTTAAAAACAATCTGCTTAAGCCGAGAACCATTGAACTGACACCTCAGGAAAGTGAACAGCTTTCTAAGTTTGTCAGTGATGAATCGTATGTGAAGCAGCAAAAGGAAGATATAGAAGAACTGTCAGCGATGTTCAAAAAAATGCTGAATGAAGAGGACGCAGATAAAATATCTGATGAGAAGGATACAGAAGAATTATATGATATGGAAGGGAATACGGTTACAAAAGCAGGAGAAGAAAGAGAAATCGCAGCCGATAAGCTAATATCCGCTTTTATGAAAAATTATAGCCCGGAGCCGGAATTTACGGCTTCCTACGCCATTATTATATCCGATAAAGATCAGATTCTTCATATAGAGGCTACACCGGAACATATTAAGTGTTTCTATGCCGCAACGGATGAGGCAGATGTGATTCTTAGGACTACAACAAAGATGTTAGATAATATATTGAGTGGAAAAAAGACTTTCCAAAAAGGATTTATGGCGGGAGAGATTTCTGCAAAGGGTAACTTCAAAACGCTTCGGATGTTGGATACGATTTTTGATTTTCAACAGGCCTAGTTAACAGTCCCGCTGCAAGCAGTGGGTTTTAGAACCAGTTAGGATGTGAATAATATGTCATATATGGCACTATACCGTAAATGGAGGCCGGATGAATTTGAAGAAGTAAAGGGACAGGAGCATGTAGTTACCACATTGAAGAACCAGATTATCCATGACAGAGTCGGGCATGCATATCTTTTTTGTGGAACAAGGGGAACCGGTAAGACGACAGTGGCAAAGCTGTTTGCAAAAGCCGTGAATTGCGAGCATCCGTTAGATGACGGAAGTCCCTGTAATGAATGTGCGTCCTGCCGGGCGATTCAGGCAGGTAATTCCCTGAATGTAATAGAGATTGATGCCGCATCCAATAACGGTGTGGATAATATACGTGATATCCGGGATGAAGTACAGTATTCGCCTACAGAAGGCAAATATAAAGTATATATTATTGATGAAGTGCATATGCTCTCCATCGGGGCATTTAATGCACTGCTTAAAACGTTGGAAGAACCGCCTTCTTACGTGATTTTTATTCTGGCAACGACAGAATCCCACAAGATACCAATTACGATTTTGTCCAGATGCCAGAGGTACGATTTCAGGCGGATTAGTCTGGAAACGATTTATGAGAGATTGACAGAACTGCTTGCCAGGGAAGGAATTGAAGCAGAGGAAAAAGCGGTTCGTTACATTGCCAAGGCGGCAGATGGTTCCATGCGTGATGCACTCAGTCTTCTTGACCAGTGTATTGCTTTTTATCTGGGGCAGAAGCTTACCTATGACAAGGTATTAGAGGTACTTGGTGCAGTAGATATAGAAGTATTTAACCGGTTGATGACTCATATTGCAGCAAATGCTGCCATGAATGCATTACAGGTTATTGATGAGATTGTCTGGCAGGGAAGGGAATTGTCTCAGTTTGTGACGGATTTTACATGGTATATGAGAAATCTTTTGCTGATCAAGGTTTCAGATCATGTAAATGATCAGCTTGATATTTCAGCAGAGAATCTCGAAAGTATGAAACAGACCGCGGAGCAGGTGGATTTAAATGCACTGATGCGGTATATCCGGGTATTTTCCGAGATGTCCAATCAGATACGGTATGCAACCCAGAAAAGAGTAACGCTGGAGCTTGCAGTGATCAAGCTTACAACACCTCAGATGGAGAATAATCTGGATTCGGTTTTGGATCGTCTTCGTATATTGGAACAAAAGGTGGAAGAAGGAGTGATTTCTCTTAGTGAGGAACAGAGAATAGCGATTACAGAAGGAAATGGCAGTGAAAATGCCGTCACTTCTGATACAGATGCACCTATTAACAGGGAAGAGATTCTTAGAAAAGAATTAGAACCGGCAACACGCCGGGATATGAAGGATATTATAGAAAGTATTAACCGGATTAAACAGGATATGGAGCTTAGCAATAAAGTCGGTCAGGGAACCATGAGCCTGTTAGAGGAAGCAAGCATTAACATTGGGCATGATAATGCTTCCATTGTCCTTTCTTTTGATGGAACAGTGAAAGGAAATATGGCATTTAAGCAGTTTTCCAAGGAGGAGCATCGTCAGGTTCTACAGGAAGTGGTTGGGGAGATGACAGGTAAAAGTGTTAATATTACCTGTCAATCCAAAGAATCTTTAGCAGAAACAGATTTATCAAGTATTAATTTGTCTAAGGTCAAATTTGATGTGACAGTGGCAGATTAGGCGATTGATAAGAATAGATTGCACACAATTTTAATTAATTTAGGAGGATAGAGCAACATGGCAAAAAGAGGTGGATTTCCGGGAGGTATGCCTGGTAATATGAACAATTTAATGAAGCAGGCTCAGAGAATGCAGAAACAGATGGAAGAGCAGGCAAAGGAATTAGAGGATCAGGTTTATGAAGCCACTGCCGGAGGTGGTGTGGTGAAGGTTACGATTTCCGGAAAGAAGGAGATTATGGCAGTTCATCTGGATCCAGAGGTGGTAGATCCTGATGATATTGAAATGCTTGAGGATTTGATTATGGCGGCAACCAATGAAGCACTCCGCATGCAGGAGGAAGACCAGAATACAAAAATGTCTAAGATTACCGGCGGCATGGGCGGATTAGGAGGATTTCCCTTTTAATGGATCTATATAGTGAACAGGTAAATCGTCTGGTAGAGGAATTAGGAAGGCTGCCGGGAATTGGTCACAAATCAGCCCAGAGACTGGCATATCACATTATCAATATGCCGTTAGACCATGTAAAGGCATTGTCTGATTCCATTATGGATGCCAGGCAGAATGTAAAATACTGCAAAGAATGTTTTACCCTGACAGATAAGGATATCTGTCCCATCTGTGCCTCTGCTAACCGTGATAAAAAAACAATCATGGTGGTGGAGACGCCAAGGGATTTAGCGGCATATGAGCGTACAGGTAAATATAACGGTGTGTATCATGTGCTGCATGGAGCAATTTCTCCCAAGCTCGGTGTCGGGCAGGAGGACATCAAGTTAAAGGAGCTGATTGTCCGGCTTAGGGGGGATGTAGAGGAACTGATTATTGCTACAAACTCAGGAGTGGAAGGTGAGATTACTGCAATGTATATCAGCAAACTGGTAAAGCCGACAGGAATTACAGTGTCACGAATTGCATCCGGAATACCGGTAGGCGGTGATTTGGAATGTATTGATGAAGTTACACTTCTTCGTGCATTAGAGGGAAGAGTACACATCTAAAAATAATGTATTACGAAAGGAAGGTATGTTATGAAGAGAATAGGTATGTTGACAAGTGGCGGTGACTGCCAGGCATTAAATGCTACGATGCGAGGTGTCGTAAAAGGACTTTGCAATATGTACAAGGATGTAGAGATTTATGGTTTTTTGGAGGGTTATAAGGGATTAATCCGCAATAATTATAAGTTATTAAAAGCAGAGGATTTTTCCGGTATTTTGACAAGAGGCGGTACGATATTGGGAAGTTCCAGACAGCCGTTTAAATTAATGGGTCAGCCGACGGAAGACGGAATTGATAAGGTAAAGGCTATGAAGGAGACTTACAAGAAACTGAAGCTTGACTGCCTTGTCGTATTAGGTGGAAACGGTTCCCAGAAGACGGCTAATCTGTTAAGTGACGAGGGTCTGAATGTGATTGGTCTGCCAAAGACTATCGACAATGATCTGTGGGGAACGGATATGACTTTCGGATTTCAGTCAGCAGTAGATGTTGCTACACAGGCAATTGACTGTATTCATACAACAGCGGCCTCCCATAACCGGGTTTTTGTAGTGGAAATAATGGGACATAAAGTTGGGCATATTACTTTACATGCCGGTATTGCAGGAGGAGCAGATATTATTCTGTTACCGGAAATACCATATGATATTAAGAGTGTATGCAAGGCACTTGATAAGAGAAGCAAAGCAGGAAAAGGTTTTTCTATCATTGCAGTGGCAGAAGGTGCTATTTCCAAGGAGGATGCAGCTCTTCCTAAGAAGAAGAGAAAGGAAAAGCTTGCAAATCGTCCATATCCTTCCGTAGCATATGAGATTGCAGACCAGATTAAGGATGCATGTGGATGTGAGGTAAGGATTGCGGTTCCCGGACATACGCAAAGAGGTGGCAGTCCGGATTCCTTTGACCGTGTACTTTCCTCAAGATTTGGAGCATATGCGGCAAAGCTGATTAAAGAGGAGAAATACGGACGTCTGGTGGTATTAAAGGATAATGACGTAACGGATATTGCACTGTCAGATTCCGCAGGAAAATTAAAATATGTTTCTCCTGACGACAGTATTGTACAAAATGCACGTATGCTGGGCATCTCTTTTGGAGATGAATAAATAATATGGGAGATTTGTGAGGCTGCTGCATTAAAGTTTTGCTGTAAGGATTTAACAGGTAATATTGCAGAGTACGATTTACTTTTGCTTATCTTTGTTAAATTTGTCCTGTGAAAAATTATGCAGCAGCTTTACGAAAATTCCCATGTAAGGAAGAATATCAGAGTTATATATGCACGACATTTGATTTACATGCATATTTTAATAATATGGAATATGTATGTAAGGAGATTTATAAAATGCAGGGGATACATTATGATTTGAATTCGATATTTCCAAATGAGTCGGATTTTTTAGAGGAAGAAGAGTTTTGTTTAAAGGATTATGATTATTTAAGAAGATTGTATCCGAGAGAGGTCAGGTTGATTGCTTCTATTTTGGAGGAATATCTGGATCGCTATGAGTATGAGGGAAGCCCCATGTATGCACAGTATCCGGATGCAGTGACCATTTATCGGATGGCAAGTGAGATTTATAAAAAGCTTACAATGCCTGAAGCCGAAAAAGAACGGTTGCAGCTTAAAAATATGATACAGGTAATGGTGTGTCAGGAGATGTATGTCAGAAGACGCAGACACGATAAATTTTGCAGGAAATTTAATTGTCAGATGAACAGGGAAAATAACACATACAGAATGTGATGGATAAATTGTTAAATTAAAGTAAGAAGCGGGAACATTCCCATATTGCAGGAGATTATTATGGACGGAAGAGTAGTTGCAAGAATACTGGTGCTGTTGTTTATTTTTACAGGGACGATTCTGGTTGTGAATAAAATAAATAACAGAGGAGTGGAAGAGTTTTCCGTGGAGATGGAACAGGCTACACTGCCAATTGTATATGTACGTTATAATGATAGATTTATCAATACTTTACATGGATATACCGGTAAAGTTGATACGACATATTTTCGTGATACGATTACACCGATGGATTACGGGAAAACAATTGAACTTTGGGCAGATCAGGCAAAAGATACGTATGGTTCCTATGAATATGAATTAAGAAGTCAGTATCAGGGCGATTTGATTGAGAATGGTTCTGTAACGGAATTAACACATGCGGAAGGTTACGATAAAATACGGGTAACTTTTCGTACAGATTTAGAAGAACTTCAGGAATATGTATTAGTATTAAAGGCAATGTCAGGGGAAGAGGTCGCTGTCCGTTATTATACCAGAGTTGTGGTGGAGAATAATTTTCATGCCGATAAGCTGTTGGATTTTGTAGAAACATTTAATAAGGTGCTCTTTGATAAAAAGGAGGCAGAGACTGTCATTTCCAAAAGTATTGAGCCCAACGAGGATGGCAATAACGAATATCTGTCGGAGATAGATATTCATTCCAGTTTTGAAACTATAACGTTTGCGGATCTGAATCCCACGAGGCTGACAAAGCCGATTGCAAGTATTAAGGAAATTGATGACAGTTATGCCATTATTCAGTTAAAATACATGATTTCTGCACAGGAAAACAGAGTGTTGGAGAGTTACTATATTACAGAAAATTATCGTGTCCGTTACGTGGATGAGGATAATGTGTATTTGCTGGATTATAACCGGAAGCAGGAAGCACTTTTTGTAACGGATAATGTGGATACGACGGCCAACACTTTTAAAATCGGAATTACGGATGAGGAAGATTATCAGTATGTCGTCAGTGATAAAGAGAGGAAGGTAGCATTTATCCAGGCAAGACAGCTGTGGTATTATGATTATAGCAATGGGACGATTACGAACGTATATGGATTTTGCCAGGATGATAATTATACAGACAGTCGTGTGACTTATGATGAAAATAATATTAAAATACTAAAGATGACTGATGAGGGAGATATTACTTTTGCCGTATACGGTTATATGAACCGGGGAGAGCATGAAGGTAAGGTCGGAATATCTGTGTATCGGTTTACAGCTGCAAAGGACAAGATGCAGGAGGTTTTATTTATTGAAAATAATAAACCATATAATATTTTAAAAGAAGACATGGAAACTCTTTTATATCTGAATGACAGCGGGGAATTTTATTATTTTGATAATGACTGTATCGTAATGGTAGATACTAATACCATGAAATCAGAAATTTTTATTGAGGATGTGCTGAATGAACGTCTTGCAGTATCAGAGGACAACCATTTGATAGGGTATCCTGACGAGCTTTTGCCGGAATATACAAAAAAGGTTATGGTTTTGAATCTGGATACAAAGGAGAGCCGGCAGATTGAGGCTGGGAGTGATGAGAGGCTGGAGACAATCGGATTTATAGAAGAAGATTTAATTCTTGGAAGAATCCGGGAGGGAGATATTGAAACTGCTTTGGACAGGACAGTGATTTGTCCGATTTCCACAATTGATATTATTGATAAGAGAAATACGGTTGTCAAGACCTATGGTTCTACCGGTGTCTATGTAATAGAAGCTACTGCCAGGGACGGTGTGGTGTATCTGGACCGCGTCCGTAAGATAAATGGTGTGTTTGAGCCGACAACTCAGGATTTTATCACTTATAAAAATGAAGAGGATAATGACGGAATTAACATAGCTTATAAATATACAGACAATGCGTATAATCAGCTTTATATGACCTTTCCCAATTATATGTATGTAACGGAAAAGCCTAAGCTGATGATTACCAAAAAATCTATTAATGAAAAGGATACTACGGTGAAGATTACTTTTGACCATACCAATAAAAAATATTATGCATATGGTCAGGGAAAATATATGACGGATTATCTGAATCTGAATGCTGCCGTGCGTGATGCCTATGAAAATGCAGGTGTGGTATTGGACGAGCATGGAATGATTGTATGGCGGAAAATAGCAGTCAAGGATTATCATACGGTTGCAGATAAAATAAATATTTACAATGTTTCCGATATAGGAGATACCCTCGCAGCCTGTATTTACATGATGGGAATCTATGAGGAAAAGAATCCGGAATATGCGGCAATGCAGGAGGATATTGCAAATGAGGTGCCTATAGAGGATATCATATTAAAATATACCGGAAGACAGGGAACGGATATTACCGGATGTGATTTTGAAAACGGCTTATATTATCTATGTAAAGATGCTCCGGTCATCACACGCTTTGCGGACGGAACTTATGTATTGGTAACCAGTTATAACGGGCAGAAAATCCGCTATATCAATCCGCTGGAAGAAACAGATATTGTGGAGCCGAGAGAAGAATTTGAGGGAAAAGTAAAGGACAGCGGGAATGTATTTATTAGCTATGTGAGATAAATTCCTGTTTATCGTACTAGGACGCTTTCAACATGAGGGGGCTGGTGGAGTACGCTGTGGAGAAATATTGCTGTTCTCGTTCGTCCCCGTTTGCACTCCTTCGCACGCATAACGGTACATAAGCAATGTAACACTTGCCCGCTTAGCATGATATAGCTAAGTGGGCAAGTGTACTTTCGTACTAGGCTCGAAAATACCTCGCCAAGTACTCAAGCAAGTACCGATGGGTGCGAAAGTCCTTCCGAGATACAGCAAAATATTTCCCCACAGCTTATACTCTTCAAAAGCTCATGTTGAAAGCTGTTTATTGTGTTAGAAAACAGCTTCCATTGCGAGCTTTATTCTATCAGTGAACAGCAGGAATGTATGGAGGAGTTATAATGGATATAAAAATAATACCTGCCTATGGAGAGCGTGAAGAAATAAGCATATTATTTTCGGAATATACAAATATGTTAATCGCAAATGATGAATCATTCAAAAAGTACCTTGATATTCAAAATTATGATGAAGAAATCAGTCATTTAGAATCAAAATATGGTATGCCTGATGGAAGATTATATTTGGTTTACTGTGATAGGGAATTAGCGGGTTGTATAGGGTTAAGAAAGATTGATAATCAAAGTTGTGAAATGAAACGGCTTTATGTAAGGCCAGAATTTAGAGGGAAAAAGTTAGGGAATATTTTAGTTGAAAAGATTATAGCCGATGCAAGGGAAATTGGATATTCCTATATGTTATTGGATACACTGCCATTTTTGCAAAGTGCAATATGTATGTATAAGAAATTTGGTTTTTATGAGATAGAAGGTTATAATAATAGTCCGATGGATACTTCTATCTTTATGAAGCTTGATTTATAAATTCCCACTTGTAGAGATAGTAGAAAAACTGGAATTTGTAAGGAGAATTGAAAATGACATCAGAAGAGGTTTTTAGTGATTTATACGATAAATATGGTAAGGATTTTAACAGGCATATGATTCCGTTCACACAGGCTGGCGGAGCATTTGTTGCTGAATTGAAAAACGAAATCGGGAAAGACAACTTCTTATATGACAAAAAAATATGGGCAGTAGCAAAGTGTGAATCTAATGATGATGTGTTATATGTTACTGGAAACGGAATGGGATCGGACATCTACTATATTTTTTCATTTGACTTACTCAAGGCATAATTCGGACGGATTTCCTTGTTATGAGGCATTTGAAGATGTGTTTGCAGTAAAAGAATTTATAGAGCGAACATACATCGAGAACTATATGTAACCTGCAAATTTCCGTTTGTGAGGATAAACAAATAAGGAGCTGCAGGGTTAAAAAAATTAAAATTAACGGAGGGAACTTATGGATAAACATATACGGAAAGCAACAGAGCATGACCGTTACGCTATTGCCTTATGTATTGCTGACGGATTTGAAAAAGATTTTTCCGTATTATCTAAGGATAATAGAAGAATTGCTTCGGCTATTGCGACAGGATTACAAATAGATAAGTTTTATGTAGCAGAAACAGACGGTAAAATTATGGCAACAATGGCAATATCTGACTCTTATGGCAGGGCTGCAAAAGTAGATAAGCCGTCTATGCGAAAATATCTTGGATTTCTAAAAGGGCTGATTGCCAGTATTGTTTTAAAAGAGGAGTTTGAGGGGTGGCTTGACTATCCCGCAGGTACAGGTTATATAGAATTTGTCACTGTTCGGAAAGAATATAGAAGAAAAGGAATAGCTATGCTTCTTCTAAAAGAAAGTATGGAATTAAGCGGTTATCGGGAGTTTATTCTTGATGTTACCGATATCAATACGGCAGCCATACAATGTTATTTGCAATTAGGGTTTAAAGAGATAAAACGCATACCAGAAAAACATGCAAAACAAAAGGGATTTCATGCAAAGATATATATGTTTTATTCTATAACAAAAAATCAGTAAATTGACCGATTATATAATTGCATGAGGTGAATGTGATGGTTTTTAGGGGAATCTCTAAACGGTTTTCCACAGAAGATAATAGACAGTATAATGAAATTGGGGATTACTGGGATTATTTTGCAGCCATATACGGTAGGGAGAATTTGCTTGGGCTGGGGTTGAATTGGGAAAAAGATAGTATAGAATATGTCATAGGTCAGTGCGAAGGGCACATGGAATATAACTTGGAAATCGTTCGGGAGAAATACTCCGATGCAGTGTATAAAGAAATTGTTTTACCAGATGCAGGGTGGACAGTGTATCGTGGACAAACAGAAAGATTAAGTGAGTTGTATGAAAGGATTTATCGTGAGGGTGTTCTTTTGTATGAAATTGAGTCCTTTTACGATGATGGCAGCTGCTCCGTCAAAATAATCAGATAGACAACCCAAAATTTGTGGAGATATAATATTGGTAAATGGCTGTATTATGATGAAAATGGAAAATTAGAAAGTGAAGAGATTTTTGAGTAGTCAATTTCAGTTTTTAGAACTGAGAAATCGGAAGTTGACGAGGTGATATATTTTATGAAAAAATCTCATATAATAATTGGAAATCTCATTCTGTTATTGTGGTATTTTCTTTCTATGACAGGTTTGAAGATTGGAGATAAATACTTAGTAACAAGTGCATTTAAGGAAGAATGGATATTCATGCTTGTTCCAACTGTTACATTTATTTTATGTTTAACCACAGGAAAAATCGGAAAAAATATACATTTGGCATGGTTAGGAATGTGGTTTATTACCCAGTTTTTAAGTCATGAATGGTATACTATATTTGGTAGCGGATTTATGGGAGATATGGACAAGAAGATTGCCTACTTTGCAGACTGTATTCAATTGATAAATGTGGACGGAAGATATGTTCCTGATGTATATCATATAGTATTACATATATTGATAATTGTTGCGTTTGTTATGACATTGCTTTATAAAAAAGATAAGAATACATTTAATATTGAAGCATAAAATTCGTACTTGAAAGAGAATATATGAAAAGCAAAATTTTATGAACCTATATTTTTTATTTCTTTTGGATTATTCCATTATGGGAATATTGGCTTTCTTTGTGTTTTAGAATTATTACATTTTTCAGAAATTTGCATAATAATTATTGGTGGAGATATATATATCTATTTGGTGGAGTGTATGTTTTGTTTGATTTGTTTGCTATTGCAACAGGGTTAAAATTATGGCATGAGCTATTATTAAAAATGTTTGATATATCTTCACCTTATTGGAATATTATATGGTTGACGTTTGTATTATTGGGAGGAGCAGTTTTTATACTTGGACTTATATTGTTAAAAAAGTTGAAATCAAAATGACAGCTTCCTAGTTTTTCAGATAGTTGAACAGAACAATAAAAGCGTAATTTTTTGGAGAAAGATATGGATAAAAGAGTATGTAGAGCGAATCTTGGAGATTTGCAAGAAATTTTAGAATTGCAATATCTGTCGTATCAGAGTGAGGCAGAATTATTTGGAAACAGAGATATTTCTCCTTTAAAGCAAACACTGGCCGAAGTGGTCATGAGTATCACAAAGGAATTATTCTTAAAATGATTGATGATAGTGGGCGTATCATAGGCTCTGTTCGTGCAAAAGCAAAGAAGGAAACAGTGTATATGAAAGTTAATGGTTCACCTGCAACATAGGTGTCATGGATATGGAACTTTGCTCCTGTCAGAAATAGAAAACTGTTTTCATGCGAAAAGATATGAGTTGTTTACAAGTACAAGAAGTAAAGATAACATCCGATTATACAAAAAGGCAGGATATAAAATTTTTAATCAAAAGCTAATCAATGATGAGTTGCAGTTTGTATATTTGGAGAAAAAGTAAATGCTGTTAACTGTACAAATCTATTTTAATTTTTGGATTTACACTATTGAACCTGTTTATACTTAGAAGCAATAATAATTTGAAAGAAAGATATAAACAATGCTTATACATTTTAGGAACACAAACAATAGAAACAGTGGACTATAGTCAAGAGAGTAGACACATTTTGTAAGAAATAATGGATATACAATAACTGGAGGAGGAGGTAGAGAAAAAGAAACTTATCTGGCAGGCCTTGATGGTACACAAAAGGGTGGCAATTATATAGATATAACGGCTGAAAAAGGTAATGATAAAATAAGAATTAATACGGAAGATGTTGATGCAAATGGAACACCAACAAAAAGGGAACAGACAGCAGCAGATTCTATAAATAGTAAAACAGGTGATACAATTATATTGATACCAAAGAGAGCTGGATTAGGAGATTTGCCTAATATTATTAAAGAAAGAAATAGGAGATAAGATGTCAAAAGAAATATATTTTTTTCGTCAAAACATGATTTGTGGAGGAATGAAATGAATAAATTATTTAAAGATATTAGACATAGCGATATTGAAGCGGTGCGGGCAGCAATATCAAAAAATGCTGCTGTTGTAAACGAGGTTTACAATGCCAAAGCCCCTAAAAAGGATATAGGGCAATCGCCATTACAAGTAGCGATTAAATGTGGGGAATTTGAAATTATAGAACTTTTGCTTGAAGAGGGTGCTGACGTTGATTTCATGGAAAATCCTGAATTTGTTCCGCCACATAGCGTTTGCATGTCTGTTTTACATGATGCTATAATAGGTATATTTTCTGCATTATGTTATAAACAGTATAACCATTCTGAAAAGTATATAAATTTGATTAAAATATTACTTAAGAATGGAGCCAATCCTAATCGAAAAACATCATCAGAAGTGCTTCCGATAGGCACAGCAGTAAATAATGCAGAAATGATTTTGGAGCGCAAAGAAGCTTATCCAGATATACAGGAAATAACCAAAAAGAGATTATTTGAAGTCCTTGATTTACTTATCAAATATGGTGCAGATAAAGAAGAATGGCTTAATCAGGACTTTTGGGGCGTATCAAATAAAGTTCATTATTTTGAAGAAAAAATGTATGGACGGGATAATATTGATATAAGGGAGCCTATTCGAATTGTTCTTAAAGAATATTTTGGCTAAAAAATAAGGAGGAACGGCTTTATGATTCACTAGTTACACCAAGAAGAGGGAGTTTCAAAAGTGTTTTTTTTCATAATGATGAAAATGGTAATGAATTGAGTGTTTCTGTGAAAAGTCCAAATTTGGCAGAATGTGCTGAGAAATGTGTTGAGGCATTTAATAACCTTACTGGTTTTGATATAGACGGAATCTGTAAAAAAATTATAAGTTGCGTAAGGGAAGGTGGTATCATTGAAGAATTTGAATTACCTGCACTTGATATATTAAATTACTGCTGGTTTACAATTTTATATGTAAATATGTTGAGAAAGGAAGATTGGGGCGAAGTAATTGGTTTTGTTGTAAAAAACAATAAAGTAGTTTATGTTGGTATCGATTACTTGGATTATATGAGAGACGAAGAGTAAAATTTCCAGTTATATTTTCCACAGTATTCAAATTATATGGATAATAAGCTGATTCATCACCATATAGGCGGAGGAGGACAAGCAGCGGCAGTTCCGGCAACCGTTCATAATGGATATGGCGGTATACATAATGCGGTTTGTTTGGTTTGGTACAAGAATTTATTATTGATTTTAAGAAAGGATGAAATTATGAAAGCTAAAGAATTTGCAGAAAAATGGACAGGAGATAGACTCATAACTTTTGATTATGGTATTATGAGGGAATTGAATTTAAACGAAAAGGATTGTGAGATTTTATCAGAATATGGATTGCCCTTCACCTTATTTGAATTTTGAAAAGATAGACATGAATGATTTAGAATTTTTAGAAGAGGACTATTTCTATTTAGGATATACAGGAAATGGAGATTGGATATGTATAAATACCAAAAGCGGAGAGGTAATAATTATTGATCATGAGAGTTATGAGGATGAAGAGTATGAAGATGAGGAATGTGAAGATTATGATTATGAAGGTTTTACATTGTTAAATAGTTCTTTGGAGGCTCTGTATGAATGTTTATTAAATTATGAAGAGTTTATTCAAAAAAGATTAAAACAGGGTACAGGGCAATATTATGCGGAAGTTAAAAATTTAAAAAATGTATTTATGAATATAGATAAAAAGGCTATGCAGAGAGAAGATGGTTTTTGGTATGATGAATTGAATAGTTTATAAGTATAATCTAAACAGTGGAAGGGATAATACCCCTGATTTTTCTATGATAAGGCAGGAAACCTGACCTGCATTACACACAACTGCGGCAGGCAGACCCGTCTGGAATACGACCTTATGAACCGTGAGATCAGGCGTATAGAAAAAAACGGAAGTGTGACCAGACAGTTCTATGAGAAGAACGGACAGTTATAAGGACCGTCCGTCCAAGGGAATACCACTGTGCTGGGGATATGGGGGCAGGAACGCAGTATACTTAAGAACTGGAGCAAATCTGTTTCTATCATAGTCTATAATAATTATTAAACACCCTCAAATGGGAGGATTAACAATTTATATTAAAAAACTGGAAAACAGGGACTGGTATGAAAGGATAATTTGCAAAAAGGTATGAAATGACAAAAGAGGAAAGAGTGGCATACTATCTTGATTTGGCAAGTATGCCAGAAAATATCTCAAAAGATACAGGTAAATGGATGCAGGAACTTGGTATTTCTGATGAAGATGTTTTTGATTATAGGCAAAAACTGGAGAATAATTTAAGTATGAAACCTGTAAAGAAACGAGATATTTTGGTAAAACAGGTTATAAAACCATTACTTAAGAAATATGGGTTTTCTACTTCAGGATTAGACTGTCATCGGGAAACGGACGATTCATATATCATAATTCATATGAAGAATTCACAGTTTAACGATATTAACGTAGGTGTGCGTTTTACTTTCATAATAAATGCCGTGAAAAAGAGTGAAATAAGAGAAAAGATTACTAATCAGTAGATATAAGGAATAAATAAGTTGAATCAGTTTGATTTTTTGCCATATTATAGATTGCTTTCACCATATTATGGTAGTAAAAATATGTATAAGATAGATGGTTATCAAGACTATCTTCCAATGGATATGCCGGTAGAGGATATATGCGGGCATATAGGAGAGGATTTTGAAAATTATATTTTGCCAGAGTTATGTGCGGTTAAATCTTATAATGAGTTTTTGGAATTACGTACTCAAAAATTGAAGCAGCAAAATGAGAAAGAGAAACGGCTGCTGCAATATTACTATGCGGCACAACAGACTGCTGAAGTATTAATCTGCAGCAGTGACAACTGTCATATAAATAATCTTGTAAATATGAGGAAAACCTGGAATTGAGTGCAGAGGATATTGCATCCCATATAGAATGGCTTGATATATGCAGGGAAAATAGCAGTTGGACAAAAGTTGATGCTAAGGAAATTGCATTGTCATGTGCAATGAAAGATTTATAAAAATGTTATATCGGTTACGTGGTTTTATTGAGCAGCTTTGTATATAAATTATCTATGTAGACTGCCTCAAGTGGTGCCGTGATAAGGATAGATAGCACAGCAACTGTCAAGACAATTTCACCGCAGATAGTTCCAGGCTGTTTTTCGCATCTATCAGGCTGATATTGACCCGGACCGGCATTATAAAGGGCCTAGACTAGAAGGAGAATGAGAATATGGGAAGAAATGCATGGAAAGGAATTGTTGGAAGAGAAAAAATATATAATAATCTTTTTACAGGAGTTGAAAAAGACACTGCGATACAGATAGATGTTTTAAACATAAAAAAAGAGCAGGAGCTGATTCTGGAGTTTATCAGCAGTAATTCAGAGTATCCGCAGGGGGTGGGACTTGCACTGTATGAAGGAGATGGTTATCTTGAGATTAATGGGCAAAGAGCAAAACAAATATCTATTTGGAAAGATGTAGCACCTAAAAAAAATAACATTTTTTGTTTTTCTGCAATAGGTTTGGTAAATGTATATAATGAGTATTTTAAATATAATGCCGGAACCGGTCGCAGTGAAGTAAGACACCAAATGGACTCTTGTGGAATGCTGGTGGAACAAAAAGGTAATAAAATAATATACAGATGCAATGATGTAGGGTTTGAACCGAAGTTTGATTCATTAGTTTTCTCAATAGAAATAATTTGACCAAAATGAGACTGTGGATGCAATTTTGAATGATTACGCTGCCCAATTTACAAAACGGAATTGTATGTTTCATGTAAATGGGAGACTGCCGCAGTCATGTTATGTCCGGGATTATGGTTTATGTACAATTTTCTCTAACCTTATGTCGGGCGTATTAGAAAATGCGGAAAAGCTGACGGAAAAAGGCAGTGCGGAATTATTGGTTCATTTTTGATGCTCCGCCTATCTTATACGAGAGAAAATTATGATGGTTCTGTAGTTCTTTTGAGTAGCTTTGTATATAGATTATCCACACAGACTGCTCCCAGTGGTGCTGTGATAAGGATAGATAATACAGCAACCGTTAAAACGATTTGACCGCAGGCTAACCCCATAGAAAGAGGGAGAGCACCGATTGCTGCCTGTACGGTTGCCTTAGGCATATATGCAAACATACAAAAAAGCCGTTCTTTTCGATTTAATTTTGTTTTGATCAAAGATAATGATACACCCAGAAGCCTGAATGACAGGGCACTTATCACTAACAGTACAGCGGGTATACCGGCAGATAAGGCATATCGCAAATCTACGGTTGCACCCACGAGTACAAATAAAAACACTTCAGCAGCAACCCAGAGTTTGTTATATTTTCCTGAAAGTCTTTGGGCGAGAATGTCGTATTTTTGTTTTATGACAATCCCTAAGCTCATGATGGCAAGAAGCCCTGATATCGGTATTATGTTCTCCAGACGATTTTGCAACTCAATCAAAAGAAATGAAAAGCTGAGAATGATCAATAGTTTTACAGAGTCCCTCATATGATATTTTTTGAAAAAGCCAATAAGCAGGATACCCATAATTGCCCCGATAATTACGCCTAAGATTATGGAAACAGGTATTTGCAGCAGGCTGATCACTGATATGGTTCCTGTAGAAGCTAAAGAGGTAAATGCAGTGAAGAGGACGATTACAAAGACATCATCTACGGATGCACCTGCCAATATCAGCTCAGGAATACTTTTATCCGTTCCATACCCTTCCTCTTTCAGGCGGATCATTCTTGGAACAATGACCGCGGGTGAAACAGCTGCGATAACACTTCCCATAATTGCAGCTTCTAAATGGGAGATTCCCAATAATAAGGGAGCGATTAGGATTGTACCGGATATTTCGGCACAGGCAGGAACAAAGCACATAAGGGCTGCTGGTCGTCCCACTTTTTTCAAATTTGATAAATCTAATGACAGACCGGCCCTTGTCAGAATGATTACCAGAGCGATTTGTCTTAAATCAGCAGATATATCTAAAATGGATTCATCAATCAGGTTAAGTGCATGGGGGCTTAATATAATCCCCACAAGGATCATGCCCATTAAAGCCGGCAGCTTTATTTTTTGAAAACAGCTTCCCAATAATAAGCCTGATAATAAAATTAAAGCAATGCTTAATAACATTTCTATTTCCTCCTAAATATCATAGACAAAACGGATATTTCCTGCATAATTTATTAAGAAGTTTTAAATCTATGCAAAAAGAAAAAACCTGCAAAAGCAGGTTTTTCCATATGTTCTTACTCTTCAGAGATTGCTCCGGCAGGGCAGGTTCCAGCACATGAACCACAAGAAATACATGCAGCTGCATCGATTTCGAATTTGCCATCACCTTCGCTGATTGCTCCTACTGGACAAGAACCAGCACAAGCACCGCAAGATACACAGTTATCAGAAATAACAAATGCCATAATAATATCCTCCTTCATTCAGTATAGGCTATTACTTATTGGTAAAACACCTTAATAAGTATATTTTAAAACAACTTTACATAGATAGCAAGTTTTTTATAGAGAAATCCCATCACTTTTCACGCTGGCACAATGAGTGCTGTGACGGAATGTGAAAAACACAGATTTTGGGAATTTAATCCGTTTCCTTTGCAGCATCGTCCTGTCTGCGGCGTTTTGCTGCTTTTAAAATAATTTCCCGGGCATAAATGGCATCATCCTTGGTAAGAGGTTCCATACCTTTTAGAGGATAATCCATACCTAAGTTTTGGTATTTTACCTCACCCATGTTATGATATGGCAACACATCTAATGCTTTGAGATGTTTGAGACCTCCGATAAAATACCCTAGTTCGTCCAGATAATCGTCAATCAGGGTAATATCTTTAACAATTACGTGGCGAATCCAGATATCAACCCCTTTTTCATCAATATATCTTGCAAAATCCAGAATATTTTCGTTTGGCTGTTTGCAAAGCTTTTGATGTTCTTCCGGATTAATGTGTTTGATATCCAACATGACAAGGTCTGTTACTTTCATAAGGCGGTCAAATCTGGCTAATAAATCGGGGTTATTCCGATGAAAGATAACTCCGGAAGTATCTAAGCAGGTATGAATCCCTTTTTCTTTTGCCTTTTCAAATAATTCTGTCAGAAAATCCATCTGCATGAGGGGTTCGCCGCCGGTAGCCGTGATACCTCCATTTGCATAAAAATGTTTCAGAGAATCATATTGTTCTAACAAGTCTTCCACAGAATGTTCTTCCCCACCCTGTGGCTCCCAGGTGTCCGGGTTGTGACAGTATAAGCAGCGCATGGGACAGCCTTTAAAAAATACTACATAGCGCATTCCCGGGCCGTCTACAGTACCGCAGGTTTCAATGGAATGAATGTGTCCAACCATAAATTATACTCCTTTATTAATGTTGCTCCGTATGCAATAGGTGACTGCTTCTATAAAAAAGAGCTGCCGCAGCAAAAGAAAAATTTTCTTAGTGCGACAGCTCCTTTTGAATAATGCCGTTAGCTATTATTACATATTCTCATGGAATGTTCTTGAGATTACGTCGTTCTGCTGTTCCGGTGTTAATTTAATAAAGTTAACTGCATAACCGGAAACACGGATTGTCAACTGTGGATAATTCTCAGGATGCTTCTGTGCATCTAATAATGTATCACGGTTTAACACGTTAACATTAAGATGATATCCACCTTCTTCAATATAACCATCTAACATGTTTACTAAATTATCAACCTGTTGTGAATTCGTTGCCATTATATATTCCTCCTTATTCAATCAATATTTGTGTAACTCTTCGTCCATACCTTCCATCAAAGTGGGGACACTGCAGGCCAGGTCACCCTTTGCACAGTCGGTACAGCCCAAGGTAACAGCATTTTTTTCCCCTGCTGCTACAGTCTCGTCTACGGATACATTTACGTGTCCATGACCTTTATCCATCATGTTATCTAACATCTTTACAATGTCATCTACCTGATTTTTCTCGTCAGCCATCATAAACCTCCGATTATAAGTTGAATCAAATGCCTGTATTATACAGGCATTTGTTCTGCCATTTCATTGTTTTTATTATTTGCTTAAATCAAGCTCAATATCTCCTGCAAAAACCTGATCCTCTTTACCAAGAGCACCCGGAATGATAGAGAATGTATTAGAAATACCATCCTGTGCATCCTTAAATGGAATCTTAGCTACAGAAGCTAAAGAAGCGACTGCACCATGTGTATCTCTCTTATGAAGTGGGTTAGCACCTGGAGCAAATGGTGCACCATGCTTACGTCCACAAGGAGTATCACCAGTATTCTTACCATAGGTTACATTAGAAGTAATGGTAAGGATTGACTGGGTAGGGATACCGTTACGGTATACATGGCGTTTTCTAAGTTTATCCATGAATGTAGTTACAATATAAGTTGCAATCTCATCTACACGGTCATCGTTGTTACCATATTTAGGGAAATCACCCTCTGTCTCATAGCTTACTACAATACCCTGCTCGTTACGAACCGGTTTTACCTTGGCATACTTGATTGCTGATAAAGAGTCAGCTACGATAGAAAGACCTGCAACACCTGTTGCAAAGTATCTCTTAACATCTCTGTCATGTAATGCCATCTGGCTCTCTCATAGCATATTTGTCATGCATATAATGGATGATGTTCAATGCACTTACATATACACCAGCTAACCAATCCATCATATCATCAAATTTAGCCATTACATCATCGTAATCAAGAACGTCACCTTCAACTGGACGGTACTTAGGACCTACCTGTACGCCTGTACACTCATCCACACCACCGTTGATAGCGTAAAGTAAACATTTAGCAAGATTTGCACGTGCTCCGAAGAACTGCATTTCCTTACCGATAACCATAGAAGATACACAGCATGCAATACCATAATCATCACCATGAGTTACTCTCATCAGATCATCATTCTCATACTGGATAGAAGAAGTCTGGATAGACATCTTAGCACAGAACTGCTTCCATCCCATAGGAAGCCTTGTTGACCAAAGTACTGTTAAGTTTGGCTCTGGTGAAGGTCCTAAGTTGTTCAGAGTGTTAAGATAACGGAAACTCATCTTAGATACTAATGTACGTCCGTCAACACCCATACCACCTAATGACTCAGTTACCCAAACCGGATCACCAGCGAAGATCTGATTGTATTCAGGTGTACGTGCAAATTTAACACATCTTAACTTCATAATGAAGTGGTCAATGAACTCCTGAATCTGCTCCTCTGTAAAGGTACCGTTAGCTAAATCTCTCTCAGCATATACATCAAGGAAAGTAGATGTACGTCCAAGTGACATTGCAGCACCGTTCTGCTCTTTAACAGCTCCTAAATATCCGAAATATGTCCACTGGATTGCTTCCTGAACATTCTTAGCTGGTTGAGAAATATCAAAACCATAAACCTTAGCCATAGCAGTTAACTCTTTAAGAGCTTTGATCTGTTCTGAGATTTCTTCCTTGCCGCGGATTACGTCATCTGTGTAAACATTACCGAAGGATTCCTTCTGTGCTAACTTATCCTGAATTAAGAAGTCAGTACCGTAAAGAGCTACTCTTCTGTAATCACCAATGATACGTCCACGTCCATAAGCATCCGGAAGACCTGTAACGATATGGTTGGAACGGCATTTTCTGATCTCTGCATCATATACATCAAATACACCTTCGTTGTGTGTTTTTCTGTGTTTAGAGAAGAAATCTACAACTTCTTCGTCTACTTTGTAACCGTTATCCTCGCAAGCCTTCATAGCCATACGAAGTCCGCCATATACATTCATACCTCTCTTAAACGGCTTGTCAGTCTGGAAACCTACGATTGTTTCCTTATCCTTGTCAAGATATCCCGGACCATGTGAAGTTAAAGTAGAAACAATCTTGGTATCCATATCAAGTACACCGCCTGCTTCTCTTTCCTTCTTTGTCAAATCCATAACCTGTGCCCATAAGTCTGTGGTGTTCTGGGTCGGTCCTGCTAAGAAACTGTCATCACCTTCATATGGTGTGTAGTTTTTCTGAATGAAGTCACGCACATCAACAAACTTCTCCCAATTACCACCTGTGAAACCATTCCATTCTGATCTCATTTCAAAATGTCCTCCTTTTAATAAAAAAATTTATGAAATCCACCTCATTGTCAAGCGGTGAAATCCTCATGACTCTATTATAGATTTATATTGTATACACGTCAACGAAAAATCATTCAAATTTTGTACTTTTTTCAGTACAAAAAAGAAGATATAAAAATTTGAAAAAGATGATAAATATAGAAAAAATCAGTATTTGGGGAGTTGGCAGATTGTATACACTATATATGGTTTTCGAAAAACCGTATTAAGTTGTGTGTTGGTAAAGTAAATCTTGTTTCGCACTGTATAATATGCTACTATAAACAAAATATAAGAGAACGGGATATGGAGTTATGAAAAAAATATTGGTATATTTATGGGACGCTGTCTTTGTACTGGCACTGTTAGCAGGGACAGGATCTGTCACTGTGCTGGCGGCACAAATGGAAAACGGGTCCAATCAGGAAGAAGTACAAAGGGATACAAAAAAGAAGAAAGATCAGACGATAGCAGTTACAATTAGTGCAGCAGGGGACTGTACATTAGGTGTGGATTCCAGATATCATAATAATTTTAACAGTTATTACAGCCAGAAGGGGGCAGGTTATTTTTTTAAGAAAGTGCGGAAAATATTTGGGAAAGACGATATTACCCTTGTCAATTTTGAGGGGACATTGACAAACTCCACACACCGTGCAGATAAAACATTTACTTTTAAAGGGCCGGCAGCGTATACAAAAATATTAAAAAAGGGTTCTGTTGAAGTGGTTAATCTTGCCAATAACCATTCCATGGATTTTGGCACATCGGCATTTAAGGATACAAAGCGGGCATTGCAAAAAGAAGGAATTGCATATTGCCATTATGGAACTATCGCTTATAAAAAAATTAAGGGGGTCAAAGCTGCATTTTTGGGATTCAACCAGCTTAGCGGAGTTTCCCACAGGCAGATCCGTGATACGATTCAGGCAGCTCAAAAAAAGAAAGCAAAGATAATTATTGTCAGTTTTCATTGGGGGATTGAAAGGGATTATTATCCTGACGGAATCCAGAAGAGTTTAGGAAAATATGCGATTGACCAGGGAGCGGATCTTGTTATTGGTCATCATCCCCATGTGCTTCAGGGAATTGAAAAATATAAGGGCAGGTATATTGTCTACAGCTTGGGGAATTTTTGTTTTGGAGGTAATGTAAATCCTTCTGATAAGGACACAATGATTTTTCAGCAGACATTTTATATTAAAAAAGGGAAACTGCTTAAGAAGAAGGAGGCACGTATCATTCCATGTTCTTTATCTTCCGTATCCTATACAAATAATTATCAGCCCGTTCCTTTGTCTGGCAGGGAAAAGAACAGGCTGATCAAAAAAATGAACAGACTTAGTAAAGGAATGCATGTAACGATAAAATCCAGTGGAAAAGTAAATTAATATTTTAGCTGCCGTTTTTCTCTTTTTTTGCCTTTTTTTCCTGATACAGTTTTTTGTCTGCTGTCTCCAGTACACCAGAGATATCCAGAGCCGGTTCACAAAGTAATTCGCAGATACCGGTACTCATTTCGATTCTGTAAGGTTTATTTACTGTTTTGTTATGCCGTTCTGTAATTTCCGCAATCCGGCGTTTCATGATATTTTCGTAATCGGGAATTCCCAGCAGGGCAAAAGCAACAAATTCATCCCCACCGAATCTGGCAACAACATCCGTGTTGCGGAATGCTTCTTTCAGGATGGCTGCAATTTCTTTTAATGCAAAATCTCCTTCATCATGTCCATATTCATCGTTGATTGTCTTGAGGTTATCCATATCTGCGTAAAGCACCATAATTTCTTTATGATAATTTCTGGGGTTGGATACGATAGACTGTACATGGTCTAAAAAGCCCCAGCGGTTATACAGACCGGTAAGCTGATCGGTTTTGGAGATTTCTGCCAGAAAGCTGTTGCTTTCGGACATCTGGTCCAGATTTTCCCGAAGCTGCTGCTGAATCTTACTTTGCTGTTCCAATAAAGAAAGGGACTTTAAGGCTACGGAAATCTGAATAGTAACCGGTGCAATATTACGAAAATACTCATAATGCATTTCACCCATTAAAATGCCATATAACTCTTCGTCAGAGAAAAGCGGAGACAAAACCATGGTAACACGGCGGTCCTTTGGCAGCTTGTCGTGGATAAAGATATCATCTGCATCTATAAGCTGGGACTGTTCCGGTATGGCAAAAGCTTTTTTTCTGTCATAGTATGCGCGGAAAAGAAGCTTATCAGGTTTGGTAAAACGGGTATCCCTGGGGTGGTAAACAGGCTCTTCAAAGGTAAAGAGATAAGCGGTCTGCATACCGATGGAATGAAGGTTATCCAGCGCCCGTTCATACGGAATTCTTCCGTCCTCCTCCATTCGGAACATATCTACCGTCATACTGTTGATAAGGCGTGACATGCGCTCTATACCCTCCTGCTGGCCGTGGATTACCTGCCAGTTTGTAATGGCAAGCTCACGGTAAAAGGAGGAAAATAAATCCATCAGTTTCAACTGCTGGTCAATGTTAATGAGAGTATTGCGGAGTTCATACTGTAGTGACATTAAAAAATCAAAAAACAGTTCCGCAGTGGTATACCGGAATAAAGGCTGGGAAATGATCTGTAAAAAGATTACAGCCGCATCTTTTTGGTACAGGTTGAATTTATCCATATCCATCATTTCACAAAGCATTTTTACAAACACAGCCAGATCGTCTTTGATCTGATAAAGGTCCTCGCCTTCTACGTACTCACCAAAAAGGTAATCATATATTTTTTCCATCATGGGAGCTTTGTTACGTTTAAGCAGAAGCTGGGAGATGCTTAAACGTTCTGATATGGTCTGATAGTTAAAATTTAAGCAGCCGCAGGAAGAGCGCTTGACTAAATGGGTATCCACCTGTAGATTGTCAAGTCTGCCGGTTTTAACAAAAGTTCTTGCATTTGCAATTGCTTTATAAGACAGTTCGGCTGCATTTGCCTCCACTGTGGTAAGAGGCGGGGTCAGACTTGGGGCAAAGGAAGAGTTGTCAAAACTGACTACCAGTAAATCTTGTCCGACTTTGATACCCATTTTGGAAAATGCGCGGTATCCACCTAACGCCATACGGTCATTTGCAAATACCAGTGCATCCAGTTCCGGATGTGCGGCAACAAAATCACCAATCAGTTTTTCGCTGCTCTCCTCAAAATTGCCATATATTACATAGCTATCGTTATAAGGAATGCCTGTTTCTTTAAGAACCTTTTTGTATGCATCAAGACGCTCCATAGCGTCCACATTGGTTTTAGGACCGCTCACATATCCGATTTTTTGGGCATGATGATCAATGATCAGATGGCGGATTCCCTGCATAAAAGCAATCTGATTGTCAAAGATTATGGATTGATATCCTTCCATTTTGGTATAGAGGGTTACGATGGGAATTCCCAGATATTGTTTGAGAAAAGCAGTCTGTTCTTCTGTACTGACACGGCATCCGATCATGCCCATCATTACGTACAGTACATCCAGATGTTTTTCACTGGCAAACTGGAATAAGGTATTATACTGATATTCGTAGCGCACATGGTCATCGGAAATATCTGCCCCATCCAGATACATCCCCGGAAATATGTACATATTAGCATCAATAGCAATAGCTCCCAGCTCGGCACCTTTTACTGCTTCACTGGTAAATACTGCATCAATATCGTCTATAAAAAGACCTATATTTAACCGTTTCCCCAATTTTGTGTACACTCCTTTCTTCTCCATTACTTTTTTGATTCTGGTTTGTCTGCCTCTGCTTTTGTCAGTTAAAAATATTATACCATTATTTAACAAAGCTTGTATAGATTCATTTTAATAAATATTTATTAATAGTATTATTTATGAACAGCAGTACATGTTTCTCGTATCCCCTTTTTATTGTTATCTTGTCTTGGCCTAAGCTATATGATAAAATAAACAAAAAAATGATTGGAGGATTACATCATGAAAACTATGCATAATTGTATACAAAAAAAGATATTAGCAACACTATTGGCTTGTGTTCTCATGGCGGGTATTCTACCATTTCAGAGTACATCTGCACAGCAGGATGTAGTAAGGACAGCTAGCTATGGATTAAGTAATCCGGTAGTGGACGGTTCCAATGTTACAACATGGGACTGTATCTACTTTGGTCATTACTGGCAAAATGATACAAACGGAGACGGCAGCGTTAATCAAGATGATGTAAAGGAACCGATTAAGTGGAGAGTTCTGCAGGTGACTGATAATGATGTATTTCTTCTGGCAGACCAGAATCTGGCTTGGCAAGTGTATAAGACGCTTAGTGATAAGACCGGTGTTACTTGGGAAACAAGCACCATACGCAGTTGGCTGAACGGGTATGGTGCCGAATCTAATCTATGTGGTGTGGACTATACAAATGATAATTTTTTATCTGCGGCATTTAATGCTTCCGAGCAGGCTGCAATTGCAGATACAACAGTTGCCGTCAATGACTACCCAGAGCTTTACCCTGGCAATGGCAATGATACCATAGATAAGGTTTATCTGCTCTCGGCCGCTGAAATAATGCAATCCTCATATGGTTTTGAATCGACATGGAATATTACGAAAACGAGAGAGGCCCAAAATACTGCATATGCGGGTTCAGGTGGAGGGAAATGGTGGCTGCGGACGATTGTATACGGATACAGTGATAAAGTATGCTATATTGATGCCGATGGGCGTCTTTGGAGAAGTAGCGGAGGTGCATCCTCTTCAGATTTAGACCTTATGGTTCGTCCGGTTCTGCATTTGAACTTGTCTGCACTGGCTGATTCATCTAATCTGGTTTGGTCATATGCAGGAAAATTGACTTCAAATGGGGAAGTAATTGAGACAGAACTTCCAAAACCAGAAGAATCAACCGAAAGCCCAACAACAACCGAAGACTTGATTACAACCGAAAGCCCAGTAACAACCGAAAGCCCGGCAACAACTGAAAGCCCAGTAACAACCGAAACTCCGGTAACAACCGAAAGCCCGGCAACAACCGAAAGCCCGGCAACAACCGAAACTCCGGTGACAACCGAAAGTCCGGCAACAACTGAGAGTTCTGACCCGACAGAATGTCTGGCTCCGATAAAGATAAGCAGAATTACAGTGATGGGAAAAATAACGAAACTGGCTAAGGGAAAAACTGTAAAACTGAATTCGGGGATAGAGCCAGACAATGCATCATATCCATACGTGGTGTGGAGTTCATCCAATCCGAAAGTCGCCGATGTAGATTCCAATGGTAGGGTAACAGGAAAAGCGACAGGAAAAGCTGTCATTACCGCTACTGCAGCAGATGGCTCTGGCGTAAAGGGGTCTTATACGATAAAGGTTGTGAAACATGCCGTTAAAAAGATTATTATAAAAGCAAAGAAAAAGAATGTGACCGCCGGTAAGAAAGTAAGAATAATGGCAACAATAAAAACTTCTGGAAAGACAGCTAATAAAACGTTGGAATGGATCACATCTAATCGAAGCTATGCAACGGTAACATCCAAGGGAGTTGTAATTACGAAAAAAGCAGGAAAAGGAAAGACTGTTAAAATTACTGCAATAGCGACGGACGGAACCGGCAAGAAAGATACCATTAAAATCAAGATAAAATAATGCCTGTGAAAGAAGGGTTTGAAATTTTCTCTGCTGATTAAGTTCCTCTATAATGATTATTTGAAAGGACGAACGGCTGTATAAGTTTTTCGTCCTTTTAGTTTGTAATATATGTATTATAACCTTACATGTATTTTGATGAACAGCCAGTACAATGGTTGCATTTTCTTCATAAACTGATTATAATAACCTGGATATGGTAATACTATTTATTAATCCAATGATACAGTAAATATATTATCTGACAGCACATCATATAAGTTATGGGTTAAATGTGCAATACAATACAGGAAAAAGGAAAACAGGAGGAATACGAATATGGCAAAATCAGTGAATAAAGATATGTTGATTGGTGAAATCATCACGATCGATCCGGGAAATGCAGCAATTTTGATGGCAAACGGTATGCATTGCCCGGGATGCCCGTCTGCACAGGGTGAAACCTTAGAGGAAGCAGCACAGGTACATGGAATGGATGTAGAGGTATTGTTAAAGGATATCAATGAGTATCTTGCAAAAAAAGAGGCTTAAACGCATAAAGTAAAGGGAGGCTGCCATGTTATTATGTGAGAAAATTCACATAACACGGCAGCCTCTTTTTATCTTGCAAAATAGTTAATATGCGCAGCACTAAATGCTGGCTAAAGTCTGTATGGCATCATTTTTGATAATCAGTTTAAAATGTTCTGAAAAATAATATGGCATTGCATAGTTAGCCTTTACTCTTGTTCCGTATTCACTGAGCAGATTACATGCACGCTGGTAGTTTTCAATGTCATCTGAAAGATTATTTACGATGAGATAATAGTGATTATCAAATGGGCTTTTGTAAAGTGAGTTTTTATCCTGATAAATGGGTGCGACTATAACTGCTGCTTTACTGATATCATTAATATTCTGGAATGAGAATATACGGTAGTCTACAGTAGAATCGCTTTTTTTCCGGTTTGTTTTCTCTTTGCTGCCTTTTTTCTTTGTGTTATTCTCACGAAGAGCAGAGGAAAGAGGAACAAAATTCATATTTTTCCCAGACTCAGACTGTTTCTTAACTTGTTCAATATTCTCTACAATATCGGAAATTGTCTCGATTAAAGATGCGGCATTGTTGAAAAGGGATAAATCATCTTCATCATTATCCTCGTCTTCTTCAGAATCGTCATCTTCATCATTAATCTCAATATCGGTATATTTGGAAAATCTTGAAAAACGGGTATCCAGTTCTTCAGGGTCTTCTACTTTGGTTATGATCAGAATCAGACAATCAGGCGAAACAGGAATTGCCTCAATCATTAAAGGAATATCATTTACTTCAAATCCTAATTCTTCGGAAGCCTGTTCCATCATATCACGGAAAAGCTCTTTTGCTTTATCGGTTCCATAAGCTAATTCATTTAATAACAGTTCCCTGTCTGCCAGATCAGCTTTGTTAAGCGTACAGCGAATCTGATTCTCGCTTAGTCGTTCTAACTTCATAGAATCATCTCCTTTTATTTCGGTGCGGGAATTCACAATTCCAGCCTACATGCATTAAAAATGTGTCATTCACAATATCATATTTTGCGTATGATTGCAATGAAAATATTGTTTTATTAAAAATTCTTCTACATTTAGTATATCGTGTTCGGTATAAAACATGATTAGATATATATGGCTGTAAAAGAAAATTCAACTAACTATAGTGTACCATAAAATGAAAACAAGTAAAGTTTTTCATAAAAAATACACAAATATAACCAGAATTTCACAAAAATTCATAAAAAAACCAGAATAATTTACAGTTCATACATTGAAGATCACAGATTCATTTAGTATAGTTTATGTAGAGTTTCTTAATAGAGTTCGCAGTGCATGCAAATCCGGATACTCTGTTATCTATAATTCTGTATAATCTATTATTTCCAGAATGAGACTCATTACAATCAAATGAAGTTGTCTGTAGGACAGACGGTTTTAGATAACGGATGTTCATACAGATGTTCTGGCTTCCGTGTTGTACATCACACATGCACACAATGGTTGGAGGTCAGTACACTGAAAGGAAAGGAGGATGATATCATAAATAAATTGGAGCTGCCGCATTTGCGAAAGTCAAATACACCGGCCCATGGGACGTTACAAATCTGATGCCCTGCTGTTTGGGGCGGAGTGTTTGAACGGGCAGCTCCTAAATACGGTTACACCAATCAGGAGTGTGACAAAACTCCTCTTTGTAAATAAAACACAGGAGAATTTAGAGAATACTGAAAGTAAAATGAGGATATTATGTGTGAAAAAGGGGTTGTCAATAAAAGGCAGCCCCTATTGCATATAATTACAGATTCCCAGACAAATGGAATAGGCAAGCTGTTTCTGATAGTTGGCATCGGTTAGTTTGGCGGTTTCTTCCGGATTGGATAAAAAACCACATTCTACTATAATAGAAGGGACGCTGGAATGTTTTAACAGATAATAGCTGTCTGAAGATTTGGCCATACGGGTATTGGTGTCGTCTATTTTTAAAAGGGAATTTTGTACCGCTTCGGCAAAGGATTTGCCATTTTCGCTTCCGGCAAAATAAAAAGTCTGTGCACCGTGCTGGACAGTATCCGGATAACTGTTTTGATGAATGCTCACTACACAGGCGGCATTTTTTTCTTTGAAAAACCGGATACGGTTATTCAAGTCGGAAGTTTTTTTATTGGAAACATTTTCATCATAAAGTCCGCAGTCAGTTTCTCTTGTAAGAAATACGGTATAATCCTGTGCAATCAGATAGTCTTTTAGATAGAGAGCAATCTGTAGATTGATATCTTTTTCCTGAATGCCTTCTGCACTTACTTTACCGGGATCATTCCCTCCATGTCCTACATCTATGACGATAACAGTTTTATTTTTTATAGAGGTGGCAACACGGGAATGGACGCCCTGAAATACGGAAAAAAAGGCAGCCAGACATAATAATAAACAAAGAATGGAAGTATGGTTTTTTTTCATAATACGGTAACGGCTCCAAGCTTCTTATTTGTTATACTATGAAAAAAGACAGTAACATATGATGTATTATAGAAATTCTTTGGTTTTTCAGGTAAGAACCGGATAGTTTAAAAATTTATGACTGATATCCAGATGGTTTACTAACAGTCTGTAAAAAACAGCATCCAGACAGCCTCAGCACGTGGCATGCAAATTATATAAAAACCCGATAATACCTTGACATATCAAGGATTATCGGCTATAGTATGAATAGGATATTGGTCTTGAAATATATGCTGAAGAGGCAGCATTTTGCTGCACGATCCTACCAGATATGATTCGCTTATTTTGTTTTACAGAAAGTTCGCAGTTTTGCGGGCTTTGTTTGACATATACGGATATCTGGTTCATTAATTTTAGAAAGGAGAGGATGGGATGAAAAAGTTATTAGCATTTATTTTGACCATTGTAATGGTTTTGGGCGTGTTGCCGGTATCGGGACAGACGGCACAGGCCGCAGAAGGAGGCAGGATAGATCTGGGAAAGGTTGTTTGGAGTAAAGATAAGACTACTTACAGGTTCCCAGGTGTAAAGGCTAGTTTTGCAGGGAATAAAGCACAAACGCTGTTTTGTCTTTCTGTAAGTGATGGAGGTTCCTTTGTGGTTGCTGATGATTTCCGGTTTGTGGGAGATAACCGGACAGTCAAAGCAGTTCAGAAGAACGGCAATACGCTGGAGTATATTACACTGGTGGAACACGGTGGAGGAACAGGAATTTCCGGCAAAGAACTGACATCAATTACAGTACGAGGTACATCGATTACGAATGAGCAGATTCAGGCTTTTGTGAGAGGTCTGACTTTCAAACGAAATGGTGTGGCACCGGAAGCACAGCAGCAGGTTTCTGTTATAGCTAACGAAATTGAGTTAGAAGATGATGAGATTGCGATGGCTTCAGGCGGCAAGATTCACTATTATAGACATGTCAAATTTAATGATGAGAATAAGCCGGTTGAAGAAAGAGCGACATGGTATGATGCCTATGCTGCGGCAAAAAAGGCAGAAAAAAATGGATTAAAAGGATATCTGGCAACAATAACCGACGAGAATGAAGAAAAGTACATATACGGAGCGTTTGGAGGCGGAATCCAGGCGTGGATTGGTGGTGCCAGAACACATACAGAGGGAATTATATTTGATGCAGATACAATTGCAAATGATTCATTAAACCCCGGTGGAACTCGGGTAGATGGTGGAAATGGTGGAGAAGTTGCAAGAAATTGGTACTGGATGTGTGGTCCGGAAGCTGGAACTCCTTTTTATCGTACCAATACACAGGGAAATGCATATTGGGGTTCTGGTGACAATGCATTCGGACCGGTTGAGGGCCGCTATAATGACTGGAATACCGGAGAGCCGAATAATAATGTGAATCTTTCGGATGGAAGAGCAACTTATAAAGCAGAATATGCGTTGGAATACGGTTATGAAGGAGCAAACTGGAATGACTATTCACCGTATAATGTTACCCGCCAGGGATATGGCATGAGTGGTTATATCATTGAGTTTAGTCCATACGACCTGCCTAATGAAGAAGGCAAGAATCCAACTCATGTAGAGGAGAAATCTCCATCAGTAACAGGCGTAGAAGTAGTCTGGGTGAAAGACGGAGAACTGAGCATGACTGTAAAGGATTTCATTTTAACGGAATCTGAATTGGGCACTTTTGATGAAGATACAGCAAAAGAAAAATCAGATGTTACAGCAACGGATGAAGATGAGGAGATACCGCATACCAGCGATAAGATTACAGTTGATGAACAGAAGATAGAGGAGATGAAAAAGAAAGGCAGCGGGGAATATGATCTTTCATTTACCTATACTAATGATGAGGGCAAAAGTGTTACAGAAGCTTCAAAGGTGACGGTTGTAGACAAAACAAACAGCGGCACGGCGAATGATGGTTCGGGTGCAGATATTAAGATTGGTGCCAACAATTTTGATATTACATTGGAACAGGCGAATGCTATTCTGGGTAATCCTTCAGGACAGGAACAGTTAATTAAAAATCTTGCCAATGTGGTGGCTACCAATAATGGTGAGATGGTAGACCCTAAGGACATCAACATTAAAGAATGTGGAATTAAGCCATCAAAAGGTGAATATCCGGTAACTTTTGAATACAAAGGAACAGAAGTAACTGTAAATGCAACAGTCTATGATAATGGTTCCGAGGAAGTAACGGTTACTATAGTGGCAAATGACTTTACGGTTCAGATGGGAGGCAGTGCGTTATCTGTTGAGGAGTTTGTTGAAAAGTCAAAAGCAACGGCAACTGCCAGTGATGGTTCTGCGGTAAATATTACATTGAATTCCAGTGATATGGAAGCATTGAATAAAGCAATTGCCAATGGACCGCTGGGAGATTATAAGGTTAGAGTTGCTGCGACCTCTGTAAATGGAGCGCAGGAAGAAACAGTTGTAACCGTAAAGGTTGTTCAATATCCATATATTTCAGAGCATGATTTTATTATTAGCGTAGAAGATGCCAAAAAGGCAACTGAAGATGATATAAAAGATGCATCAGACGCAAAGCGTTTGGAAAGTGATACGGATCCAGGAAGTTCTGCTCCGATAGCAGTACCAGACGGAGATGTTTCAAAGCTGAATAATGTAAAAGAACCTGGAAAGATTCCTGATATTACATTGCAGGATACGACAGTCGGTGATAAGGCAGTGGATAGGAAAGTTACGGCTACAGTTGTAGACAAAACGGCAAAAGGTAAGGCGGATAATGGTTCCGACCAGAATGCAGATATCGTTGTGGGTGCTAATCATTTTAACCTTACAGTGAAGCAGGCACAGGCGATCAAGGATGATCCTACCGGTGATACTGCTCAGAATATCCTGAAGACTCTTGCAAATGCAGTGGGAACGAATAACGGGAAAGCCGTGGCAAGAAAGTGGATTATAGGTGACGGAACAAAAATTGAACCGGTAAACGGTACATATGAAGTAAGTTTTACCTACTGGGGACATACCGTAACCGTGAAAGCGACCGTTAAGGATGGAGGAGCTGCGGACAACAGTAAGCCGGCAGGCAAGATACCGGATATTAACCTTACTGCCAATGACTTCTCTATACCTGCAAAGAGTCCGGTTTTAGAAACGAATCCAGAGGATACGTTTAAGAAAATGGCTGATGTTGTGGCAAAGGATAGTGATGGATCCAGTGTTACTAATGTAACTCCTGATGCGAAACAGTTAGCGGAGCTGGCTCAGGCAGTTAAGGATGGCAAGAAGGGTGAATATCCTGTTACGGTAACAGCAAAGGATAAAGACGGAAAAACAGTCACAACGACAGTGACGGTTACTGTGACTGATGAAGGCAGCGATTCGGAAGGAGCAGATCTTACCGATCCGAAGCCTGGTGACGAGCATATCGGAGCGAATAATTTTATAATCGGTACAGATGATTTTCCGTTACTTACACCAGAGAATGTGATAAAGCTGTCTAATGCTGAGGCATATGAAATTGATACCAAGAAGGATGTTCCTATTACTAAGGTAGATACTTCTAAAGTTGAAAATAAACCGGGAAGATATGAGATTACGCTGTCTACAGATAAAGGAACTTCAACAACGGTTTATGTGACCATTGATGAGAACTGGAAGACAGTTGGTGATGTTGACAAGGCTTCTGACGCAAATAAAAAGGACACTACTGTGGATCAGGATAAGGCTGTACCTACCAAAACTCCTGATGAGCCTGGCAATAACCCGGCAGATACCAAGGGTGATGACAAAGTATTTGAACTTTCTAATCCAAAGGATGTAAGCCAGAATCTGGATCCGGGTCGTGAAGTAGATAATGTATCTCTGGCGGGAACTACGCTTCCGAATGGTGATTATACAGTATCAGGCTCTACACTTACGATTAATAGTTCTGCACTTGCCCAAAAACCAGAGGGGACATATCCGGTGGTAGTCAATTATAAGGATGGCAGCAAGAGAACCTTTAATGTGATAGTTGTGGAAAAAGATGTAGTTGACGAATCTCATATGAGTGGTGATGAGCTGAATAACAGAGATGATTTACCGTTGCTTCTGGCAAAAGGTATTGGCGGTGATAAGAAGATATCCTTATCATGGCTGAAATACAAGGGTGCAGCGGGATATGAAATCTACTGGTCTTATTGTAATGGTAAGAAGGTATACAAAAAGGTAACTTCTACAAAGAAATTAAAGACAACACATAAGAAGTTGTCTTATAAGAAGTCCTACAAATATTTTGTTATCGCATATAAGATGGTAGGCGATAAGAAAGTTTATATTGCGAAATCACCTCAGATTCATGTGGCGATGAAGAAAGATAAACGGACAAATGCCAAGAAGGTAACGGTTAAGAAGAGCAAGGTAACTTTGAAACCGGGTAAGACATCTAAAATCAAGGCATCTATGACAAGAGAAAATAAAAAGAAGAAACTGTTACAGCATGCTGTGAAGTTCCGTTATTACACAGATGATTACAGAGTGGCAACTGTTGATAAGAAAGGTAAGATTAAAGCAGTTGCAGCCGGTAAGTGTAATATCTATGTTATTGCCAATAACGGTGTTTACAAAAAAGTCAAAGTTACAGTAAAGAAATAAAAGACGATAATTGATAAATTTGAAAGTTGATTAAATAGGAGAGGAGTGTTTTCGAAAGAAAATACTCCTCTTATCGTATTTTCCTTATTTAAGAATTGTCCGGAAATCTTGCAGAGAGAGAAAAAGTAATATATAATAGCATTCGTAAGGAAAGGCAGCGTATAGATATGGATAAAGAACTTGAAAATAGGCAGCATAAACGAGACAGCATAGATTATCGAGACAAAGGTCGATGTCAAATGGTAACGCATCTGGTAGAGGCAGAAGGATATACAGAGGAAGATGCTGCAAAATTAAAAAGTCTATTAAAGCAGCCATCAGACTGTTTAAGGGAAGGAGGTCTGGTGGCATTTCCGACGGAAACGGTATATGGTCTGGGTGCAGATGCACTGAATCCGTCAGCGGCCGGAAGAATCTATGCTGCTAAGGGGAGACCATCGGATAATCCACTGATCGTGCATATTTCAAAGGTGGAAGATATGGAGAATCTTGCGTATACAAATGATTTGGCATATACACTGGCTCAGTCATTTTGGCCAGGGCCGCTTACGATGATTCTACCCAAAAAGCAGATTGTTCCAGATGAAACTACTGGAGGATTGGATACAGTGGCAATCCGTATGCCGGCTCATCCGGCTGCGTTGGAACTGCTCCGGCAATCGGGTGTTTATGTGGCGGCTCCGAGTGCCAATCTTTCCGGGAGACCTTCACCTACCAAAGCCTCTCATGTGGTGGAGGATATGGATGGCAAGATAGAATATATTATCGATGGCGGTCCGGTGGGAATCGGAATTGAGTCAACAATCATAGATTTGAGTGTGGAGACACCTGTTATTTTACGTCCGGGATTTATTACAAAAAAAATGCTGGAGGAAATGATAGGAGAGGTCAAAATGGATGCGGCGTTGGAGAAACCGATGGACGGAATTTCTCCAAAGGCACCGGGAATGAAATATACCCATTATGCACCGAGAGGGGAATTAACTCTGGTAGAGATGCAAAGAATGACAGATTTGGATGATTTGTCCAGGGAAGCAGTTGCTGCAAAAATCTGTGCTCTGGCAAAAGAAAAAAGGCAGAACGGTTATCTTGTGGGCATTATGGCGGCAGAGGAAACACTTTCCCGTTATGAAGGAGAGGCAGATATAGTGGTATGTGTGGGGGACAGAAAAGAAAAAAATACGATTGCAGCAAGGCTTTATGCAGCACTTCGGGAATTTGATGCAGCGGGTGCAGAATATATTTATGCAGAAAGCTTTCGGGGAGAGGGACTCTCCTATGCGATTATGAATCGATTATTAAAAGCAGCGGGACATAGGGTAATCAGGATATAATGTACACAATTTGTACAGCAGAGCTAAACCGAAAGTTTGAGATGAGTACTTATAAAAATAAATTCATGATATACTATAGATGCAAAATATTACGGAAGGAAGATGATAACAGATGATAGCACTGGGTTGTGACCATGGTGGATATTCCCTAATGCAGGAAGTCAAAAAACATTTGGAACAAAGGGGAATCGTATATAAAGATTTTGGATGTTATTCGGAGGAGGCTGTAGATTATCCGGTTTATGCAAAAAAGGCGGCAAAAGCGGTGGCAGACGGAGAATGTGAACAAGGTATTCTTATTTGCGGAACCGGGATAGGAATTTCCATAGCAGCAAATAAGGTGAAGGGAATCCGTGCTGCACTGTGCCATGACTGTTTCAGTGCGGCGGCGACAAAAGAACATAATAATGCGAATATGCTGGCTATGGGAGCCAGGGTGATCGGTTCAGGTCTTGCTCTTAAGATTGTAGATACTTTTTTAGATACTCCGTTTTCAGGAGAAGAGCGTCATATACGCAGGATAGATATGATAGAAGAGGAAGTTTAGCGGCAATTGATTGATATAACATGGGTATAAAGGATGAATGTGTATGAAAATGTTAGCATTAATTTCCCAGCTGGCCATTTCCATGTTGACAGCAATTTTAATTTGCGGTGGGATTGGTTATATAATAGATTCATATTTTGGCACCAGTCTTTTTGTATTTTCTTTAATTCTTGGTGTAGCAGGTGGTTATAAGACCTGTTATAATGTGATTTGTAAATTTCTTGGAAAAAAGAGCCTGTTTTGGAATAAAGATGACTAGTGTTATCATATTATTTAGTGATTTTTCCAATAAGTATTAATGTTTATAATAAGATTATCTCAAAAATTATGAAAAAATACAGCATTTCCATAGACATTTTTTGGAAAAGTTAGTATAATTAAAATGCTTTGTTTGTCAGTAAACGATATCTGGCTGGGATTAGGAATCATGATATTGGGGAATAGTTATACTTATGGAATTTTCTGTTTCATCCTAATTTGGAAAGCTGTTTGAGGTGTGGATATATGAATCAGGTTAAGGAAACCATAACGGGATTTTTGATTGGGATCATAATTTATGCAGTGATGATCGAGGCAGTAGGAATCTTTTTTTCAGAGGATATTTTTTCCTATACATTAGGTCTTATGTTTGGCGTAGTAATCGCTGTTTTTCTCATGATTCATATGGCAAAGACTTTGAATAAGGCTTTGGACCTGCCGGAAGCACAGGCAACTAAGTATGTGAGGAAACAAAGCTTTCTGCGTCTATTTGTTATGCTGCTGGCATTGATAATATCTCTGGCAATAGACTGGTTTAATTTTATTGCAGTTGTTTTAGGAATGCTGGGGCTTAAGATTGGAGCACTGATTGCACCGGTCTTTTTAAAAAAACTGTATCCTGAAAGTTTTGTGACAAAACATCCTGATGATATGGAAATGATGGATGAATTAAGAAATGAAGATTAAGATAAGCTCTTATTTTATCAACGAGAAATCAAATGCCTGTGGGACAGACATTTGCTTTCTTGTTGATAAATTTAAATAATGAGCCGGCCTAACCGGTTAATTTAAAAATACAGAAAGGAAGGTGAAGGAATGGGTTATGGAATGATACCGATGCTGTTAGCGGCAGACAAGGAAGTGGATTTTTCCATTCATCATTTGCTGCCATATAAGTTCATGGGTCAGACCGTATATATAACAACATCTCATGTATGTATGTTTATTGTGATAGCGTTTATTATGGTCTTTGCACTTATTGCAAGGAGAAAAATCATGCATGCAGATGAGGTTCCGACAGGATTCCAAAATGTTATAGAATTTGCGGTTGAGACACTTCAAGGGTTTGTAAACTCTTCCATGGGGGCACATGGTAAAAAGTTCATGAATTATGTAGGTACATTATTTTTGTTTGTGCTTTTATCGAACATTTCAGGTCTGTTTGGATTAAGACCGCCGACAGCAGATTATGGAACCACATTTAGTTTGGCATTGATTACATTTGTTATGATTCAGTATAATAATGTCAAATACAATAAATTTGGTGCTGTTACAGATTTGTTTCAGCCGTTATGGTTCCTGTTTCCGATTAATTTAATCGGAGAAATTGCCACTCCGGTTTCCATGTCACTGCGTTTGTTTGGTAATGTCATGGCAGGTACGGTTATGATGGCACTTTATTACGGATTGCTGCCGATTTTTGCAAAAGTTGGTATTCCGGCAGCATTACATGTCTATTTTGATCTGTTTTCAGGGGCAATACAGGCATATGTATTTGCAATGTTAACAATGGTATTTGTAACCCAGAAGATTGAAGGCTAGAAAGAGTGTATAACACAGAAGACCGGATATCTTCAAATTACAATAATTACATTATAATATTATGGAGGGATTTTTTTATGTCAAACATCACAAACGAAGGTTTAATTTTAGCATGTTCAACAATTGGTGCAGGATTAGCGATGATCGCAGGTATCGGACCTGGTGTTGGTCAGGGATATGCAGCCGGTCAGGGTGCAGCTGCAGTAGGACGTAATCCGGGAGCAAAGGGTGATATCATGTCTACCATGCTTTTAGGTCAGGCGGTAGCAGAGACAACAGGTCTTTATGGTCTGGTTGTAGCATTACTGTTAATGTATGGTAATCCAATGTTAGCTAAATTCTTAAAACTGTAGGCATTGAGACATTAGCGAGGCATCAGCCGAGCTTAGTTCGAAAGCCCACACAATGCCTGAATACTTAGCGAGGTGTTTTTGAGCTTAGTAGGAAGGTATGAAGGGCGTCGGAGGAAATGATAAGAATTTAGTGAAAGGAGGATAGCTCTTTGATGAATATGTTATATGGACTCGGAAATCAGGCAATGTTGTTGACGGAAGGGCATATCTTTGAATTGAATGCACAACTGATCAATGATGTTATTATTCAGGGTATAGCAATATTTATCCTTTTCTTCTTCCTTTCCAGTGTTCTGTTTGAACCGGTAAAAAAGGTTCTTGCAAACAGGACGGAGAAAATCAAAAATGATATTGAGTCCGCAGCCAAGGATAAAGAAGATGCTGCGGCGTTAAAAGCAGAATATGACGAAAAACTCAAATCAATTGATAAAGAAAAGGAAGAGATATTAGCAAATGCCCGTAAAAAGGCACAAAAGCGGGAAGCTGAGATTGTAGAAGAGGCAAATGCAGAGGCTGACAGAATCTTAAGCCGTGCAAATCAGGAGATTGCATTAGAAAAAAGTAAAGTTTCTGATGAGATGCGCAAAGAGATTGTAAGAGTGGCAACTGCAATGGCTGCAAAGATTATCGAGCAGCAGATTGACGAGAGTAAGCAGGATGCTTTGATAGAGGATACTTTGAAGGAAATGGGTGGTAGTACATGGCTAAGCAGGTAAGTAAAACCTACGGAAGTGCACTTTTCGAAGTGGCTATGGAGAATCAGACCTTAGATACCACATTAGAAGAGGTACTTTTTGTAAAGCAGACGTTTCTTGAAAACGAAGAATTAGGCAGACTTTTGCTCCATCCTAATATTGAGAAGGAAGAAAAGATCAAGGTAATTGAGAGTATTTATAAAGGAAAGGTTTCCGACGAGATTACCGGTCTCATGACCATGCTGGTAACAAAAGGGCATTTGAGGGATTTTGTTCCGGTATTTGATTATGTGATTCAGGCGATTAAAGAGGAGAAAGGTATCGGTATTGCATACATTTCTTCTGCCGTTGAGCTCAATAAGGAGCAAAAGGGAAAAATCGAGCAGAAGCTTTTAGAGACCACGAAGTATCAGAAAATTGAGGGAGTTTATCAGGTGGATCAGGCGTTGATCGGTGGGCTGGTAATCAGAATCCAGGATACGATTGTGGACAGCAGTCTGAAAACACAGATTGCAAATTTATCAAAAACTTTATTATAAGGGATGCGGTCTGCGGGTGTGCAGAAGGTATCCGGTACAGAAACTAAGAATAAAGATAGAGAGAAGGTGCTAATTTTCTATGAATTTAAAACCAGAAGAAATCAGTTCTGTAATTAAAGAGCAGATTAAGAATTATTCTAAGGAATTAGAAACCTCCGAAGTTGGTACTGTTATTCAGGTAGCAGATGGTATTGCCCGTGTACATGGCTTGGAGAAAGCGATGCAGGGTGAATTGTTAGAATTCCCGGGTGAAGTTTACGGAATGGTAATGAACTTAGAGGAAGATAACGTAGGTGCCGTATTATTAGGTGCAAATAAGAATATCAACGAAGGAGATACCGTCAAGACCACAGGTCGCGTGGTGGAGGTTCCGGTTGGTGATGGGATGCTTGGACGTGTTGTCAATGCATTAGGTCAGCCAATTGACGGTAAAGGACCAATTAAAAGCGACAAGACCAGACCGATTGAAAGAGTTGCTTCCGGTGTTATTTCCAGTAAATCAGTAGATACACCGTTGCAGACAGGTATTAAGGCGATTGATGCCATGGTTCCAATTGGAAGAGGACAGCGTGAGTTGATTATCGGAGACAGTCAGACAGGTAAGACGGCTATTGCAATTGATACTATTATTAATCAGAAGGGACAGGGCGTAAACTGTATTTATGTTGCCATCGGTCAGAAGGCTTCCACTGTTGCCAATATCGTAAAATCTTTAACGGAATATGGCGCAATGGATTATACAACAGTTGTTGCGTCTACCGCTTCCGAACTTGCCCCACTCCAGTATATTGCACCATATGCCGGATGTGCCATTGGTGAAGAATGGATGGAAAACGGAAAAGATGTTTTGGTTGTTTATGATGACTTGAGTAAACATGCTACGGCATACCGTACACTTTCCCTGCTTCTTAGAAGACCGCCAGGACGTGAGGCTTATCCTGGTGATGTATTCTATCTTACATTCCAGATTATTAGAGCGTGCAGCGAAATTAAATGATGAACTGGGAGGAGGTTCCTTAACGGCACTTCCGATTATTGAGACACAGGCAGGTGACGTATCCGCATATATTCCTACTAATGTTATTTCCATCACAGACGGACAGATTTATCTGGAAACAGAGATGTTTAATGCAGGTTTCCGACCGGCAGTCAATGCAGGTCTTTCCGTATCCCGTGTAGGTGGTGCGGCACAGATTAGGCTATGAAGAAAATTGCAGCGCCTATCCGTACAGAGCTTGCACAGTATAGAGAACTCGCGGCATTTTCTCAGTTTGGTTCAGAATTGGATGCGGATACAAAGGAGCGTCTGGCACAGGGTGAGAGAATTAAGGAAATGCTTAAGCAGCCACAGTATAAGCCAATGCCGGTTGAAAAGCAGGTTGTTATCATTTATGCAGCAACAAAGCGCTATCTGTTAGATGTTCCGGTTGATGAGATTCTTGATTTTGAAAAGGGTCTGTTTGAGTTTGTGGATACCCAGTATCCAGAAATTTTCAGCCAGATTCGTGAGGTGAAGAAGCTGACACCGGAGATTGAAGAGCTGCTTGACAAGGCTATCACCGCTTACAAAGAGCAGTAATGCAGAATAAAAAAGAAAGAGGTGATATGTCTTGGCATCCATGAGAGATATAAAAAGGCGGAAAGAAAGTGTTGCCAGTACAGGTCAGATTACGAAGGCAATGAAACTGGTTTCCACCGTTAAGCTTCAAAAGGCAAAGGCCAGGGCAGAAAGTAATAAGCCGTATTTTACAATGTTATACGATACGATTTGTTCTATTTTGGCAAGAACAGGTGAAATTGACCATAGATATCTAAAGGCAAATGACTCTAAGAGGAAAGCAGTCATCACTATTACTTCTAACAGAGGACTTGCAGGAGGATATAATAATAATATTGTAAAGGCAGTTGCGGCGGCATTTACAAAAGAAGAGACAGATATTTATGCATTGGGTAAAAAAGGTTTAGACAGTCTTTCCAGAAAAGGATACCATATTGTGGAGGATTATTCTGAAGTCATGAATGAGCCGCTCTATGCAGATGCCATCCATATCGGGAAAAATGTGCTTGCTTCTTATGAGAATGGAGAAGTGGGTGAAATTTATCTTGCTTATACCAGTTTTAAGAATACGGTTGTGCAGGAGGAGAAGCTGATTAAGCTTTTACCTATCGATGTAGATGAGATTATGCAGGATGTAGAGATAGATGTCCTGACACCAATGAACTATGAGCCTGAGGCAGATGAAGCATTGGATATGATTATTCCAAAATATATGAACAATATCATTTACGGTGCATTTATTGAGGCAGTTGCCAGTGAAAATGGTGCCCGTATGCAGGCAATGGATTCTGCGACTAAAAATGCAGATGATATGATTGCTGATTTGTCCCTGAAATATAACCGGGCACGTCAGAGTTCCATTACACAGGAATTAACTGAGATTATAGCAGGTGCAGAGGCCATTTCCTAGGGGCCGCACTGTGAAAATGTGCATGTAATATAAGGAACAGAAAGTTTGAAAAATAAGTAAGGAGAAAAAATATGGCAGAAAAAAATGTCGGTAAAATCACCCAGATTATCGGTGCCGTATTGGATATTAAATTCAGTGAAGGTAAGCTTCCTGAGATTAATGATGCGATTACGATTGCTACCGAAAACGGCGGGGAATTGACCGTAGAGGTTTCCCAGCATTTAGGTGATGATACAGTAAAGTGTATTGCCATGGGCCCAACAGACGGTCTGGTTCGTGGTATGGAGGCTGTAGCTACTGGAGCACCGATTACTGTGCCGGTAGGCGAGAATACATTAGGCCGTATGTTTAATGTATTGGGTCAGCCAATCGATAATAAGCCGGCTCCGGAATGTAACGAGCATTTTCCAATTCACAGAAAAGCTCCGGAATTTTCTGAGCAGGCGACAGATACAGAGATTTTAGAGACAGGTATTAAGGTAGTAGATTTGCTCTGCCCTTATCAGAAGGGTGGTAAAATCGGATTGTTTGGCGGTGCCGGTGTAGGTAAAACTGTATTGATTCAGGAGTTGATTCGTAATATTGCAACAGAGCATGGCGGATATTCCGTATTTACCGGTGTAGGAGAGCGTACCAGAGAGGGAAACGACCTTTACCATGAAATGCAGGAATCCGGCGTTATCAATAAGACGACCATGGTATTCGGTCAGATGAACGAGCCGCCCGGAGCGAGAATGAGAGTTGGTTTGACAGGTCTTACAATGGCAGAATATTTCCGTGATCAGGGTGGTAAGGACGTATTGTTATTCATTGATAATATTTTCCGTTTTACACAGGCAGGTTCCGAGGTATCCGCACTTCTTGGACGTATGCCTTCAGCAGTAGGTTATCAGCCTACTCTTCAGACAGAGATGGGTGCTTTGCAGGAGCGTATTACATCCACAAAGAACGGTTCCATTACATCCGTACAGGCAGTTTATGTGCCTGCGGATGACTTGACAGACCCGGCTCCGGCTACAACCTTTGCCCATCTGGATGCAACCACAGTACTTTCCCGTTCTATCGTAGAGCTGGGTATTTATCCGGCGGTAGATCCTTTGGAGTCTACTTCCAGAATTCTGGATCCAAAGATTGTAGGGGAAGAGCATTATGAGGTTGCCCGTGGTGTACAGGAGATTTTGCAGAAATATAAGGAGTTGCAGGATATTATTGCAATTCTTGGTATGGATGAGTTATCGGAAGAGGATAAGCTGGTAGTGTCTCGTGCAAGAAAGGTACAGAGATTTTTGTCACAGCCATTCTTCGTAGCAGAGCAGTTTACCGGCACAAGCGGTAAATATGTTCCGGTAGCAGAGACGATTCGTGGATTTAAGGAAATTATTGAAGGCAAACATGATGATATTCCGGAAGGATATTTCCTGAATGCAGGCAGCATTGATGATGTGCTGGCAAAGGTAAAATAATATAACCGGAAAATGCGGGCACGACTGATACTTAGGCACTGAGCAGGGTATTTTCGAGCTGGCGCAAAAAAGGAGAGTACAGATGGCAGATAGTATGAAATTGAAAATCGTAGCTCCCGAGCGTATATTTTATGAAGGAGAATCCTCTTTTTTAGAATTTACCACGACAGAGGGTGATATGGGTATCTATCCAAACCATATTCCGTTGACCGCAATTATTGCACCGGGTGTCCTTCGAATCCATGAAAATGATACTGTGAAAGAGGCAGCATTGATGTCCGGATTTATTCAGATTCTTCAAGATTCGGTGACTATTTTGGCAGAAAGTGTGGAATGGCCGGATGAGATTGATGCAAACCGTGCAAAGGAAGCGGAGATTCGTGCAAGACGCCGAATTGAAGAGGGCTCCGGTATAGATATGAACCGTGCGGAGTTAGCATTGAAAAAAGCATTGATTCGCCAGACTTTGGCGGGTCGGTAACATACGGAGATGTTGTGTGGCATTTTATTATGCCATATTGAATATCGCCAATAAACAGGCGGCAGATAAAATTATCTGCCGTCTGTTTTTATATGCAGGTAATTCCCAAAAAACTTCTTATAAAGATGTTTTTCTTGTACCCACATTGCTTTATATAAGCGGCAGTTATTCATAAAAATGGTTTGACATATATAACCACATTTCATATAATATAATTTACAAACGAAGCGTGGAGAAGGGAGAAGAAAAAATGGAACGGGATATAGTGGTGCCAATCGAAGCTAGGCATCGGTTGATGACCTGTACGAGTATCAGCACATGGGGAATGATCAAAAAAATATGGATGTTTTTACTGTTTATCATGGTATCCGCTGTTTTTCCGGCAGGGATGCAGGCCGTATCTGCGGCTGACAGCACAGTGAGCATATATATAGGTGACGGTACGGAATCCAGGCATCACCTGACACTGGCAGCAGGAAATACATCGGATGAATGCCGCTGTCAGATAAAAGGGTACCAGGCAAAGAGCAGTACCTACAGCAGCAGTGCCCCGTCTGTTCTGCAGGTTACAGAGACGGGGGCAGGGAAATGTAAGATAAAGGGGCTGAAAGAAGGGACAGGATTTGTGGCCTTAACCGTTAAGACCACCGACGGCAGGACCTTTACCGAGAAATTATTTGTTTCCATATATGCAAAAACGGGAGAGTGCAGGGCGGCAGCAGTGAAGGCGGCCGATCTGTACAGGGGGGCATCTTCCAATGCAGGAGTGGAGACCATGGACAAAAAAGGCACTGTTTCAGACAGGGAACAGGTTACCGTTACGGGTATGTGTGGCGGTTATTATTATATCAAAAAAACAGACGGTTCCAACGAAAGAGGATTTGTGCAGAAAAAGGACCTGCGGGTATTCGTTAAGAGCGTTAAGATTAAGGAACAGAATGTTTCCGTTGGGATTGGTGAAAGTATCCGCCTGAATGGTGAGGTTTCCCCCGGTATCGCCAGCAGTCCGGGTTTATCATGGAAATCGGGAAATACTGCTGTCGTATCCGTGGATGCTTCCGGAACGGTCAAAGGGGTGTCAGAAGGGACCGCCATAGTTTCAGCATCTTCCGTGGATGGGAGCAGTGCAGAGGGAACGGCATACGTATCGGTATATGCCAAAACGGAAAAAATACATGGATACATAAAATCGGATACGGATGTGTATGTTATTGGTAATGACATGTTTCCCATTGTGAAAGGAAAGGCGGGGACAAAGCTGACAGTCGTGGGAA